>Ga0189285_100033_pt1 | contig 163345 bp, 144 predicted proteins | sample GEYOminimetaG_FD_130315 | JGI IMG/M metagenome (GOLD analysis project Ga0189285, IMG submission 130315) | Marine microbial communities from the Costa Rica Dome - GEYO mini metaG | ecosystem: Environmental > Aquatic > Marine > Oceanic > Photic zone | place: Costa Rica: the Eastern Pacific... | reverse complement strand
TTCCATCAAGGCCAGAGGCGACAAAGCCGCCTCATCAAACAGGCCGGATATACGGGCGCAAACCTGTCCCTGACATTGAGTGCTGAGACCTTGCAAACGGGGAGGAGACCATATACGGATTAGGCGAAGCCGTAATCCGACAAAGGAGTGGGTCACTCAGCGATGTCGGATTACGCTTCGCTAATCCGACCTACAGTGTGTTTCTGCCGGCGTTTCCTTTGAAGCATCAAGCCGTGGCAGGTCACTTCTCCCGAAAATGTCTGTGGCCATGGATGGCCACAGCCAAGCGCACATGGATGTGCTCGTAGCGGTTTTCGGGAGAAGTGACCTGCCAGGGCTGCCCCCAAACCAACCAGGCTAGGGCCGAAGCCAGAAGCCACGACCCAAGCCAAAAGGGTCACCCCCCAAGCTTGCGAACAAGAATCTCGTTAAACAGCTTGGGATTCCCCTGACCCTTGGAGGCCTTCATCAGCGGCCCCATAAAGCCACCAAGCATCTTCTTGCGCTTCTTCGGGTCTTCCTCGTTCTGATACTGCGCCACCTGATCCGGCATACCGGCCAGAACCTCATCCACCATGGCTTCCAGAGCGCCAGTGTCCGAGACCTGCTTCAGCCCCTTGGCATCAATGATGGCATCGACGCTGTCGTTCTCGCCGGTCCACAGCGCCTCAAAGACCTTCTTCGCGCCAGCGGATGAGATGGTATTGTCGGCAATCCGCACAACCAGGTCGCCCAACTGGGCGCCGGTGATGGGGGAGTCGGCAACGGATTTCTCTTCCGCATTGAGGCGGGCAGAGAATTCGCCTTGGATCCAGTTGGCGACCAGCTTCGCATCTTTGCCCTGGCTGGCGGCTTCTTCGAAGAACGCGGCCAGTTTCGAGTCGCCGCTGAGCAGGCCGGCGTCGTAGTCGTTCAGTCCGTATTGATCCTTGAAGCGCGCCTTGCGAGCGTCCGGCAGTTCCGGAAGGCTGTTGCGGGCTTCTTCGATGAACGAGTCATCGATCTCCACCGGCAACAGGTCCGGGCAGGGGAAGTAGCGGTAGTCGTTGGCTTCTTCCTTGGTGCGCATGGAGCGGGATTCGTCGCGGTCGCCATTGTACAGGCGAGTTTCCTGCACAATTTTGCCGCCGTCTTCCAGGATATCCATCTGCCGCTCGACTTCGTGGGCAATGGCCTGTTCCATGAACCGGAACGAGTTCAGGTTCTTGGTTTCGGTACGCGTGCCCAGAGTGTCGGAGCCCTTGGGTTTCAGCGAAATGTTGACGTCAAACCGCATGGAGCCCTGGGACATATCGCCGTCGCAGATGCCCAGCGAGGTCACGATGCTGTGCAGCTTCTTGGCAAAGGCGACCGCTTCGTCCGCGTTGTTCATGTCCGGCTCGGTGACCACTTCAATCAGTGGGGTGCCCGCCCGGTTGAGATCAACACCGGTCATGCCATGGAAATCCTCGTGCAGGGACTTGCCCGCATCCTCTTCCAGGTGGGCGTGGTGAATGCGCACCCGCTTGGACTCACCGTTCGGCAGATCAATGTCCACGTAGCCGGGGCCGACAATGGGGCGCTCAAGCTGGGTGGTCTGGTAGCCCTTGGGCAGGTCCGGGTAGAAATAGTTCTTCCGCTCGAAGACCGAACGCCGCTCAATTTCCGCGTTCACTGCCAGGCCGAACATCACCGCATAGCGGAACGCCTGCTCGTTGGGCACCGGCAGGGTGCCGGGCATGGCCAGGTCAACCGCGTTGGCCTGGGTGTTGGGCTCGGCGCCGTAGGCGGTGCTGGAGCCGGAAAAAATCTTGGTTTTGGTGGTGAGCTGAACGTGAATTTCCAGCCCGATCACAATGTCCCACTGCATACTCGTTCTCCTGTCTCGGGCTTATTGCGGTTCGCGCTGGTGCCAGTCGGTCACCTGCTGGAATTGATGGGCGGCGTTCAGCAAACGGGCCTCTGAGAAATAATCCCCAATGATCTGCAGGCCCACCGGCAGACCGTCCACGAAACCGGCCGGCACAGACATGGCCGGAACACCCGCCAGGTTAATGGCGATGGTGAAGACGTCCTCCAGATACATGGTCACAGGATCACTGGTCTTCTCGCCCTGGATAAAGGCCGGCGAGGGCGTGGTCGGGCTCATCAGCACGTCCACTTCCTTGAAGGCGTTGATAAAATCCTGCTGGATCAGCCGGCGAACCTTCTGGGCCTTGAGGTAATAGGCATCAAAATAGCCGGCGGACAGGGCATAGGTGCCCACGAGAATCCGACGTTTCACCTCTTCTCCGAAACCCTCCGCCCGGGAGCGGGTGTACAGATCCATCAGATCCTTCGGGTCCTCGCAACGGTAGCCATAGCGCACACCGTCAAACCGTGACAGGTTGGCAGAAGCCTCGGCCGGCGCGATCACGTAATAGGCGGCAATCGCTAACTTTGCGTTTGGCAGCGACACTTCTTTAACCGTGGCGCCCAGCTTCTCGTATTCCTTGATCGCGTTGCGAACCTGCTGCTCCATCGCCGGACTGAGCTGGTCGCTGAAATATTCCTTAGGCAGGCCAATCTTCAGGCCTTTAAGCGGTTCATTCAGCGTGGCGGTGTAATCCGGCACCTCGCGGTCAATGGACGTTGAGTCTTTCGGATCAAAGCCCGCCATCACATTCAGCATCAGCGCATTGTCTTCTGCTGTGCGGGCCATGGTGCCGCCCTGGTCCAGACTGGAGGCAAAGGCAATCATCCCGTACCGCGATACCCGGCCATAAGTCGGCTTCAGCCCGGTAACACCACACAGCGCCGCCGGCTGACGGATCGAGCCACCGGTGTCCGTGGCCGTCGCCGCGGGTACCAGCCGAGCTGCAACCGCCGCAGCCGACCCGCCAGATGAACCGCCCGGCACCCGCTTGCTACCTTCACTCAACCCCCAGGGGTTGGTCACGGCGCCAAAATAACTGTTCTCGTTGGACGACCCCATGGCGAACTCGTCCATGTTGGTCTTGCCCAGGCATACCGCGCCCGCCTGGCGGAAATTCGCCGTAACGGTCGCGTCGTAGGGCGGAACAAAATTCTCCAGCATCTTTGAACCACAGGTGGTGCGAACGCCGTTGGTACAGAAAATATCCTTGTGCGCGAAAGGAACCCCGGTCCAGGCCGTGGCATTCCCCGCTGCCCGCTGCTCATCCGCCATCCGGGCATCAGCCAGCGCCTGCTCCTCGGTCACGGTAATAAAGCTGTTGTACTTCGAATCTTCCCGCTTGATGCGGTCGAGGAACTCCTGCGTCAGCTCAACGCTGGACACCTTGCCGCTCTCCAGATCCCGGGAAAGCTCTGCTACAGATTTGCTATGCATGACGTTTCCTTTCACTCAATCACTCGGGGAACCAGATAAAGCCCGTTCTCGGTAGCCGGCGCAATCGCCTGGAACGCCTCCCGCTGATTTGTCTCGGTTACCTCGTCCGCGCGCAGGCGCTGGACCGCATCCAGCGGATGGGCCATGGGCGCAACCGAATCGGTGTCGGCCGCACCCAACTGATCCACCAGATCCAGGATATTGCCCAGATCCTTCTCCAGAGCCGAAACCTGCTCGTCATCCACACGAATGCGGGCGAGCACAGCGACTTTCTCAATGTCCTTACGGGAAATGGTCACGCATTGCCTCCCAGGTAAATGAAATGTCGGTAATAAAAGAAGCCGGAATTTTGCACGGGGTCCGGGGGTGGTTGGAAAAGGCTGTCCAAAACTGTTGAGGGCCATGGATGGCCCGAATCAAGCGCACACGGATGTGCTTGTAGCGTGTTTTGGACAGCCTTTTCCAACCGCCCCTGCACCCAAATAAAAATTAAGGGCAGTATGGTAACAGATTCGAACAATGGCGGGAGGCCCCAGCCCACAAGGTAAATGTGTGAACCGTAAGGCGTGAGGCCCGCTAGCGCCTTGCCTGCAGGGGTGCTCACTGCTAAAGTTGCCGCATCTTTTCTTTGCGACTGCAACTCTCAGGTTGAAACTACACGAATGTTGATAAAAAGACTCCGAGGCATCTTCTCCAGCGATCTGTCCATCGACCTGGGCACCGCCAACACCCTCATTTACGTGCGTGAGCGCGGAATCGTGCTGAACGAGCCCTCGGTAGTGGCCATTCGCACCAACAACTCCCAAAAAATGGTCGCCGCGGTAGGCGCCGAAGCCAAACGCATGCTCGGCCGTACACCGGGCAACATTACCGCCATTCGCCCAATGAAAGACGGCGTAATTGCAGATTTCGTGGTAACCGAAAAAATGCTCCAGCACTTTATTCATAAAGTGCATGAGAACAGCTTCATTACCCCGAGCCCGAGAGTACTGGTGTGTGTTCCCAGCAAGTCCACCCAGGTAGAACGCAAGGCCATTCGCGAATCCGCTCTCGGTGCCGGCGCCCGGGAAGTCTTCCTGATTGAAGAACCCATGGCGGCTGCTATCGGTGCCGGCCTTCCGGTTGAGGAAGCCAGCGGTTCCATGATCGTCGACATCGGTGGTGGTACCACCGAGATCGCCATTATTTCCCTGAACGGCATCGTTTATGCTGAATCCGTGCGGGTTGGCGGTGACAAGTTCGATGAGGCCATCGTTACCTACGTGCGCCGCAACTACGGCAGCCTGATTGGCGATTCGACCGCCGAGCGCATCAAGCACGAAATCGGCTGCGCTTATGAAGGCCTCGAGATTCGTGAGATCGACGTTCGCGGTCGTAATCTTGCGGAAGGTGTGCCCCGGGCATTCACGCTCAACAGCGAAGAAATTCTCGACGCGCTGCAGGAATCCCTGGCGCAGATCGTTCAGACCGTCAAAAGTGCTCTTGAGCAGTCTCCGCCCGAACTGGCCTCCGACATTGCCGAGCGCGGTATCGTACTGACCGGTGGCGGCGCTCTGCTGCGCGGTCTGGACAAACTGATCAGCGAAGAAACCGGCCTGCCGGTGATCATCGCTGAAGACCCGCTGACCTGTGTTGCCCGTGGTGGCGGCAAGGCGCTGGAAGTGATTGATCGGGGTGGCATCGGAATGTTCTCCCAGGAGGGATAATCCTGTGGGGAGGGCTCGCCATTAAAACCATCTTTGTCCAGGGGCCTGTTCCCGGTTTCAGACTCCTCATTGTTCTTCTCGTATCGGCAGCCCTGGTGGTTGCCGATGCGCGTTTCGACAAGCTCTCAACCGTGCGAAGCACCATCGCCACCGGCCTGGCCCCTGTGTACTGGCTGGGCAACGCCCCTTACGAATTTACCGACTGGGTCGCCGGGCTGTTCGAAAACAAACAGGATCTACAGGAAGAAAACGAAGATCTCCGCGCCCGTTTGCTGATCCTTGAACGTCGCGCCCTGAAATACGCCGCGCTTGCGTCGGAGAACAACGAGCTGCGCCGCCTGATGAACTCTTCCGAAGTTCTGGATGATCGGGTGATTGTCGGTGAGGTTGTCGGCGTTTCCCCGGATCCCTTCTCCCACGAAATCATCATCAACAAGGGCCGTAGCGACGGCTTGTCGCCGGGCCAGGCAATCCTGGATGCCCATGGTCTGATGGGGCAGGTGGTGCAGAGTAGTCAGATCACCTCTCGCGTTCTGCTGGTTTCTGACAGCAGCCACGCGGTGCCCGTGGAGGTAGTGCGCAACGGCCTGCGCGCAATCCTGCTGGGCACCGGTGATACCGATACCCTGGATCTCGTTCATGTGCCGGACACGGCCGATATCCGTGAGGGCGATCTGCTGGTCAGTTCCGGGCTTGGCGGACGTTTTCCGAGGGGGTACCCGGTTGCGGAAGTCAGCCGTATTTCCAAGGAACCGGGCGAACCGTTTGTTTCCATCGAAGCGTCGCCCAAGGCGCAGCTGAACCAGAGCCGTCTTGTACTGGTGGTATTCCCGCCGGAGAATGCCTCTCCGATCGAAGTCGAGGTGGTCGAGGGTGAGACTGCCGCTAACGCCGAGAATGACGGCAACCAGGGAGGGGAGGACTGATGTTATCCGTAATCAGCTATCCGGTTTTCGCGCTCTCCGTGGTTGTTGCACTGGTGTTCAGTATTTCCCTGTTTCCTGTGGGTTGGTTCGAGTTCCGCCCGGAGTGGCTGGGGCTGGTGGTGTTCTATTGGACATTCCGGGCTCCGGCCCAGTTCGGAATCCTCCTGGCCTGGTGTCTGGGCTTGTTGCTGGATGTGCTCGAAGCCACTCCCCTTGGCGTCAATGCCATGGCCATGGCGCTGATCGCCTTTCTGGTGCTTACCATCCATCAACGTCTGCGCATGTATCCGATGCCCCAGCAGTGCCTGATGGTGTTCCTGTTGCTGGGCATCAATCAGATGCTGGTGCATTTCGTGAAGCAGCTGCTGGGGGCCGATGACGCCGGGTTCAGCTACCTTTGGCCGGCCCTGACCAGTGCCCTGGTGTGGCCGGTATTCTGTATCCTGCTGGACAACATTAACCGCAAACTGGGTTAGCCATGCCATCCATCATTCTTGCTTCGGCTTCGCCGCGCCGGGCGGAGCTGTTGCAGCAAATCGGCCTGAAATTTTCGGTTCGTCCGGCGGACATCGACGAAACAGCGGAAGTCGATGAAACGCCGCAACATTATGTGGAACGTTTAGCCCGGGATAAGGCGCTGGCTGTGGCCGAATCCGCGCCGCAATGCCTGGTTCTGGGGTCGGACACTTCAGTGGTGCTCGATGGAAGAATCCTTGGTAAGCCCACAGACGCGGCGGATGCCCGGGAAACCCTGGCCCGCCTTTCGGGCGCGACGCACCAGGTGATGACTGCCGTGGCGCTGGCCAACGATGGGCAATGCCAATCCGTTCTGGTCACAACGGAAGTCTGTTTCCGGGATCTCTCCTCCGAAGAGATTGATGCTTACGTGGCCAGCGGCGAACCCATGGACAAGGCCGGAAGTTATGGAATTCAGGGCCTTGGTGGTATTTTTGTTAATGAGCTCCGGGGTAGCTACAGTGCCGTGGTTGGCCTGCCGCTGCAGGAAACCGCCGCGTTGTTGGCTGGTGCCGGTTACCCGGTCTGGAAAAACTGGCCGCGCAGTCTGGAGAGCCAAACATTATGAGTGAAGAGATTCTTATCAACGTCACCCCGGTGGAAACGCGGGTGGCCCTGGTTGAAAACGGCATGCTGCAGGAGGCCTACATAGAGCGCACCAGCAGGAAAGGCATTGTCGGGAACATCTACAAGGGCAAAGTGGTGCGGGTTTTACCGGGCATGGAAGCCGCGTTCGTCGATATTGGTCTGGAACGGGCTGCATTTATCCATGCCTCCGATGTGGTTCCGAGTCAGTCCAATGGCGATGAGCCTGCCGACACCCCCAAGACCGTCCCGGATATCCGCAGCCTGCTCCGGGAGGGCCAGTCCCTGGTGGTTCAGGTTACCAAGGACCCGATTGGTACCAAGGGCGCCCGTCTGACCACCCAGCTTTCAATCCCTTCAAGGTATCTGGTGTTCATGCCCGGCGTCAGTCACGTTGGCATTTCGCAGCGCATTGAGGATGATGCCGAGCGAGCGCGCCTGAAAACCCTCGTCGAGGAGGCGGCAGCGGCAGATCAGGACGTTCAGGGTGGTTATATCATCCGGACGGCTGCAGAAGCGGCCTCGCCTGAGGACCTGATTGGCGATATGGCCTATCTGCACCGGTTGAGCCAGTCCATACACGAGCGAATTGCCCGGGTTCAGGCCCCGGCCGTTGTATACCAGGATCTGCCTCTGTTTATTCGCACCATCCGTGACCTGATCCGACCGCAGACTGAAAAGGTTCGCATCGACAGCCGCGAGAGCCACCAGAGGGTGATGGAGTTTGTCGAAGAGTTCGTTACGGAATTTGCCGACAAGGTAGAGTACTACCCGGGCGAGCGGCCCATCTTTGATCTCTACTCGGTGGAAGACGAAATCCAGAAAGCCCTGAGCCGGAAGGTCCAGCTCAAGTCCGGCGGTTATGTGATCATCGACCAGACCGAGGCCATGACCACCATCGATATCAACACCGGCGCGTTCGTGGGGCACCGTAACCTGGAAGAGACCATCTTCAAGACCAATCTGGAAGCAGCCCGGGCCATCAGCCGCCAGCTGCGGCTGCGGAACCTGGGCGGTATCATCATCATCGATTTCATCGACATGGAAGATCCCGAGCACCAGCGCCAGGTACACCGGATGCTGGAAAAGATGTTGGAACGGGATCACGCCAAGACCAAGATTACCGGGGTGTCCGAGCTGGGCCTGGTGGAAATGACCCGCAAGCGCACCACCGAGAGCCTGGGCCAGGTGCTTTGCGAACCCTGCCCGATCTGTGACGGACGCGGTTTCCTGAAGACCACCGAAACCGTGTGTTATGAAGTTTTCCGGGAAATTCTCCGGGTCAATCGTGCCTACGATGCCGAAAGCTATCTGGTGATGGCCTCCCAGAGCGTGGTGGACCGCCTGCTGGATGAGGAGTCTGACAACGTCGCCGATCTGGAGACTTTCATCAGCAAGACCATTCGGTTCCAGGTGGAGCCGTTCTACAGCCAGGAGCAGTATGATGTGGTTCTGCTCTGAACCCGGGAAACCGCGCCGGTTACCGGGTTAAGGGGCCTGGATGTCCTCCGCTGATCACGAACCGCCGCTTCCGGAGAACCTGCCCGAGAGTCCTCCAGTTCGGCTATTGGCGCGGCTGGCCAGTCTGATCTGGTGGATGCTGTTGGCTCTGCTTGTGCTCCTGGCACTGTACGCCGGGCTTGGGCGCCAGCTAACCCAGAATGTGGACAGCTTTCGCGATGATCTGGCACAGGAGTTGTCCAATCGACTGGGCCATGATGTCAGCATCGGCGGTCTTTCCTCCCAGTGGTACTGGCTGGATCCTGCATTCACCGCTCGGGACATTCAGATCAGTCACCCTGATACCGGCGTCGTTGTAGCGAATCTCCAGCATCTGAACATCCGTTTTGATGCGCTCGCCTCGCTGACCCGCCTGAGGATCGTCTTTGAGGACTTCCAGGCAGACGGTCTTGAGCTGACCGTCAACCAGGAACGGGGTGGTGACGTCGCTGTGAGGGGGGCGGACATACCGGAACCAGTGAGCAACCAGTTGCAGGAGTGGCTGGAGCTTGCCGGCAACTGGCTGTCCGATCCCTATGTGAAAATCACCCGGGTCAATTTGGGCATCCGGGATAATCAGGGCAATCTTCGTCACCTGGACATTCCCCAACTGGACCTTGATTATCGCCGTGGCTTGTTTCATGCGTCTGGCCGCGCCATGCAGTCCGGTACCACCCAGCAGTTGGCCAGCTTTGCTTTGGTAGGTCGTCACTTTTTTCGGGGCGATTTTACCGGTCAGCTGTACCTTGATGTGGATTCCGGTCGGCTGTTCGATGGGCTGATCGACGAATACCAGTGGCGGACGCTTCGGGTGGAAGGGTTCGATCTTGGCGGCGAGGCCTGGCTCACGTTCCGCAACGGCCTGCTGCAACAGGTGACCGGAACCGTTCGAACACCCTACCTGCAACTGGGTGTCGGGTACGAATCCCTGGCGCCCCTGGAGGATATCCAGGCCAGATTCGGCTGGCGTCGCCACGATAGCGTGATGACCGATGAAACCCTGGTCGAAACCGGCGCCTTCGCACTCGGGGAGTGGCACCTGAAGCAGCTCCAGTGGACCTGGGATGGTGACGTGGTTTCCCCCTTCAGCCTGAGGCTGGCGCCGTCGGATGGCGGCATGTCCGTGATCGCCGATGCCCTGCCACTCGCGCCCACCCGCCGCCTTGCGGCCAGGCTTCCGATACTCCCGGAGCGCGCGCTCCGTGCTCTGGGAAACTATCGCCCGGGCGGTTTCCTTGATCAACTGAAGATCTTCTTCCCCGATGGCGCACCGGAGGATTTCGAGCTCTCGGGACGTTTGCGCGAGGTCAGCGTGAGGGCCCACGGCGGCGCACCCGGCATCACCTCCGCCAACGGTGAGATCTTTCTCGACAGGCAAAAGGGCTATGTCCGGATTGCGGCGGGGCAGTCTCCTGTCTCTCTCGAGTTTCCCCAGCTTTTCGGTGGCGCCTGGTCCTTCCCGGAAATTGAGGGGGACGTGGCCTGGCAGCTGGATGGTGCCATTACCCGGGTATTTTCAGACGGCGTTCGAATGCGTTATGGCGAAGCCACAGAACTCGACGGTGCTTTTGACCTGAGGATGGATCGCGAAGGCGAGGACAACCTTGGTCTCAGGGTTTCGGTGAAAAACGGCAATGCCGGGATGCTGGCAGACTTTGTTCCGGTCAAAGCGGTCAACCAGGGACTGTATGACTGGCTTACCACGGCGATCCTTGAGGCAGATATCACCTCGGGAACCTTCTTCGGCCATGGCCAGATAGGCTCGGATGCTCCGAAAGGGTCCTTTGTGACGTCCATGATCTATGAGTTTGACCAGGCGTCCGTTCGTTACGATGACGCCTGGCCGGCAGTCACAGGTGCCCGGGGCAATGTCAGGGTTCACAATGGTGATACCCTGGTCCGTCTGGAGGCCGGGCGAACCGGAGGCCTGGATCTGGCTTCCGGAACAGTCCGGGTTATTCCCTCTGATCAAGGTACCCGAATAAAGGTGGATGCCTCGGCTCGGGTGCCGGGTGAGTCGGTTGGTTACTGGATGGAAAACAGCCCGTTGGGTGACATGGCAGGGACGGAGGCCCAGAAACTTCAGTACCGCGGTCAGTATCAGCTGGATCTGGGCATTGATCTGCCGCTGGGCTCGGACCAGCCGCCCGTGGTTGAAGCGAGTATTGCCGTCAAGGAGGGCGCCGTGTCCTATCCGGCAGCCGGGCTGGAATGGCAATCGGTTCGTGGTGCGCTGACCTATCACAGTGAAGATGGATTCTCGGGTGGCCCCCTGGCTGCAGAGTTTTTCGGCGAGCCGGTAACCATCGCCTTCAGCAAGGCCCGCGCCGGCAATGCACTCAGCATTCGCCAGTCCGGCTCTCTCCGGGTACCGGAAGTGTTCGCCAAAGCCGGGCTGTCAACGGACTCCGGCTTTGGTCTGCAGGGTAAAGTTGCCTACAGTGCCGAACTGGATGTGGGAGCCCAGTCAACATCCGGAATTCGCGTTCGCTCCAGTCTAGAGGGGCTGTCGGTGGACTGGCCGGAGCCGCTGTCAAAAACAGCGAGTGAGGCCGCACCGCTGCGGGCCACGATCAATCCATCCGCTTCCGGCGGTCTCGGCATTACCGGTGATTGGGAAAACCGGGCCACGTTTGATCTGCTGTGGAAAGAAACCGGGTTTGATCTGCTCCTGGGGCGGCTCTATCTTGGCCCAGAGGTCCTGAGCGACATCGAGATCAATGCGCTCGACCTTGATGACCGCTGGGTGGTCAACACCAGTTCCCGACGCGCCGAAGGCCGGCTGGTGATTCCGACGAGCGGCGAGACAGTGAAGGCTGATTTTCAGGTGCTACGGCTCGTCCGTAGCGAGACCCCCCGTGAGGAGTCCGAAGAATTATTAACGCTGGAAGAACAGCTGGAAGCCTTCCGGGCGCTGGATATGGGCAGTTGGCCAGATATCGATGTGTCGATCGCTGAACTTCGGCTGAATGAAGAATCCCTGGGGCAGTGGGCCTTCCGGCTTCGCCCTGAGCCTTTCCGGCTACAGGTGAACGACATCGAGGGTCGCCTCAACTCCCTGACCCTGCTGGGAGATATGACCTGGAGCATCGTCGGAGACCGTGAAACCAGCCGGTTCAAAGGCTCGATAACCGGTGGTGCCCTGTCGGACTTGAATGAATTGTTGAATGCCGAAATGCCGGTTACCAACGAGGGCACGAACATCGAGCTGGACCTGGACTGGCCCGGCCGCCCGGATGAGTTCTCCATACCCGAACTCAGCGGTTCCGTAAGCCTGCGACTGGATGAGGGGGTCATCCTTGAACGAAACAACACTGCTCAACTGTTCCGTGTCTTCAATCTGCTGAACTCCGACACACTCTGGCGCCGGCTGAAGCTCGACTTCTCTGATCTGTATGAGCGGGGCGTGGCCTTTGACGCGATCTCGGGGAAGGCGCAAATTATCAACGGATTGCTGACCATGGATCCGGAACTTCAGATTGTGGGCCCATCGGGCGCTTTCAAGCTCAGTGGTACCACCAATATGGCCAGCGAAGATCTGGATATGCGACTTGTGGTTGTGTTGCCCCTGACCCAGAACTTACCCCTGGCCGCTTTGCTTATGGGGGCAGGAGCGCCGATTGGCGGCGCTCTGTTTGTACTGGACAAGATTCTGGGCGATCCTCTTAGCAGGCTGACCAGTGCGACCTATAGTGTGACCGGTACATGGGATGAGCCGGAGGTGGATCTGCAGCGGGTCTTCGATACCGGTGAGTGAGTTTTCTGTTCGGCAATAGCGGAGGCAGTTATGAGCAAGCGTGTTTCCAACCGGGTTGCGGCCATACAGATGGTCAGCGGCCATGATATCGAGGCCAACCTGGCTGAAGCGCAAAAGCTGTTGAAGGAGGCCGCCGCAGAGGGGGCTTCTGTCGCGGTGCTGCCAGAGAATTTTGCAGTTCTGGCCACGTCTCAGATGATCGATTGTGGCCGTCAGGAAGCCGGCCCTGAGCCCGTAATCAGAGCATTTCTGGCGGAGCAGGCCCGAAAGCTCGGAATCTGGATCGTGGGCGGATCAATGCCTGTGGCCAAGCGACCGGATGGCTCCGAGATCGACGACCGTGTTCGGGCGACCTGCCTGGTGTTTGACGATCAGGGCAGTGAAGTTGCCCGCTACGACAAGATCCACCTGTTCGATGCCATGGTCGAAGACGCCCATGGCCAGTATCGGGAATCCGACACCTTCGAGCCCGGCGAGCAGGTGGTGACCGTGGACACGCCCGCCGGGAAGCTGGGGCTGGCGATCTGTTACGACCTGCGCTTCCCGGAGCTGTTCCGGCTGTTGCGGGAGCAGAATGTGGACTGGATTTGCCTGCCGAGCGCTTTTACCTGGCAGACCGGTGATGCTCACTGGTATCCGTTGATCCGGGCGCGGGCTATCGAAAACCAGGTATGGATAGTGGCGCCGGGCCAGGGTGGTCAGAACAGCGAGCGCCGGCGCACCTATGGCCACAGCCTGATCTGTGATCCCTGGGGGCGGGTGGTGACGGAAATGGGTGAAGGCCCGGGACTGGTTGCCGCCGAGCTGGACCTGGATCAGGTGGCCAACCTGCGCACCCGGATGCCAGTGTGGGAGCACCGTCGGCTCAAAGGCTGAAAGCAGGGCAGATGAACCGTCATCTGCCCCTGGCTTCACAGGTTCACATCGCCTCAGCGTCGTCGATGCATTCCCGAAGGTACCGGAAGAGTTTTCGGGCCTGGCCGGTGTTCTTTTGCTTCTCTACATCCTTGCGGGCGTTGCGGGCAAGGTTGCGCAGATGCTGCATGTCGGCGCTGGGGCAATAGCTGAAAAATTCCCCAACAACCGAGTCTCCTTCCGCAATCATTCGATCCCGCCAGCGCTCCGCCAGGTGATGCCGGCGGGTGTGCTCTTCGCTACCGGCGTCGAAGGCATCAATGGCTTTTGCCAGGGCCTCGGGATCATCTTCTTGGCGAATCACCTTGCCGATGTATTGCAGATGCCGCCGTTTCGCCTCGTTCTGGCGGATGCGCCGGGATTCTTCGATGGCGGCACGAAGTGTATCGCTGATTGGCAGCGTTTCCAGCTGATCATTGCTCAGATCGAGCATCCGCTTGCCAAGATCCTGCAGGGCATGCATCTCCCGTTTCAACTGGGATTTGCTGGGACCGTCGTATTCTGGCGCGTCGTTGTCTTGGTGATCTTTCATAAATCCGACATCCGTTTAAGCATAGAAAATCGTCGCAAGGCCGAGAAACGCCATAAAACCGACCACGTCCGTAACGGTCGTGAGAATCACGCTGCCTGCCAGGGCCGGGTCGATGTTGCGGGATTTGAGAAACAGTGGCAGAACCGTGCCGACGAGGGCAGCTGCAACCAGATTGATCACCAGCGCGGCAGCGATAATGGCTCCTATCAGCAAATCCTGGAACCAGAGCATGGCGGCGCCGGCAACAACGGCGGCCCACAGCATTCCATTCAGGATGCCCGACAGGAATTCTCGGTTCAGCAACCATTTTACATTGGCACCGCTGATCTGCCCGACCGCCATCCCTCGGATGACGAGGGTGAGGGTCTGGCTGCCGGCAATGCCGCCCATGCTCGCGACGATAGGCATCAGCACCGCCAGAGCGACTACCTTGGCGATGGTTTCCTCGAATAAACCGATCACCGCCGATGCAATCAGGGCGGTGATCAGGTTGATTCCCAGCCAGACGGCGCGGCGGCGCGATGTCTTCCACACCGGCGCGAAGGTGTCCTCGTCCTCGTCCAGACCGGCCATGCTCATCAGGGAGTGGTCAGCATCCTCCCGGATAACGTCTACCACGTCGTCGATGGTGATGCGGCCCAGAAGCCGGCCTTCCTCGTTCACCACCGGCGCCGAGATAAGATCGTAGCGTTCAAACAATGTCGCTACCTTGGTGTCGGAGAGGCTTACGGGAATCGGCTCGATGTCGGTATCCATCACTTCCCGCACGGTGGAGGCGGGGTTGGATACCAGCATCTTGGTAATCGGCAGCATGCCAATGAAATCATCCCGCCGGCTCACCACGATCAGACTGTCGGTCATGGGGGGAAGGTTGCGGTGTCGACGCAGGTAGCGGAGAACAACGTCAATACTGATGTCCGGACGCACCGTGATGGTGTCCGTGTTCATCAGGCCGCCGGCGGTGTCCTCCGGGTAGGAGAGCACTTCCTCAACCCGTTGCCGGTCCTGTTCGTCCATGGTCTCCAGGACTTCCTGGATGACCGTATCCGGCAGCTGCTGCAGCAGGTCCGCCAGGTCGTCGGATTCGAAATCCTCGATGATGTCGGCCAGTTCCTGGGCGTTCAACTGGCTCAGGAAGTAACCCCGGATATCATCGCTGAGATACTGGAGAACCTCGCCCTCCAGCTCTTTGTCTACCAGGTTCCAGAGCAGGGCACGCTGGCGGGGCGGAGAGGATTCGAGCAGATGGGCAATATCACTGGGGCTCAGGCCACCGTTCAGGATGCGGGCAACCTGTTTCAGTGCGCCACTGTCCAGGGCCTCGCTCAGTGAACGAAGGCGCTGGCGGGCCTGGCTTTTTTCCAGAATATCGGTCATGTGTCTATTTTACTCACCTTCGCCGAAATAATCGTTGATCAGTTCGGCCAGGGCCTCTATGGCCTGCTCTTCATCCGGACCATCGGCAATAAGCTCCACATCGGTCCCCTTGCTGGCGGCCAGCATCATCACCTGCATGATGTTTTTTGCGTCCACATCCCGGCCCTTGCCACTGATCCGCACACTGCTGTCGAATCTGGATGCCGTGTTAACGAGTTTGGCCGTGGCGCGCGCGTGCAAACCCAGCTTGTTGATAATGGTAATCGGGCGGCGAATCATGGTTCGATCAGATCTCTTCCCGGGTCTGAAGGTGTGGCAGTTCGGTATGGCGTACCTGCACATTGCTGTAGCGCTGCCGGAAGTAGTCGCCCAACTGCTCGCAAACATACACTGAACGGTGCTGGCCGCCGGTACAGCCAATGGAAATCGTCATATAGCTGCGGTTGCTGTCTGCGAAGGAGGGCAGCCAGGTATCCAGGAAGGCCTTCAGGTCTTCGATCATCTTCCGGCTCGCCGGTTCCTTTTCCAGAAATTCGATAACCGGCTGATCCGTGCCCACGTACTTCCGCAGACTGGTATCCCAGTAAGGGTTGGGCAAACAGCGAACATCGAAAACATAGTCGGAATCCAGCGGTACTCCGTGCTTGAAGCCAAACGACTGGAACAGCAGTGCCAGCTCCTGATCCTTCCGGCCCACGACTCGCTGCTTCACCATATCCCGAAGTTCGTACATCGACATACCGGTGGTGTTCACATACAGGTCGGAAAGCTTGGACAGTGGTTCAAGCAGCTTCTTCTCGCTGGTAATGGCTTCCCTGAGGGAGGTCTTGTCGTCACTCAGCGGGTGTTTTCTGCGGGTAGCGTGGAAACGCTGGAGAAGTGACTGCTCGTCGGCATCAAGGAAGATAATTTCAACGGTAACCCCGGTCTCCTGGAGGCGCCGGTAAATTTCCTCGAAATTGGCGAGCTCGCCGGAAAGGTTGCGCGCATCAATGCTGACCGCCATCTTGCCGAGCCGGCCGGGCTTGGTCTGGCTCGCTGCTTCCCGGGTGAGAGGAAAGAGCAAGCCAATGGGAAGATTGTCGATGCAGTAGAACCCGAGGTCCTCCAGCACATGAAGCGCGGTACTTTTACCCGAACCGGACCTGCCACTGACGATAATCAGCTTCATGACCAAATCACCTCCACTGCAATGAAAATCAGCCGCCTGAGGCGGTCATGCGCTGGTACAGCGTGCCGGCGTCCTCACATTGCCGGAGGCGATCACAGAACGACCGCTCATTGAACTTCTCCGCCAGTTGGCTGAGCAGCTCCAGGTGTTCGCTGGTTGCCTCTTTCGGGACGATCAGGGCAAAAATCAGATCGACCGGCTGATTGTCGATGGCATCGAACTCAACGCTTTCTTCAAGCGTCATCAGCACGCCCACTACGTGGTCAAGGCCCTCCAGGCGACAGTGGGGAATGGCGATCCCCTGGCCAATGCCGGTACTGCCCAGGCGCTCACGGGAAATGAGGTTGTTGAATAGCTGGGTCTCGCTGAGCGTGTTGTCCTGGTGGTTTATTTGCTCGGCAATAAACTCCAGGGCCCGTTTCTTGCTGGACGCAGGCACCCTGCAGAGGGTGAGCTCCGGAACAAGAATAGTGTCTATGGTCAGGGATGTGTCGCTCATGGATCGACTGCGTTTCCGTTAAAAAAAAAGGCTGCGACACGTTGTTCATGTCGCAGCTCGATTAGATGACTTGCATGAAAACAGCCAGTTAGCGAGAGCCGTTTCCGTGCATCCGGTCTACATTCTTTTCCTTGTGCTTGAGGATCTGGCGGTCCAGTTTATCGATCAGGGCATCGATGGCTGCGTACATGTCCTCGTTTTCTGCCTTTGCGTGAATCTCACCACCAACTACGTGCAACGTGGCTTCCGCAATCTGGCGCACCTTTTCCACTTCCAGGGTCACCTGGCAGTTACTGATGTGGTCGAAGTGACGCTCGAGCTTTTCGAACTTCTCTGAAACGTAATCTTTCAGTGCGGGAGTCAGTTCTACGTGATGGCCTGAAATATTGAGTTGCATAGGCGTCTCCTGTTGTCATCGTGCCGGCTCCCGGGAGCCGGTCTGGGTGCTGGCGCATTGTGCGCCGGCGAATACGGTGTTGCGCCCCGCACCGGGGTATTCAGACCAGCCGCTTGCGCTCGTTGGACGGCGGAATGTGCATGGCCTCCCGATACTTGGCAACGGTGCGTCGCGCAACCTTGATTCCCTGTTCTCCTAGCATGGCTGCAATTTTACTGTCGCTCAACGGCTTTTTGGGCGTTTCCGCGGCAATCAGCTTCTTGATCATCGCCCGGATGGCCGTGGAGGAGCATTCGCCGCCCTCGTCAGTGCTGACGTGGCTGGAGAAAAAATATTTCAACTCGAAAATGCCCCTTGGGGTATGCATGTATTTCTGGGTGGTTACCCGTGAAATCGTCGATTCATGCATTTCTACCGCCTGGGCGATGTCTGAAAGAATCAGCGGCTTCATGGCTTCCTCGCCGTGATCCAGGAATCCCTGCTGGTGTTCGACAATACGGGTCGCCACTTTCAACAGGGTCTCATTGCGGCTCTGCAGGCTCTTGATAAACCACTTGGCCTCCTGCAACTGATCGCGCAGGTAGGTGTTGTCGGCACTGCTGTCCGCTCGCCTTATAAGTGAAGCATAGCTGGCATTCACCCGAATGCGCGGGGCAATTTCCGGATTCAGCTCAACACGCCAGCGGCCGTTGTGCTTGCGAACGATAACGTCCGGAATAACGTAGTCGGGTTCGGCGCGGTCAATGACGTCACCCGGCCGCGGATTCAGACCGGTGATCAATGCCAGGACTTCCCGCAACTGATCTTCTTTCAGACGGCTGCGCCGCAGCAACTGGGCGTAGTCACGGTTGCCCAGCAGATTGATGTAGTGGGTAATCACCAGTCGCGCCTGGGCCAGCCAGGGCGTCTCGGGTGGTAGCTGGTTGAGCTGGATCAGCAGGCATTCCTGAAGATCCCGGGCAAACACCCCTGGCGGATCAAAGTGCTGGAGGCGGTGCAAGACGGCTTCCACTTCATCCAGTTCCAGAGGGTCTTCCTCGTTCTCATCCAGCAGTCCGGCGTGGATTTCTTCCAGAGGGCTGGTGAGATAGCCGCGCTCATCCACAGCGTCCATCAGGGCATGGGCAATGGCCTGGTCCCGTTCACTCAGCGGGGTCAGATTGAGCTGCCATTCCAGGTGATCCTGAAGTGTCTCGGTGGGCGAGTTGCGGGTTTCGAAATCGTGATCGTTCTCGTCGTCGTTGCGGGCGGCAGGCGCCGGCGCGGACTGGTAGATGTCGTCCCAGGCGGTGTCGACTGGCAGGTCGTCCGGAATGTTGTCCGGAATGTCGTTTTCGGAGGACCAGTCCGGGCCATTCTCTGATTCGTCCCAGTCGCTCGAAGGTTCCGGCGCGGACTCGGCCGCGGATTCTTTATCGTTAGTCTCGCGCTCGTCGTTCTCGGCGGTTGCGTCAGCCTGATCATCGTCCTCGGATGTCTCCAGCATAGGGTTGGACTCCAGTGCCTGCTGGATTTCCTGTTGGAGGTCGAGGGTGGAGAGCTGGAGAAGCCGGATCGCCTGTTGCAGCTGGGGCGTCATGGTCAGGCTCTGACCCAGCTTTAACTGTAAGGAGGCTTTCATAACCATGGTTCAGGATCCGTCACTCATCAGCGCTTTGTGTCATAAGTCGTGAAAAATTCTATATATGCCGGTTACTTGCCGTCGTTTTATTTTACCCTAGCAAGTTCTTTGCCGAGTTTACTTGCTACAGGTCATCAAAACAATGAGCCTTTCGGTGTCACAGCCTGAATTCATCGCCCAGGTAGACTTCCTTGACTTGCTGGTTGGCCAAAATCGCATCGGCATTGCCGGAGGCGATGATGTGGCCTCCGGAGACAATGTAGGCGTTCTCGCAGATGTCCAGGGTCTCTCGCACGTTGTGATCGGTAATCAGAACGCCAATACCCTTGTCACGCAAATGCCGGATGATGTGCTTGATGTCGCTTACGGATATCGGGTCGACACCGGCGAAGGGTTCATCCAGAAGTATGAAGGCCGGTTCCATGGCCAGCGCCCGGGCAATTTCCACCCGTCGCCGTTCCCCTCCCGACAGGGCCATGCCAACGCTGTCCCGGATATGGGTTATGTGGAATTCTTCCAACAACTCCTCGAGCTTTTTCTCTCGATCCGCTTTGCCCAGCCCCCGACGGGTTTCGAGGATCGCCATGATGTTGTCGCGTACCGACAATTTACGGAACACCGAGGCTTCCTGGGGCAGGTAACCGATGCCTTGCTGGGCGCGTCCGTGCATCGGCAGTGGCGTAATATCCCGGCTGTCGATGGTGATACGGCCACGATCGGCAGGGACCAGCCCGACGATCATGTAGAAGCAGGTGGTTTTCCCGGCGCCGTTGGGGCCAAGCAGTCCCACTATCTCCCCACTGCGAATTTCCAGGGAAACGTCGATCACCACTTTTTTCTGCTTGTAACTCTTTGCCAGGTTACTGGCTCTCAGAACTGCCATCGGTTTCCTGTCTGTCAGTGCGTCTGTCGGCGCTGCGTGGCTGAATCACCATCTCTACCCGGCCGCTGCCTTCGCCCGTGTCTGCGCCGCCTTCAGCGGTCACTACCCGGCCGGCGGTATCATAATGAATGACGTCGCCGCGGAACAGGTTGCCATTCTGCTCGATGACTGCTTCCCGTTCAAAGGTCAGCCGACTGTCGGTGGCTGACCAGGTAATGTTCAGGGCGCGGGCGTCGGTTTCGCCTTCGCCCTCTCGCGCCGGTTGCCGGTATCTGGCCGGGGTGCCGGAGGCTTCGATCCGGCTCAGCCCGTCCTCGGAGCGATAGAGGACCACCCGGTCCGCGTTCAGCCGGGTGTTGCCCTGCTCAAGTTCTACATCCCCGGTGTAGGTGGCAATGCCCTGACTGTCGTCGAGGCGTGCATTGTCTGCGGTAACCTTGATGGGGGTATCGGAATCAAGGTCGAAAGCGGCTACCGGGCCGATCATCGCGGCTGTCAGCAGGGCAACCAGCAGGCGCCGGTATCGGTTAGTTTCCGGTTTCATAGCGTCCTTCCACCTGGGAGTTCAGTTCCAGAATCCGCTCGTCTATCCACGCTTTCATGCCCGTGGCCCGGGTAATGCCGGTAACGTCGCGTATTTCTACGGGTGCATCTGTATATACCATGCCCCGGTCGTTATCCAGGGTCAGGGTTGATGTTGTCAGGGTGGCGTCCCGTTCTCCAACCGTGCGCTGAATCCGGACATTGTCCGTCAGGTACACCAGATTCTGGTTCTGTAGCAGGCTGCCATTCTCGGCTTCAACAATCCAGGGTAGGGCTCCGTCGCCGCCATAGAGCTCGGCACGGGGAGAGTCTATGGTGGCAAGGTTGCCTTCCTCGAACTGTTCGATGCGAGGGCTGGAGAACCGGATCTTGAGGTTCCCTGATTCGTCGAAGGAAGTGTACCGACCATTCACCACGAAGCCGTCCGGCTCGGCATCACCCCTCAGCGCCGCTGCCTGATCATCAATGACCGGGGGCTCATCACTTTGCCAGAGCAAAAAGACGGCTGCCACCACGGTGCCAGCCAGCGCCAGGGTTCGCAGCCAGGGCCGGTCCGGGAGCCAGTTCACGCCTCGGGCTCCAGATAGGGTGCCAGCGTAGCATCAAGCTTGCCGTGGGCGGTAAGCAGCAGATCGCAGGCTTCCCGCACTGCACCTTCGCCGCCCCGAGTGTGGGTGCAGTAGTCGGCATGTTGCTGCACCAGCCAGTAACCGTTGGGTACGGTGATGCCGAGCCCGGCGAATCTGAGAGCCGGCAGATCTGGCAAATCGTCTCCCATATAGGCGATGGCTTCCGGACCAATGTCCATGGTGCTCACCAGCTCCTGCAGGGCCACTTTCTTGTCTTCGCGCCCCTGCATCAGGTGAGGTATGCCAAGATCCCGCATCCGTTTCTCAGTCAGCGGCGACTGCCGGCCGGTAATAACGGCGACGGTAATGCCGGCTGCCATAAGCTGTTTCAACCCCAGGCCGTCGAGGATGTTGAATGCCTTCAGTTCATCGCCGTTGGCGCTGAAGTAAAGCTTGCCATCGCTCATAATGCCGTCGACATCGAGGGCAATCAGTCGGATTCTGGCAGCTTTTGTAAGCAGGGCGTCCGGCCACTGGTGCGTCATATCACATAGCTCCCCATAGCCCTTAGATTACGCCGGCCCGCAGCAGGTCATGCATGTTGATGGCGCCAACCAGAGCACCTGCGTCGTCCGTCACCGGCAGGGCATTGATCTTCATTTCCTCCATGATATTGAGCGCTTCCGCCGCAAGATGATCGGCCTGAATGGTTTTGCCATTCCGGGTCATCACCTCGCTGATGGGGGTATTGTGAATATCCACCGACCGATCCAGGGTCCGGCGCAGGTCACCGTCCGTAAAAATTCCGGTGAGGGTGCCCTCCTGATTGACGACGGTGGTCATGCCAAGCCCCTTGCGGGAGATTTCAAGGAGTGCGCCACTGAGAAGTGTGCTCTCGTTGACGACCGGAATCTGGTCACCTGTGTGCATGATGTCGGACACCCGGAGCAGAAGCCGGCGCCCCAAGCTGCCGCCGGGATGCGAGAAGGCAAAATCCTCGGCACTGAATCCGCGAGCTTCGAGCAGGGCAACTGCAAGAGCGTCGCCCATGACCAGGGTGGCCGTTGTCGAGGAGGTGGGCGCAAGGCCTAGCGGGCAGGCTTCCACCATCACGCTGACGTCCAGATTGGCGACGGCTTCCCGGGCCAGGATGGAGCTGGCATTGCCTGTCATGCTGATCAGGGGGGCACCCATGCGTTTGATCAGCGGCAGAATGGTGACCACCTCGCTGGTGCTGCCACTGTTGGAGATCGCAATCACCACATCCTGAGGGGTGATCATGCCCATGTCACCGTGGCTTGCCTCGCCGGGATGCACGAAAAAAGAGGGCGTGCCGGTACTTGCCAGGGTGGCCGCAATCTTGTTGCCGATGTGGCCGGATTTTCCCATGCCGGTCACCACCACGCGGCCCTTGCAGTTCATGATGACTTCGCAGGCCCGTGTGAACTGGTCGTCGATCCGGTTCTCAAGGGCATCAATGGCGTCGCGCTCGATGCGGATGGCGCGGATGGCAGAGGATCGGAAATCATTGGGTGTCGGTTCGGTCATCGGGCTTGGGGCCTGGCTGTCGGGACATTGAAAATGTTGGGCAGAGTATACCATTTTCACCCGTCAACAATGCCCGCTTACCGAAAGTTCAGTCAAACTGATCATTGCTATCAGTACATTTTGGGCTGTTTGGATTGAGCTTGAACGCTCCTTGGCATAATGTAGCCCCTCTTTGAAAGGTAAGGACTATGAATTCTCCGGCTTACATATCGCTCAAGGATGTCGTGTTCTCGCGCTCCGGGCGCCGTATCTTCGACGGTGTCAGCCTGGACATTCCGCGCGGAAAGATTACCGCGATCATGGGGCCCAGCGGAACCGGTAAAACCACACTGTTGCGCCTCATTGGTGGTCAGCTCAAGCCGGATTCCGGCAGTATTGTGGTGGATGGTCATGAGGTCCCGAAGCTCAAGCGTAAGGCCCTCTACAGCCTCCGCGAAAAGATGGGCATGCTGTTTCAGAGCGGGGCACTGTTCACGGATCTGAGCGTGTTCGAGAACGTCGCCTTCCCGCTCCGGGTTCATACAAAACTTCCGGAAGACATGATTCGCGACATCGTCCTGATGAAGCTGGAAGCCGTTGGGTTGCGTGGTGCCCGCCAGTTGATGCCCTCGGAATTGTCCGGAGGCATGACCCGCCGCGTGGCTCTGGCCCGAAGCATTGCCCTGGATCCGGAGCTGATCATGTACGACGAGCCATTTGCGGGCCAGGACCCGATTGCCATGGGCGTTCTGGTCAAGCTGATCCGCGATCTGAACGGTTCTATGGGGCTGACCAGCGTGCTGGTCTCCCACGACGTGCCCGAGTCCCTGAGCATCTGCCATTACGCCTGCATCATCTCGGACGGCAAGGTGATCGGTGAAGGCACGCCGGAAGAGTTGCGGGCCCATCCCTCCGGGCAGGTGCAGCAGTTCCTTCAGGGGCAGCCGGACGGCCCCGTGCCGTTCCATTACCCCGCGGATGGCGCCGCTCAGGACTTCGGGTTGTCCGGGGGTGCCTCTTGATCGACAGAATAGCGGCCTTCGGTCGTCTCGGTCTTGATATTGTCTCCTCATTCGGCCGATCCGGTCGTTTCCTGGCGGGCGTTCTGGGCGGGGTGCCGAGGCCGGCCATCGGTTTCCCGCTCCTGCTGAAACAGCTTTACGCTGTTGGTGTTCTGTCCCTGGCCATCATTGTGGTGTCCGGCCTGTTTATTGGCATGGTGCTGGGGCTGCAGGGGTACACGATCCTGAGCGATTATGGCTCTGAGGCAGCCATCGGTCAGATGATAGCCCTGACTCTGGTGCGTGAACTCGGGCCTGTTGTGACTGCGCTGTTGTTTGCGGGCCGGGCGGGTTCGGCGCTGACAGCTGAGATCGGTCTGATGAAAGCCACTGAGCAGCTGTCCAGCATGGAAATGATGGGCGTGGACCCGCTGCGGCGGGTTATTGCGCCCCGGCTCTGGGCCGGATTTATCGCCATGCCTGTGCTTGCCGTGATTTTCTCGGTGGTCGGCATCTGGGGCGGGATGCTGGTAGGTGTAGATTGGCTAGGCGTGTTTGAAGGCTCCTTCTGGGGCAACATGCAGTCGTCGGTGGATTTTGTTGATGACGTCCTGAACGGCGTCATTAAAAGCGTTGTTTTCGGCTTTGTCTGCGCCTGGATCGCGGTTTATCAGGGTTATGACTGCGTGCCGACCTCGGCAGGTATCAGTTCGGCGACCACCAAAACCGTGGTGTACTCCTCGCTGGCCGTGCTTGGGCTGGATTTTGTGCTGACCGCTGTGATGTTTGGCGATTTCTGAATCATCGATTAACGAGAGAATACCGGAGCCGGAAATGGCACAGAGAACCACTGAAATCATCGTTGGACTGTTCATGATCGCAGGCTGCGCGGCGCTGCTTTTCCTCGCATTGCAGGTGAGCGGACTGTCGCCGAAGTCGGCCGACAGCACCTACACGATCTACGCCAATTTCAACGATACCGGCGGGCTTACGCCACGTGGGCGAGTCTCCATGGCAGGGGTGACCGTGGGCACCATTGAGTCCATTAGCCTGAACAAAGAGACATTTCAGGCCCGGGTGGAAATGTCGATTCACTCGGACGTCGACAATATCCCCTCCGACAGTTCCGCAGTTATACGTACATCCGGCCTGCTTGGTGAACAGTACATTGATATATCGATAGGGGCCGAGATGGACTCGCTGAAGGAAGGCGATACCTTCTATTCGACGCAGTCGGCCATGAACCTGGAGCGATTGATCAGCAACTTTGCATCTGGCCGCTGACTCGGGCCGGGAAGATTTAACAGGAGATCCTGATGTTTGCACTGAAACACCACATTCTGCTTGGCCTTCTGATGGCTCTGGTTCTCGTTATGCCGGCTCACGCTGGTGAAGCGGAGGATCTCCGAAACTATGTGGATGAAAACACCCAGCGGCTCGTGGAAAAGCTCAATGAAGAGCGCGGGCTGTACGAGCGAGATCCGGAAGCGTTCTACGAGAGCATGGACAAGGCATTGACGGATTTTGTGGACTTCCGCCGTATTGCTGCGCGAGTGATGGGGCGTTACGCCCGGCAGACCACGCCTGAGCAGAGGGACGAATTCGTGGTCAAGTTCAAGCGCAGCCTGTTTGACAGCTACGCACAGGCGCTGGTCAACGCCGAAGATTTCGAGATTCAGGTTAAAGAAGCGACCATCAACCCGCAGAGTGACGACCGTGCCTCTGTTCAGATGGAGGTTATCAGTGCATCCGGAAACCGTTACCCGGTGACCTACTCAATGTACAGGAACTCCGAAGGCAAGTGGTTGATGGAAAACGTGATCGTTGAGGGCGTGAACATCGGTCTGGCCTTCAGGGATCGGTTCAGTCAGGAAATGGAAGAAAACCGCGGCCAGATTCAGGTGGTGATTGACGGCTGGAGCGATGCCGTTGAATCGCTGAACCTGGAGCGGGAAGTGGACAACTCATGACGACAGGTGTGCCTCGGGTTCAGCTTTCCGACGGAGCTCTGATTGTGTCTGGAGAGGTTACTCCGGACACGGTGGTCAGCCTGAGGAACGAGGGCGAGAAACTGATCCGCTCGGTATCCAGGGACCTGGTTATCGACCTTGATGGCCTGGTTACCGCCCACAGTGTGGTGCTATCTATGCTGCTCTGCTGGCAGCGCCTGGCGCATCAAGCCGGTATTACCCTGTCGTTCCGGGGCGTCAGTAGTCGACTGGCTTCTCTGGCGGCCCTGAGCAACCTGGATGACCAGCTTACGGGTTTTCGCCCGGAAACTTCCCAGGCACCCCACTGAATTTTCCGGTCTCGGGCCCTCTGTTTACAAGACAGTAAAGCTGACCCGAGCGCCGGAATTGGTTACAATCTCGCCCCTGATTTCAAAACACCCGAGGATTTTCTATGGATGCCACCCAAGTCACCGAGCTGGTCAAGGAAGCATTGCCCGGCTGCGAAGTTCAGGTACAGGTTGATGGTACCCATTATCTGGTCGTCGTGGTGGGTGATGTCTTCGAAGGCCTGCCGACCATCAAGCGCCAGCAGCTGATCAACAAGGCGCTGTTCCAGCAGATCATGGATGGTTCGATTCACGCACTTCATCCGAAAGCCTTTACTCCGGCCGAATGGGCCGAGCGCCAGGGCTGAGCGGCCCGGACAAAACAGGATAATTATTGTGGATAAACTTCTGATCAGGGGCCGCAAGCCTCTTGATGGTGAGATCCGGATTTCCGGTGCAAAGAACGCGGCACTGCCCATACTGGCAGCAACCCTGCTGGCGGACGAGCCGGTGACCGTCGGCAACCTGCCGCACCTGCACGACGTGACCACCATGATCGAGCTTCTCGGCCGCATGGGCGTTGAAGTGATCATTGATGAGAAAATGAGCGTGGAAATTCACGCCAACACCATTAAGCACTTCCATGCGCCGTACGAGCTGGTGAAAACCATGCGCGCCTCAATTCTGGTGCTTGGACCTCTGGTCGCCCACTTCGGCGAGGCGGAAGTGTCCCTGCCAGGTGGCTGTGCGATCGGTAGCCGCCCGGTAAACCTGCACATCCACGGCCTGGAAATGATGGGTGCGGAGATCAAGGTCGAGAATGGCTACATCAAGGCCAAGACCAACGGTCGCCTGAAGGGCGCCCACATTTTCCTGGATACCGTCACGGTAACTGGCACTGAGAACCTGATGATGGCCGCTGCCCTGGCAGACGGAAAAACCATCCTGGAAAACGCCGCCCGCGAGCCGGAAGTTGTTGACCTTGCCGAGTGCCTGATCGCCATGGGCGCAGACATTAAAGGTCACGGTACCGCCACCATCGAAATCAACGGTGTCGAGCGTCTGCACGGTTGCCATTACAACGTGCTGCCAGACCGGGTTGAAACCGGTACCTATCTGGTGGCTGCCGCCGCAACCGGCGGTCGTGTGAAGTTGAAGGATACCCGGGAAGACCTGCTTGAAGCGGTGGTGCTCAAGCTGGAAGAGGCCGGCGCCCACATCAACACCGGTCCAGACTGGATTGAGCTGGACATGAAAGGCAATCGCCCGAAAGCGGTGAGCCTGCGCACAGCGCCTTATCCGGCCTTTCCCACGGACATGCAGGCCCAGTTTGCTGCAATGAACGCGGTCGCCGAAGGTACCGGCACCATCGTGGAAACCGTATTCGAAAACCGGTTCATGCATCTGCAGGAGCTGATCCGGATGGGCGCGGACATCACGCTGGAAGGCAACGCTGCCATCATCAAGGGCGTGGATCACCTCACCGGCGCGCCGGTCATGGCGACGGACCTCAGGGCTTCGGCAAGCCTCGTCATTGCCGGTCTCATGGCCGACGGCGATACCATCGTGGACCGCATCTATCACATCGACCGCGGTTACGAGTGTATCGAAGAGAAACTTCAGTTGCTGGGCGCCACCATCCGCCGTTTGCCAGCGTGAGAGTTATCCATCCAGACAATACGGGAAACCGGAAGAATCCATGACAGATTCCATCACCATCGCCTTGTCGAAGGGACGAATCCTGGAAGAAACCCTGCCTCTGCTCGCAGAGGCGGGCATCGAGCTGATCGACGACGTTAAAAAGTCCCGCAAACTGGTGTTCCCGACAACGGATCCCCATGTGCGGGTGCTCATTATCCGGGCCACGGATGTTCCGACCTATGTTCAGTACGGCGGGGCGGATCTTGGTGTTACAGGCAAGGACGTTCTGATGGAGCACGGTGGTGAAGGACTGTATGAGCCACTGGATCTGAATATTTCCCGTTGCCGCCTGATGACCGCCGGTCCGAAAGATCAGACTCCGCCATCCGGCCGTATTAAGGTGGCCACAAAATTCGTCAATCTGGCCCGCCGATATTATTCGGCCCAGGGGCGTCAGGCAGATATCATCAAGCTCTACGGAGCCATGGAACTGGCCCCGATTCTTGGTCTGGCCGACGAGATCGTCGACATTGTGGATACCGGCAACACGCTGAAGGCGAATGGCCTCGAAGCCCGAGAGCTGATTGAGCATATCAGCAGCCGGCTGGTGGTCAATCGTGCCTCCATGAAGATGAAACACGAGCGCATCAACCCCATAATTGAAAAGATGTCTGAAGCCGTTGAGAAACGCCGGCTCTGAATTCGAGCCGGTCAGCAGTAGTTAGTTGTTAATCCCATACAGGATTTGAGATATGACCGCCAAGATCACCCGATTGAACGCTTCCCAAAGTGACTTTAACGATGCGTTGGCCAAACTGCTGGCCTGGGACGACAGCGTTGATCATCAGGTGAACGAGTCGGTGCGTCATATCCTGCATGAGGTGAAAACCCGTGGCGACCAGGCGGTTCTGGAATTTACCGAAAAGTTCGATCGCCTGAAGATTGGGTCCGTTGCCGAGCTGGAAATGAGTCAGGACCGTTTGCAGCAGGCACTCGAAGCGATTCCGCAGGATCAGCGCGTGGCACTGGAAAAAGCCGCTGAGCGGATCCGTGATTATCACGAGCGCCAGAACCAGAAGTCCTGGCAGTATGAAGACGAGGACGGAACCGTGCTCGGCCAGAAGGTAACGCCGCTGGATCGGGCGGGCCTGTACGTGCCCGGTGGCAAAGCCGCCTATCCGTCCTCGGTGCTGATGAATGCTATTCCTGCCAAGGTTGCTGGCGTCAGTGAAGTGGTGATGGTTGTTCCGACACCGGATGGCGTGGTGAATGACATGGTACTGGCTTCCGCAGCGATTGCCGGTGTTGACCGCGTGTTTACCGTTGGTGGCGCCCAGGCCGTCGGCGCGCTGGCCTATGGCACGGAAACCATCCCGGCAGTGGATAAAATCGTCGGCCCCGGCAACATTTTCGTCGCCACCGCCAAGCGCGAAGTTTTCGGCGTCGTCGGCATCGACATGATCGCCGGCCCCTCGGAAATCCTCGTGATCAGCGACGGCAAAACCTATCCCGACTGGATTGCCATGGACCTGTTCTCCCAGGCAGAACACGACGAACAGGCCCAGTCCATACTGATCAGCCCGGATGCGGAATTTCTGGATGCCGTCGAAGCCAGCATCAACAAACTACTGCCTACCATGGAGCGTGCAGACATAATCCGCACCTCCATGACCGACCGTGCCGCGCTGATCCAGGTCGCCGACCTGAAACAAGCCGCCGAAGTGTCCAACCGGATCGCCCCGGAGCACCTGGAGCTGTCGGTTGCAGACCCCGAAGCCATGCTCGACGACATCCGCCACGCCGGTGCCATCTTCATGGGCCGTTACACTGCAGAAGCCCTCGGCGACTACTGCGCCGGCCCGAACCACGTGCTGCCTACCAGCGGCACGGCAAGGTTCTCTTCCCCGCTGGGTGTCTACGACTTCCAGAAACGGTCTTCCATCATCGGCTTCAGCGCTGCCGGTGCAGATCGTATGGGGCGTGTGGCCTCGGTTCTGGCCCGTGGCGAGGGCTTAACCGCTCACGCCCGGTCGGCGGAATACCGTATTAAGGATTAAAAGACTTCACCCCCTATGTATGCAGGGCGGCGGGCAGGTCGCTCTCCGAGAATGTCGGCGGCCATGGATGGCCGACGCCAAGCGCACATGGATGTGCTCGTAGCGGTTCTCGGAGAGTGACCTGCCCGTTGCCCGTCTGCACCAAATGGAGTGCATAATCGATGAGCAAATTCTGGAGCCCCCTGGTAAACGACCTGGTTCCCTATGTTCCTGGGGAACAGCCAAAAATGGCTAACCTGGTGAAGCTGAACACCAACGAAAACCCTTTTGGCCCCTCACCAAAAGTCATCGAAGCCATCCAGGCCGAACTGAACGACAGCCTGCGCCTCTATCCGGATCCGGAAGGCGAAAGCCTGCGCCAGGCCATTGCGGCGTACCACAAGGTAAAGCCGGAGCAGATCTTCCTGGGTAACGGCTCGGACGAAGTCCTGGCACACATCTTCTTTGGCCTGTTCCAGCATGGCGAACCGATCCTGTTCCCGGACATTACCTACAGCTTCTATCCGGTGTACTGCGGCCTCTATAACATCGAGAGTAAAAAGATCCCGCTGACCGAAAATTTTGAAATCAACCCGGATGATTTCAAGCAGCCCAACGGCGGCGTGATCTTCCCGAACCCGAATGCGCCAACCGGAATGTATCTTGGGTTGCAGCATGTGGAAGAAATCCTGGCTGCCAACCCGGATCGCGTTGTCGTTGTGGATGAGGCCTACATTGATTTCGGTGGCGAGTCTGCCATCACCCTTGTCGACAAGTACCCGAACCTGCTGGTGTCACAGACCCTTTCCAAGGCACGGTCTCTTGCCGGTTTGCGGGTGGGTTTCGCCGTTGGCCATCCCGACCTCATCGAGGCATTGAACCGGGTCAAGAACAGCTTCAACAGCTACCCCCTGGACCGCCTGGCCCTGGCTGGCGCGAAAGCGGCCTACGAAGATGAAGCCTGGTTCCGGAAGTGCCGCGATGGCGTGATCTCCGAGCGCGAGCGCGTAACGGCCGCCCTCGAGGAGTTGGGTTTTGAGGTGTTACCCTCAAAAGCGAACTTTATCTTTGCCCGTCATAAGGATCAGCCGGGTGAGGTTTTGGCGAAAGGCCTGAGGGAGCAGGGTATTATCGTCCGGCACTTCAATAAGCCTCGAATCAGCGAATTCCTGCGAATCACGATTGGCACTGTTGAGCAGAACGATGCTTTGATTGCTGGCCTCGAATCACTCTAGCCTGCGTATTGGCGGGTGGAGCCGGGTGGGCACTCCTCTCCGGGAAACGCTACGAGCACATCCATGTGCGCTTGGCGTCGGCCATCCATGGCCGCCGACATTCCCGGAGAGGAGCGCCCACCCGACTCGTCGAGCTTCCGTAAAATAGTCAGGAGCTTAGTTTTATGGCGAATCGAAACGACATCCTGAAGAAAATCAACGAGTGGCTACAGCCGGAGAATTTTCAGGATTACTGCCCAAATGGCCTTCAAGTTGAAGGCTCGTCCGAGATAAATACCGTTGTTTCCGGCGTAACAGCCTCAAAAGCCCTGATCGAAGCCGCTATTGAAGCAAACGCCGATATGATCCTCGTCCACCACGGTTACTTCTGGAAAGGCGAGGATCAACGTATTCAGGGGATGAAACGAGAACGTTTAAAGCAGCTTCTCGACAACGACATCAATCTTGTCGCTTATCACCTTCCGCTAGATGACCACCCCGAATACGGCAATAACCGTCAGCTGGCGGATATCCTCAACATCAAGAACCCGCGCCCGTTGGGCGGTCTGGTCTGGGAAGGCGAGCTGGAAGAGGTGATGTCTCCGGAGAAATTCGGTCTTCATATTGCAAGACAGCTCCACCGCGAACCGCTCTGGGTTGGCGAGGGCCCGGCAACTATCAAGCGGGTAGGGTGGTGCACCGGTGCCGCACAGGGATTCATCAACACTGCGCTGGATGCTGGCCTCGATGCCTACATCAGCGGTGAAATCTCCGAGCCGACGACGCACACGGCCAGAGAATGTGGTATCCACTATTATGCAGCTGGTCATCACGCGACTGAACGTTACGGGGTTCAGGCCCTCGGAAAGGCTCTAGTGGAGGAGTTTGGGGTAACCCACAAATTTATTGATTGCGACAACCCTGTCTAATCAATAACAGGCGATTAAATGAAGGTTTAGTGCGAATTGCACAGAAGCTGATTGAGCGGGGTAGGTGCCCCTTTCCGAGAATGTCGGCGGCCAAGGATGGCCGACGTCAAGCGCACATGGATGTGCTCGTAGCGGTTCTCGGAAAGGGGCACCTACCCCGCTCCCTCCCCGAGTTCAGCAGTCTTAATCCAGACTGAATTCCCAAACTACCGCAAGAAAAATCAGGCCTGCTGAGCCTTATCACCCTTCTTGAGCCCAAAGTCCTCGGCAAGCGTCCCGGAATCCTTCGGATCCGTCTTCGGCGCATAATCCCGTGGTGGCTCGGAAGCGTCCTCGCGAACCTCCTCCAGGCGCTTCTTGGAAGTCTCATGAGCCAACTCTTCCATCCAGTCCTCGTCATTGCAAAGACGGTTGGCGCCCCGGGCCATGTGCTGGTTTACATCGCGATAGGCATCGTTGAAACGGCGCAGCAAATGGGCCGACTCCATGAAATGTTCATTCACCTGGGCCTGGTAGCGGGTATATTCGCTTCTCAGTTCCTCAATCTGCTGTTCCGCCCGGCGCTGCCGAAGCGTCGTTCCCTGCCCGGAACGGCCAACAAATACCCCGATGACAATGCCAACAACCAATGCGGCAATCGCTGCCAGAATCAGGTTTGTCATATGCTGTGTCGTCCTTTTACCTAGAAGTGAGCCAAGCCCCTGTAGGCCGAGTATAACGCCCCAGGCTCCATCATCCCATGATTGCGGCCTGCGCCTATCGTCGTATTGCCGCAAAGGTGGCCAACGTGGCGAAAAATCGCTAAATGCGAGACAATACGGCGCCCAAATCTACGTTCAACTTCCGGGAATACCTGATGACAGCTGCGATGTCCTCCGAAACCAGTGCGAACATGACCCCTTGGCAACGCTACCAGAAGGATCTTGAACGCCCCGATTTCCAGAAGGACTCGGCCCAGGAAGATGCCGTCGAGCGCCTTCAATCACTGTACGACAAACTGGTGGAAGCCGAAAGGGATCGCAGCAAGCCCAAGGCCAAACTTTTGCGCAAGCTCAAAAAAGGCAAGGAAGAGCCGGTCAAGGGCCTGTATTTCTGGGGCGGGGTAGGCCGCGGTAAAACCTACCTGATGGATACTTTCTACGAGTCGCTGCCCTTCGATCGCAAGATGCGGGTTCATTTCCACCGCTTCATGCAGCGGGTACACAATGAACTTAAATCTCTGAAAGGCGAAAAGAACCCGCTGGAGCTGGTCTCCAAAAAATTCGCCGATGAAACCCGGGTTATCTGCTTCGATGAGTTTTTCGTGTCAGACATTGGTGACGCCATGATCCTGGCCACCCTGATGGACGGGCTGTTCAGCCGCGGAGTTACCCTGGTTTGCACCTCCAATATCGTACCGGACGGCCTCTACAAGGACGGGCTTCAGCGTGCGAGATTCCTGCCCGCGATCGATCTGGTCAAGAAACACACCGATGTGGTCAACGTGGATGGCGGAGTTGATTACAGACTGAGGACTCTCGAGCAGGCGGAGCTCTTCCACTCCCCCCTGGACGAGGAAGCGGACGTCAGCCTTCGGAAGAGCTTCGATGCCCTGGCGGTCGAAGCCGGTAAACACAGCAAAACCATGGAAATCAACGGCCGAAAAATCCCGGCCCAGGCCCACGCGGACGACGTGGTCTGGTTTGATTTCAAAGATGTGTGCGACGGCCCCCGAAGCCAGAATGATTACATCGAAATGGCACGGCAGTTCCACGCCATCATCGTCAGCAATGTGCCCATCCTGGGCAAAGAAAAAGATGACCAGGCTCGCCGCTTCATCAACATGATCGACGAGTTCTACGACCGCAACGTCAAAGTCATCATCTCTGCCGCTGCACCGATCACCGAACTCTATGCTGGCGGCCGCCTTGGCTTTGAATTCGAGCGAACCGAATCCCGCCTGCTGGAAATGCAGTCCCGGGAATACCTCGAAGCGCCGCATAAACCATAAAAAGAAAACAGCCCTGAGTAGGTCGGGTTAGCGAAGCGTAGTCCGACAAAAACCTACCATACAATCAACAGAGAGATTCAGAAATGAGCACAGACAACGTCGTCATCGTCAGCGGTGTCCGCACCCCCATGGGCGGATTCCAGGGCAGCCTGGCCAGCGTCAGCGCCACCGACCTGGGTGCCATCACCATCGCCGAGGCCGTCAAGCGCGCCGGCCTTCAGCCTGCGGATGTGCAGGAAGTTATCATTGGCAATGTCCTGCCTGCCGGCCTAAAGCAGGGCCCGGCCCGCCAGGCCATGCGCAAGGCAGGTCTCCCGGACCACACCGGCGCCACCACCATCAACAAACTCTGCGGTTCCGGCATGAAGGCCGCTATGTTCGCCCACGATCTGATCAAAGCCGGCAGCAACGACATCATGGTTGCCGGTGGCATGGAGAGCATGTCCAACGCCCCTTACATTCTGCAGGGCGTCCGCAGCGGCTACCGCATGGGCCCGGGCCAGGCACCCCAGGATCATATGTTCCTGGACGGCCTCGAAGACGCCGAAACCGGTCGCCTGATGGGTGCCTTTGCCCAGGAAATGGCGGACAAGAAAGGCTACACCCGGGAAGAAATGGATGAATACGCCATAACCTCCCTCACGCGAGCCAAGAAAGCCATTGAGGAAGGCCTGCTGAAAGACGAGATCATTCCGGTAACCGTGAAAAGCCGAAAAGGCGAGGTGATTGTCGAGGACGACGAGCAACCCCACAACGCCAACATCGACAAGATCCCGAGCCTCCGCCCGGCCTTCGCCAAAGACGGCACGGTTACAGCCGCCAACGCATCTTCAATCTCTGACGGCGCTTCTGCACTGCTCCTGATGCGCGAGTCCGAGGCTGAAAAACGCGGCCTCAAGCCGCTGGCCCGCATCGTCGGCCACAGCACCCAGTCCCAGCATCCGTCCGAGTTCACCTGCGCCCCGGTTGGCGCCATCGAAACCCTGTTCGGCAAAACCGGTTGGAGCAAAGACGACGTAGACCTCTTCGAGATCAACGAAGCCTTCGCCATGGTCGCCATGATGCCCATCCGCGAACTCGGCCTTGACCCCGAGAGAGTCAACATCCACGGCGGCGCCTGCGCCCAGGGCCACCCGGTCGGTTCCACCGGCTCCCGCCTGCTGGTAACCCTCATGCACGCCCTTCAACGCTATGGCAAAAAGAAAGGCGTTGCGGCCCTGTGCATCGGTGGTGGTGAAGCAACCGCTATGGCTATCGAGATGCTGTAACTTCTTATAGCCCTCTGCTTTTGAGTTCCGGCAAGGGGCATTGGCCTTTCTGAAACGCGCCGTAAATACGTCCATGTAGGCTTGACGGCAGCATCCCTGCTGCCGACAGTTTCAGAAAGGCCAATGCCCCTTCCCGCCAGAATGAGGGAATGCTTTTCAAGCTATTGTCAGCACAGTTCTGTTTTCGTCTCGATTTGAGGCGTAATAATTCGCGGCCTTTGCGCCAAGTATGGGCGCTGGCGCCGGGGTGGGGCTTCCGGGAATGTCGGCGGCCAGGGATGGCCGACGTCAAGCGCACATGGATGTGCTCGTAGCGGTTCCCGGAAGCCCCACCCCGGCGGCAGTGCTTTCACCCGACTTGAAGACTTCAAGAAAGCCAGAAAAACCACCAAAACCAAAGTGGTTGCATCCAAATTTGTTGTCTATAGTGATTCTGTGCGAAGAAACCCGGCGGCAAACGGCGTTAACAGAGGGATGAGAGCAAAATCATACTTTTGACTGATCAAAGCGCCTGATGGCGTTAGCTATAGTGCCAACATCACGAGCACTGTGCATGAAGCCTCCAATACATCGTGAACACCAATAATCAGAGCAGCGACTCAGAACAACAATGGAGTAGCCTTCCAATGACAAGAAAAACACATCAATGGCAGCGTTGGACCAAATTACCGCTGGCCGTGGCAGTTGCAGCCGGGATGTCCGGTCAGGCAGCCGCCTATTCGTTTTATGTGGGTGATGTGGAAGCCCAGTTCAACACCACGCTGTCTGCGGGTGCAGGTTGGCGAGTTGAAGATCGAGATAAGCGTCTGATCGCCCAGGGTAACCTGGGTCCGGAGTATGCTCCCGGCGGTGCTCTCGAGAATATTGGTTCTTCTACCAACAACTACGACGACGGTAACCTCAACTTTGAAAGCGGGGACACCTACTCCAAAATCGTCAAGGGTAACAGCGAACTCTACCTCAATTACTACGTCGACAACCCCTACCTGACACGCGTAGGCGGCCTGCTCCGTGGGCGTTACTGGTACGACTTCGAGTTGAAAGACGAGAACAGGGCGGTAGATTATGTTGGACAGCAGCGTGAGCTGAACCCCGAGGCAAAAGACAATGCCTCTGGTGGTGAAATTCTCGACGCCTATATCTTCTCCGATTGGTACTTCGGAAACGTTCCTGTGAGTCTGCGCTACGGCAAACAAGTAGTGAGCTGGGGTGAGAGCACCTTTATCCAGGGTGGCATCAACGTCATCAACCCTGTTGATGTTCCGGCTTTCCGTGCTCCGGGTTCCGAACTGAAAGACGCGTTGCTTCCGGTTGAAATGTTCTACATGTCTGCTGGCATCACCGAAAATGTCACCGTTGAGACATTCGTGCAGGCGGACTGGGAACCGGTTCGTCCAGATGACTGCGGCACGTTCTTCTCCACCAACGATTTTGCTGCTGATGGCTGTGGTCCCGTGCTTCTGGCAGGGCAGCTTTCAGATTCACAAGCGCTTGCGCAGGGATTCGTCGCACCGAGAATCGGTGACCAGGAAGCGGACTCCAAAGATCAGTTCGGGGTGGCAGTGCGTTGGTATGTGCCGGAACTGAACGATTCAGAGCTTGGTTTCTACTACATCAAGTATAATAGCCGTCTGCCGTACGTCAGTGGTCTGGTGAACAACCCGTCCAGCCCAACTGCTACGCAGCAGAACGACCCTAGTCTCCCGTTCTCCAGTTTCCCGAGCTACTTTATCGAGTACCCTGAGAACATCAATCTGTACGGTATCAGCATTAATACCACGACCCCGGGCGGTTGGTCGCTCGGCGCTGAATATAGCTTCCGCGACAACGTACCCTTGCAGTGGAATGCCTTTGAGCTGATCTTTGGTGGTCTGCAGCAGCGTAGTCCGGCCGGCGATATCCTGAGCAAGCTGGAAGCTCAGCGTCTTGAGGAGAGTGGTGGCGCAAATCTGGCCGGAAAGCCGGTTGCTGGTTACGATCGGTTCAATGTGTCTCAGGCCCAGTTCACATTGATCAAGTTCTTTGATCAGGTAATGGGTGCGAGCCGCCTGTCTCTGATCACGGAGTTTGGTGCGACTTACGTGCATGATCTTCCTGATTATGACGAGGCCCGCTACGGTCGTTCGGGAACGTTTGGAATTGGAGCCTTGCCGCTAGACAGTCTTGGTGGATTGGATCTCTGTGCCAATGGCGCAAACATCAACGTCAATTACTGCAACAACGAAGGCTTCACAACTGACTTCTCCTGGGGTTACCGTACGCGTCTGGTCTGGAGCTATCTGAACGCACTGGCTGGTGTTAACCTGTCGCCGCAGCTGGCCTGGAGCCATGATGTGCAGGGTTACAGCCCCCAGCCGGGTGGAGCTTTCAATGAGGGCAGCAAAGCGATTGGCCTTTCTCTGGAAGCGGAATATCAGAACAAGATTACCGGTGAGATCAGTTACACAAACTTTTTCGGCGGCAAGCCGTATAACGAGTTGACTGACCGCGATTTCGTGAGTGTTAGCGTTTCATACTCATTCTGAACCCGGAAAGAATTCGTTGAACGAGGGAATTTAAATGAAACTGAACAAGAAACTACTGGCCACAGGCGTACTGGCAGCAAGCATTTTTGCTGGCCAGGCCTGGGGTGCGGTTTCTGCTGAAGAAGCGGCCAAGCTGGGTAAGTCGCTGACACCGATGGGTGCAGAAAAATCCGGTAATGGTGGTACGATTCCCGCCTGGACTGGAGGCCTTACAACTCCACCGGCCGGTTACAAGAATGACGGAATCTATGTGAATCCGTTCCCCAATGAGCAGCCGAAGTTCACCATCGATCAGAGCAATGTCGAGCAGTACAAGGACAACCTGTCGCCGGGTCAGGTTGCGATGATTGAGCGTTACGACGACTACTTCATGCCGGTGTACGAAACCCATCGTACCGCTGCTTATCCGCAGGAAGTAATGGAGCAGACTGTCGAGAACGCGACAGAAGTAGAGCTCATTAAAGACGGTAATGGTCTGGGCAACTATCAGTCCGCCACACCGTTCCCGATTCCCCAGAACGGTCTGGAAGCGATCTGGAACCATATTACCCGCTACCGTGGTGGTTCTGTTCAGCGTAACGTTGGCCAGGTAACTCCGACCGAGGGCGGTGAATTCTCGGTGGTGAAATTCCAGGACGAGCTGACCTGGCGGACCTACCTGGCGGACTACGAGCCGGGCATGGACCCGAACGTTCTGTTCTACTTCAAGCAGGCCATCACTGCGCCGGCACGTCTGGCGGGTAACGTTCTGCTGGTACACGAGACCATTGACCAGGTTGCAGAGCCTCGCCGTGCCTGGGTATACAACGCCGGTCAGCGTCGGGTTCGTCGCGCACCCCAGGTAGCCTATGACGGTCCGGGTACTGCGTCTGACGGTATGCGTACGTCTGACAACTTCGACATGTTCAACGGTGCTCCGGATCGTTACAACTGGGAGTTGATCGGCAAAAAGGAAATGTACATTCCGTACAACTCCTACAAGCTGGTTGATCCGAGTCTGACGTATGACCAGATCATCAAGGCTGGCCACATCAATCAGGAATACACCCGCTACGAGCTGCACCGCGTGTGGCACGTAAGGGCAACCCTGAAAGATGGCGCCCGTCACATCTACGCCCAGCGTGACTTCTACATTGACGAAGACTCCTGGCAGGCATCGGTTATTGACCATTACGACGGTCGTGGCGAGCTCTGGCGCGTTGCCGAAGCCCACAACATGCAGTTCTATGATCAGAACGTGCCCTGGTACGCCATCGAGACTCTGTACGACCTGCTCTCTGGCCGCTATCTTGCACTGGGCCTGACCAACGAAGAAGAGAATCCGTACGAGTTCGGCGTAGAGCGTCGCTCCAGGGATTACACGCCGGCCGCACTGCGCCGCGCAGGTACCCGGTAACGGATCATCTGAAGATCTGAAAAACGGCGGGCCCCTGGCCCGCCGTTTTTTTTACACCTGAGAAAATCCTTTCACGTCAAAATTTTGCAGCCTACCCCTCAATTGGTTTAACCTTCCTATCATACTAAAGGCGTACCCGATGCCGGTCGCCACTCAAAACTCAGTGCAAGATCCACTTTTCCGGCGGTGCGAGGCAGTTCAGGCCGGAGTTAAATGGGGCAGTGCGTGAAACCATTCAATGATGGCTGTGCAGCCAACGATGAATTTCAGTCGGCGAATAGTGGTCTACAGCGAGGTGAACTGGTCAGAGACCTGCTCAGGCAGCGGGTTCAGCTTCCGCCGATTCCGTTTGATTCACTGGCCCGGCCCAGGCTTGATGGCAAGATCTCCGAAGCGCTGAGTCCCAGAAGTGTTCTCTTTGTAGAGGCGCCCTGTGGCTACGGAAAATCCCATGCCGTGGTGAATGCGCTTCGCAGTGCAGAAATGACTGCTGAACAGGTTCGGTGGGTTGCCCTCAACTCCCAAGACAATGCACCCTCCCGTTTTCTGACCTTGCTCGCCATCGCCCTCGATCTCCCCGAAACGCCGGAGCAGGGCTTGCAGAGTGGCGCGACCTTCTCGGATATCCTGTCAATGATGCAGGTGGCGCTGGCCCGCAAGGGGTCAGATCAGCCAAGAGTGCTGGTGCTGGACAACTTCCAGAATCTCAGCAACCCCGCCGTCGTGGACCTGCTTCAGCAATTGGTTATCGATTTTCCGGCAGGCTCCTCCATCGTGCTGATTTCGCGCAAGGCTTTGCCGTTTGAAACACACAGTCTCGAGCTGGAAAACCGCTTTATCCGGATTGGACCAGAAGCGCTGGAATTCTCTCGTTCAGAAACCTTCGAGTTTTTCCGTCCGGCCACGGCAAACAGCGGACTGACCAGCGTGGCTGTCGACAACCTTTACGACATGACCGAGGGTTGGGCAACGCCATTAGCGCTTTATCGTCGAGAAGTTTTCCAGAATGTTGAGAGGAAACCGATTCAGGAAACGCCCAGTGTTGAGCGGTTTCTCAAGGAATCGGTCCTTGGCACTCTGACACCGGGCCAAATGCGCTCCATGCGCGGCATTGCCGAGCTTGAGCTGTGTTCCGATGAGCTCTTCCTGGCGCTTGAGCCCCTCCTGCCAGAAGCGGGTTTCGTTCCTTCCCAGGCCGTTGAGCGGGGGCTGCCGCTAAAGTCCATGCCGGGCCGTGGTCGCTGGTACCGCATCAATCCGTTGTTGCAGGAATGGTTGAAATCGCCGGTGATGGCCGGCTATTCGGAGCGTATGCTCCAGGCCAGTCGGTGGTTTGGTGTGCGTGACCAGTTCCCGGAGGCGCTCAAGTATGCCCTGTTGGCTGGCGATGCCGACGAGGTAATCCGCATTTCTTCCGAGGGGTCAGAAGCCCTGTTACTGGGGCAGGATACGGCTTCACTGCTTCGCCTCCGCAAGAGCCTGCCCGCACAGCTGCTGGAACGGAGCGTGCGGCTCAGGATCGTCTATAGCTGGGTTCATGCGATTGGTGGACAGTTCCGTCAGGCGCGAGCCCTGATAGACGGCCTGGCGGAGCATGACCTGAAAGAACAGGCTCCGCGTATCTGCGCACTCAAAGCCTTTATTCTGCGCGGAGAGGGAAGTGTTGGCCCGGCCCTGGAAATGGCGGATCGGGCCCTGGCCGAGGGTGAACTCAGTACCCAGGGCCAACTGGTTACCCAGATGGTCCGCTCCAGTGCCCTTTGTGCAGCAGGTAGATTCCAGGAAGCGCGGGAAGCGAATCGCGCTGCCTCGAGACTTGCCAGGGAAGCAGGCGATTCCGGTTCTGAAGCCCTGGCGGTTTATGCCCATGCCCGGATTGAACTGGGCAAAGGCGCACTGAAACACGCCGAGCAGTTACTGCGCACTGGCCTTGATACCGCCATGCAGGAACTGTCTCGCCCCGCCCGTATTGGGGAAACCCGGCTACAGTTGAACCTCGTACTGGTGCTCTGGCATCAGGGGCGGGAAGCCGAAGCAGACCGTTTGCTGGTTACCTGCGGGCGTCATGCGGAACAGACCCGCGATCTGGGTCTGCTACTGGCAATGACGATCCGGGTACTTATGTGCCGAGCCCAGGGCAGGCTTGAGGATGCGTTTGTCTGGATTGGCCGGGCCGAACGCACCATGCATTCCTGGCAGGTTGACGAATCGCTGTTCGTGCCGGTGCTTGAAGCACTGAAAGCAAATTGCTGGCTGGCCCAGAACCAGATCGACAGTGCGGATCAGGCAGTTCGTAAGTTGGCCCCATATCGGGAAGCTGGCTGTGTGCCTGAGCTGTTCCCAATGATGCCAGGGCTTCTGGACTGCCTGCAGGTGCGGGTTGATCTCGCCCGTGGTGACCTGATCCGCGCCCGGGAGACTCTCCAGGGAATCCGTGAGCGTTATCAGGGCGCTATTCCCTGGGGCGTTGAGATCCACATGCGTCTGCTGGAGGCGGTGATTGTTCTGGATGAAAAGGGGCCCGTGGTTGCCGTTAAGATTCTGTCCAACGTTGTTACCGAGGCGGAGGCAGAACACTTCATCAGTCCGTTCAGGGAGCTGCGGAATGAGCTTCAGGAGTTGATGGCAAAGGGCTTTGGTCAGTTGCCGGACAGTGCTTTCAAAGAGGCGCTGGGTGAGCTTTTCGAGTTGCGTGCCGGCTCAGCCGGTGCTGACGCTCTGGCGGAACCGATCAGCGAGCGGGAACAGGGTGTACTTGAGTTGATTGCCAAAGGGCTGTCAAACCAGGAAATTGCCGACAAACTGCACATTTCCCTCCACACGGTGAAAACCCATGCCCGCCGAATCAATGCCAAACTGGAAGTGAAATCCCGGACTCAGGCTATTGTGCGCGCCAGAGAACTAGGTTTGCTCTGAAGACGGGGTCTGACCCCGTGGGGTCAGACCCCAATTTCAGCTTTTCCCTCGGTCTTTAGTTCCTCTATGCGCCGATCTTTCTCTGTCCAGATCTCACTCACCCAGCGTTGAAACGCGACCCGGATCTCCCGGTTGTTTTCGTAATCCATTCCCAGAAACTCGCCGGGTATTTCGCGCGTCCGCACATCAATAATGATCCTGCGGATCCGTCCACACAGATAATCCCAAAAGCCGGCGCGGCCGTCCGGATACACGATGGTGACATCCAGCATGGTGTGGATCATTTCCCCCATAGCGCCCAGTACAAAAGCCGTTCCGCCTGCTCTTGGTTTCAAGAGGTGCTTGTAGGGTGAATTCTGGCGATCATGTTTCTCAGGTGTAAAACGCGTGCCTTCCATGAAGTTGAAGATGGTCACCGGTGTGTAGCGAAACTTTTCGCAGGCGGCCTGGGTGGCCGCCACATCCTTGCCTTTCAGCTCCGGGCGTTTTGCTAACTGCTCCTTGGTATGGCGGTGCATAAACGGGAAATCCAGTGCCCACCAGGCAACGCCGAGCAACGGCACCCAGATCAGCTGTTTCTTCAGAAAGAACTTCAGCAGCGGGATCCGGCTGTTGAGCACGTACTGAATGGCAGGAATATCGGCCCAGCTCTGGTGGTTGCAGGTTACAAAATACCAGTGCTCCCGGCTCAGATCCTTAACGCCCCGCACATCCCAGTCGACCTTGTGTAACAGATCCATCAGCAGATTGTTGAAACCGATCCAGACCCACGCGATGGTGTTGAGTACCACCGTGCAGCCCTTGCGAACGGACGTGAACGGCAGCACGAGTTTCAGCAGGGCGAATACCAGAAGAACCGGAAACAGCACCAATGTGTTACACAGGATCAGCAGGGCCGCCAAAGTCCCCTTCAGCGGCGCGGGGAGAAAATCGAGCATGGGGTAGGGTCTCTAGCCTTCAGCCGGGTTCGTGTTCAGTGAGGATTGGCGGGGCAACAACCCGTTTGGTGCGTCCGTAGAGGCCAGTTGCTCCAGGCTGCCGGGGTCGAGGTTACTGACGACGCTGCGGAAATTGTCATCATAGAACTCAAGGTTGTTGTAATGAATCATTGCCCGGATCTCTTCTATATACTCTTCGCCCCGTTCGGAATAGCCGAGCAGGCCTTCAGCCAGTTCCAGGCCGGACAGAGGCGTGTCGTTTCGGCGATCCTTGAGGCGAACGTCCCGCAACAGCTGGTATGTGGGATGGCGGTTCAGGTTCTGGATATAGGCCCGAACCGACCGGTACGGTGAAGAGAACTTCGCCACCTCATGGCTGGCGCCCTCAGCACGCCCGAGGGGCACCAGGCCACAGCCCTTGGAAAAACACCACTGGCCGAACAGATTGTTGCCCTCGGTCGCAAAGCGGGAGGTGCCCCAGGCAGATTCGTTGGCAGCCTGGGCCAGGATCAGGGACGGAGGAATCACGTCCAGGCGCTTGCGTAGCAGGGCAAACTGCTCGTCGCTGCCGGGCTCGGCATCCACTCTTAATCGCTCAGACTGTTGGGCCAGCCAATCATACTCCTTGCTGGTCAATGTCTCCTTCGCAGCTAGGCTATCCAGGTAGTCTCGCTCAATCAGAATCCGTGAGTTGGCCAGAACAATCCGTGGGTAGAGAAACGAGAAGAACGCGCCCTTCTTCTCTGTGGTGTCCTGATACTGAGAAAAATCCGGCAGGTCGTCGTTGGCCCAGCTCGGGAGCGGAGGCAGAGAAGACAGTGCGGGTTCGGAGCCTGTGTTATCGGAGTTGATCCGGTCAATACTGGCCTGTGGCGTATAAAAGCCACCGCCGATCGCAAATGCAATCAGGGGGAGCATCAGTATGACGGCCCGTTTACCCGCAGACATAAAACCTCTCGTTTCAATCGATATAGCAATGATTATAACAGGTTATACGAGAGCGTTTGCCAGTTGGGTTTTGTCGGATGCCACTGCCGTCAGGGCAGTCGTGTTGCAACAAGCAAACCGATCTGTTCCTCACCACCCCCTGTGGATCGGAAACGCAAATAGAACTGGTCCTGACTGGCGGTGTGAAAACCCTCAAGCACAAGGTTGCCTGAGGTGAACTCTACCCTCCCGTCGCCCAGTTGGCTGAGCGCCAGGTCGATGTCCGCCAGGCTCTCCAGCGCTGGTTTTGTCACGGTTTCGTCATCAACGGAATGGGTGCTGGTCAGCGAAGTCGGCGAGAGTGTTGCCGAGCTTGAGGATTCGATGGTCAGCAGGGCATTGTCAAAATGTCGGAGGCGGTTCGTCTGCGATGTCAGGGCCAGGGCCACGCCCTGAAGCCTGAACTGTCCCGAAGCCGCTACGGTGTTCGCGGTTTGTTCCGCGGCAATCAGAATACCGTCTCCAAGCGGACCATCGTCCAGGTTGAATGCCATCAGGGTGCCATCCGGGGTGCTGGCACCGACACCAATATCTGGCCGCTGGAAATCACCGGAAGCGGTGGTGATGTCCAGGTTCAGTCGTCCGATATCCACATCCCCGTTGCTGAGCCGCGAGGTTCGGTTGCTCAGGGTCCAGGATTCTGTTCGGGTACCGGTGGAGTCCGTCGTGACAGCGCCTGAACTGTCTCGTTGTAATGACGTAAAGCTCTGGGATTGGTTCACTGTGCCGCCAGAAATCTGCCATTGGCCAACGCCTGCTTCAATGGTGAGAGGCGTTGTCTCATCGCTGAATCGGGTTCCAAGATACAGCATGTTGTAGTCGCGGCCATTCAGACTGTCGGCGTCGAATCCCTCCTTCCTGAGGAGGTTGACCTCAAGAACCGACAGATACTGATCCTCCAGAGTACCCAGCCGTCGCAACTGGTCGCCGTCCGCTTCCAGCTCGATAGCTTTGCCAGCGCTGAAGTAACCGCTGATCACCCGGTCGGGCCCCGTGGTTTCATCCTCAGGCGCACTTGTGAAGGCGTCCAGATAGTAGGGATTGCGAGTCCAGCCAATAATTTTCGAGCTGCCCCGGCCGGTAATGCTCTGATACAGGGCCCGGCCTGCCAGCAGGCGAGTGTCTTCCAACAGCGTGGCTGCTCCGGGGGATGAAGAGTGAGTGTTCCGTTCCCAGTATTCAGAGCCCCGAACGAAGAAGTCGTTTCCCGCCTGGTGAATCAGAGCCTCGCGATCGTATGGGATATCGTTGGCCAGAGAGGTCACTCGGATGTTGAAGGCATCAAAGCTGGCCAGGGTGAGAGCCGGATAGACATAGCCGGTGCCATTATCATCGGTCAGCACCTCTTCCTGGGCCGTTCGAACACCCCATTGTCCGGACCCGCTCAGGGTAGACTCGAGAAAGGTCTGCCCCAGCTCGATACCCAGAAATACCGAATTGTAGTCTGCGGAACTGGCGCTGATCTTTCCCGAGGACGTCTCATCGAGCTCCGCGTAGTCGGCCATGGCGCTCACGTAACGGGCAAAGTCTCCCCGATCTTCGAGAATATCCAGGGCACCGCCGAGGCCAACATTGGAAGGAATCTCAATTTCAAAGTCGTGGACCTGATCGGCGAGGGTCGACCACACATACTTGTTCAGGCATAGCTCGCCGCCTTCATCGGCAACGCAATCCAGAATGGTCTGGAACTCACCGGCCGTATAGCTGCTGAGCGTGTTACGCACCAGATATTCGGAAAAAGGATTCACCTTCACATCCCGGTCCGCATCGGCCGCCAGGGCTCGCATCCGGGTGTTGCCGTAACTGGCATCGATAATCACATCTGGCCCCAGGGGCAGGCCGTTGGTGAATTCGATAATGGTGAAGCCTTCGCTGTCGGTGCGTGTGGAAATCGCGGGTTCATCAAGCACAGACAGGGCCTGATTGGTGTAGTAAACGCTCACCCTGTCCGGCTGTACGATTCTCAGGTTGCGGCGGGTAGGCTCGCCCTCGCTGGTAACACCACCCGGTACTTCCATGGTCACCCGTACTTCATTGCTGGCCAGGCCGCCTGTGTTCGAGGAATCTCCGGTGCTACCAGAGCTGAAATCATCAACCGGATTCTTGTTTCCAGCGAAATCGTTGGGCTGGCTGGCCGCGCCTTCAATGGCGTCTTCGCCGCTTCCGCAGCCGGTGGTGAGCAACAGAGTTGAGGAGAGTAGTAAACCGAGTGTGAAACGCATGCCTGGCTATCCGTGCAGAAAATACAGGCAAACAGTCTAACAGTCAGATTATCGGGAAAGCGTGAGGAAAAGCACGAAAGGGTTATGGCGCGGATGCGTTGCGGAGAGAACGTAAAACGGGCCCAACAAGCCGGGCCCGTTTCGGAGGGGCTGGAATCAGAAGAAAATCTTCATGCCCGCCATAACGCCCTCATCAAGATTGACGTCTCGTGAAGAGTTCTCAATATCGGTGTTCAGATAACGGTAGCCGGCAAAGAGCTCGGCGTTGCGGATAACCCGATAGCTGCCACGGAGTTCCAGGCTGGTCATATCGTCTGAATCGCCAAACGAAAGGATGCTCGGCGCGTAGTGCAGGCCACCGGTGAATGACAAACCGGGAACATTCGGGATGTTCACGGTAGCGAAACCGCCGAGCCCCAGCGCTCCGCCATCTGCACGGCTCTGATCCCAGAAGATACCACGCATCCCGATGCCCGCGGTGGTAGGCAGGTTACCGATAGCGGTGCGGCCCTGAGCGTGGAAATCGGCATTGAAAATGTCGCGGCCGCCTTCGTGATAGGTGTAACCGGCGCCAAGCTGGACATCATTGTTGGTGTTGAAAAAGTTAACCTGGCCTTTCACCGAATCGTTGGTAAGGCTGAGATCAGCATCCGCCGCAAATGCCGGCGCGGCCGCCAGTGAGAGAACCAAGAGAGAAATCCGGGACGCTTTCATATGTGTGCACCTTCGTTACGTGTTTAGCAGAATTGCCGGTATGTTAACGGGGTGTACCAGGCCACTCAACTTAAATGCCAGTAAGTCCCCGTTAACTTTCATTTTTCGGCGTTCAGTGCCGGGTGGTTTCGCCGCCCTGGTCCAGGTCCTCCGGTGATGCATTTTCTGCGGGTACCCGGTATTCCTCGTTGGCCCAGGCCCCCAGGTCGATCAATTTGCAGCGCTCGGAACAGAATGGGCGCCAGGGGTTGGTCTCGGTCCATTCCACGGACTTTTTGCAGGTTGGGCATTCAACGTTCATGGTTGCCTTCGGGGTTTGGAAAGGTGTCTGGATGTCTGTGCCCGTATGTCAGGAAGTTGCTCTCAGGAGGCAGCAGACGCCTGACAATATTGTTCCAGTACTGCCCGCAGCATTTCAATATTGACAGGCTTGGCAACGAAAGAATCCATACCGCTCTGGCGGCAGCGCTCTTCGTCTTCTTCCATGGCGCTGGCTGTTAGTGCAACCACCGGGATTCGTGCGCGGTTATGGGCGGTCTCCCACTCCCGCAGGCGGCGGGTGGCTTCGAAACCGTCCACCCGGGGCATCACGCAGTCCATGAAGACCAGGTCGAAGGGATGCCGCTGCCACAGGCTGGCTGCCGCCTCGCCATCGTTGGCGGTCATCACCTCGCAGCCCAGTTTCTCAAGCAGCCTGCGGGTAAGGGTACGGTTGACCGGATTATCTTCCACCAGCAAAACCTTCATGCGACCACAGGGGAGTTCCCGGCGCCGCGCCGTGTCGGTAACCGCCTGCAGTGAGAACCGGGTCAGGAAACGCCGATCGTCCCTCGCGGCATCAACAAACAACTGGTTTAGAATCGGAGTCAGGCAGGATTCTCGCAGAGATTTGCTCAGGAAGGCATCGGCACCGGCCTGGCGGAAATGTTCGGCGTCGCCCCGTTGCGGGTTGGACGACAGGATCAGCAGACGCATGTCTGCCCAGAGCGGATTGCTCCTGATTTGACGGCACAGCAGATCGCTGTCCATATCCGGAACGAATCCATCCAGGATGATCGCGTCGAACGGCTGTTGGCCATCGAACGCCGTACGCAGGGACGTCAGGGCCTCGCCGGCGGACTTCACCGCCTCAATGTGGACGTCGTGCCGGGACAGCATTTCCAGGGTGATTTTGCGGGATAACTCGTAGGAATCCACCACCAGAATCCGGCGATTCTTCACCATGCGGGTATCCGGGCGAACGCGGGCGGCGTTCTCCGGGGCAATGGGCAAGGTGAGTTCCATCCAGAACGTTGAGCCCTCCCCGGGACGGCTTTCCAGATCCATAGAGCCATCCATCAGCCCCACTAGCTGGCGGCAAATGGTGAGGCCCAGGCCTGCACCGGGGAGCTGGCGCTGGAACTGCTGACCCAGTTGCACGTAGGGCTCATAAACCAGGGGAACGTCTTCCGGATTGATGCCCACACCAGTGTCTTCTACCGCAATGCGAATGCGCGCCCTGTCGTCCCGGCGCCCCAGCACCTCGATACTGATCAGCACATGGCCGGAATCGGTAAACTTGATGGCGTTGGAGGTGAGATTCAGCAGGATCTGGCGGATCCGCACCGGGTCACCTTTCAGAGCCCAGGGCAGGTTCTCGTCGATCCGAAGCTCCAGTGCCAGACCTTTCTCCCGGGCCCGGGCACCGAGCATGTGCACCAGATCATTTAGGGTTTCCCTCAGATCAAAAGGAATGTCATCGAGTACCAGCTTGCCGGCTTCCATGCTGGAGATATCCAGCAAGTCATTGATAATGGCCGAGAGGCTCTCGGAGGCACTCAAGAGTGTTTGAACGTATTCTCGCTGCTCCTGATCCAGGGGCGTGTCGGTCAAAAGGTTGGCGTAGCCCAGCACCGATTGCAGGGGAATCCGCAGTTCGTGGCTGACATTGGCCAGGAACTGGCTCTTGGCGTGGTTGGCGCGTACTGCTTCGTCACGCTCACCCTGGGACTGGATCGTGGTCTGACGCAGTGAGCGGGTGTCCTCGAGAATTTGCAGGCGCATCTTGTTCAGGGCCTGCTCCAGTTCCGAGAGCTCGTCTGGCGTTTTCCGGGTTTTGCGTTTGAGTTTGAGTGGGTCGACCAGCGCGTCCAGGTTCAGACGGGCCGCATAATCGGCCATGGCTTCCAGGTGCCGGGACAGCGTCAGACGAACGATCACCAGCAGCCCCAGGGTTCCCAGCATCACCACGATTGATTGGAACAGCAGATTCAGCAGGGCGCGGTTGCGCAGGTCCGTGTATATCTGGTCGATGGAGGAGGTAACTGTCAGTGTGCCCACATTTTCCGGGCTGCGGGTGCTGGAGCGGTCGAAAACCAGGGGAAACGTCTGGGAGAGCACCCGGCCTTCGGGGTAGGTGCCGGTTGTGAAGGTTTCGCCGGTGCTGGTCACCACCCGACCGTACTGGACCGCGGGCACAGCCTTCATATCATCCAGGGCGTTGGCCACCTCACTGAAATTCATCAGCCAGATGTTGTTGCTCATGCTCCCGGAAACCAGCTCGGCCGCCCGGGTCTGGTCGTTCAGAAGGTCATTCTTCCGCCGCTCGAACTCACCAATCAGCTGAACGCCGGTGGCCACCAGAGAGAGAAACACGCTGAACAGTAATACGTAGGCGAGCAACCTTGCTGCCAATGGCCGTATTCCCAATCGTTTGAACAAACGTGTTGAAGGCAAGGCACATATTCCCTGTGTCGACTACAAAATCACCAGAAGCAGTTTAACAGACCGTCAGCACTTCGACACGTTTTCGTGAATGATCATTCACGAATCGGAATCGCACGTTCAGGTCGTAGAGATGCGCGCCGTAGACGCGTTCTTCTTCCCGCCCTCTGCGAAAAGAGGGCCTCGGATCGTAAGCGACCACATCCTCTATAAGGGGGCGGAGTTCCGGATAGTCTTCCGGTGAAAGTTGACGGATCTGCGCTTCCGCTTCCGGCAGAAAAACCACCTCCAGCCGTTCCGTGGGCGGAGAATCTGCCCAGCCAAGGGTGGCTTCGGCCACGGAATCGGCGAAGGGCAGGTAGGGCTTGATGTCGAGAATTGGCGTGCCTTCGATCAGGTCATGATCGCTGATGCGCAGGATAAGCTCGCCGTCTTTACGAATCAGCCCTTCATTGCGGACCACGGACAAACCGAGACTGTTTGGGCGAAACGGTGAGCGACTGGCAAATACACCCATCTTGCGGTTACCGCCCAGCCGGGGAGGGCGCACCACTGGCCGCCATTCTGCCCGCACTGCCTCGTGAAACTGGAAGGTCAGCCACAGGTGGCTGGCGGTCTCCAGCCCCCGAAACGCATCTTCCCGGTCAAACGGTGGCTGTATGATCAGGTCGGCCCGGGCATGACGGGTCAGCCCGGGTTGGCGCGGCACCCCGAACTTGTCCCGGAAGCAGGAGCGGGTAATGGCAATCGGCGTGAGGGTAAGGGCCTCGGCCGCCGGCTTTGAGAGGTGTCTTGGCATTACAAACGATCATCCTCGATAGTACCGGAGAAAAACATCTCCACCCGGAACACCACAGACGCCCGGTCTTTAAAGCTATCTTCCCTGGGGAATTCCAGAGCGGGAATCAGCTCCGCGTAAAGCCAATTGCTGTGGAGCCGATAGCGAAATGTGATATCGGTGAATGCAGAAGTTGTGCGCCAGGAGGGTTTGCTTTCGCCCAGCAGCCCCAGCCTCGGTGTTACGATCAACCGGTTATTCATGCGTTTGCGCATGCTGAAGATCTGACCCGCGACAAATTCCTTGTCGTTGTGCACCCATTCCAGTTCTGAAGAGGAGCGGAAATACCAGTCATTCCCAACCGGGCGACCAACACCTATCCAGGTTCGCTCGCCCCAGCCATCCTGATGAAAATAATAGAACCGCTGTTGGGCGTTCAGAATCCATTTGTCGTCCAGCCGCCACCGCTTTTCAGCCGTTGCCCTCCAGAAAGCATCCGGAGGAAGCCGAAGACGCACACCCACGTCATTGGAGAAGTTGATGGCATCGCCAATTTGTGTCAGGTAGCGCAAAGCGCCCGTGGCTTCCGTGTCGGAGCGATCAGGTTCGGTAAGCTGCCGATCCCGCTGGCGCTCCCCGAGAGGAATCAGATCTTCGCTTTCGCTCTCGATAACCAGACGCAGCTTGCGACGGGTGGTAGGAATGTCCAGCCGAAATCGAGCCTCCGGCTCAAACTGTGCCGGGTCGCCATACTCGGATTCTGTAGCAAAGCCAATTCGAAGATAGCTCTCGTTGTTGGGCAGATTGTGCTCGCTGCCGGAAAGTGTCCGGTCCGCCCACTGGCCAACCGTCTGGACCTTCTGCCCGTGGAGGCGCTCCTGTCGCAACACCCAGTTGCTGAACTTCAGCCAGTAGGAATCACGCGGTTCGGCCCAGTATTCGTCCGGTTCAAAGGTGTAGAATCTGATTGGTAGTTGAGCCGGGGACAGAATCTCCGCCACCGAGCGCTCCCGAACCTCAAACACCGGCTCAATGGTGTGGCCCGGGGGGGAGAATGTCAGAGACAGTGCCGCAGCAAAACCTGCAAAACGAGAGCGGAAAAACCAGTCAGCCAAATTCCACCAACAACCTTTCATGCAGCTCCCGCACCTGACGCGTTACATCATCCAGAGGGCGATCATTATCAATCACCTCATCGGCCCGCGCCAGCCGATCCTCGCGTGACATCTGCGCCGCAATAATGCGCTCAACCTGCTCCCGGGAATTGGTGTCCCGGGCCATAGTGCGTTCGAGTTGGACGTCTTTGGGCACATCGATCACGAAAATTCGATCAACTAACTCGTGCTGGTCGGTCTCGAGGAGGAGAGGGGAAACCAGAAGCACATAGGGAAGCTGGTAGTTTTCCGGGTTCAACTGCCGGATCAACTCGTCACGAATGATTGGGTGTAGCAGAGACTCCAGCCATGCTCGCTCTTCCGGTTGCTGGAAGACGATTCCGCGTAGTTGAGCCCGATCCAGGCCACCCTCGGACGTGAGAATTTGCTCGCCAAAATGCTTCGCAATCCGTTCAAGCGCCGGCGTTCCCGGCTCAACCACTTCCCGGGCAACATCGTCGGCATCCACCCAGTGCACGCCAAGCTCACCGAACAGGCGAGCCACAGTGGATTTCCCGGAACCAATGCCGCCGGTCAGGCCCACAACATTCATGAATCAGACTCCCAGAAAGCCAAACCAGAACGCCTGAATCTCACTACCAAACCACAAACAGATTAAACCGGCCGTCGCCAGGTAAGGCCCAAAGGGAATCGGCACCTCCCGCCCATGCTTTTTGAACACCATCAGGCTGATACCCACAACCGCACCAACGACCGAAGAAAGCAGAATCACCGCTGGCAACAATTGCCATCCTAGCCAGGCGCCGAGCGCAGCCAGCAATTTGAAGTCCCCATGCCCCATACCTTCCTTGCCGGTAACCAGCTTGAAGAGCCAGTAAACGGACCACAACGAGAGATAACCTGCCACCGCACCCCAGAAGGCGCTATTGAAGTCCGTCAGCACGCCGAAGTAATTCAGTACCAGACCGAGCCACATCAGGGGCAGGGTAATGCTGTCCGGCAGGAGCTGTGTGTCGAAATCGATAACCGTAAGTGCTACCAGAGACCAAACCAACAGCAGGGCCCAAAGCGCCGACTCGTTGGGCCCGATGACCGTAACGGTCACCACCGAGAAAATCGCGGTAACGGCCTCAATGATGGGATAGCGGGGGGATATAGGCGCCTTGCAGGAGGCGCATTTGCCCCGAAGGATCAGCCAACTGACTACCGGTATATTCTCCCCAGCCCGAATGCCGTGGCCGCACGAGGGGCAAGTGGAAGCCGGTTTGGAGAGCGTAATTCGCTCTTCCTGTTTACGCTGCTTATCCGGCAGTTCCAGGAATTCTTCGCACTGGCAGCGCCAGTCCTGGTGCATCATTTTCGGCAGCCTGAGAATGACGACATTCAGGAAGCTGCCGACGCAGAGGGAAACAAATGTAACAGTGAGGTACAGCAGCCAGGGTGTCGTCAGGAATGTGTCTAGCGTCAGCATTAACCCACAACCTGACCCATCTGGAAGATCGGGAGATACATCGCAATGATCAAGCCACCAACCAGAACACCCAGAACCGACATAATCATCGGTTCCATCAGGGCGGTCAGGTTATCAACCATATCGTCAACCACTGCCTCGTAATGCTCTGCCACCTTGCCCAGCATCTCATCTAGGTTACCGGATTCCTCGCCAATAGCGGTTAATTGGACTGCCATCACCGGAAAGAGATCTTGTTGCCGCATTGAAGCTTGTAATTGGGTACCGCTGGCCACATCGTTCTTGATGTTATCGATGGCATCCCGGTAAACCGCATTACCGGTGGCGCCGGCCACAGAATCAAGAGCATCGACCAGTGGAACACCGGCAGCGAATGTGGTTGAAAGAACCCGGCCAAATTTTGCGACCGCAGATTTATCGAGGATTTCGCCAACTATGGGGAGTTTCAATACATATTTGTCAACAAGGTCTGAAAACTTCTGCGAACGGCGCTTGGCCTCTTTAAATAGGAAGATTGTTCCTACGATGCCGAGCAAGACCACAAACCACCAACTTTGCAGCCATTCTGAGAGATTAACCACCATCTGTGTGAAAACTGGAAGCTCAGCCCCAAAACCTTGGAACAAGCTTTCGAATTGCGGTACAACCTTCACGAGAAGGATCGCCGTAACAACGATTGCAACAACGATTACAGCGATCGGATAAGTCATTGCCTTCTTGACTTTCTTCTTCAGAAGCTCGGTTTTCTCCAAGTAAGTGGCAATCCGGTCCAACATTGCTTCCAGAGCACCCGCCTTCTCACCAGAATCCACTAGGTTGCAATACAAATCATCAAAATGCTTGGGATGTTTACGCAACGCGCCCGCAAAACTGGTGCCCGAAGAGATATCATTCCGAATACTCATAACGAGTTCCTGAAGCCCTTTATTCTCAAGGCCATCGGCAACAATATCAAAGCTTTGAACTAAGGGCACGCCGGCTTTCATCATTGTGGCCAGTTGACGGGTGAGCATAGCAATGTCGAAGGGCGTGATTTTCTTGCTGCCACCGAACAAGGGTTTTGGCTTTTTCTTGACCTTGTCTGGAACAATGCCTTGCTTGCGCAGCTGCGCCTTCACCAGAGCAAGGTTAGAACCGGTAAGTTCACCTTTGGATTTGTTGCCCTTCCGGTCTTTCCCTTCCCAAATGTACGATTCCAGCTTCTGTGCTTTCTCTGCCATGCTTAATCCTTCGTCACGCGATTGGCTTCCTCAAGGCTTGTTACGCCCTCGATCACTTTCATGAGTGCCGATTGGCGCAAGTTGCGGAAGCCTTCAGCCTGAGCCTGCTTTGCAATTTTGATGGAGCTGGCTTCTTCCATAATCATGTTCGCCAGCTCGTCAGTAATCTTGACCACCTCGTAAATACCAACGCGGCCTTTGTATCCTCCATTGCATTTATCACAGCCCTTGGGGCGGTACAACGTGAAGCCTGTATCAATTTGTTCCTGTGTGAACCCCTCCTCCAAAAGCACATCCTTGGGAACCTCGAAAGACTGTTTACAGGAATTACAGAGTCGCCGGCCCAGTCGTTGGGCTATAATCAGACTTACGGATGTAGCGATGTTGAACGAAGGCACGCCCATGTTCATCATCCGGGTAAGGGTTTCGGCCGCACTGTTGGTATGCAGGGTTGATAGAACCAGGTGTCCAGTCTGCGCAGCTTTGATAGCAATATTGGCCGTTTCAAGATCCCGAATCTCACCCACCATGATCACATCGGGATCCTGACGCAAGAAGGCTCTCAGGGCTTCCGCGAAACCTAGCCCGACCCTCGTGTTCACGTTTACCTGGTTAATGCCCTCCAGGTTTATTTCCGCCGGGTCTTCCGCAGTCGAAATATTGATACCGGGCGTGTTCAGGATATTCAGACCGGTGTAAAGGGAAACGGTCTTAACAGAACCAGTAGGGCCCGTTACCAGAATCATGCCCTGGGGCTGAGCGAGGGCATCCATATAAAGCTTCTTCTGATCTTCCTCGTACCCAAGCACGTCGATGCCCAGTTTTGCCTGGCTCGGATCCAGAATCCGAAGCACAATCTTTTCGCCCCACAGAGTCGGGAGCGTATTTACCCGGAAATCAATGGCCTTGGTTTTGGACAGCTTCATCTTTATCCGACCGTCCTGAGGCACACGCCTTTCTGAAATATCAAGCTGCGCCATGATCTTTACACGAGCGGAGATCTTTGGCGCGAGTTTGATAGAAGGGCGGGAAACTTCCTTGAGAATGCCATCAGTACGATAGCGAACTCGGTAGATCTTCTCGTACGGCTCAAAGTGTATATCCGAAGCGCCACCACGAATGGCGTCGAGCAGCATCTTATTCACATACTTTACGATTGGAGCGTCATCGACGTCGCTGGCAGTGACGGCCCCGTCGTCATCTTCCTGTTCGCCCCCTTCCGTCTCAACGCCCTCGAGGTCAGCATCATCCAGGTCGCCCATGGTAGTGTCATGGGATTCCAGATACTTGTCGATGGCTTCCCGCAACTTGGCATCGTCTACCAGAATGCCATCTGTGCTCAGGCCGGTATTGAATTTGATCTCATCCAATGCCTGGATGTTCGTCGGGTCCGAAACCGCAATGAAAAGTCGATTCCCCCGCTTATAGAGAGGGAGTGCGTTGTGTTTTCGGATAAGCTTCTCGTCTACCACCTTGTCCGGCATCATTTCCGTCATGAATGCCGAGAGATCCAGTACTGAAACCCCAAACTCCATGGCTGCGGAAAAAGCGAGCTTCGAACTGTCCGCCAGGTTGTTCTGGGTCAGGTAGGTGATGAGTGGAATTCGGTTTTGCGAAGCCTGTAGAAACGCATCCTTGGCGGTGGCTTCATCAAGAAGCCCATCATCTACGAAGCGCCTGGCCAGCCCGGTAAGAGTCACGTTGCTTTTATTGGTAGACATAAATCGATTAAAAAAAGCTGCCTAAGTTGCTGAATCGGGTGTTTTGTCGATGCCACTGAGTTTAGATGTCTGGTTGTAGTTTGGAAAGGCGCTTTCTGTATTCATTGAGTGATGATTATCTGAGGCGGGGCAGTTGAACGTTCCGCGAAACTGACAAAAATCGTCATGTGGTGACGCATCCTGTCGCTGTTAATTCTTTTTGATAGGGTCACCTTCGGCGACACTCGGGAGCGTAGAACGCTGAAAATTAAGCCTTAAAGCAGTGAGTGTGAAAACTGGCATGCCAACTGCTTTGCATCTCGCAGGCTCAAAGACCGGTCGCGGGGCACGGCTCCACCGGGCCCGGGCCATTGAGACTTGATAACCGTCAAACACAGAGGTCGACTCATGAAGAACATTCAAATGAACCACGCCCAGAAGGGTTTCACACTGATCGAACTGATGATCGTGGTCGCGATTATCGGTATTCTCGCAGCAGTGGCAATTCCGCAGTATCAAGACTACACGGCTCGTTCCCAGGTGGCTCGAGTTGTGGGAGAGGTCTCTGCACTTAAAGCGAACGTTGAAACGTCATTGCAGCGCGGGGCTACAGTGATCGAGGGATACACAGACAATCTGGGCGCAGATCCGCAGGAACTCGCCATCGGCTTTGATGATGACACTTCTGATCTGGTAGGCACTTTCAATGTTGCCGACGGTGCCACGGCTACCCCGACTTTGGAAGCTCAATTGGGCGGCAATGCGAGTGCTGCCGTGCGTAACGCTCAAGTAGAACTGAGCCGTGACGCTCAAGGTCGCTGGTCTTGCATCATTACCGGTTACGGTTCAATTGCTGGCTGGAAAGATAGCTACGCGCCTGCAGGCTGTCCGGCTTCTTAAGATCGGTCTAGTTAGGCAATTGTCCCGACAGGTTTTAACATAGGGACTGCTGAAGGCTGAATCGAAAAGCCCGGGGCAAACGCTCCGGGTTTTTTTATAAGGAACTTGCTTGCAGAGTAAATTTGCATTCGGTCTGGATGAGCGGTTTAACGAGGGATGAAGATTTGAGAGCCAAACAGATAGTGCTTGCAATTGCCGGGTTCATCACGATCCTTGCTTGCGGTGCTGTTATGTTTGCTGATTTCTTGCCAACTTATGGAGGTTCATACGCAGACCAGCGGTTTCTTCAATCAGTTTTCGTTGGTTTTATTTCAATAGCTGCCATATTTTTTGTTATCTTCAAAGGACTTCCTTTGAAGATAGCAGCGTTCCACTTGCTCACTGTAATTTTATTCATTTCCAGTTTTCTCATCCTGTCGATCGGCTATTATGAGCAGCCTTATGGATTCGTTGAACCCGGACTCTATTCATTTTATTTCGCTGCAATAGTATCGGCTGGTCTTGCTCTCATGATCGTGGGTGGGGTCTATCGCTTCATCGAAATTTTCCTTTCTGTGGCAGCCGTCTCGTGCTTTTTCTATGGCGCAATGTCGGTCAATGTCTACCTGTTTGCATTGGTTGACGGCCAGGCCGAACTTTCAGATTTGATTCCATGGGGTTTCGTGAACATTAGGTATTGGAGTCATGTAGCGACTTGGCTTTTGCCAATTTTGCCGCTGGCCGTACTGATTGGCCCACTGCGACATTATCGGCTTTGGCGCTCATTAGTTGCGATAGGAGCTGGGCTCTGGTGGTGGATCATTTTATTGTCTGCTTCCAGAGGAACTATGGTGGGTATTGCGAGCGGTGTGCTCTTCGTAACACTGTGTTTTGGGTGCCATAGCTGGCCCTGGTTGCGACAATTCACTATTTATCTGCTGGCTGGTGTAGCGGTTTGGTTAGTCCTTTCTGTATTCGTGCCTTCATTGTTGTTTGGTGAAACAGATTTACGCTCGGTCCATGCGACGAGCTCTGGAAGACTGCCTCTTTTTATTGAGGCCTGGCAGATGAGCTTACAGCATTTCCCGTTTGGCATGGGGCCTCAGTCTTGGCTAACCCACGAAGTTCTCACTCAGGAGTATTCAGAGAGCAATAAGTTGGGTCATCCGCACAACATGTATCTGATGTGGGCTGCTGAATATGGCTGGCTTTTGGTGCTCCTACTCTTCGTAATAGCGGTTCAGTTCGCTTTCTATTATTGGAAGCGACGCACCGTCTTGTTGTTAGAGGCCAAAACAAGCGAAGTCATTCTGCTATGTGGGTTTACCGTCTCTGTGTTGGGCGCTCTGGTTCATGCGGGTGTATCCGCAGTGTTTATCGCGCCGGGTTCAATGTTGGTAGGAATGTTGGTTTTAGTTGCTTTCTGGGCGCTGATCGCTCCCCGTGAACTTCTTTTCGGGCAAGGCGTGCGCAATAACGAAAAAGCCTCTGCGAAGCTGGTTTTTTCTGTTTTTTCAACGGCTGCGGTTTTAGCGCTATGGCTATTATGGATAGGTCAGGTATATGCCTACTATCTCGATATGAGGCTAGATGAAGCTTTCTATCAGGAGCAGCTGAAACAGCCGACAATGCCGCGCTTCTGGTTTCATGGAAACTTTCCTCGGAACGAGTCTCCGTGAGTTCAGTCTGGTTGCGCAGAAACCGTATATTTTGGACATGTAACGGCCTTGGTGCGATCTTTGCTGGATCAAAGCATCTTTAAGTTTGTGGAGTGAAAGGCATGTCTGGAAAACATAGCGGTTTTACGCTCATCGAGCTCATGATCGTTGTTGCGATTGTTGGGATTATTGCCTCATTTGCCATGCCGACTTACCAGGGATATGTAGTGCAGTCCCAGATAAATCGCGCACTTGGGGAGCTATCCGCCTGCAAGTCAGCGGTAGAAGAGCGACTCGCCCAGAACGGTGGTCTGGTTAATGCGGATATCGGTTATTCCCCATCATCCTTGACCACAGGTACCCCCGCAACTGATATCGCGGTGCTCAATCCTGACGGTTCTGGTCACCTCCAGGTGACCATGGGCGGCAATGCTCATGGTGACCTCGCAGGGTTGGTGCTCAGGCTCGAGCGCTCGGTTAACGGCACCTGGGATTGCGTGGTTGATACAAGTGGGGCGTCCAACTGGAGAGACAGGTATCGCCCTTCCGGTTGCACCGTTTTTTAAATGTCAACTTCTTCAAATAATTCAGGTACCTCGGCGTTCCAACCAAACTTCTCCCGAATCCTTTTGCGCATTACGTCACTCGCAACCATCTCCCCGTGAGTGACGTAAACCTTCTCAGGCTTAAGAGAGCCCTGCTCCAGCCAAGCCAAAATCTCGTTGTAATCCCCATGCGCAGAAAGCGAATCCAGATTATGAACCTCGGCCTTAACGGGCCAATACTCACCATGGATCTTCACCGATTCCGCCCCATTCACCAATGCATCTCCTCGAGTGCCAGGTGCCTGGAAACCGGCGAAAACCACACTATTACGAGGATTGGGTAGCAACGTCTTCAAATGGTGTAACACCCGACCGCCACTGGCCATACCACTGGCAGAAATAATCACGCAAGGATAACGCACAGCGTCCAATTCAATGGACTCCTCAACCTTGCGAACAAACGTAGTTTTCTCATCAATCAGTTCGCACTGAGCGGCATTTAATTTGTGCTCCTTATGGTGTTTGCAAAAAATCTCGGTAGCTTTGATGGCCATTGGGCTGTTCAGGAACACGGGTAGCTTGGGAATTTTACTGTCCCCCATGATCTTGTGGATTACATAAAGCAGCATCTGCGCACGACCAACGGCAAAGGCCGGTAAGAGCACAATGCCCCCGCGCCCAGCGGTTTTCGTGATGATCTCAGCCAACTCCGCTTCCGGATCCGTTTCTCCGTGGGCGCGATCACCGTAAGTTGATTCACACACCAGCACGTCGGCCTTTTGCAGTGGCTCCGGCGGCCGCATGATGACGTCGTTCTGACGCCCAACATCGCCACTAAACACAACCGTTCGGTCTGCGCCCTTGTGATGAACATGCACACAGGATGAGCCCAGAATATGCCCCGCCGGCGTAAAGGTTACCTGAAATCCTTTCACAGGCTCGAAGGGCTCGTGGTAGTGCAGGGACTCAAAATGCTTCAGGGCTTCCCAGGCATCTTTCTCGGTAAATAGCGGTTCCGGTTTTTCGTGTTTGGAGAATTTTTTGCGAAAAGCGTATTTCGCATCCTCCTCCTGCAAAAAGCCGGCATCTGGCAACAGAACCTTGCACAGTTCATGGGTGGCTTTGGTGCAATAAACCTTGCCTTTAAAGCCGTTTTTCACCAGGGCTGGCAGGTACCCAGAGTGGTCAATGTGGGCGTGGGTGAGTAACACGGCATCAATGGTGGAGGGATCCACCGGAAACTTCGCCCAGTTGCGCCGGCGCAAGGTCTTTACGCCCTGGTACATGCCGCAATCCACCAATACCCGGTGCTTATCATCCGAGAGCAGGTAGCGAGAGCCGGTGACTGTGCCTGTGCCGCCAAGGAAGCGAAGTTTCATGTTGCAGTCCTTTTTCTGATAAGCCGGGGTCAGAAGAAAGCTTTCTTCTGACCCCTAATTTATAGATGATACTATCGGTCTATGAAATCGGGGTCAGATGAAAAATTCATCTGACCCCAACTTGTTGCTCCCAAATTGATCTGAAGCAGGAAGCGAATCGCATGCATTACAGCTCCATCCTCCCGGACGTCATCAAGGTAGCAGACGAGGCCAGCGAGAAGGTTCTGCACATCTATCAGTCAGACTTCAAGGTGAGCTACAAGGCGGACGATTCACCCATCACTGCAGCAGACACAGCGGCCCATGACATCATCACTCATGGGTTGCGTAGCATAAGCCGCGATATTCCGATCCTTTCCGAGGAAGGCAAAGACATCCCCTGGGAAGAGCGAAAGCACTGGCGCCGGTTCTGGCTGGTGGACCCTATTGATGGCACCAAGGATTTCACCCAGCGCACCGGGGAGTTCACCGTCAACATTGCCATGATTGAAGATGGTGAGCCGGTTATGGGTGTGGTTATCGCGCCGGCCCTGAAAGAAGCCTACTGGGGAGTGGTGGGTGAGGGCGCTCACATGCGTGATCGCACCGGCAAAATTCAGAGAATTCGGGTGGCGGAGCCTAGAGACGTAAAGCGTGTTGTTGCCAGCAAGAATCACCTTAACCCGGAAACCAGAGCGTTTATCGATAAGCTCGGTGATCACGAACTGGTGCAGGCTGGCAGCTCGCTCAAATTTTGCCGCATTGCTGAGGGTCACGCCGATATTTACCCGCGCATGGGACCAACCTGCGAGTGGGACACTGGCGCAGCTCAGGCGGTGCTGGTGGCGGCCGGTGGGAAAGTTCAAGCAGTGGATGGCACACCGTTGAAATACGGTAAACAAGATGTGTTAAATCCGTATTTCATTGCGGCAGGAAGCTGGTATCTTCCGCAGCCATGACCTGGTACGCACTTCAACACAAGCCCGCCCAGGGCGATAGAGCTCTAACCCACCTCCAGAATCAGGACATTGCCTGCTTCTACCCAAAAATCACTGTGGAGAAAATCAAGGCGGGCAAGCGCACCAAGAAGCTTGAGCCACTGTTTCCGGGGTACCTGTTCGTAAACCTGGAACAAACCGATCCCATGTGGGCGAAACTTCGCTCAACTCGTGGTGTGCTTAGAATTGTAGGGTTCGCCAGCAAGCCTGCGCCTATCAGCGACGACGTTATCCAGCACATCAAAGCCAGCCTGGAGTCGGTGGCAGAGCAGGGTGGTATCAAGCCCGGCCAGGCGGTACAGCTGAACGAAGGGCCGTTTGAAGGTATCAATGCCATCTTCCAGGCGTACGATGGCGAAGCGCGGGCAATAGTGCTCATCAACTTTATGCAGAAGCAGCAGGCGGTTAAAGTGCCGGTTGCTGCTATCAAAACCTGAGGCTTAGATCGGGGTCAGATGAAATTTTCATCTGACCCCATCTTCATTTTGCGGGGATTAGTTGCAATCCCAACTCTTTAACAATTCTTTACCCCCGTAACCCCCTGAAAACCGACGTTTCAGACTTTTCGTCACTTGCTTGTCATACGCGATGCCGTAAAATCGTCACGCTTCTGAAACAGTTCATTCATTTACCGACAGGGATAAAGTTGGGATTCAGTTGTTCCCTTCCCTTTGTCAGTTCCCTGGCGTACCTCAGACAACCGAAAACTATGACCTCAAAACACTGGGCCCTGGTCGGTGGGGCGGTAGCGTGCCTGACGATGATGCTCCCTGCCTCGCCAACGAATGCTTCACCCTGGGTTGAACCGGGCCATGCCTATGCGCGATTCAAGCTGCAACAAGCGGCCGACCGGGGTGACTTGGACGCGACGGTCTCAACGTGGCCGTTATCACGCAGCAACGCCAAGCTGATCAGAACGCAGAATGGCGCTCAGGACATGACATTGTGGAACGACCTGGGCGGCCGTATCGGCAGCGAAGCCTCACTAACAATATCTGGCGCAACGAGCGCGGACATGATCCGAGGGTTCGGTGGCGGTTTCAGGGAAACCGGCGAAGTCGACTTTACGCTGGATTATGTGGGCGATTCGATTGCCGTTGGCATTAGCCCCTCCTACGTTGTTGATCCAGCCGACGACGAAAAGCTCAGGCTTGACGGCAGTTACCTGGCAACCACATTCAACAACTGGACCGCAGGTGCCGGTTATATCGATCGGTGGTGGGGCCCTGGTTGGCAATCCAGCATGATCCTCTCTGACAATGCCCGCCCCTTGCCCACGGTTTGGCTTAATCGCCGCAATACCAACACCTCAAGCAGCCCCTGGCTGAGCTGGCTTGGCCCCTGGCAATTCACCGCCTTTGCCGGCCAGTTTGAGAAAGAGCGGGCAATCCCCAACGCCAAACTGATTGGTATGCGGCTTAACTTCCGTCCGGTTGATGGCCTGGAGATCGGCCTGTCCCGGCTTATCCAGTGGGGTGGTGAAGGCCAGCCACAAAGCGCATCCAGCCTGTGGGATTCCTTCCTCGGTAAAGACAACTTCGGTGCGAATGGCGAACGCCAGGACCCTGGCAACCAGCTGGCCGGTATAGACCTGCGTTATGGGTTTGCCATCGGCGATAACACCCTTGGCCTATACACTCAGGTGGTTGGGGAAGATGAAGCCGGCTACCTGCCCTCCAGAAAGGTTTATCAGTTTGGCATGGACTGGACCAGCCAATGGTTCAAGGGCAGCCAGCAATGGTTTATCGAGGGTGTTGATACCCTGACGGAAGGTCTGTTCGGCGGAGAGCGCCGCCCGAATTACGCCTACGAGCATTTCAACTATGAAAGCGGTATGCGCCACCTGGGCCGGAACATTGCCACCACCTTTGATGCGGACGCCCGAGCTGTAACCTTCGGCGGTTATCATTTCTCCAGCCCCGAGGTTCGCTGGCACGCCGCGTTGACCTACGCTGAGCTGAACCGCGATGGCGCCAGCCGATTCGTTAAAGGCGCAGGTGAGGAGATTGACTACGTTGTGCCGAATGGGACCCAGGAGGTTGTTGTTCTGGACCTTAGCCATACCCGTCCCTTACCCATTGGCGATATAACGTTCGAATTATCGGTAGCTTCGGACGCCATTGAACTGGCCGACGATTCCGTGGATGAAGTCCTCGGCGCTGTTAAGTGGCATATTCCCCTCTGATCAACCAAGATACGCACTGAATGAACGATTTTTCACGAGTTCAACCCACTCTGGATAGCGCAGCACGTGTGAGTCTCTCCAAGCGAGTGCACGAATCCCCGCTGGCACCTCGGGCCAGTGGCCCGGTAAAGCTGATCTTCTGGTCACAGTGGTCTTTGGCCGCTGCAATCCAGGTTCTGCTTTTAATCGGCCTTTCCCTCGATAAGTCCGGCGAAATGGCCTCGCACTATCGAATGCTGGCGGTGGTCTCCTTGCTAGTGGCGATTCCCCTGTGTGTACTTTTCCGTACCTACAGCACCCAAAACGGCTACCTTGTAGGTCTTGCTCGTATTGGCGCCACCTGGGGCACCTTGGTCGCTATTCTTGCGTTTCTCGGCTTCGTCACCAAGACCAGTGAGCTCTACTCCCGGCAGGTCATACTGCAGTGGATTTTTGGTGGCTATTTTCTGCATGCGCTGGTGTTCGTTCCGATGCACTACCTGTTCAAGCAGGCAGACGGGGGGCTGCGCTATGGCAAGTCTTCATTGATCATTGGGGCGGGGCAGTTGGCCTTTGATCTGGCCAATAAACTCCGCTATGAGCGTAAGGAATCCATGTTGGGTGTAGTTGCGCTCGACAACGAAGATCGCTATGAGGTGGAAAATACTCGGCCCTACTTTCCGACACTGGGGTTCGTAAGTCAGTTGAGATCAATCCTCCAGGAAAACAACGTCAGCCGAGTTTATATCGCGCTCCCCGCCAAAGAGACGGACCAGATCGAGGGGCTCTACGTAGACCTGTTGGACGCCAACGTGGATGTAGTCTGGGTTCCGGATTTCGCCAACCTCAAACTGCTCAACCATAGCATCCAGAGTCTGGGCGGCATGCCCGCGATTCACCTCAATGAAAGCCCGCTCACTTCATACCCCGGTGCGGCTCTCATGAAATCCCTGATGGACAGAACCTGCGCATTGCTTGGAGTGATTGCTCTGGCACCGGTGCTCATTGCCTGTGCTCTCGCGGTCAAACTGTCTTCCCCGGGGCCCATCCTGTTCAGGCAGAAGCGCCACGGCTGGAACGGAAACATTATTGAAGTGCTCAAGTTTCGATCAATGAAAGTTCATAGCGATACTCAGGTGAAGCAGGCCCAGAAAGAAGACCCGAGGGTCACCCGGGTAGGGCGTTTTCTCCGCCGCTCGTCACTGGACGAGCTACCCCAGTTGTTCAACGTCATCAAAGGGGATATGTCTCTGGTTGGGCCTCGGCCACATGCTATTGCCCATAACGATTACTACTCCGACAAGATCATCGCCTACATGGCCCGGCACCGAATCAAGCCCGGCATCACCGGCCTGGCCCAGATCAGCGGTTACCGGGGCGAGACAGAAACCCTGGATAAAATGCAAAAGCGGGTAGAGTTGGACCTGGACTACATCAACCACTGGAGTTTGTGGTTGGATATCAAGATTCTGATCAAAACCCCGCTCAGCCTGTTCTCAAAGAACATCTACTGAGCCAGCTCCCCGTATACCAAGGCCTGCCTGATTTCACACTGAAACAAAGGTTTCATTGCACAGTGTTTTACAATTGCGCATCATAACGGCCTTCTTTGACTTGATAACCCATTAAACCCTAACTCACGTAATTGGACAGAACGCTTCAATGAAACAGCTCGTAGCTGCCTTGCTCGTCACCCTGGCGAGTGGGTGTACCGTTATTCCCGGTTCCCACATTCCTTCAGGACAATCCAGCTGGTACAGCACAGGCGACGAGGCGTCTGAAGTCGATCTCGAGAAACAGGTAGATATCTACGCCATCACACCCAAGCTGCTTGCTGAGCAGCTGGCGGAGCCTGAAACTCAGCCGGTACTCAATCAAGAGCTGGAAGACGCCCTGCAAGGCTACGATTACGAGGTAAACCGGGGCGACATCCTGAATATTACCGTATGGGACCACCCGGAACTGACCATTCCCCAGGGCTCGGACAGAAGCCCCTCAGAAGCGGGCAACTGGGTGCACAGCGACGGCACCATCTTCTACCCCTACGTAGGTAAAATAGAGGTGGCCGGCCTGAAAGTAACCGAAATCCGCGAAATCCTCCGCGAGCGGCTGGTTGAATACATCCAGAACCCGCAGGTGGACGTTACCGTTGCCTCCTTCCGTTCCAAGCGCGTATACCTCACCGGTGAAGTCAAGCAGCCCGGCACTCAGCCAATCACCAACGTACCGCTCACCCTTCTGGAAGCGGTAAGCCGTTCCGGCGGCCTGACTGAATTTGCAGACTGGACAGATATAACGCTGACCCGCAACGGTAAAACCACCGATTATTCCCTGAGAGACCTTTACAAACAGGGCGATACCCGCCAGAACGTGCTATTGCGGCCAGACGATATCGTGCACGTGGCCCGCAACGACGCCGCAAAAGTGTTTGTGTTGGGTGAAGTGGTAGAACCCCAGAGCATCAACTTCGGCCGCAGTGACATCACCCTTGCCGATGCACTTACCGATGCCGGTGGCTTTGCCCAGGCCACCGCAGACGCCAGCGGCGTATTCGTGGTGCGCAAAGCGCCCGTCGATTCCGGGAAAATTGCCAACGTATACCAATTGAATGCACGTAATGCCACGGCCCTGGTGCTGGCAGACCAGTTCAAGCTGCAGCCCCGGGATATTGTTTACGTAACCGCTGCTCCCATCGCACGCTGGAACCGCCTGATTGCCCAGATACTGCCCACGGCCCAGGCGATCTATTTCTTCGCGCGAGCGGAAGACGAAGTAACCAACACAAACTGACGCCATGTTTAAAAACATACTCGTAGTGTGCGTGGGAAATATTTGCCGCAGCCCGATGGGTGAGTACCTCCTGCGCTACAAGCTCAGCCATAAGCCGGATATAACCATCGAGTCCGCTGGCATTGGCGCCCTTGTGGACAAGCGCGCTGACGAAACCGCCCGGCAGATCCTGCTGGAAAACGGCATAGACGCCAGCAACCACAAAGCGAGGCAAGTCACCAAAGACATGTTGGCGCAGGCAGACCTGATACTGGCCATGGAAGATAAACACCTGAAACACCTCTACGCCATGGCTCCGCAGGTGCGTGGTAAGGCTTTTTTGATGGGTAAATGGCTGGATGAGCAACCAGTGCCAGACCCCTACCGCCAGCAACGCCCGGCTTTCGAACACGCCTATAAACTGATCGACCAGGCATCCGACGCCTGGCTCAAATTCCTGGACAAATAACACTCCATGACAGACCAGACCAACACCACCCAACGCCCGGACGACGATGAAATAGACCTGCTGGCCTTGTTTGGCACGCTGTGGGACCACAAGTGGCTGATCGTTGCCTTTACGTTCTGTTTCGGAGTGATTGGCGTTGCTTATGCCCTGCTTGCCACCCCCGTCTACAAAGCCACGTCTCTGGTGCAGGTTGAGGACGAAGAAGCCTCCATGCCGGGTATGGAAGATATCTCCAGCCTCCTAGGTTCCACTTCTACTGCTACCACGGAAATTCAGCTGATAAAAAGCCGAAATGTGCTTGGCAAAGTGGTAGATGAACTGAATCTGGATATCGTTATAGAGCCGAACTACTTCCCGGTATTTGGCGAAGCCGTGGCTCGTCGGTTTGTGGGGTCCGAAGGCGAACTGGCCGAACCGCTTATAGGCGAAAGCTTTGCTTGGGGTGGTGAGGAGCTTGATATCTCGCGCATGACCGTGCCGGATATCGAGTTTGGTAAAGCCTTGACCCTTGAGGCCGCCGAGAGTGGTTGGCGCCTGTACAACACAGAGGACCAAGTTGTTCTCGAGGGGCAAGTCGGTGAGGCCGCCACCTCCGGCGATTACTCCCTGATGGTAAAAGCACTGAATGCGCGCCCAGGAACCACCTTCGACGTTACCAAGCGTCGTCGCTACAGCGCCATAGCCGACCTTCAGGAAGAGATTGGCGCGAGCGAGCAGGGCAAGGACTCCGGCATTATCCTCATGAGCTTTGAGAATGAGGATTACCGGCTGGCTGAAAAGGTACTCAACGATGTGGGTGACAATTACGTTCGACAGAACGTCGAGCGCAACAGTGCCGAAGCTGCCAAATCGTTGGAGTTCCTTCGCCAGAAACTGCCGGAGGTGAAGAAAGAGCTGGAAGCTGCTGAAGCGCGACTTAATCAATACCAAGTAACAGCAGAAACCATCGACATTACCGCAGAAGGCGAAGCGATTCTGGACCAAGTGGTGGAATTGGAGAAGCAGATCTCACAGCTTGAAATTCAACGGGCGGAGATTGAACAACGCTTCCAGCCAACCCATCCCCGGTATAAGGCCTGGACCTCCCAAATGGAAGAGCTCCGCCAGCGGCGCCGTGAGCTGGATAGCCGGATTGGTGGCTTGCCAGAAACCCAGCAGGAACTGGTGCGGCTACGCAGGGATGTGGAAGTAGGCAATGAGATTTACCTGCAAATGCTCTCCAACATTCAGCAACTGGATATTGTGCGTGCCGGAACGGTAGGCAACGTACGGGTGGTTGATGAAGCGGCTGTGGATGTCGAAGACCCGGTAAAGCCAAAAAAGGCTCTGATTGTAGCCATTGCCGTTCTATTGGGTGGCTTCATCGGTGTCGCTATTGTGCTGATTCGCTCCGCCTTTAACCGGGGCGTAGAGAATGCCGATGAGATTGAGAATATCGGTTTGCCCGTATACGCCGGAATCCCACTTTCAGAAAGCCAGGAAGCCTTGGGCCGTAAAGCCAGCAAGCGAAGTTCTCGTAGAACCCAGCAAGGCTCTAAGCTCCTCGCGGTTCAAAATCCTGCTGACCTGGCGATTGAAGCTTTGCGCAGCCTGAGAACAAGCTTGCATTTCGCGATGATGGACGCAACAAACAATATCTTGATGATTTCCGGCCCCAGCCCGGGAGTGGGTAAAACCTTCGTGTCCACTAACCTGGCCGCTGTGATGGCACAGGCAGATCAGAAAATATTGTTGATAGATGCAGATATGCGAAAAGGTTTCTCTCACGATATCTTTAATGTGAGCAACGACAAAGGTCTCTCAGATCTTCTATCCGGGCAAGCGACTATGGAAGAAGTTGTCCACGGCACTGAATCTCAGAATCTGGCGTTTATTCCACGCGGTACGGTGCCTCCGAATCCGTCCGAGCTTCTAATGGGCAAGAGATTCGAGGACTTCATCAAACAACTCGCTCAGAACTACGATCTGGTTATTATCGACACGCCCCCAATTCTTGCAGTGACCGATCCCGCTATTGTAGGTAAACACGCGGGAACCACAATGTTAGTTACTCGTTTCGGTTTAAACCCCTTAAAAGAAATTGAAATGACACAGCGTAGATTTGGTCAGAACGGAATTGAAGTGAAAGGTGTAATATTTAACGCAGTTGTAAAAAAGGCAAATGCTTATGGCTACGGAGGTTACGGCTACTATAATTATGAGTACAGTTCAAAGAAACCTAGGTAATCCTTTGGTTCGATGTTAATCAGCAAATTTTGATATAAAAATCGAACAAACCTAAAGGAAAAATCTCTTAAAATTTTAAAATCATTGCCTTATAAAAGCTAAGGAATATGAACTTCACAGATTTTTATCCCAATTCTCGTTGCGTTTATTAACACACGTCTAGTGCGAGTGTTTTAAAATACTACATGCTTGCATCGCGGCCACGACCTAAGCGTATGCGCTAAAAAAGCCGAAAAGATTTTGCAAAATTTAAGAGATAAATAACACCCTTAGCCTACACCTCTGCAGCAAAAAAATTTATTAGCGATGAACGCGGATTTTAAAGAAAACCAAAGTTGAAAAATATGAAGCAGGACAAAACCATATCGGAATCTGAGGATATCGTTTTTATTATAGGTATGCACCGATCAGGAACCACTTTACTGAGCAAGCTGATTGACCGGTCCGGATATAAAACGGGCTTTAATAAAGAAGAAAATAATGAACCTACTTATTTAATTAAAAAAAATGACCAGCTGTTAAACGCGGCTGGATGCAACTGGGAAAACCCGTTCGATTTTCAAAGCTACATTACAGAGCAGAATCTGAGCGTATCATCGGCGTGGCTAAAGCGACAACTCCTCAAAATAAACTCAATCGAATTATGGGGAGGAGATTGGTTCCGTCTGAGAAGTTCCCTGCGCACAGGAGCTGATAAATGGCTCCTAAAAGATCCTAGGCTCTCTATTACCTTTCCCGTTTGGGCTAATCTATTCCCAAATGCAAAGATCTTACATATCAAAAGACATGGTGTTGATGTCGCCGAGAGTTTGCGGGTTCGAGCGAATAAGCTCTACCCAAGCACCAACAACATTAAAAAATTACCCAGAGGCTTGCGAGTGCGCGAACTGCAACATGGCCTTAAACTCTGGGATTATTACGAATCTTCCTGTGATCGAATAGTTCAAAATGCAAGTGACAAAGAAATGTGCCTAAGCATCCGGTATGAGGATCTTCTTTTAGACACGGACGAAACAGTAAGAAAAATATCTGGGTTTTTAGGGGTTTGCCTCGAACACGGCGAAGAGCAATTTCAGAGCAACCGCGCATATAGTTTTCGGTCATCCGATGAGCTTGTTAACTTTGCAGTGTGCAACGAGCAAGTCTTACAAAAACATGGTTACTAATGATTGATAATGTCGCGTTTTTAACGATTAATTATAACTCCACGAAAGATACGATTGAGCTGATTGAAAGTTTTCAAGAGCGGGCGATTAATCTTGTGGTTTACGTCTTGGATAATTGCTCAAACGAACTTGAATATCGTAACTTAGAAAAATATGTTGAAACTTTAGCGGACAAAAACAGACCAGTCGTGAAGTTATTTCGATCTGATGTAAACCTTGGTTTTTCTAGGGGCAATAACTTTTTACTAGAAAAGGCTAGAGATGATTTTGATTATTACGTTATTGGAAACAATGATCTTGTAATGACTTCAAATGCGATTACGAGGATAGTGACAAGGGCAAACGACTGCAGCAGCGAAGTATTTACCTCAACTATAGCATATTATAAGAAAAAAAATATTATTTGGTATGGTGGAGGCAGAGAAAGTTTAGAACCTAGGTTCAGGCCAAGACATCTAAATAAAGGGAGAGCGTTATCAGAGGCAGTTAACCTCAATAGTAAGACCGTCAGCTTTGCGAGCGGAGCTTGGATAGTATTGAAAAAAGAACTTCTGAACAGGCATTATTTGTTTGATGCCAATATGTTCTTTGGTGAGGAAGATGCCGAGTTTTGTCGCCGAATTCTTCGTGGAGGATGTTCGATACAATATTTTCCAGAGATTGTTGTTTATCACAAGGTTGGTGAAGCTGAAAATTCAAGGAAGACCGCCTTGCTCAATATCTTTCATGTACAGTCGAAAATATACAACATCGCGAAAAGCTATCCTTTATATATAAGCCTTCCATATTTCATCTTTTTTTACGTTTATCAATTGTTGGCTGGTTTGAAAGAAAAAGATAAAAGATCAAGTGTCTTAAAACTATTAAAAGATACGCCGCGCTTTTATATAAAAGGTTTTTCAAATAGGGGGCGTTAATTTTGAGCATCTCTGGTAAAACTCTAGTGTTAGTGGTTGGAGCGCCAAAGGCGGGAACTTTCTCTTTGTATCAACACTTTGCAAACCACGAAGAAGTACAAGTTTCGAGGTGGAAAGAACCAAATTACTTCGTGGAAGCAGAATTCAATGCTGAAGGCATGAAGTATATTGACTCCGACCGCGATTATATTCGCCAGTTTGACGTAAAAAGCTCAACGCGAGTAATTTTGGAGGCGTCTCCTTCATATTTGAGATGCCCAAAATCACCAGGAAAAATACTATCGTTCGCAAAAAAGCATAGACTTTCTGGGATAAAGATTATTATTTCGCTTCGCGATCCTGTAGATAGGGCGTTTTCCAATTGGATGATGGATGTGCGGCAAGGGCACCAAGTGAAGGATTTTAAATCGGCATTCTTTGAAGATTATGAGTCCCACTGCGGTAGAGATAAGATGCTTATTCAGTATGAGTATTTTAGGGCAGGGCTATATTTCGAAGATGTAAACAATTATATTAATTCGTTTGGCCATGAAAACGTTTTCGTAATAGGTTCTAAACGACTTAAAGAATATCCTTTGAGCTCTTTAAATGAGTTGGAGCGCTTTATTGGTATAAGAAAATCAGAATATATCTTTGGTGCTGCCGTAAATGACGCCCGCATTCCGCGAAATCGCGTTATTAATTATCTTTATTATAATAATGTCTTAAGGAGAGCGCAGCGTTTCATTTTAAATGACGTTGCGAAGGATTATATCCGAAGACTACTTTTTCGTCGCGACAAAAGAAAGATTTCAAGTTTCCTGACAACTTATGAAATTGATCAAATTTACTCGTGCTATCGAAATGACTTTGAAAATTTGCGTAGCCGATTTGGGCCTGAGGTGATCTACTGGGGCCAAGATGAGTGATCGGGTTTTTTATTTGAGGTTTTTAAAGCCGTTTTCTGTAATTTTTTTCAGTTTTTTTGTCTTGCACGTCATAGGTGGATGGCACTATTATCTGAAAAATAGTTTCTTGCTCTTTAGTACTATTGTCTTTTTCGTGGTTTTATATTTTGTTACTTCCTACAGCGCTAGAAAGTTCAATGAATTTCCGGTTGATCTTTCATTAATTTTAAAATCAATGTCCTATAGAAAGGTGATTTTATTCCGGATTTTGATACTTATTGGATCTAGTTGGGGGGTGTTGATTTATTATGTTGGAATAAAGAGCGGTCTGACGTTAGATGAGCTCAGAGTTTATAAAAGCCAGATCTTTCCTCCAGCAGTTGTGTTAATTTTGAACGGCATCGCGTTAACTGGTTATGTTTTTCTTGCGTTTTCTGAGGTTGCTCGATTCAAAGTCACTAGAAAGCTTCAGATTACAAATATTGTTTTTCTGCTTCTAGGACTTTTAGGTGCCGCAGCAACAGGTACCCGTGCGGTGCTCGCACCATATTTGTGGTTTACGGGTGTATTTCTATTCATTTTCTCCCTCTTTTCTGCCCGAAAAATTATTTTTTCCGCGGTTCTCGCTTTAGTCTCCATGGCCTCGGTGAAGTTGTTTAGATTGATCTACTCGGATAGCCAAGGAAAGCTGGATTATTATATTGAGAATGGAGTTTACCAACAAGACAATATTTTATTGTCAATTTGGAATATATTAAGAATCCACCTCGAAGATAATGCATGGCGTGCCTACATGGTCTTTCAGCATGTTCCTGAAAGGATGAACTGGCAGTTCGGAAAAAGCACCTTTTTCGACTTTTATTCTTTGCTGCCCGGTGAACAGATTAGTCCCCATGTTTATCTTAGTTGGAATGTAATGTACGGTGCGCAGGAGGCTAGAGGGTATCCACCTACCTTGCTCGCTCAAGGCTGGCTGGACTATGGGTTTCTGGGTTCGTTGATTTATGCATTCGCATACCCTTTGATCATTCTTTTTTTCTTCAGAAATATGGTAATTCGGAGAAGTCAAACTTCAATAGTTTTTTATTATTTCATTCTATTCAACATAGTGCTGGCTTGGTATGGTGCGATTAATTGGGTTTTCGTTCTTTTGTTCTGCTTAATCTATAAAACTCTATCTAATGTAAAGATCTAACTTCATGAAAAAGGTTCTTTTGTTTCATCAAGGTGCCGATTTATACGGATCGGATAAAATTTTTCTACTCGTTGCTAATGCGCTATCTCGAACCCATCGACTGAAAGTCGTTTTAGATTCAAACGGTCCGCTTGTCGATAAACTTAAGAATGAGGGCGTTTCGGATATTAGCATTATGGATCTAGGGGTTTTAAGGAGGAAAAAAATCTCGGGTGCTCTTGGGATATTTAGTTTCTTCTGGGAGTTTTTGAAGGCTATTAAGGCTTCTCGAAAGTTGGTTAAAGAGTTTTATCCCGATATCGTTTATGTGAACACTTTGGCTGTACTTGCGCCGCTGTTTTCTTGTTTATTTAATCGGGCTAAAGTATTTCACCATATTCATGAAATTCAGTTTCGACCGAAGGCTTTTGTTCGAGTCCTATATTCGCTTTCATGTATTCTGTCAGACCAAGTAATTTGTGTGTCCGGATCTGTTAAAAAATGCGTCGAACAAATGTCTTTTGTTCATTCTTCTAAATGTAAAATTTTGTATAACGGAATACCTAGCGTTAACGTTTCTGAGCAAGAGAAATTGAAACTTCGGAAAGAAATAGGTTCTGAATTTCGTGACTTCTCGCTGCCGCTTCTTGCTTTCGTTGCCAGGATTCACTCGTGGAAGGGGCAGCTGGAGTTCTTGGAGGTAGTAAAAATTCTTAGGGATCGCTTCAACGTTCATGTAAATGTGGCGTTTTTCGGCGACGTTTTCCCAGGATATGAAGATATATTAAGAAACATCGATCAAAGAATCGAAACCTATGGACTCTCGGAGAATGTAAGATGTTTTGGCTTTCGGAAGGATGCGCCAGTACTGTTCGCAATTTCAGATTTGTCTATCATGGGTTCGACTGAGCCGGATCCATTGCCAACTATTGTTCTTGAGTCAATGCAACAGGAAACGCCAGTAATTGCTTATGCTCATGGTGGCAGCTGTGAAATGTTAAAAGATGGTGTGACAGGCGTTTTAGTTTCTCCGATATCTGCAGATGAAATGGCCGGCAGAATTGCTCAAATTGTATACCGGCCTAGTGTTATCAGGGAAATGGGCCGAAACGCCAAAATTGACTTCGATAATAGATTTTCCCATCAATCTTTTATAGAGCGCTTGTCAAGGGAGTTTTCGGTCCATGGGTGATACCAAAAGACTTGTGCTTCTCGGGATTCGAGGAGTTCCTGCTTCTCATGGTGGTTTTGAAACTTTCGCTGAATATCTGTGTCTACACTTGATGAGCCGCGGATGGGAGATTGTTGTTTACTGTCAAGAAGAAGGCAGTGGCCCAATTTATGAATCTGAATGGGAAGGTGTTAAACGTATTCACGTTTCTGTCAATAACACCGGCCCATTAGGTACGATTCTTTTCGATTTGATTTCGTCATGGCACTCACTTGGTCAGCAAGGAATTTTCCTTACTCTTGGTTATAACACCGCGATCTTCAATATTCTACACCGGGCCAGTGGTAAGAAGAATATTATTAATATGGACGGAATCGAGTGGAAAAGAAAAAAGTGGGGCGCGGTCGCTAAGGCTTGGTTTTGGCTTAATGAGCGATTTGGCTGTTATTTTGGCAATCACTTGGTTGCTGATCATCCACGTATAGAAGACCACTTGGCAACGCGTATTAGCCGAAAGAAGATTACCATGATTCCTTACGGCGGTTTAGAGGTAAAAAGCGCGGACCTGAATGCTTTAAGGGAATTTAATCTTACTCCTGGCGATTACGCAATTGTGATTGCCCGTCCTGAACCGGAAAATTCTATCCTTGAGATCGTTCAGGGGTTCTCAAGAAAACGTCGAGGAAAAAGGTTGGTCGTGTTAGGAAATTACGAGGAGGACAACTCGTATCATCGCCGAGTACTGGCCGCGGCCTCCGATGAAGTTATGTTTACAGGAGGCATTTACGATGTAAGAAAGGTAAGTGCTTTACGATTCTTCGCCCGCTGTTACGTTCACGGTCATCAGGTTGGTGGAACTAATCCATCACTAGTAGAGGCTATTGGTGCCGGTAACGCCATTTTGGCTCACGACAATATGTTTAATCGCTGGGTGGCTAAAGATGGGGCTGTTTACTTTTCAGATGAAAAAGATATCGATGTCGCCTTTGACCGAATTTTCAACGATGTTGAGCTAGTTCAAGCGCTGAAGGCCGCAACGTATGAAAACTTTTTGGCTAATTTCCGTTGGGAGAAAATCCTATCAGAATATGAAGCGCTTTTGCTGAAATATTACCCGAAGGAGAAGCAATGAAGTTTCTTGTAACCGGTGGCGCTGGTTTTATTGGCAGTGCCGTGGTCAGATATATTGTTGAGAATAAACTTGGCAGTGTTGTTAATGTTGATTGCCTTACTTACGCCGGTAATCTGGAATCGCTGGCTTCTGTCAAATCTGAGCCTGGTTATGAATTTGAGCAGGTCGATATTTGCGACGCAGACGCATTGAAATCAGTTTTTGACAAACACTGCCCAGATGTAGTGATGCATTTGGCGGCAGAAAGCCATGTGGATCGGTCTATTGACGGTCCTGACGATTTCGTAAAGACCAACGTTTTTGGAACGTTTGCACTTCTACAGGTAGCACTTCGTTATTTTCGGGAGCTTGATGATCAGGCCAAGGGCCAATTCCGATTTCATCATATTTCCACAGATGAAGTTTATGGGGATTTGCACGGAACTGAGGATTTGTTCACTGAGCAAACGTCCTATGCACCGAGTTCACCTTATTCGGCGAGTAAGGCGGCGTCCGACCATTTCGTGAGGGCGTGGGGGCGTACTTATGGGCTGCCAGTGGTCGTTACAAACTGTTCTAACAATTATGGCCCCTATCATTTCCCAGAAAAGCTGATTCCCCACATGATTCTCAATGCCCTCGGGGGTAAAGCCTTGCCGGTTTATGGGGATGGTTCGCAGATACGTGACTGGCTCTTCGTTGAGGACCATGCAAGAGCGTTGGTTGAGGTGGTTACTCGAGGCAAGGTTGGCGAAACCTACAACATTGGTGGTCACAACGAGAAACGGAACCTGGAAGTGGTAGAAACCATCTGTGATTTGCTGGAAGAACTGGCGCCGGAAAAGCCCGGGGGCGTTGCCCGGTACCGGGACCTGATTACCTTTGTTAAGGACCGGCCTGGCCATGATGTTCGCTATGCAATCGATGCCAGCAAGATTGAGAGAGAATTAGGCTGGACGCCCGAGGAAACTTTCGAGACTGGTCTTCGCAAAACCGTCCAGTGGTATCTGAATAACCAACATTGGTGGCAACGGGTTTTGTCTGGCGAATACAAGCTGGATCGTATTGGTGGTTCTGTTTAAGTCACACAGGTTTAACAACAGGGAATTTACGTGAAGAAGTACAAAGGCATTATCCTGGCAGGCGGCTCTGGCTCCCGTTTGCATCCCATAACTATGGGTATTTCCAAGCAGCTTCTGCCCATCTACGACAAACCCATGATCTATTACCCGCTCTCAGTGCTTATGCTAGCGGGTATTCGTGATGTTCTGGTTATTTCCACACCTAACGATCTCCCCGGTTTCCAGAGGCTGCTAGGTGATGGCCAGCAGTTCGGTATCGATATTTCTTACGCGGAGCAACCCTCACCGGATGGCTTGGCGCAGGCATTTGTGATCGGTGCTGATTTCATTGGTGACGACAATGTGTGCCTGGTATTGGGTGACAATATTTTTTACGGCCAGCACTTCTCGGAAAAGCTGATTGCCGCAACGCAGCAGGATACCGGCGCTACGGTCTTTGGTTACCACGTAACGGATCCGCAGCGTTTTGGCGTTGTGGAGTTTAACGGGGAAGGGCAGGTACTGAGCATTGAGGAAAAGCCTTCGGAACCCAAATCCAATTACGCGGTTACCGGGCTGTATTTCTACGATAACGATGTGGTCGACATTGCCCGGTCTATTCAGCCCTCTGCTCGCGGTGAGTTGGAGATTACGGATGTGAACCTTGCTTACCTCGAGCGGGGTGATCTGAACGTGTCACTGCTCGGGCGAGGGTTTGCGTGGCTGGATACCGGAACCCACGATTCGCTGATTGAAGCGGGCCATTTCGTGCAAACGGTTGAACACCGCCAGGGCCTTAAGATTGCCTGCCTTGAGGAAATTGCTTTCCGCAAGGGGTGGGTATCGGCTGAGTGGTTGGCAAAGCAGGGGAGGCATCTCAATAAAACCGGTTATGGTCAGTATCTGTTGCGGTTGGCGGAGGAACAGGTATGAACGTAATTCCATCGCGGCTGAAGGATTGCGTGATTATTGAGCCCAAGGTATTTGGGGACCATCGCGGCTTTTTTCTCGAAACCTTTCAGGCTGCTCGTTATGAAGAGCAGGCTGGTATTAACCTTGCATTTGTTCAGGATAACCATTCCCGCTCCGCCCAGGGGGTTCTGCGTGGCCTGCACTTCCAGGTGAGCAAGCCTCAAGGTAAGTTGGTTCGCGTGGTGCGGGGAGAGGTATTCGACGTTGCAGTGGACTTGCGGAGGGAATCTCCCACATTTGGGCAGTGGGAGGGCGTCTACCTCAGCGAAGACAATAAGCGTCAGTTCTGGGTTCCACCCGGATTTGCTCATGGTTTTGTGGTGGTAAGTGACGTTGCAGATTTCGAGTACAAGTGCACGGATTATTACGACCCTACTGATGAAGGCGCCATTCGCTGGGATGATCCCGAGCTTGCCATAGAATGGCCCGAGGGGATTGAGCTCAAGCTCTCGGAGAAAGACGCAAACGCACCAACCTTTCGGGAGTTTTGCGAATCATGAAGGTGGTCATTACGGGCGCGGACGGCCAGTTGGGCCGGTGTCTACAGGATCGGCTCAGCAACACACCTCACCAAGTGTTCCCAATGAGCCGTCGTGATCTGGATATTACAGATCCGAAGGCTGTTTTGGATCGCATGGTGGCTATTGATCCAGATGTAATCATCAATGCGGCCGCCTACACGGCTGTGGATAAAGCAGAGTCCGACAGGGAAACAGCCTGGGCAGTGAATGCCAAGGCTGTTGAAAATCTGGCGTCCGCTGCGAACAACGTGTCTGCTTTATTTGTGCATGTCTCTACAGATTACGTGTTTGATGGTTCGTCATCCAGGCCTTATAAAGAGGCAGACCCCGTTAATCCCACGGGAGTATACGGCGCCAGTAAACTGGCGGGTGAGACGGCTGCACAGCAAGCGGAACGCTATATTATTGTTCGAACTGCCTGGGTATTCAGCGAGTATGGCCATAACTTTCTCAAAACGATGGTTAGGCTTGCGGGAGAGAAGGACAGCCTGTCTATAGTCAATGACCAAACCGGTACGCCCACGTATGCCGGGGATCTCGCTGCGGCTCTTGTCCAGTTGTCTGAGACCCCGCCGGCCAACGGTGTGTACCACTTTTCAGGTGGAGAGGCGTGCACGTGGTTTGATTTTGCCTGTGCCATTTTCGCCACCTGCGAAGAGGTTTCGAAAGGCTTTACTACGCCGCAGTTAGCTCCGATTTCATCCTCCGAGTTTCCTACCCCTGCGCATCGCCCAGCCTATTCGGTGCTTGACGGTCGAAGACTCTGGCAAGAAGCATCTGTTAGCGCGGGGGATTGGCGGATCGCTCTCTTGCCTGTGTGCAAAAAAGTGCTGTCTCTGTGAGCTGCCTCTGCCATAGAGGCTGTAAGTGATCCGTATGAAGTTCAAAGCTGAAGGTGTTCTGTTTCAAAGCTTTCTGGCGTTCTCAGTAAAAGGGCTTGGTGCGGTAGCCGCTTTCATCATGAACCTGGTGCTAGCCCGGGTCCTCGGGGCGGAGCAGAGCGGCTACTTTTTTCTCGGTTTCACCGTCATAATGTTTCTGGGCGCGGTAACCCGCTGCGGCTTTGATAATGTGATTCTTCGCCACACCGCCGCCGCAAAATCCGAAGGTGATTGGCAGGCCGTTCGGTATGTGTTTTTGCGAGGTGCAGCGGTTACGTTTGTTGCATCGGCTTGCGTTGCGGCCTTCCTGTGGTTGTGCGCGGGGTTCCTGGCCAGCGCCGTTTTCAACAAGCCCGATTTCGCACCTGTGCTCGCGTCGATCGCCCCATCCGTGGTTTCTTTTGCGCTGCTCTGGCTGATTGCACAGAGCCTTCAAGGTATGGGGCGGGTTTCTGCCGCTATTATCGCAATGAATGTGGCGGCCAACATTGCCTTGATCATAGCAGTCTGGTTTTTTGGCTTTCGGCTGGGAGCTCAGGCTGCGTTGGCTTACAGCATTGGTTCTTTTCTGGTTCTTGGCGGGTTCCTGGTGCTCTGGCATATCAGAACAACTGGGTCAATCAATCCGGCCACTTACCGTATCTCCCTACGCTCTATGTTTGCCTCAGCCTGGCCGCTCTGGATCGTGCTGTTGATGACCCAGTTGATTCAGTGGACGGGGCAGTTTGTGGGCGGGGCCTACCTGCCGCCGGAAGAAATTGCCCAGCTGGCTGTAGCCCAGCGCACGGCCATGTTGGTCAGTTTTATTTTGATGGCCGTCAATATGGTCGTGGCGCCCAGATTTGCAGCGCTTCACGCAGCAGGGAACATGGAGGGGTTACGCAAAATGGCGCTTACTGCCGTGCGTTTGATGGCGATTGGGGCTGCGCCAGTGGTTGCCGTAATGCTGATTTTCCCGGGGTTCCTGATGGGGCTGTTCGGGGAAGGATTCTCCGGAGGCACGGTATTGCTGCAGGTTCTGGCGTTAGGGCAGTTTGTAAACGTTCTCACAGGGTCCGTTGGGTATCTCTTGAGCATGTCTGGACACGAACGGGACCTGCGCAACACCTTGTTGATTGTGGCGCCCATTAGCGTTGCGATCACTTTTATTCTGGTTCCTCTCTATGGAGCACTTGGTGCAGCCCTTTCTACTGCTATGGCCGTGGGCGCCCAGAACCTGTTGGCGGTTTACTGGGTGAAGCGCAGGCTTGGCTTTAATACCCTCGCTGTTTGGCGTTCAAAATCTGCTTAATGGAGTGATAAATGCAAGGAATTCGTAAGGCGGTGATTCCCGTCGCCGGCCTCGGCACCCGTATGCTTCCGGCCACCAAGGCTATTCCCAAAGAAATGCTTCCGATCGTGGATAAACCGCTCATTCAGTATGTGGTGAATGAGTGCATCGCGGCCGGTATCAAGGAAATTGTTTTGGTTACCCATGCCAGTAAAAATTCCATTGAGAATCACTTTGATACCAGCTTTGAGCTGGAATCCATGTTGGAAAAGCGGGTAAAGCGCCAGTTGTTGGACGAGGTGCAGTCGATTTGCCCTAAGGATGTCACCCTTCTACATGTTCGTCAGGGTGAAGCTAAGGGGCTGGGGCATGCTATCAGCTGTGCCCGTCCGGCCGTTGGCAACGAGCCCTTTGCAGTGGTGCTCCCCGATGTGCTGATTGATGATTACGCCTCGGATCTTCGCAAAGACAACCTGGCTGCCATGGTGCGTCGCTATGAAGATAGTGGTGCCAGCCAGGTGATGGTGGAGCCGGTACCCGGCGACAAAGTTTCCAGTTATGGCGTGGTGGATATCGGCGGCAGCAATCTTGATGAAGGCAGTTCTTCCCGGATGCATGCGATTGTTGAGAAGCCTGGGGTGGATCAGGCCCCATCCAATCTTGCGGTGGTTGGGCGTTATGTGCTCTCCGGTGCAATCTGGGATTTGCTTGAGAAAACTCCGGCAGGCGCAGGCAACGAAATTCAGCTTACCGACACCATCGGTATGCTGATGGAGCGGGAGTCGGTTGAAGCCTTTCATATCCAGGGGCGTTCTCACGACTGCGGCAACAAGCAGGGTTACATGCAAACGTTTGTGACTTATGGCCGTCGGCATCCGGCACTCGGAGAAGACTTTAATCTGTTTCTCGAGGGCTTGGAAAACTGAGTTATGAACCTTTCCAGGCTTTTAACCGCATTCAATGAACATATGCCAGACCCCAGCCGTGCGGCAGAGCGTGTCAGTTTCGGCACATCCGGGCACCGTGGTTCGTCGCTGGCCAGAAGCTTTAACCGACACCACATTCTGGCCATAACACAGGCGGTGGTTGATTGGCGGCGCCAGCAGGGCATTACTGGCCCGGTCTACGTGGGTAAGGATACCCATGCATTATCCGGTATGGCCATGGACACCGTGCTTGAGGTATTGGTCGGCAACGGTGTCACCGCCCGGGTGGATGCGGACGGTGGCTATACGCCCACGCCTTTGGTGTCCCATGCCATCCTTACGCACAATTCTCGTAGTTCGGTCTTGGCGGATGGCTTGATTATTACCCCCTCCCACAATCCACCAGAGGACGGTGGTATCAAATACAATGGCCCCGATGGCGGCCCGGCATCAACCGATGCCACAGGTTGGATTGAGCAACGGGCGAATGAATTGCTGCAAGCCGGGCTTGCCGGGTTGAAAACCTCGCCCCGCCAATATGTTGGGAAAGCGACCGAGCCCTGGCCTTATATAGAACATTATGTAAGCCAGCTGGACCGCGTGGTGGATATGGCTGCAATTGCCTCGAGTGGTCTGAAGCTGGACGTGGACCCCATGGGTGGTTCCTCGCTGGCCGTATGGAACGCAGTGGCAGAGCGTTTTGATCTTGATCTGGTCGTGGTGAACCGGCAACAGGATCCGGAGTTTGCCTTCATGCCGCCGGATCATGATGGAAAAATCCGTATGGATTGCTCCAGTTCAGCGGCCATGGCGAATTTGCTTCAGGTTAAAGATCGCTTTGATCTTGCCTTTGGCAATGATCCGGATGCAGATCGCCACGGCATTGTGGATGCGGGTGGTTTGATGAATCCCAACCGTTTTCTGGCGGTATGCATCGATTACCTGCTTACCCATCGCCCGGCTTGGGGAAAGGATCTGAAGGTAGGCAAGACTCTGGTCTCGTCGTCCATGATCGACCGGGTAGTCGCGGGCCACGGTGGCACTCTTTATGAAGTTCCGGTTGGCTTCAAATGGTTCGTTGAGGGACTGCACAAAAGTGAGTTGGTTTTCGGTGGTGAGGAAAGCGCCGGGGCTAGTTTTCTGACGTTTGATGGCAAACCATGGAGCACGGACAAGGACGGAATTATCCCGTGCCTGCTGGCGGCCGAAATCACTGCCAAGACAGGCATGCTCCCGAGTGAGCGCTACGCGAGGCTGACGAAGAAATACGGTGCCCCGGTATACCGTCGGAAAGACTTTCCGGCATCGCCGGAACAGAAACAACAGCTGAAGCTCCTGAAGCCTGCAAACCTACCCTTTACCGAACTGGCCGGCGATGCGATACAGGAAGCGGCAACAACGGCCGCAGGTAATGGCTGCCCAATCGGAGGCCTGAAGGTAAGCACTCGGAATGGATGGGTTGCAGTTCGGCCGAGCGGTACTGAAAATCTGTGCAAAATTTATGGCGAAAGCTTTGTGGGAAGCGAGCATCTGGAAGAGATGCTCACACAGGCTGAAATGCTGCTGAATTGAGAGAGAAAATGCAGACTTACGATGTATTCAATGGTGATGCTGACGGCATTTGCGCTCTGATCCAGATGCGGCTGGCAGAACCGAAAGAAAGCACCCTGATTACAGGTGTGAAGCGTGATATCGAGCTCGCAGAGCAGGTGCCGGTTGTCGAGCCGGCAACGGTTACTATTCTGGATATCAGCCTGGATAAGAACCGTGAGGCGGTGGATGCGCTGCTTGCCGCTGGTTGTTCCATTTTCTACGTGGATCACCATTTCCCCGGTGATGAACTGCCCGATGCACCGGGTTTTAGCGCTCTGATCGATACCCTGCCAACGACCTGTACGAGCCTGTTGGTAGACCAGCACCTTGGCGGCCGGTTTCATAACTGGGCGATTGCGGCTGCGTTTGGAGACAACCTCAATGCGGTTGCTGAGGAGCTTGCAGCTCAGGCGGGGTTGTCTTCTGAGCAGACTGCATCGCTCAGAACACTTGGCATTTGCATAAACTACAACGGCTATGGCGCCTCGGTTGACGATCTTCACTTTCATCCGGCGGACTTGTACCGGGAATTCGTGAAGTTTGCTGATCCGCTTGAGCTGATTGACTCTGAGCCCGCGGCCTGGCAGCAATTGCGCGATGGCTATGAAGCAGATATGGCCGAAGGACTGGCAGCGCCGATACTTACAGAGTCTGCCACGTCGCTGGTGGTGAAGCTGCCGGATGTGGCCTGGGCCCGCCGGGTAAGTGGTGTGCTGGGTAATGAGCTGGCAAACCGCAATCCCGACAAAGCCTGTGCGATTGTTACGGAGAAGGCTGATAATACCTATTTGGTGAGTATTCGCGCGCCTTTGAACAATCGCAGTGGTGCCGATGAGGTTGCACGCCAGTTTCCCACCGGTGGTGGACGTAAGGCGGCGGCCGGGATTAATGCACTTCCTGCTGATCAGTTGGATGAATTTTTGAATACTATTGCGACGTTCTGGAGCTAAAGGATAGCTATGACTCTCACTCCCCCAAAGAAAACCCACCTCAAACAACTTGAGGCTGAGTCTATTCATATCATCCGGGAAGTGGCCGCCGAGTTTGATAACCCGGTGATGCTGTACTCCATCGGTAAAGACTCCGCTGTGATGCTGCATTTGGCCATGAAGGCGTTTGCGCCGGGTAAACCGCCGTTCCCGCTGATGCACGTGGACACCACCTGGAAGTTCCGGGAGATGATCAAGTTCCGGGACGAACTGACCCAGCGTTTGGGCCTGAAGCTGATTGTGCACACCAACCAGGAAGGCGTGGCCCAGGGCATCGGGCCGTTTACTCACGGCAGTGCCAAGCACACCGATGTGATGAAAACCCAGGCCTTGAAGCAGGCGCTGGACCAGTACGGCTTTGATGCCGCCTTCGGTGGTGCTCGCCGTGATGAAGAGAAATCCAGGGCCAAGGAGCGGGTGTATTCCTTCCGTGACAAATTCCACCGTTGGGACCCAAAAAACCAGCGCCCGGAGCTGTGGAACCTTTACAACGGCAAGGTGAACAAGGGTGAAAGCATCCGCGTATTCCCGCTTTCCAACTGGACGGAGCTGGATATCTGGCAGTACATCTACCTGGAAAACATCGACATCGTGCCGCTGTATTACGCAGCGGAACGCCCGGTAGTAGAACGCGATGGCACGCTGATTATGGTGGATGATGATCGCATGCCGCTGGAGCCTGGAGAAAAGCCCGAAATGAAGATGGTGCGCTTCCGCACGCTTGGGTGTTATCCGTTGACTGGAGCGGTGGAGTCCGAAGCGGCGACGTTGCCTGAGATTATTCAGGAGATGCTGCTGACCAAGACGTCTGAAAGACAGGGGCGGGTGATCGATCATGATTCCGCAGCTTCCATGGAACAGAAGAAACGCGAAGGGTATTTCTAAGGAGTTGTTATGTCGCACGCATCTGAATTGATTGAATCCGATATCCTCGCGTACCTGGACCAGCACGAGAACAAGGACCTGCTGCGTTTTCTGACTTGCGGCAGTGTCGATGACGGCAAGTCCACCCTGATTGGCCGGCTGCTGTTTGATTCCAAACTGATTTTTGAAGATCACCTGGCTGCGCTCCACAAAGACAGCGAGCGCCAGGGCAATGCCGGCGAAGCGCTGGATCTTGCGCTGCTAGTGGATGGTCTGGCTTCCGAGCGGGAGCAGGGCATTACCATTGATGTGGCTTACCGGTATTTCTCCACGGATAAGCGCAAGTTCATCATTGCTGATTGCCCGGGCCATGAGCAGTACACCCGCAATATGGCTACCGGTGCCTCTACCTGTGATCTGGCCGTGGTGATGATTGATGCGCGCAAAGGCGTGCTGACTCAGTCCCGCCGGCACAGCTTTATTGTCAGCCTTCTCGGCCTGAAGCATGTGGTGGTGGCGATCAACAAGATGGATCTGGTGGATTTCTCCGAGGAGGTTTTTAACAACATCCGCGAGGAATACCAGAAACTGGCGGCCCAGCTCGGGCTGGAAGATGTCTACTACGTGCCGATCTCGGCCCTGAATGGCGATAACGTGGTGAACCGGAGTGAGCAGACACCCTGGTATCACGGTGAGACGCTGATGAACATTCTGGAGCAAGTGGAAGTTCTGGAAGACCAGAATGTGACCGATCTGCGCTTCCCGGTGCAGTATGTAAATCGGCCGAACCTCGATTTCAGGGGCTATTGCGGCACGCTGGCCAGTGGTGTGGTGCACAAAGGTGATGAAGTCGCGGTTCTGCCCTCTGGCAAGACCTCTCGGGTAAAAGGCATTCATAACTACGAGGGCGAGATTGAGCGCGCCTGGCCGGGAGATGCCATTACGCTGACCCTCGAAGATGAAGTGGACATTTCCCGCGGCGATCTGCTTGTACACGCCAACAGCCAGCCTGCGTTGGGTAATCGCTTTGCGGCGCACATTGTCTGGATGAATGAGCAGGCACTGAAGCCCGGCCGTGAATATGGCATCAAGATCGGCACGCGGGTGACCAACTGTTATGTCAACGAGGTGCTTGAAGAAATTGATGTAAACACGTTGGAGCGCTACCCGGAGGCGAAGAGTGGTCTCGAGCTGAATTCTATTGGCCTTTGTGATGTGGAGCTTTCCGAGCCGGTGGTGGTTGAGGATTATCAGCGGCACCCAGGTACGGGCAGTTTCATTTTGATCGACAAATTGACGAATGTGACTGTGGCTGCCGGCATGGTGGATAAGGCACTGGATGGAGCGGGCGCCGCACGTGAACGGGAATATTCCGAGGCAGAGCGCAATTTGAACCGGTTTATCCGGGAAAATTACCCCGAGTGGGGCTGCAAGCCGGTTTAAAAGGGAGAGACGTTTTGGCTGATAATATTGTCTGGCATGATCACAAAATCACTCGTGCTGAGCGTTCGGTTAATAAAAACCAGAAACCCTGTCTGCTTTGGTTTACTGGCCTGAGTGGTTCCGGCAAATCCACCATCGCAAATGCCCTTGATGTCGCGCTGCACAAGCGCGGTTATCACACGTTCCTGTTGGATGGCGACAACGTTCGTCACGGGCTGTGCAGCGATCTGGGCTTCTCGGATGACGATCGCGAAGAGAATATCCGCCGGGTAGGTGAGGTGTGCAAGTTGTTTGCGGATGCTGGCCTGATCGTGATGAGTGCCTTCATTTCGCCGTTTACCAGTGACCGCCGGATGGTGCGCAAGCTGTTCCCGGCCGGTGAGTTCATTGAGGTGTTCATGGACACACCTCTGGCGACTTGCGAAGAGCGCGATCCGAAAGGGCTGTATCAGAAGGCTCGCTCTGGCCAGATCAAGCACTTCACCGGCATCGACTCGCCCTACGAGATTCCCTCCCACCCCGAACTTCGGCTGGATACGTCGACCATGTCGGTAGAGGAATGCGTTGATACTCTCATTGCTTATCTGCTTGAGCGGGAAATGATTATCCGCAGGGACTGATTCCATGGAGTGGCAAGGCATCGTTACGCTGATAACACTGTTTTCTGTGTTGTCAGCGCTGGCGCTTACCCGTGTTTCCGCCGACCTCATTCTGATGGCGGCTCTCGCGTTCCTGCTTATTACGGGAATCCTGGGGCCTGCGGAAGCTTTGGCTGGTTTCGGTAACCCCGGGGTTATCACAATCGCTACTCTGTATGTGGTCGCGGCCGGCCTTAAGGAAACGGGCGCCGTGCAGTGGATTGCCCGGCGTTTGCTGGGACACCCGAAAACGGAGAAGGGCGCCCAGCTGAGAATGATTGCGCCCACGGGGATCCTCAGTGGCTTTATGAATAACACGGCTGTGGTGGCCATGTTCATTCCCGCCATTCAGGACTGGGCCCAGCGCTTGGGCGTTCCCGCCTCAAAACTCCTCTTACCGCTCAGCTATGCCGCGATTCTCGGTGGTACCTGCACGTTGATTGGCACCAGCACCAATCTGGTGGTGGATGGCATGCTCCAGAGCCGGCTGGGTATCAATCTGGGGTTGTTTGAACTGGCTTGGGTTGGTATTCCGCTGTTGTTTGTGGGCGGCACCTTCCTGGTTCTGTTTGCTTCCCGGATACTGCCGGACCGAGGTGGTGTCACTGAAGAGCTCGATCAGGTAAGGGAGTATGGGGTTGAGGTTGAGGTGATGGCGCCCGGGCCTTTGGTGGGCAAAACCATTGCTCAGGCAGGATTGCGGGCCCTGAATTATGGCTACCTTACCGAGATCGACCGTGGCGGTCGTTTGATCACCGCCGTTGAGCCGGACCGGACTCTTCAGGGTGGCGACCGGCTGTATTTCGTTGGCGCGCCAGAATGTGCCAGTGAGTTGCGTCGCATTCAGGGGCTGAAGCCGGCTAACGGAAGCGTTCACAAGCTGGATGTAGCCAATCATCAGCGTTGTCTTGTTGAAGTAGTTCTTGGTCCGGAATTCCCGGCTCTCAACAAGACGATTCGGGATAGCCGGTTCCGGACGCGATTCAATGCGGTAATCTTGTCTCTGTCCCGCGAAGGCAAGCGAGTGCCGGGTAAGCTGGGAGATATCACCTTCAGAATGGGCGATACCCTCCTTCTGGAGGCAAGCCATCAGTTTGTTGAGCAGTATCGCTTCCGGCGGGATTTCCTGTTGGTCAGCGCGCTGAACGATTCCACGCCGCCGGACTTCCACAAGGCACCGAGGGCGTTGGGGATTCTGGCGTTGATGGTGCTTGTGAGTGCGTCCGGGCTGTTACAGATTATGGAGGCGGCATTCCTGGCCGCCGGCGCCATGATCATGTCTGGCTGTATCACTGCAAGCCGCGCCCGGCGTAGTGTGGATTTACCTGTTCTTGTTGTGATTGCTGCCTCTTTTGCCTTGGGCAATGCCATGACAGAAACCGGGGCGGCTGTTTGGGTGGCAGGCGGTTTATTGGGTTTCGGCCATTTGACGCCGTGGATGGCGCTGGCGCTAATCTATTTGCTGACCGCGATGTTCACCGAGCTCATTACCAATAATGCCGCTGCGGTGTTGATGTTTCCAATTGCGTTGGCGCTCTCTGAACAGTTGGGCGTCAGCTTCCTGCCGTTCGCGGTTGCCGTGATGTTTGCGGCGTCGGCGTCTTTCATTACTCCACTCGGGTACCAGACCAATCTTATGGTATACGGCCCTGGAAGGTATCAATTCGCAGACTATGTGCGAATTGGTTTGCCGCTCAGTCTGTTGGTGGCATGCGTGGCTATAGCTTTGATACCGCAAGTTTGGTCATTCTGACTCTCTTCTCTGTATTATTTCTGCTATATCTTGTTTGTTCAGGTGTCCAATTTAAATGGCGTCCTTACTGATCGATGTCGGGAGGGGTAGGCCAGGCCCCCTGTTTTAGGCAAACAGATACTTAACAGATTCCGCCGCCCTGTTTTTAGCGTATACAAATCCATTTGGTAGGAAAGCTCTCTCAGCAAAACGTAGCATTCGAATCCCTGATGGGATTCCTGGGCGGTAGCGTGATAATTTTCAGGCATTTAATTAACGGGTTTCTTTGATGGAAAACGATTCCAGTCGACGCGATAGATTCAATGGGGAAACCAGCCTGGTGGATCTTGCGGTTATCTTGGCGCGGCGTTGGCGATTGATAGTGTCGGTCTTTGCGGTGGTTACATTCTCAGGGACGTTGTACTCAGTTATAGTTCCGCCGCAGTATGAGTTTGTAAGCTTGGTGCAAGTGGCAAAAACGAGCACGAGTGAGCCTCTTGAGCCGCCCGCGGCTTTGGTTGCTACATTGAAATCACAGTGGTGGCCCGATGCTCAGGCCAGTTATCGATCGAAGGTGGGGGCTGGACTGCCGTTTGATATTACGTTCGAAAATCCGCCAAATACGGCTCTGCTTCGTCTCTCATCTGAGGCGTCCCAAGAAAGCGAAGAGCTTGTCAGTCGGATCCATAAGCGCTTGATAGAGCAAGTCCTTGGCAAGCAGAACGCTCTGCTTCGAGAGTATGAAACCGGCCTGGACGTTCGACTAAATGCGCTGAATGGCGCCCTGAGTGAGCTTCAGGGCGGCGTTGGTAACGAAGCTGCTGCAGCTATAGCGACTCTCTATGAAAGCAAAGCTGAAATTGAACTGAAGCGTCAGGCACTTATGGGTCCCGAGATTATTACCGAAGCGCGAAGAATAGCTGATCTCGGGACCCCAGCGACAAGTCTGATTGTTGTGCTTTCGGCGATTCTTGGCGCAACGCTGGGTATTTTTTCCGCACTTTTCTCGGTATTTGTGGGGCATGTTCGTGACGCTCTTTCCGGAGATTTGCGGGATTGAGGCAGTATTATGAAGTTATCAGTGACTGGCGGCATAGGTTTTCTTGGCTCAACTTTAAATACGGCATGTCACCTAGAAAACCTCAGATACGGTCGTAAATGTCGAAAGGCCCACCTATGCGGATAACCTCGAAAGTCTGGGAGTAGCTCAATGAAAGGCATCATCCTTGCCGGAGGCAGTGGGACCCGCCTGTATCCCATTACACTGGGGGGTTCGAAGCAACTGCTGCCCATCTATGACAAGCCGATGATTTATTATCCGCTATCGGTTTTGATGTTGGCCGGCATCCGTGAGGTGTTGGTTATAACAACTCCAGAAGATCTGTCAAGCTTCAGACGCCTGCTTGGAGACGGCAGTCAGTTCGGTATTTCTCTCAGTTACGCTGAACAGCCTAGCCCAGACGGCTTGGCTCAGGCCTTTATCATAGGTGAAGAGTTTATTGGCGCTGATAGTGTTTGTCTCGTATTGGGTGACAACATTTATTACGGACAGGGATTCTCGCCCAAACTTCGGGAGGCCCGAAGGCGGGCCGAAGAAGGAGAGGGAGTAACAGTCTTCGGTTATCAGGTCAAAGACCCGGAGCGTTTTGGTGTTGTGGAGTTCGATGCTCAGCGAAAAGCAGTCTCGATCGAGGAAAAGCCATCTCGGCCAAAATCTCACTATGCGGTAACAGGGTTGTATTTTTATGACAACCGAGTATCCCGCATCGCCAGAAAAGTGAAACCTTCTGATCGCGGTGAGCTTGAAATTACAAGTGTAAATAATGCTTTTCTGGAAATGGGGGAGCTGAATGTTGAGCTACTGGGAAGAGGCTTCGCCTGGCTCGACACAGGAACTCATGAGAATATGTTGGAGGCGGCCCAATTTGTCGAGACGATTGAGCGGCAACAGGGCTATAAAATCGCTTGCCTTGAGGAAATCGCGTTTAACCAGCAGTGGCTTAGTTGGGAGCAGTTGTTGGAAAGAGGGAATGCACTCAAAAATAATGGGTACGGTAAATACCTCCGAGAACTCGCCGAGGAGGCGTTGTGATTCCAGTAACCAAGCCTTATCTGCCAGACAGGAAATCGCTGGATGACTACCTGGATGGTATCTATGAAAGACAATGGTTGACGAATAATGGCCAGCTGGTTCAAATGCTGACGGAGCGTCTTGAAACATATCTAGGCGTAGAGAATCTATTGTTGGTTGGCAATGGGACTCTTGCGCTGCAAATAGCCTATAGGGCTCTTGGTGTGAGTGAGCGATCGGCACACGAGGTTATCGAGTCCATTACAACACCTTTTACTTTTGTGGCTACCGCCAGCTCCTTGAAGTGGGAAGGTGTGGATCCGGTGTTCACTGACATTGACCGGAACAGTTGGTGCCTGGATGCTGACGGAATCGAGGCCGCGATCTCTAAACGTACTCGGGCTATTACTCCCGTCCATGTTTTTGGTAACGCATGTGAGGTGGAGCGAATTGAGGAAATTGCCGACCGCAACGGTCTCAAAGTTGTTTATGATGCTGCCCATGCGTTCGGCGTGAATTATAAGGGCAAAAGTCTTCTGAGGTGGGGAGATGCAGCCACTCTCAGTTTTCATGCCACTAAAGTGTTTCACACGATTGAGGGCGGTGCGATTATTTTCAGGCGCAAAGAAGACTTGGTGCGCGCGAAAAATATGATCAATTTTGGCATTACAGGACCAGAAAAAATAGAAGGCTTGGGAATTAATGCCAAAATGAACGAAGTCCAGGCTGCAATGGGGCTTTGTGTCCTTGATGAAATGGAAAAAAATGATGGAGATCGAAAAGCGGTTTGGGACAGCTACCAGGAGTGTTTGAATCCTCAAATCCAGCGTCAGCAACGAAAGCCGTTCATTACTAATAATTATGGGTACTATCCAGTTGCTCTTCGGCACGAAGACATGGCATTGACTGTTCTGTCAGAGCTTCGTCAGGAAGGTGTAGGGGCGCGTCGATATTTTTATCCATCTTTAGATACACTTCCGGAATTCGGCGTTCAAGGAAGTATGGATAAATCCAGAGATATCGCATCTCGTATCATTTGTTTACCAATTTTTTCTGGCCTGGATCGGAATTCTGTAGAGTTAATAAGCGCTATTGTAAATAGAAATTATGGATAATAGTTTTCGATGAATAGAACCTTTGAGCTAGACCAAATATTTGATGCTTTGAGACTTCTCGATATTGATTATGAAGTCTTTGGAGAAGTGAATAAGTCGCGGTTTTTTTTTGCCAGCTTGAGGTCTCTTGAGCCTGGAGGTATTTATTTCCTGGACGGAGAATTCAATGAGGATATCGGATTTTCTGAGTCTGTAGTTCTGACAAATAAAAAAATCGATATAGATAATGTAGTTGCTCTGGTTGTTAGCAGTCCGCAGTTAGTTTTCTATCGTTTGATGCGGCATCTCTTTCCTAGAGAACCGGTTCACAGGATTCATGAAACCGCGATAATAGACCCTGAAGCAAAAATTTCGTCTAGTGCATTCATTGGTCCCTACTGTGTAATAGGCAAAGCAGTTATTGGTGATTCAGTTTCATTGCACTCACACGTTGTAGTTTTTGATGATGTGGAGATCGGCGATGGCGTGGTAGTTGAGCCTCATTCGACAATAGGCGCGACTGGGGTAGCGTGGATCTGGGATCGCGAAACGGGTGAGCGGGTTATCCAGCCGCAGATTGGTGGCGTGTATATTGGCCAAGGCAGTTTTCTTGGTAGCGACGTAACTGTTGTGCGAGGCTCAGTCAATGAGAATACGACGATCGGCGAGTACTGTGTGGTAGCCCACGGTAGTAAAGTCGGACACGGTTGTCATGTGGCGAGCCATGTCCATTTCGCCAACAATGTTTCGCTTGCTGGTAACGTGAATGTCGGAAAGCGGTGTTTTTTGGGTTCGGGGTGCGCTGTCAGGCCAAGAGTTACGTTGTCTGATGATACGGTCGTGGGGGTAGGAGCGGTTGTTGTAAAAGATACGCCCATGTCAGGTTTGACATTGTCAGGTGTTCCTGCGAAGCCTATGAAAGAAAAGACTTACCGTGCAGGCGTACCCAAGTCATTGAGATAGGGATTAAAGTTTATGAATTCGATTATATCTGAGAGAGCAAAAATCGCCGATGACGTGAAAATTGGAAAATTTTGCATCATTGAAGACGACGTAACTTTGAAAGCCGGCGTTGTAGTTGAGGACTACGCAATGATCCAGGCAGGTAGTGTTGTCGGCGAAAAAACCAAAATTGGCACCTATACAAAAGTTGGTAAAGGCGTGGCTATCGGCGACCATTGTTCTTTTACATCTTTTTGTGAAATTAGGGACAATTGTTTAGTGGGTAACCATGTAACCATGGGAAGTCGTGGGACATTGTCAGCAGGGACCATCGTTGAAGACAATGTTGTCATGAAATATGCCTTTGTTGTCACTGATACGCCAGACCTTACTAAAAACGACGAAAAGCAGGTTGGTACTCTTAAAAAAGGTTCTCGCTTTGGGGCAAGTGTCGTCATCATGCCTTCTGTCACGATTGGTGAGAATTCCGAAATCGGCGCCTGCTCGCAGGTTCGTAAGGATGTACCGGACAATGAAGTATGGTTTGGAATCCCGGCGAAGTTTTATCGTAAAAGTTAATAATATTTGTTTCCTGCCTCAAGAATTTTCTCTAATCAGCTCCAACAGGCGCAGCAGTCGGGGTCTTAATCGCGGCCCCATTGCTCCTGCCCTGGGAAAACAATATTCAATGTAAGTTTTGTTTTTCAAAATCAAGGGCATATCATGTGGTGTCGATGCGCAATAACGTAATATTCAATTACATTGGGCAGCTATACATAACCCTCACTGGCATTTTGATATTACCCATGTACCTACAATACATGGGAGCTGAGGCTTATGGGCTAGTGGGCTTTTTTACGCTGGTTCAGGCTTGGATGAGCTTTCTCGACCTTGGAATGACTCCAACGCTTGGCAGGGAGATTGCGCGGTTAAAAGGAAACGCTTCTGAACACTATCGACTTGTCACGGTGGTTAACACTCTTGAGTGCATCTTCTTATTGATGGCGCTCCTCATCGGTGGGGTGCTGTTTTTGGGGCGAAATTGGGTAGCCACGGGCTGGCTCAGTTTTGATGAGCTCCCCTTGGAAACAGTCACTAACGCTGTTGCAATTATTGCCGTTACGGTTGCTGTGCGCTGGGTTTCGTCGATAAATCGAAGCGGAGTTAATGCTTTTGAGCACCAGGTTTGGATGAACTTGATCGACATTTTCGTTACTACACTTCGGTTTCCAGGGTCGCTGCTTCTTATTGTGCTTACTGATGGTAGCGTAATGGCGTTTTTCTATTTTCAGTTGGCTGTTGTTCTTGTGGAAGTTGGGGTTATTCGCGCAAAGCTTCGAAGCTTAATGCCGGATGGTGGGAGCAATGCCAGGCGTTTTTCAGCGGAAGAACTACGGAGAGTCGCTCCTTTTGCTTTGGGTATTGGTTACACGGGAGCAGTGTGGGTATTGCTGACTCAGCTGGACAAGCTGTTGCTTTCAAACATTCTTCCCCTCTCAGAGTATGGCTACTTTACACTGATTGCTACTATCTCTTCCGGTTTGATGATGCTATCTGGGCCGGTTAATAAGGCTATTTTGCCGCGGATGACGGCCTTACTGGCTGCTGGCCAAGAGTCCGACATGATTCGAGTATACCGTCGTGCCACCCGTTTGGTGGTCGCAATAGTGGCTCCGGTTACAATAGTCATTGCATTATTTCCCGAGGCGGTTGTTTATACCTGGACTGGTAGCGCTGAAGCCGCTGAGTGGACAGCGCCCATATTGCCAATGTTCATCCTGGGTGGGGGGCTGCTTGCGGTGGTCTCGTTTCAGTACTACCTCCAGTACGCGCATGGGATACTCAGGTATCACGTTGTATTTAATACAGTATCAGTGGTTATCAATGTGCCCTTGATTACTTTCGCTGCTTTCACCTATGGAGCTGTGGGTGTTGCGTGGGTTTGGTTGGGCTTTAGAGCGATGTCTTTTCTCATATGGGTTCCATTCATACACCATAAGTTTTCTCCCGGTCTCCACTTCCAATGGTTGTCGAAGGACGTTGTGCCGGGGCTGATGATCGCTATCCTGATAGCGATTGGAGGAAAAATATTGGTGGATGTAAATGTCGAAATGGATAGGTTAATCCTTTTCGCAACGCTGTCTGGCTTCACATTACTCGCAATGATTACAGCAATGGCGGTATCAATGCAGGATATTATCAGGAGTAAGTTCGTTGGCTGAGGAGCTGAAGTTTAATCGAGAGGTTTTCAACGCCAAGGCTTTACCCCCAGAAAGCGAAATTATGGCGGCCTGGCAATCCGAGGTTAGTGTCCCATCAGTAAGTGTTGTGTGTCCCACCTTCAATCATTACGAATTTATCGAGGATGCCCTTAAAGGTTTTCTGATCCAGAAAACGCATTTTCCGTTTGAAGTGCTGATTCATGATGACGCATCCAGCGACGGCACCTCTCGGATTTTAAGGGAATATGCAAAACGATACCCAAACATAATCAAGCCGGTGATTCAGGATGATAACCTGTACTCCAAAGGTGTGCGTTTTCTGTGGTTAAGGTATTTGCATCCCAAGGCGAAAGGCAAATACATCGCGCTTTGTGAAGGCGATGACTTCTGGTTTGATGAAGATAAACTTCGCTGTCAGTTCCGGTTTCTGGAGGCCCATCCAGACTATAGTATCTGTGCTCATGCCGTGGATGTTATTAATACTCGAAAAAGCTCTCACTCGCGCTCACCCTATAAGCGCTTTGATAAAACAGTGATTGAGACCGAAGACGTAATTAGCGGCCACTTCATACCAACATTGAGTATCTTTTGTAGAAACCAATTTGATGGTTTTCTCGATGTATTTGATAAACCAATTATTTCCGGAGATAAGGCTATCGCAATATTTTTGTTGCGGTCAGGAAAGGGCCATTTTGACAGTCGTAAGTACGGTGTTTACAGGATGCAGGATGATGGAATAACCAATACAACAAGAAAACCGATAGAATATGTTGAAAATATGGAAAACCTGGTCAATTGCAGTGGGAAATTCGTTACCGATCGCCAATACAAACTAATGGAAAGAGAGCTTTCAATTGAGTATGTATCTGCGGCAAAAAAATATCTGAGTTCTGGTAGTTTTATTGATTTTATTAGATGTATTGTGAAAGGCCATTTAATAAACGGTATGTCGTTGTTCCACTATGTCTCATCAAGAGTCAGGTGGATCCGTGGAAACTAGTTCACTTTCTCAATTTGAAATCAGTTGCCACTCTTTTGGTCTGGTGCTTTTTTCTATTTTGGGTAAGCTGTCTCTGGCCATAGGTCATTGTTTTGAGGTGTTTAGTGAGTAGCGATGGCCAGCTTTTTGTTGGTCAAGGTTTCCCTAAATTTATCGGAAGGATTATTTTACCTTTATTTGTTTTTTCTGTAGTCATTAATCCTTACACGATCTGGGGTAATCCAGGTTATTTGGTTTCATTCTTTTTGATTGTCTTTTCGATCTTATCCGGCGCCTATCGAGTTGGCTTGGAAAAGAATGTTGGGGTATTTAGCCTACTACTTGCCATCGGCGCTTGGGGCGCTATTCAGTCTTTTGTTCATGGTATTTTTCAGGTTAACCATATCTGGTCTGTAATTTCATTGTTTTTTACTTTTTTCTGTGCTCAGGGGTTGTACGTTTATTGTAAAAAATGTGCTGTTAGCTTTCATGGGCTGCTACTAGTTATATATTCGGTTATTGTTTTCAATTCCTTTGTGATTTCACTTGAAGTTGTTTTTCCTGATTTTCGTGATCTTGTTGAGTCGGGTTTGCTGCCCTCGGGCAATAGGGATTGGTCAGAAGGGCCTCGATATAGGGGCTTGGCTTCTGGTGGCGGTGCAACATTATCGCTCCTTACTCCTGTCGCGTTCTCAATCTCTCTTTATCTGCTCAGTATCGGTAGACTTGGAGTTGTTGCCTTTTCTGTAACCTCAATTATAATTTTGTTCGCTACTTCGGTCATTGGAAGAACAGGTCTGTTGCTGCTCCCTATAGTTTTTTTATTTTATGTTTTTCAATTCTCTAATCGATTTATTGTTTCTCCGAAATCGTTATTTAAGCCTGTCGTTTTATCAGCGTTTCTTATTATGACGGGGTTGTTGCTTTTCGAGTATTTGGTCATATTTTTGTCTGATCGGTTTGATTCTGGTTTCGTTGATTATGCCTTTGGGTTTTTATTTGAAGGGCCGCCAGGAATTAAGCGAGAGGGTACCGTTGGTGTTATAGTTGAATATTTGAGTGTAGTTCCGACAAAATTACCTGAGGTTCTTACGGGTTATGGTTTTTATGGCGGAAGTGAGTTTTCGCCTTGGACCGACTCCGGCTACTCTCGCATGTGGCTTTCTGTGGGGTTTGTTCTTGGAGCTGTGTTTTATTTAGGGCTCATATTTCTTTTTTTTGAGGCGTTCAGATCCAAAAAAATGCTGGTCGTTCCCATAGCTATTGTACTTCTTGTCGCAGAGGCAAAAGAGCCTGCTCTCTTCTCGGGTAACGCTGCGAGAGCTTTGGTTTTGATTCTTGTCTTTTTGATTATGGATTCTCATTTCTACGAGGCTAAATGCTCTCGTACTCAGGTTTAACTGGCATTAATTATGTGCGGTATATTCGGTTTTTTTGATCAGGGAAACGAAGGTTTCAATGTAAGCGGCGATAATCGTGCGTTTGCGCACGCCATCCGGCATCGTGGCCCTGACGATCTTGGGACTTGGGTAGATGAGCCGTCAAACCTTTGCCTCGTGCATACGCGGCTATCAATAGTGGATTTGTCTCCGGCGGGTCATCAACCGATGGAATCTTCGTGCGGCCGTTTTGTACTTGTGTTTAATGGCGAGATCTACAATCACTTGGTCCTTCGTGCCGAACTATCAGCTGAGGCCAGTGAGCCTCTCTGGCGAGGCCACTCAGATTCTGAAACGCTTGTAACGTGCTTCTCTGTATGGGGAATAGAAAAGACCCTGCGAAAAGCAGTTGGTATGTTTGCCCTCGCACTATGGGATCGGCAACAAAAGGCACTTACGCTGGCCAGGGACCGCATGGGAGAAAAACCACTCTACTGGGGGTGGAGTAAAGATACCTTTTTGTTTGGGTCTGAGCTTAAGGCGTTGAAGGCATTTCCGGGGTTCGAGGGGCTGATCGACAGGCAAGCACTGTCGCTTCTTTTGCAATATAACTACATACCGGCACCGCACAGTATTTACCAGGGTATTCAGAAGCTTCCGGCTGCTCACTTCATTCAAATTATTCCTGGAAGAGATAAATGCGATGCCAGCCCTCAACCCTACTGGAGTATGAACAGGGCCGTAGAGCAGGGGGGGGCTAATCAGTTCGAAGGCAGTGATCTGGATGCGGTTGATGCGCTGGAGAGGCTACTCGGCAAAAGTATATCCAGTCAAATGTTGGCCGACGTTCCACTGGGGGCCTTTTTGAGTGGCGGGGTGGACAGTAGTGCTGTTGCGGCGTTGATGCAGGCGCAGAGCTCGCAGCCAGTGAATACGTTTGCCATTGGCTTTGATGTGCCTGGATATAATGAGGCTGAGTTCGCTGCCCATGTCGCTGACCATCTGGGAACCAACCATACGGAGCTTTATGTGGGGCCCGAGGAAGCCTTGGGCGTTATTCCCCTCCTTCCCGACATGTACTGTGAGCCTTTTGCCGATAGTTCTCAGATACCCACGTTTCTGGTGAGCGAGATGGCAAAAGAACATGTGACAGTAGCCCTTAGTGGCGACGGCGGTGATGAGCTGTTTGGTGGGTACGCCCCCTATCAATTTGCGCCTAAAGTATGGCGCTATATGGCCTGCATGCCTCTTAAAATGCGCAAACTGGGAGCCAGTATTGCCTTGGGGCTCCCCTTGCAGGGCAAGCTGCGTAAACTTGCTGAACTCATGCCTTCAGAAAGTAGAGAGCATTTTTATCAGTCCTTGGTAAGCCATTGGCCTCAGCCAAAAGACGTCGTTATTGGAGCAGGCCTGCCAGCTACTGTCTTGTCCAGTTCGAATGCCTGGCCAAAAGTCGATGACTTTGAGAGTTGGATGATGGCCATGGATGCTCAGCAGTATCTCTGTGATGACATTCTTGTCAAAGTGGATCGAGCCGCTATGTTCAACAGCCTTGAGACCAGAGTCCCAATGCTTGATCACAGGGTTGTTGAGTTTGCCTGTCAGCTACCACTTCATATGAAAATTCGACACGGCGTAGGTAAATGGGTTCTCAGAGAAGTACTATACCGGCACGTACCTCGTTCTCTGATTGAGCGTCCCAAGAAGGGCTTTTCTGTCCCGTTAGGGAAGTGGCTTCGGGGCCCACTACGAGAATGGGCTGAGGCCTTGCTCAACGAAAGTCGGTTGCAACGAGAGGGGTATTTCAAACCGGACCCTGTTCTGAAAGCCTGGAAGCAACACCTCGAAGGAAAAGTTGATAACTCCAGAAAGCTTTGGAGTGTTCTCATGTTTCAGGCTTGGCTGGAAGTGCAGTAATGAAGATCGTTCATGTCATTATTGGTCTTGATGTCGGCGGCGCCGAATTAATGCTGAAGAGGCTGATTGAAGCGCAGTCAGGGGATACAAGATTTGAGCACTGTGTTATTTCCTTGAGCAACGTTGGTGTCTTGGGCCCCCAATTGGTGGATGCTGGTATTCCGGTGTATCCATTGGGTATGAAAAGCTTGATCAATGGACCCTCTTGTATTTGGAGTTTACGTCGGCTTTTGAAATCGCTCAGACCAGACATTGTGCACACCTGGATGTACCACGCGGATTTACTTGGAGGTATCGCGGCCCGGTCCTTAGGTATCCGGAACATCATCTGGTGCATCAGAAGCACGGATATTCGTCAGGGGGGTAGTAAGCTTACTTTGTTGGTCCGCAAAGCTTGTGCAAAGCTGTCTTATTACATTCCAAAGGTTATCGTCTGTGCCGCTCACGGATCTCGTAAAATACATGAGTTGGTGGGGTACGATCCTGCCAAAATGCTGGTAATTCCTAATGGATTTGATATGAACCGGCTTAGTGTTGATGTTTTGGATAGAGAGTCGTTCAGGTCTTCTCTGGGGATCAAGCCGGACACGATTTTGGTGGGCAGCATTGGACGCTTTAATCAAGTTAAGGATCACGGCACGTTTATTCAAGCAGCTGCACAGTTGGCGGAAAACTACCCAAATGTTCGGTTTTTACTTGTTGGGCGCGGTTTAAAGTCAGATAACTTGGAGCTTGTTCAACAAATTGAATCAACTGGCTTTGCGAAGCGTTTTATCCTGCTTGGGGAACGTAGCGACGTACCGGTGTGTTTGCGGGCGATGGATGTTTTTTGTCTTCACTCCAGAACTGAAGGCTTCCCAAACGTGTTGGGTGAGGCTATGGCGGTAGGTTTGCCATGTGTAACGACGGATGTTGGTGATGCAGCTTATTTGCTTGATCGAGATGAGTATGTGGTGCCACCTTCGAATCCAGCTATGCTGAGTGGCGCGATTGAATGCTTGTTGCGTCTGGGAGAAGATCGGCGGGCAGAGTTAGGGGCAATATCCCGTCAACGGATTTTCGAAAAATTCACTTTAACGGCAATCAGTAAGCAGTATGCAGATCTATACGATAAGACAGCTGCATAAACAAAGCCTATGAAATTCCTTCTTCTGGCAGGATATGCAGACTCACTGCTCAATTTCCGTGGTCCTTTGCTGAAGGCATTGCTGGCGTCAGGGCTAGAGGTGCATGTGGCGGCACCGTTCGGTAAGGGTGACGCCAAGAGCAAAAGAGAGCTCGAATCTCTGGGTATTCGTGTCCATCATATTCCCTTACAACGCACAGGTATGAACCCTGTTGCCGATTTGTCGGCTATCTTCAGTTTGTTGGCCACAATGAGGAATATACGTCCGGATTATGTGCTCGGATACACCATTAAGCCGGTCATATACGGATCTCTGGTTGCGCGGTTATGCGGTGTGCGACACAGGTTCGCAATGATCACGGGGCTTGGATACACCTTTCAGGGAGAAAGTGGTGCCCGGAATTTGTTAAAACTTTTCGTGCAGATTCTTTATCGTTATGCACTGAACAAATCATCAAAGGTTTTCTTTCAGAATCCCGATGACCGAGAATTATTCAGATCGCTGAACATTCTGGGTAAATATAGTTCGGCAGTTATCGTCAATGGCTCCGGTGTTGATGTAAAAAGTTTTTCAGTGGCTGCTTTCCCAGAATCGCCCAGGTTTTTGCTAATTGCTCGTTTACTGGGGGATAAAGGGGTAAGGGAATATGCCCAGGCCGCTGCTCTTGTAAAGGCTCGTCATCCGGAGGTCACCTTTGAATTAGTGGGTTGGATTGATGATAACCCGGATTCTATTGCTCAAGCTGAATTGGACAGTTGGGTAAACGCTGGTGTAGTCCGGTTCCTTGGCCGGCTTGACGATGTTCGTCCGGCAATTTCTGACAGCTCGGTCTATGTGCTGCCCTCATACCGTGAAGGCACTCCGCGCACCGTGCTTGAAGCGATGGCAATGGGGAGAGCCATCATAACAACTGACGCGCCAGGTTGCCGGGAAACGGTGGTCGACGGGGATAATGGCTTTCTGGTGCCCGTTAAAGGTGTCAGTGAACTTGCGGAGGCAATGAATCGGTTTGTCGAGAATACTGATTTGATTCGGTCGATGGGGCAGCGATCCCGTGAAATTGCAGAGCAGAAGTACGATGTCCACAAGGTCAATCAATTCATGTTGGCGGAGATGGAGATCAAGTGATTAAACGGCTTTTCGATATATTTGCCTCAGGGATTGGTTTGATCTTACTTTCGCCTGTTCTACTAATTGTTGCTGGTCTGATTCGTTATAAGCTCGGGTCGCCAGTGTTGTTTCGCCAGGTGCGTCCGGGACGGAATGGCAAGCCATTTGAAATGATCAAATTCCGCACTATGCGCAATGCAGTCGACGAACATGGGAAAGCTTTGCCAGACAACGAGCGTATGACTCGGTTTGGCAATTTGCTACGCTCAGCCAGTCTCGATGAACTACCTGAGCTTTGGAGTGTACTAAAAGGCGATATGAGCTTGGTCGGGCCACGGCCGTTGTTAATGGAATATTTGCCCCTGTATTCCGAGGAACAATACCGGCGTCATGACGTACGCCCGGGGTTAACAGGGTGGGCCCAGGTTAATGGCCGTAATGCACTCAGTTGGGAAGATAAGTTCAGGTTGGATGTATGGTATGTGGACAATCAAAGTTTCTGGCTGGATATCAGGATTTTGTTGATGACAGTGCAGAAGGTGGTAAGCCGTGAGGGCATAAGCCACGATGGTGATGCAACCATGCCAAAATTCAGGGGGCGCGACTCGTGAATCGGCTTGCGATTCTCGGTGCTAGTGGTCATGGGAAGGTGGTTGCGGATGCCGCCGAAAGCTCTGGCTGGAGAGAAGTCGTTTTTTTTGATGATGCCTGGCCGTCGCTATTACAGAATGCCCATTGGGCAATTGTTGGCGACACGGCTGCATTGATAGATCAGATCTCGAATTTCGATGGTGTCATTGTCGCAATCGGTAACAACAAAATCCGCCAAGAGAAGTTGGCTATGCTAGAGCATTTTAATGCCCCCATGCCGGTAATCTTGCATCCCTCCGCGCAAGTTAGTCGCTATGCTCGACTAGGCGAGGGAACGGTTGTTTTCGCGAGCGCAGTGGTGAATGCCGATACCGCAGTCGGAGCGGGTTGTATCATTAATACGGGCGCTGTTGTGGAGCATGACTGTGAATTGGGAGCATGTGTTCATGTCAGCCCAAATGCCAGTCTTGCCGGTGGTGTAAGGGTGGGCGATAGAAGTTGGGTTGGTTTAGGTGTTTGCGTAAAACAATTGCTGACCATTGGTAAAGACACAGTTATTGGTATGGGAGCGGTCGTTACCCGAAATATTCCGAATGATGTTGTAGCCACCGGTAACCCAGCACGCAGACGTTAATGTCCAGATTAATTCTTCACAATATTCATGGTTGCTCTAATGCTGAATGGCCCTTTTTCTCCCTGGCCCTCCTATACTTTGGAAGAAGCCGATGCGGTTACTCGTGTTTTGCTTTCCAACAAGGTCAATTACTGGACAGGAAACGAATGCCGGGAGTTTGAACGTGAGTTTTCTGAATTTTCCGGGACAGATTACGCCGTTGCGGTTGCTAATGGCACTGTTGCTTTAGACTTGGCGCTGAAAGGGCTCGGAGTCGGTTCAGGTGACGAGGTTATTGTCACGTCCAGAACTTTTTTGGCTTCGGTCTCGTGCATTGTCAACTCAGGGGCAGAACCCGTGTTTGCGGATGTCGACCGTGATTCCCAGAATATTACAGCTGACACGGTTGCTCCCCTGATAACAGAGCGCACGCGAGCTATCATTACGGTTCATCTTGCTGGTTGGCCATGTGACATGGATTCCATCATGGTTTTGGCGAATGAGCATGATTTGTATGTTATTGAAGATTGCGCTCAAGCCCATGGTGCCCGTTATAAAGGGCGCTCTGTGGGAGCAATTGGTCATGTCGGGGCCTGGTCGTTCTGTCAGGACAAGATTATGACGACAGGTGGTGAGGGTGGTATGGTCACTACAAGCGACCGAGAGCTCTGGTCGCGCATGTGGTCCTACAAGGATCACGGTAAAAGCTGGGAAGCCGTTTACGAGCGTGACCACCCGCCCGGATTTCGATGGTTGCATGAGACCTTTGGTACCAATTGGCGTTTGACGGAAATGCAGGCGTCAATTGGTCGGATACAATTAGGCAAAATGGCGGAATGGAGCGAAAGGCGTCGTGCCAACTGCAACGCAATCTGGGCTGTTGCCCGAAGTTGTCGTGGCCTTCGCGCCCCTGAAGTTCCGGAATTCATTACTCATGCCGGATATAAGTGTTATGTGTTCGTTAATCCCTCAGAACTGAATAAAGGATGGAGTCGAGACAGAATTCTGTCAGCGGTTGTGGCCGCTGGTGTTCCTTGCTTCACGGGCTCCTGTTCCGAGGTATATCTGGAAAAAGCGTTTCAGGATGCTGGAATGGCTCCGGATAAGAGGTTGCCAGTGGTCAAAGAGCTGGGTGAGAGCAGCCTGATGTTCCTGGTACATCCGACTTTGACGCAAAAGGAAATTGAAATGACGTGCGAAGTTCTCGCCCGCGTTATGCAGGCGGCCGCAGCTTGAAGGTGCGAGGCAAGTGGGATTCCGGGATGAAATGTCCATGCTGAAAAAGTTCTTGAATCTTCCCAGATTTCACAAACGGGTTATTTCCGTTTGTTCAGACGCCTTTTTTCTGTTTTTTGCCATTTGGGCCTCCTTTGCGTTACGACTTGAGCAGCATTTGTGGGTTCCAACTCAAGGACAAATAACCGTTGCAGTTATCACGGTGTTTTTTACTATCGTGATGTTCGTGCACCTCGGTCTTTATCGAGCGGTCATCCGTTACCTTGGGGACAGAGCGATCTTGACGATCATCTATGGGGTCTTTGCTTCGACCCTTGCTTTGATCATCCTCGGATATATGTTGCATGTCTTTGTTCCGCGCTCTGTTCCTGTGATTTATGGAGCACTGGCATTCATGTTTGTCAGTGGCACTCGCCTTGGTGTGAGGATGATAGTCAATAGGCCACTGCAAAGAGCGAAAGAAGTTGTGGCAATTGTCGGTGCAGGTGAAACTGGCATGCAGTTGGCCTCTGCATTGGAGCAAGGCACAGATTTTCGCCCCGTTATTTTTGTGACCTTTGAGAAAGCTAATCACAAATCCCTCATTAACGGCTTGCCGGTAGTTAGTATTGACCATATTGCCAAACACTTGCCCAAATACCAGGTACAGCGGATTCTTTTAGCTCTGGATTTAGATAGTCGGGTGGATCGTAAGGCATTGCTCAAACAGCTTGAGCCGCTTTCGGTTCCTGTGCAGACGGTCCCCTCAATGTCTGAACTGGTTGCAGGCCAGGCGCGGATTAATGATATTCGGGATCTGGAAATTGAAGATCTATTAGGTCGAGACCCGGTGCGGCCTGATTCAGCGGTCGTTGCAGCTAGCCTGTTTCAAAAATCGGTCATGGTAACTGGTGCTGGGGGCTCAATAGGTTCCGAGCTGTGCCGTCAGATCATCCGACATAAACCGAAAGTGCTGGTTCTTTTTGAGCAGTCTGAATTCTGTCTGTACGCCATTGAGCGTGAACTCGAGGCTATTAATCGGATAGAGAACTTGAATGTCCAGGTACATCCACTTCTGGGAAGCGTGGTTCATCGCAGACGTTGTGAAGTGGTCATGCGAGCATTCAGTATTCAGACGGTTTACCATGCAGCAGCCTACAAGCATGTACCCTTGGTGGAGCACAATGTTATTGAGGGACTGCAGAACAATGTGTTTGGTACAGCGCATGCTGCGGAAGCGGCGATTGCCGCTGGCGTAGAGCGCTTTGTATTGATATCAACGGACAAAGCCGTCCGACCAACTAGCGTCATGGGTGCTAGTAAACGGATGGCGGAGCTTGTGTTGCAGGGACTGGCTGAGAAGCAAAGAAAAACAGTATTTTCAATGGTGCGGTTTGGCAATGTGCTTGGCTCCTCCGGTTCGGTGGTTCCGCTTTTCCGGGACCAGATTCGCGATGGTGGACCAGTCACCGTGACTCACCCGGACATCATCCGCTACTTCATGACTATTCCCGAAGCCAGCCAATTGGTCCTTCAGGCCGGTAGCATGGGGCGGGGTGGCGAAGTGTTTGTTCTGGATATGGGGGAGCCGGTAAAAATTGCCGACTTGGCCCGCAAGATGATTCACCTGATGGGGTTGATGGAAAAAACAGATGATCGTCCGGATGGGGACATTGAAATTGTATTCTCCGGGCTGCGACCGGGTGAAAAACTCTATGAGGAATTGTTGATTGGTGATAATCCGCAGGGCACGTCTCATCCTCGGATTATGATGGCCAGGGAAGTCTCTATGCCTTGGGATGAAGTGGAGCAAACCCTGAATCGGTTGATGCGGGCGAGCCATGAGTTTGATTGCAATGAGGTCGTTCAGATCCTTAAGACGGCGCCCACGGGGTTTGCCCATAATGGTGATGTGGTTGATCTGGTTTGGTGCAATGGCCGTCAGGAAGAAGTAGGTGAAGGGACAAGGAATGTGGACAAGGTCCGCCGGTTGCCTTTGCCTTAGGGATAGGTCTCTGGCCATGTAATTTATTGACGGGGGCTTAGATGCCCCCATTTTCGTGTATTAACCGCTTGTTTTTGGAAATTATCGATTACCCCATAAAGGCGTCCCCTCTCACTGTCCGGCTATCTCAATTCTGCCTAAACTGCGATAATGTTGGTTTTGAAGGGTAATACAGCAACTGGAAGGCAGCTATGAGTAATGAGACGGTGTTGGTTACGGGCGCGGACGGATTTATCGGTTCCCACCTCACGGAGCTTCTCGTTCGCGAGGGCTACAAGGTGAAAGCCCTGTCCCAATACAACTCCTTCAATTATTGGGGCTGGCTTGAAAATACCGATTGTCTGGATTCTATTGAAGTATTGAATGGTGATGTGCGGGATCCTCACTACTGCAAGCATATCACCAAGAGTGTTGACACCGTCTATCATTTAGCTGCTCTGATCGCGATTCCTTATTCATATGTAGCACCAGACAGTTATGTTGATACCAACGTTAAGGGCACGCTGAACATTTGCCAAGCGGCTCTGGAAAATGGCGTGGGGCGGGTAATCCACACGTCCACCAGCGAGGTATATGGTACAGCCCAGTATGTGCCGATTGACGAGAAACACCCGGTTCAGCCCCAGTCTCCGTATAGTGCTTCCAAGATTGCGGCCGATGCTATGGCAATGAGTTTTTACAATGCCTTTGATTTGCCCCTCACCATCGCTCGTCCGTTCAACACCTATGGTCCGCGACAGTCGGCCCGTGCTGTTATCCCCACGATCATTACGCAGATCGCCTCTGGTATGAAATCGATCAAACTGGGGGATGTGTCTCCCACCCGCGATTTTAATTATGTTGAGGACACCTGCAGGGGCTTCCTTGCTCTGGCAAGATCCGAGAGGGCCATTGGCGAGACCGTTAATATCGCCTCCAACTACGAAATCTCCGTAGGCGACACTCTCAGACTGATTGGTGACATTATGGGCGGAGACGTTGAGTTCCTGACGGATGAACAGCGCTTGCGGCCCGGAAAGTCAGAAGTTTTCCGATTGTGGGGGGGCAACGCCAGGCTCTTCGAGCTCACGGGCTTCAAGCCAGAGCACTCTATCGAAGATGGATTGAGGAAAACCGTATCCTGGTTTTTGGATCCGGAGAACCTAAAGCATTATAAGGCTGGTATCTATAATGTCTGATATTGCTGATAGCCTTGTTGATTTTGTTCAGGGGCATTATGGAACCCGGGAATTTATTCCGTTGCATGCTCCCGTTTTCCGGCGCGCTGAACAGGTTTACGTGGCTGAGACGATCTCATCAACTTTTGTCTCCAGCGTAGGTGAATTCGTAAACCGTTTTGAGCAGGATATCGCGGATTTTACTGGCAGCGAGGCGGCCATTGCGACAGTGAACGGAACCGCTGCGCTGCACGTTTGCCTCAAGCTGGCCGGAGTTGGCAGTGGAGACCTCGTGCTCACTCAGGCTCTCACGTTTGTCGCAACGTGCAATGCCATCAGTTACTGCAGTGCGCACCCGGTTTTTATCGACGTTGAGCGTTCTTCTTTGGGCATGTGCCCGGATTCGTTGGCCTGCTGGCTGGAGGAGAGGGCAATCCTCAATGATGAGGGTGTGTGTATTGACCGTGAATCCGGAAAGCGTGTTAGCGCCTGCCTGCCCATGCACACATTTGGTCATCCCTGTGATCTTGATCGGCTGGTTGAGGTGTGCGGGCGTTGGGGGATTCCTCTGGTTGAGGACGCTGCGGAGTCGATGGGAAGTTATTACAAGGGCCGGCACACTGGAACTTTCGGGGCGCTCTCTGCCATCAGTTTCAATGGTAACAAGATCATTACCACCGGGGGTGGCGGGATGATTCTGAGTGATCATGAAACCGCGATCCGTGCAAAGCACCTTACAACCACGGCGAAAAAGCCACACGCCTACGAGTACGTTCACGACGAGATCGGATTCAATTATCGATTGCCGAACATCAATGCGGCACTTGGCGTGGCCCAGATGGAGCAACTGCCCGGCTTTCTTGAAGAGAAGCGGGCGTTGGCGAGCCAGTACCGCGAGCTTTTTCAGGGAAGCGAATTTTCTTTCGTGGATGAGCCGGTCGAGTGTAAGAGTAACTTCTGGTTGAATGCAGTGCTCTGTCCTTCGCCGCAGGCCAGAGATCGCTTGCTCAGGGAGACCAACGAGCGCGGTGTCATGACCCGCCCCGTTTGGCAGCTTATGAACCAGCTCCCTATGTACCAGGATTGCAGGCATGACGCATTGGAAAACTCACGCTATATAGCGGAGAGGCTTGTGAATTTGCCGAGCAGTGTGAAGGCTGAATAATGGCCAGGAAAGTTGCTGTTTTTACCGGTACCCGCGCCGAGTATGGTTTGCTGCATCCACTTTTGGTCAAGTTCAGGGAGTCTCCGGATTTTGAACTGCAGGTAATTGTAAGTGGTATGCATCTCTCTCCCCGGTTCGGGGAGACATGGCGCACGATTGAGCAGGACGGCTTCTCAATTGATGCCAAAGTTGAAATGTTGCTGGCGTCGGATACGGCCTGCGGCGTTGCCAAATCTATGGGGCTTGGCACCCTGGGTTTTGCCGACGCTCTGGACCGTTTGCGGCCAGACTATCTGATTATCCTGGGTGACCGTTATGAGGCCCTAGCCATTGCTCAGGTGGCGGCGGTAATGCGGATTCCTGTTGCCCACCTTCATGGTGGAGAAGTGACGGAAGGGGCTTACGATGATTCTATCCGGCATGCCATCACCAAGCTGTCTCATTTGCATTTTGTGGCCTGCGAAGAGTACCGGCAGCGTGTGATTCAACTCGGGGAGCATCCGGGCACAGTTTGGGACGTAGGGGCGTTGGGGCTCGAGAATATTCGTTCAGTTCCGAGGGTTCCTCTGGCAACCATCAACCAGCAGTTTGGGTTAAAGCTGTCCAGACCATTTTTCTTGGTCACCTATCACCCGGTTACGGCCGCAGATGAGGACCCGGGAGATACCTTTAAAAACCTACTGGCTTCGTTAGACCAGTTTCCTGATTATCAGGTGTTGTTTACCTTCCCGAACTCAGACAACGGTGGTGATCAAATCATCACGATGATTGAACAGTATGTTGCGCCACGCCCGGGCACTGCGTGGGCGGTTCCTTCGCTTGGCCTGGCGAGGTATCTGAGTGCCGTCGAAGATAGTGCAGCCGTTATCGGTAACTCCTCCAGCGGTATCATTGAGGTGCCTTCATTAGGTATCCCTTCTGTGAATATTGGTGTGCGACAGAAAGGCAGACTCTCGGCGGATTCTGTAATCCATGTTGGCACCGCGGTTGAACATATAACGCAAGGCATTCATCAGGCTCTTACCGATGAAGCCAGAGAATTGGCCCGTTCGGCGACAAATCCATATGGAAATGGAGATACCAGCCGCAGGATCCTCGAGGTGCTTAAAAAGTCCGACAGGCTCGGTGCCAAAGTGTTCTACGATTTTCCTGGTAGCGGGAATGGGGCGGTGTAATGGTCAAAATAATCGCTGAGGCGGGTGTAAACCATAACGGTGATCGCCAAATGGCGTTTGATCTTGTGAAAGTTGCGGCGGAGTCCGGAGCTGATGCGGTTAAATTCCAGACGTTCAGCGCTGAGAGGCTGGCGGCGATGAGTGCTCCGAAGGCCCGATATCAGCAGCAGACGACAGATGCATTGGAATCTCAGCTGGAAATGCTCAGGCGTCTGGAGTTGCCTGAGTCTTGGCACAGTGAACTTCAAAACTATGCTGGATCGTTGGGCATCGATTTTATTTCAACTGCCTTTGATCGCCAGAGCCTTGCCTTTCTGCAGACGCTGAATCTTCCCTTCTATAAGGTTCCGTCCGGTGAGATTACCAACGGGCCGCTGCTGCTTGCTTTCGCAAAGACTCGGAAGGATCTGATCCTTTCTACCGGGATGTCCACCTTGGGCGAGATTGAACAGGCTCTGGCTGTTATTGCCTACGGCTACTGCCACGATACCGATCCTGGCTCGTTTGACGATATCTGGCGATTCTGGAGTACAAACGAAGCGCGACTCGCCATAGCAAACAAGATTTCGCTTCTGCACTGTACCTCTCAGTATCCCACCCCCATGGAGGAAGTGAATCTCAAAGCTATGGACACACTGGCAAGCGCGTTTCAGGTGCCAGTTGGTTATTCAGATCACACTCAGGGCCTCGCTGTGCCGATAGCTGCAGTTGCGCGGGGTGCAGCGGTTATTGAGAAGCATTTCACGCTCGACCGCGAACTCCCGGGGCCGGATCATCGAGCCTCGCTGGAACCGGGTGAGCTGGCTGAGATGGTTCGTCAGATCAGGGATATTGAGCGGGCGCTGGGCGATGGCCACAAGCGCCCCCAAGAGAGCGAATGGGACACAAGGCAGGCTGCGCGCCAGCAGCTTATGTTTGCTGAGCCAGTGAATAAAGGCCAAGTAATAGCCCGCGAGGCACTCACGACCGCGCGCTGTGGGAAAGGAATTTCGCCGATGGGGCTATGGGATCTTGTAGGCTCAACGGCAGCCCGCGATTATGAGGCTGGAGGGGTGCCCGAGTGAAAATTTGCCCGGGTGATTTACGCGGCAAACCCTGTGTATTGATGGGTGCTGGCGGCCACGCCAGTGTTGTTGCGGATCTTGCTGTTGCACTCGGTGCTGAAATTATTGGTGTCTGCGATCCTGGCCTGGCGGGGGAAGGCCTTGAGAAGTGGCAGGAATTGGACGTTCTGGGGGATGATGAATATCTTCTATCCATCTCGCCGATGAAGGTCTTTCTTCTGAATGGCATCGGTAAAATGCCGGGCAGCTCACTCCGGGCTGATCTTTTCCGGCGTTTTGACGATGCTGGTTTTACGTTTCCCCCTCTGATTCACCCGGCCGCCTGGGTTTCTCCGGGCGCCTCAATAAGTAACGGTGCTCAGGTGATGGCCGGGGCTGTGGTTCAGACCGGCGCTTTTTTAGGTTGTAACTCAATCGTTAACACCGGAAGCTCTGTGGACCATGATTCCCATATTGGCGCCCATGTCCACATCGCCCCCGGTGTAACGGTTTGTGGTGATGTTACGGTTGGTGATGACGCTTTTATTGGCGCAGGTACAACAATCATCCAGGGGCTTTTTGTTTCCGAGAGAGCCTTTGTGAAAGCTGGGTCGATGGTTACGAACGACCGGATCTAAAAGGTTCCTTCATCCGATAACTTATGGGGCAATTCTGGAGTTGTAATTGGAAGGCAGCCGTTCAATGAAGAAGTGGCATAATGTTTTGGTAGACCCCGGTATGCCTCTGGAAAAAGCCATTGAGGTTCTGGATCGGGGCGGCCTCAGGATTGCGCTGGTCGTTGACGCTGAAAATCGTCTCGTTGGCACTCTGACAGATGGTGACATACGCCGCGCCCTGCTTAAGCATGTGCCTCTAGACAGTGAGGTGCGTGATGTTATGTGTACGACACCTCACACTGCAGGTAGCAATTGGAGTAAGGAGCGGATCCTGACGGTAATGGAAGATCTTGAGCTTCTGCAAATTCCCGTTGTTGATCAGGATTCAAAAGTTGTTGGCCTTGAAACCCTGCATGGCTTGATGGAGCGGCGTACTGTTGATAATCCGGTTTTCCTCATGGCCGGGGGCTTTGGAACGAGATTGCGTCCTCTGACAAACGAATGTCCGAAGCCACTCCTTAAAGTCGGTGATAAGCCGATCCTTGAGTTGATATTGGAAAGCCTGGTAGCCGCCGGTTTTCATCGATTCTTTATTTCAACGCATTATCTTCCCGAAATGATTCGAGAACACTTTGGTGATGGGGCCCAGTGGGGTGTCTCTATCCAATATGTTCATGAAGAAGATCCTCTCGGTACTGGAGGAGCTCTGGGATTGCTTCCCGCTGGCGAAATCGATCTGCCGGTTCTTATGATGAACGGCGACTTGTTGACGACTGTAAATTACCGTGAGCTACTTGAGTTCCATCGGAGCCATGACAGCGTCGCGACCATGTGTGTGCGCCAGTACGAGCACCAGATCCCGTACGGTGTGGTTCAGACGGACGGTACTTATATTCAGAGCATGGATGAAAAGCCGGTGCAGAAATGTTTCATCAACGCCGGGATTTACGTGGTTTCACCAGAACTGGTCCATGCTGTTGAGAAAGGCACGCGTATTGATATGCCTACCCTGTTGGAAAGTAACATGGCGGATGGTCGCAAGGTTTCGATGTTTCCGGTTCATGAATACTGGCTGGATATTGGGAAAATGGACGATTTTAAGCGTGCCCAGCGTGAAGTTGGTCTCCTGTAATGAAAATAGCGGTGATTCCAGCCCGGGGTGGCAGCAAGCGTTTGCCGGGAAAGAATATAAAAGAGCTCGCTGGTAAACCACTCATTCAATGGACTATTGATGCGGCTTTGGAGAGTGGGATTTTTGATCATGTTTGTGTCAGCACGGATAGCGAGGAAATCGCAGATGTGGCCAGACGATGTGGCGCGGAGGTTCCTTTTTTAAGGTCTGCAGAACTGGCTACAGACACTGCAACGACGGCGGACGCGCTTCGAGACTTCATTTATAAGTACGAAGCAATTAACGGAAACCCTGTTCAATTTGTTTGTATTCTGCAGCCCACGTCTCCTTTGCGTACTGCTGAGGACATTGTGGAGGCGGATAAATTACTGATGGGGGACAGCGTTGATGCCGTTGTCTCGGTATGCGAAATGGAGCACCCACTTCAACTTTGTGGCAGGTTGCCGCCCTCAAGAAGTCTGCAGGGATTCGTCAAAGCCGAAAATAATATCCGCTCTCAGGATCAGGAGATCTGTTATCGGCTCAATGGAGCCATCTATTATTGCCGGAGAGATCAGGCAATGAACCTCGAAAAACTCTACGACAACGATGTCACCTCCCGGGCCTGCATTATGAGCTGCTGGCACTCCGTGGATATTGACACTGAGATGGATTTTATCATTGCGGAAGCTTTGATTGGCTGCAGGTGATTCAGAGCTTTCGACATGGGGGCGGGAAAGCCCCCACTCTTCTCATAAAAAAGGACGTGCAAACATGATTTCGATATCTCACCACGGCGCCACTTCTGGCGTGACCGGCTCCTGTCACGAATTGACTCTCACTCCAGGCATAAAAAAGGGGGCTGATCCCCTGGGGGCAGACCCCAACTTCACGGAACAAGACTCCGCTGGCATCCTAATCGACTGCGGCCTGTTCCAGGGCCAGGATGAAGGTCGCGGCGCTTCCGCCTCCGATCTCTCCATTGACTTTCCCATCGATCACATCCGGGCTTTAGTGGTCACCCATGTGCATATCGACCACGTGGGGCGCATTCCCTATTTGCTGGCGGCGGGTTTTGATGGGCCCATTATTTGTTCCGAGCCCTCCGCGATTATGCTGCCGGAGATCCTGGAGGATGCCCTGAAAATCGGTTTTACCCGTGACAGGGAGTTGATTGAGCGGGTTATGGGGCTGATTCGTTCCCGCCTGGTGCCGGTGCCTTATGACCAGTGGCACTCGGTGTTCGATGATGGCGATTGCTCGCTCTCGGTTCGGCTTCAGAGAGCAGGTCATATCCTGGGTTCGGCTTATGTGGAATGTGATGCTCGAGTCGGACAGATTGAAGAGCGGATTGTGTTCAGCGGCGATCTTGGGGTGCCTCACGCCCCGTTGCTCCCGGCGCCAAAATCTCCGGAGCGGGCGGACCGGCTGGTGATTGAGAGTACTTACGGGGATAAGGACCATGAGGACCGGGAAACGCGGCGTTACCGATTGAAATCGGTCCTGGAGCACGCTCTGGAAGATGGCGGGACAGTCCTGGTGCCGGCGTTCAGCATTGGGCGGACGCAGGAGTTGCTGTATGAGATTGAAGGCCTGATTCATGAGTTTGGGGGAGAGCTGTGGGGCAATCTGGAAATCGTTGTTGATTCGCCGCTGGCAGCAGAATTCACCCGAATCTATCGCGATCTGAAACCCTACTGGGACGCCGAGGCTACTGAATTAGTCACCCAGGGCCGGCATCCGCTTTCTTTCGAGCAACTCACGGTTATCAACAGTCACGAAGACCACCTGAATGCCGTGGATTACCTGGCCCGCTCCCATCGCCCCTGTGTGGTTCTGGCCGGTTCCGGAATGTGCGCCGGTGGCCGTGTGGTGAATTATCTGAGGGCGATGCTGGGGGATAAACGGAACGATGTACTGTTTGTGGGCTACCAGGCCGCAGGTACGCCAGGTAGGGATATTCTGACTTATGGTCCGCGTGGCGGCTGGGTGGAGCTGGATGGTGGCCGCTACGATATCCGGGCCCGGATTCATCAGGTCGGAGGCTATTCGGCCCATGCGGGGCAGTCGGATCTGGTGGGGTTCGTATCAGGTATTCCTGTGCCGCCCCGTGAGATTCGAATTGTCCACGGTGATCCGGGCGCTAAACTGGCGTTGAAAAGGTGTTTTCAATCCCTGGCGGGTACAGACATAATTATCCCATCAGAGTAGGGCGGATAGTCGCCAGCTTGTTCTTCCTGGGAAAGGATTTCAAATGAAGAAAATTGCAGTTGTTGGTCTCGGCTACGTGGGGCTACCTCTTGCCGCTGCGTTCGGCGAAAAGCGTGAGATTATCGGTTTTGATATCAACAGCAAGCGTATTGCTGAATTGAAAGATGGTGTCGATTTCACCCGGGAGGTGTCCCGGGAAGAGTTGGCCGCTGCGGCGGGTTTGTCTTTCACCGATAATCTTGAAGGCATTCGGGACTGCCGTATCTATATTGTCACGGTGCCCACCCCAATTGATGAATTCAAAACCCCGGATTTAACACCTCTGGTAAAAGCTAGCGAAACTGTCGGAAAGGTTTTGAAGCAGGGCGACATTGTGATTTACGAATCCACGGTATATCCCGGCGCCACGGAAGAAGTTTGCGTGCCCGTTCTTGAAAAAGTCTCCGGTCTGGCATTCAACAGAGATTTCTTTGCCGGTTACAGTCCCGAGCGCATTAACCCTGGCGATAAAGAGCATCGCGTTACCAGCATTATGAAGGTGACCTCTGGCTCTACGCCGGAGATTGCTGATGAAGTGGATGCACTTTATGCCAGTGTTATTACTGCAGGCACCCATAAAGCCAGCTCTATTAAAGTGGCCGAGGCGGCGAAGGTTATCGAAAATACCCAGCGTGATTTGAATATCGCACTGATGAACGAGCTTTCGATGATTTTCTCGCGCCTGAAAATAGATACCCACGAAGTGCTGGCAGCGGCGGGTACGAAATGGAATTTCCTGCCCTTTAAACCGGGGCTTGTTGGTGGCCACTGTATTGGTGTGGATCCGTATTACCTGACTCACAAAGCCCAGGCGATTGGTTACCATCCTGAAATCATTCTGTCCGGTCGGCGGGTAAACGACAATATGGGCCCCTATGCAGCAGCCGAACTCGTTAAGGCGATGATCAAAGCCGGGCATACCGTGGCATCATCAAAAGTGTTGGTAATGGGTCTTACCTTTAAGGAAAACTGCCCGGATTTACGGAACACTCGGGTTATTGATGTTATTCGGGAGCTGGAAGATTTTGGCTGTTCCGTGGATGTAACTGACTGCTGGGCGGATAATACTGAAGCTGAACATGAATATGGTATTTCCCTGGTGGAGTCCCCGAGCGGCGGAGACTATGATGCAGTGTTTCTTGCAGTGCCTCACCGTGAATATGCCGCCAAATCGTCAAAAGAGTTGCGTGCTTATTTGAAAGATAATGGGGTTCTGTTTGATCTGAAGGGCGTTTTGCCGCTGGGCGAAGCGGATCTCAGATTGTAAGTACAATTTTCGAACACCGTGTATTTTAAAAGCCGATCAAGTTGATCGGCTTTTTTATTAAGGGCTCGTAAATAAATAATTTTGCCAGACTACATTTATTTTATTATTATTGTGCCTGACTTTTAGTCAACTCCAATTAAGTTTTTAAAACCCCTATTTGAATAAGGTTTTAATTCCATGGCAAAGATTAACGATTATTACCAGAAAAAACAGCTTATGGAAAAGCTTGCTGCAGAGCTGGAACAGCTTGAAAAAGACCAGGCTCTGAAAGGTGAACTGGAGTTTGAAAACAAGGTTCGCGCCTTGATGAAGGAGTATGACAAGTCACCGAAGGATGTACTTCAGATTCTTTCTGCAATCGATCCTTCCGTGTCAGGCGGCAAATCTGATTCAACTTCTGGCAGCCGCCCGAAGCGCCCGATGAAGACTTACAAGAACCCGCACACCGGTGAAGTGGTCAAAACTCGCGGTGGCAACCACAAGACGCTGAATGAATGGCGTCAGAAGCACGGTAAGGAAGCTGTGCAGAGCTGGCAGCAGGACTGATGTCAGTTGGCCCTTCTCCTTGCGTGGAGAGGGGCTATCAACCCACCACTACCCGGTTTCGACCACCTTCCTTTGCCGCGTATAACGCCTCGTCTGCCTTCTGCATCCACTGCATATAGTTCTCCGGCTCTTCTGTGAGCTGCGCAATGCCAATACTGATGGTATAGCGGATGGCTGCCGCGTTGGTTTCCACCACGCTCTGTTCAATGCTTTCCCGTATCCGCTCGCAGATGATTCTTGCGCCCTCGGCATCGGTTTCCGGTAGGATGATGCCAAATTCCTCACCGCCGTAGCGGCCGGCGCTGTCGGACTGGCGGATGGCATTGCGGGTGACCCTGGCGGTGTGTTTAATCACTTCGTCCCCGGCCAGGTGGCCATGGGTGTCGTTCACTGGCTTGAAATGGTCGATATCAAACATCACCAGGCTGGTGGTGTGGCCATAGCGGCGGAAGCGTTCGAACTCCGCGTCCACCAGGTTTTCCCAGGTGCCCCGGTTGAGCAGGCCTGTGAGACGATCTGTCATACTCAGTTTGGCCAGCTGCTCGTTGGCCCTTTCCAGAGCCATTTTGCTGCTGGCGATGTCGGTAACGTCGTATACCATCAGGCACACTTTCTCGACTTCCCCGTTGGTGCCGGAGAGCGGGCTGATGGTGAGGTTCTGGAACATGTACTCTTCCGTGCCGGTGATGGGCCGGGTATTGCGGAACTGGAACAGGTAAGGGCGCTGCTCCCATGACGTGAACGCTTTGGTGTTGAGCAAGGCTACGGCGTCCACTTTGCGGGTCAGCCAGGCCTGGGGGATATCCGGGAATACATCGAACAACACCTGGCCCTGGATTTTGCTGGCGGTGATGCCGCTGTGGTTCTCCATGAAGCCGTTCCAGACTTCGACCCTGAAATCGAGGTCGAGCACGACAAGGCCCACCTCCACGGATTCCAGCATGTCCATCAGCCAGTGAAAGGAGTTGGCTTCAGATTCTTCTATGGCCATGAGTCAGTCCACCAGATATTGCAGGCGATCTTCGAGAAAAGGCACTGAATCCTCGGTAAGCAGGATCAGCATGTCGCATTCGATGTCCCGGTCTTCCAGGGCGTAGCAGATTTCGATGCACAGCAGCTGTTCTTCACGGGCGCTGTGGTGTTCGAGCAATTCGGTGATCTGCCGATGCTGGCCAAGCACGGTGGGGTGGCCAAGGCCGAGTTTCAGGTCCAGCTGGTCGCCGATGCCTTTGAGGAAGGCGCCGAAGAGTATGCTGGACATGTCCATCAGCACCTCCACGTTTACCGCCTCACCTTCGAGGGTGTCGTAGTGAAGCATCTCTGCCATTTCCCGGAAGCTGGCATCTGCAAACAGCAGAAGAGCCTCTCCGGCGATGCCGGCCCCGGTGAATCCCTGGCACACCGCAGAATAGGTGTCGCTGTCGCTGACCGAGGAAATGGCCATGTGCAGTTCGGAGTTGGCCAGGAACGCGACCTTGGGTATCGGTTGTTTCACGAAAACCCGTAGCAGGCGGGCCAGCAGATCTGAGGACCGACCCATAGCGACGTTGGAGATTTCCTGCAGGTAGTCGTTCAGGGAAACGGAGATTTCCGGAGTGGCGCCGCCTGTGTTCTTGAGGCTAGTGTCCTGCAGCGCTGTGTCTTCGAGTTCTCCGGGGCGGTACACCCCGTATTCCACCAACAGGTCGAGCACGATGCACGTTTCGGTGGGCTTCTTGATGAAGTCGAGAGCGCCGAGTTTTTTGACCCGTTCCCGGGCTTCAGGCTGAATATCGCCGGAAACCACGATGGTCATCACCGGCAGATCTTCCTTGCGAACCTGTTCCAGCACCTGGTAGCCGTCCATCTCCGGCATGTTCAGATCCAGGAACATCAGCTCGGCCTCGTGTCTCCGCAGCTTCTCCAGTGCTTCCACACCGTCTTTCGCGAAACTTACGTCCCCGCGCAATTCTTCTGGCAGGGCTCGGGCCATTTGCTTTCTGGCCAGGGCAGAGTCGTCGCAGATCAGAATGCGGGTGGTCATTGATGGGGCCGTAGGGGGTTGCTCATAAGGTGCGAAAGTATACCAGTAGTCTTTGTTATGTACACGTTTGCTACAGCATGCGTAACAATCGGTAAGGTGTTGTAAGTATTTTAAGGCAAAGGTTTTGTGACTGTATTCAAAGTTGGTTGAGTATTACTGAATTGTAAATGGTGATTGTGACTCTGCTCACTCTATTGGCCGATCTGCCTTGGTTATAGTGTGTTTGCGGCAAATAAAAAATAATGTAAATCCCTGCCGCCTGTGAGCACCGGAAAACCAAAAATAAACCGGGCTGCAGTGGAGTCGGGCGTCGGAAACTGGCTCTAAAACACTACTTCAGAGACACAAGAATATGAGACAGCAAGCGTATGGATACGCTGCCGTCACCCTGTTCTGCCTGGGTATTGCGCCCGTTGCCCAGGCCGAGCTGAAGCCCATTTCAGAGGAAACAATGGGTGAGGTGACCGGGCAGGCTTTTATGCAGATCGAGAACATCCCTGGGGATACCCATGCGTTCACGCGTATGACGCTGACCATGGATGTGGAAACCCGGATGAATGTGGATGACGTGCAAGCCGGCGACATTGATGGCGGCGTGGACTTCGCTGCCCAGCATGTGGCGCTCGGGCATATTGCCCGTAATGACGGTGAGCAGTTTAATGGCCGCACTTACAGTGCCGGAGACACCGTTCATTTCGAGGCGTTCAAGCCCTATATCGAGCTTGCGGAAGATCCCGCAGAGGGAAAGCTTTCGGGCTTTCGAATGGGGTTCGGGCAGGCGAGAGGGTCGGTTTCCTCGCTCACCAGCAGTTTCAGCGGCGATATTGGCCTGAAACTGGTGGATGGCTCCGGGCAGGAATTCGACGCGACTCTGTTTGATGGGAACACTCAGGCCACCCAATACCGGGCCAGTCATATCGGCATTGATGATGGAACGGCGGACTGTGCCTCCGGCACTAACTGCGCACCATTAACCCACCTGCAGTCGCTGTACGTTGGGGAAGAGGGTGTCGATGGGGTGACTGATTTCACCAGCGACTTTTTCATTGGTTTCCAGCGTGAAGGGGTGGACTGGCAGAGCCCGGATGGCGCCACCGTGATCAATGCTGGAAAGGGCGTGTTTATTAACCTGCCCACAAGCATGAAAGTGGATATGAGCCAATTGATCACCCAGGGTGTGGACCGGCTGCAGACCCATCGGGACGATATGGGTACCCGATTGTTTTAAATGCTAAACTCCTGCCAGTGCAAATTCATTCGGCAGGAGCCTAATCCCTTGATCCGCTCGTTTTACTGGCACGATTACGAAACTTTCGGGGTAGACCCGGTTCACGACAGGCCTTCCCAGTTTGCCGGCGTGCGAACGGATGCGGATCTCAACATCATCGAAGACCCGCTGGTGATTTACTGTAAGCCAGCGGACGACTACCTGCCATCGCCGGAAGCCTGTCTCATTACCGGCATTACGCCCCAGAAAGCACTGGAAGATGGCTTTCCGGAGGCCGAGTTTATCGCGCAGATCAACGAGGCCTTCAGCCAGCCAGGCACCTGTGTGGTGGGCTACAACAGCCTGCGCTTTGATGATGAAGTGACCCGCCACACCCTCTACCGCAACCTGCGGGATCCCTATGCCCGCGAGTGGCAGAACGGCAATTCCCGCTGGGACATCATTGATATGGTGCGCCTGACGTTCGCCCTGCGACCGGAGGGTATCAACTGGCCCCGCAAAGAGGATGGAAGCCCCAGTTTCAAACTGGAGGAGCTAACGGTCGCCAACGGAATCGCACACGAGGCGGCCCACGATGCCATGTCGGATGTTGAGGCAACTATTGCAGTGGCCAAACTGATCAAGGAGAAGCAGCCAAAGCTCTTTGATTTTGTATTGCAGAACAAGGATAAACACTCTGCCCGCGCCATGCTGGATACCGCCACCATGAAGCCGGTTTTCCACATATCCGCCAAGTACCCGGCCAGTCGGGGTTGCTGTGCGATGGTGGCCCCGGTGGCCGAGCATCCCACCAATAAGAACCTGGTGATTGTTTACGACTTGAGGGAAGACCCCACCGAGTTGATCAATGCCAGCGCTGATCAGATTCGTGAGCGGGTGTTTACTTCCCAGGCAGAATTGGGGGAGGGCGTGAGCCGCTTTCCACTGAAAGGGGTGCAGCTGAACAAATGCCCGGTGCTGGCGCCGGCGAACATGCTTTCCACCCTTTCGCCGGAGCGCCTCGAAGAATTGGCACTTGATGGGGATACCCTGCGGGCCAATCTTGCCATGCTGCGCAAGGCGCCGGATCTGCCAGCCAGGATTGCCGAGGCCTTCGACCAGCCCCACGAAAGCGATCTGACAGACCCGGATGAGCAGCTCTATGCAGGTGGCTTCATCAGCAAAGCTGATCGAGAGAAGCTGAACTGGGTGCTGGAGCAGCCGGTCGAGACACTTGGCGAGCTGGATGTGACGTTCGAAGACAATCGCCTGCAGGAGCTGCTGTTTCGCTATCGGGCGCGGAACTATCCCGGCAGCCTGATGGGTGAGGAGCTGGAGCGGTGGGAGAAGTTCCGTAGCCAGAGGCTAATGCACCCGAAAAAGGGGTGGCGGTCTCTGGAGGCTTACGCTCAGGAATTACAGCGCCTGGCGGCGGACCCGGAATTGTCGCCGCAGCGGCGACATATTCTGGAAGATTTGCATTTGTATGGGGAGTCTTTGATTCCTTATATCTGAGGATAAGGATGTTGGCCGTTCCGGCCGCCGCTTTCTTTATTGTTTGGGGGGCAAGGTTTAAACTCCAGACATATACCGCAAGCTACTGAGTGAAGTATGGCCGCATTTAATGCACTGGAAATGTTGAAAGGAAAACAGGACGAGATTCGCCTGCTATGTAAAAAGCACAGGGTAATGTCGTTCGGTGTTTTCGGCTCTGCTGCCACAGGGCATTTCAATGAGACCAGTGATCTGGATTTTCTTGTCGATTTTGATCCAGCTCTAACCGCCACCCAAAAAGCCGCGGCGTTTTTCGGGCTAAAAGAAGACCTGGAAATGATGTTCTCTCGCCCTGTGGATTTGGTCACGATGTCCTCCTTAACCAATCCCTATTTCAGAGACTCTGTGCTCGAAGAGCGGCATCCTTTATATGCAGCGTGAGGCTCTCAAGTACCTATACGATATTCTTGCTGCTGCTGAGAGGGTTCAGCGTTTTGTCGCTGGTCGCAGTGAAGATGAATATCTGGCTGATGAATTGTTGCAGTCTGCTGTTGAGCGCCAGTTCGAAATAATCGGAGAGGCGATGGGTAAGTTACACAAGATCGCTCCGGGCGAGGCTGAGCGGTTTGTCGATTATAAAAAGATGATCGCATTTCGGAACGTGCTTATTCACGGCTACGCGACTATCGATCCGGTGATTGTTTGGGGTGTGGTGGAAAGCAATCTGAATGACGTTTTGAATCAGGCGCGTGAGGCTCTCAATGCTGATTAATAATCGTCAGTCGATATTGCAGGAGTGCGTCGAAAACGGGGTCAGATGAAACTTTCATCTGACCCCAAGTTCAATCTCAGCGCCGCTTCACGAAATAAACACGCAAATTCTGCCCCATCAAACTCTGCACCTCACTGCCCAGTGCCTCCGCCTGAATCTGCTGCTGAACCGGCCCGGTTGCCAGGCTGTGGCCATCCACATCCCGTGCTTTCACGAGTTTCCATTCGACCTCGTTGCTCGCCAAAGCCATCAGCTCTTTCAGCTGGGCTGTGTCTTGTGGCCGGAACCATCGGTCCCGGCAGCCGCCGAGGCTGTAGAAATCGGCGTCGGAGGTCAATTCTTGCCAGGTTGAGTCGTGTCGATTGGCAAGAACCATCCGGCGGAGCTGGCGCAGTGTCTGGCGGCTGGGTTGAAGCCTGTGCTCCGCAACCAGTTTGCGGATCCGTTTGTCACCCGATGTTTGCTCGGCAATGGCGGTATGCATGTGCACCACCGCGCCGGAGCCGGTGGCTTCGTTGACCAGGGCCGCCAGAGACAGGCTCGTCATGGCCGGTGAGGGCAGGCGACCGACTTCAATCCAGTGCACCTGGTGGCCATCCGCCACGAAACGCTGGGCAATAGACCAGGGCCAGAACACGATGTTGTCCATACCCATCTCGTTCGCCATACGCGTGGCCTTGGCGATATTGGCTAACGATTCGTCCACCGCGATCACTTCTACATCGTCCAGATAGCCGGCCAGTTCCATCGCCCGCTGACCGGATTGCGCACCGCACACCATGATGCGCAGAGTGGCCGGAATATTATCGGTATCCAGCCCCAGTTCGGTGGCCATCAGTGTTTTCAGGCTGCTTTCGGTACGGTAAGCAAGTTGAAACCAGGACGGCCATGCCTGGGGAACATCGGTCTTCTCCAGGCAAAGCTCTTCGGCCTTTTCATCGAAATTCTGCTTGATCGCCTCTTCCTCGGCGCGATCGTAATAGCTGACAGACAGAACTGGCTGTAATGCCAAAGGCCAGTCAACGAGGTTCCATTGGCCAAGTTGTACCGCGAATGGCTGGTGGAAGAGGGCGCCATACATTGCGCTGATCATCAGTGAGCCGATGAGTCCGTCCTGTTCCTCGCCAAGGACAAACTGGGCCTGGATGCTGTCGTTGATGGCAGAGACCAGTCGTTCCTCATCGTCTTCAGCGGCCAGGGCATAGCCGGTTCTGTCGGCGTACTGAGCGATGGCCAGCGTCAGGCGCTGCAGTTCGTCACGAAGTTCAACGGTTTGTGCCACTTCGGCAATGATCGCCCGACGCAGCATCGTAACCAGCTCTTCTACCGCCGGATTCGGCATCAGGGTTTTCTGTAGAGCAAGGATCAGCAGTTCGTCTTCGCTGGCGGCATCCAGGAAAATCTGTGCATTCGGGTTATCCAGATCGTACTGTTGATGGATAATCGCGCCGACGAAACGACCCAGTTCCTGATGCGGCAAACCATCCCGCTGGAGCACGGCGATCGCATCATGAGCGAGGGCAGCATCGGCTTTATTCACTTCCAGGTGTTGGGCGCAAGTGAGCATCCCGCTGTATACGGAATCCCATTCAGCGCCGGTTTCCAGAAGCTTGCGATAATGCAGGTAGGCAACATCGAACTGCTCCTGCAACCGCTTGGCATGGGCAACACCACAGAAAGCGGCGGCAGATTGCCGGTCGCAGTCCAGGGCCTGCAGGAAATATTGCTCTGCAAGAGCCGGCCGTTCCGTCTTCAGGGCCCAGTAGCCCAGGTTGCAATACTGCTGCACTTGCCCCGGCTGATGGTTCAGGCTGGCGTTGAACAGGTTGTGTGCCTTCTCAAGCTGCCCGTCGTCCATCTCCACACGGCCAAGCAGGCCCAGCCCACCCGCATGCTCCGGCTCCAGAGCCAGCGCCTTGTTCAGATAGCCCCGACATTCCTGCCGGGCCTTCAGCCGCTTGATATGGCTGAGGCCGTTGCTGTTGGACTCCGCGTAAGAAAGGTTGGCCTGCAGCAGCAGGCGGGCAACCTGGGCCTGTTGGGATTGGGATACTTGGACTTGATGCTTGGCTTGCATGGGACACCTCATAAAACCTGCCGCGGCAGTTACTGCGATCAAAAAGTAGGTCGGATTAGCCGAAGGCGTAATCCAACATCACCTGGTCTGCCTTATTAACCCTGCAGCAACTGCAGAACCTGCTGTGGCCTTGCGTTGGCCTGAGCCAGAACGGACAGGCCGGCCTGCTGGAGAACCTGGGTTCTCGCAAGGTTGGCGGATTCCGCCGCAAAATCAGCATCCCTAATCCGCGATCTGGCTGCCGATAAGTTTTCGGAGGTGGTGCTCAGGTTGGCGATGGTTGACTCCAGGCGATTCTGAACTGCGCCGAGATCAGCCCGGATGCTGTTAACCGTTTCGAGTGCTGAATCGAGCACTCTAAGTGCGCTGCTTGCACCCTCGAAGGTGCTAATATCAATATCTGCCAATTTTTCTGGGTCAGAACCGAAGGTGTTTGTGGTGGCGAAAATGCCACCGGCCCCCCCGGCCACATCAGAAGACACCGCGAAACTGGAGGCCGAGTCGAAATTGATTTCACCCGCTATTCGGGCGCTATCATTCCCTCCTGTGGTGAGGGTCTCCGTATCTTGGGATGACCCGGATAGATTAATAGCCGGCGTTCCTGTGCCGTTACTGGTGAAGCCCTCTATGACAATATCTTTTCCACTTTCCTGAATAAGGGTGATGGTGCCGCCATCCACTTCAGCGGTAATGCCCGTTTTTCCGCTACTAGCGTTTATCTCCCGTGCGAGGGGTTCCAGATTATTGGTGTCTGAAATCTGAGCAGAAACTGTCGCGTCATTACCATCTCCGGTTGATAAACTTAGAGAAACAGTTCCGCTGGCTGTGAGGCCTGACATCTCTACAGAGGTTCGCGCGCTGGCCGATACGCCAGTTGTTTCTGCCGCCTTGTTTATTTCAGCGGCGATGGACTCAGCTGTTGCACCGGAAGCCGTTATGTTGACAGTTTGCTCGTCTAGCGAACTAGATATTGTAATATTTTGAGGCTGAATCTCGTTCAACGTTGGAGCTGTTCCACCGGAAGCGACGCCTATCGAGCCAGTTGAACTACCGCTGGCTACGGTTTCAACAGTGTTGTTAGCGAGCGTATCGATTCGAGTACCAGTGATCGATACGGAGATTGTTTGGTTCTCGTTGGCACCGGCCTGAAACTTTTGAGCCTGGAAGGTACCGTCCAGAAGTTTGAGCCCGTTGAACTCGGTTGTTGTGGCTATGCGCTCGAGCTCCTGCTTTAACTGGTTGACCTCGGCCTGCAGAGCCTTTCGATCTGAGGCTGAGTTTGTGGCGTTCGCAGCTTGAACAGCCAGCTCACGCATCCGCTGCACGATATTTCCGGATTCCCCCAATGCTCCCTCTGCAACTTGGGCAAGCGAAACGCCGTCGTTGGAATTACGGACGGCTTGGTCAAGCCCTCTAATTTGTGAAGTAAAACGTTCAGCTATTGCGAGCCCTGCAGCGTCGTCTTTGGCAGAGTTGATCCGAAGACCGGATGAAAGGCGCTGGAGAGTGGTATTCGCTTCGCTCTGTGAGGAGTTGAGGTTTCGCTGAGCGTTTAGTGAAGCAATGTTGGTATTGATGATCTGAGGCATTTCTGTTCTCCCTGCTCTTCGGTTGCCGGGGCGGTGCTACTTTCTGCCGGCCGAAATAGTTTGGTTACCGTTAATTGATGGGAGCGACATCTGTGCCAGATTCCAACAAAACCTTTTTTTACAATAATTTGGCCTTCAATTGTTGGAGCGGAGGGCGTATTTTCGATAACTGCGCTAGTGCAATGGCTGGAGAAGGGGGAAGAAATTTGCCGGTTTCAAGTAACACCGGTCTGGCAATTTGGCGGGAAGACCGCGTCGACGTCGTCGAAACTCCAAGTGAAGCGTGAATCACTAGGCTCAATCGAATTTATCGGTCATTGCGAAAATTGAGTTGAGGTAATCGATATCTTGCTCGCAAAGCTCCGATCGAAAGCCTCCGACTTCGCCTTTTCTTACTTTAGTATGTCCATTGCGCGGCCTAAGCCAAGGTTCCGAGAAGTCCGCGGATAACTCCAGACTCTTCATCTTTTTTATGTCGCCAGCAGAAACTGCAGTGACAATATTTGTCAGGCTTACATCGAGCTCCAAGTATTTTACCACTCGATCAAGAACTAGGACGGGATTACGATGGAGCTGCTCGTAAGAGATGTGAAGAAATGGTCTATTTACAAGCACCGTGAACCACATTTCTCTGAATTTCTTGAGATTGAGAGCGCCGAAATAATCGTCGCGAAGGAAATCCGAAAGCGTGCCACCGTAATTAAAGAAGTCTGAGAACCGACCGGTTACCTGATGGAAAAGGCTCACCATTACGTCTCGGGGGTCTCGATCGAGGTAAACCAGCTTTTGCCCTTGACTATACTTTTTTAACCGCGCGTCGAGATCGAAATTATGAGCAGGTAGAGCTCCATCGTTGAACTCGAAGCCGTCATGATGATACTTAATGTCGTCTTCATGGATTAGTTGAAGAAGCATATAGCGAAGCCATGTCCGGCCGCTTTTGGGATAGGAAATGCATGTGGCGATAGGTTTCACTGACTGTACCTCTTGAAAACTTTTAACTCACCGCCGAGTCCAGTTACTGTTGGGGAGGCACTGTAGTCGAGTACAAATCCGCGGCTTTCTATGTAGCTTTGAAGCGACTGGTTATCGAACGTCTTTTTTGGAGTGCGTATAGCGAAAAAAGAGTTGCAAAGTGAAAGGGAAGTATCGAGAGCACGTTGGCCTAGCTCGCGAGTTAGATGTTGGTGAATTCCAAGGTAGAAAACGATGTCATAGCCACCCATCGGAGCTGATAGAGATATTCTGTTTAAGTCTTGTTGGCGTGCCAAGTTGGCTTCTACGAGACTCCATCCCGGAGTGCTGCCGAAGGCTCGGGCTCCCAAGCGAACTCTTCCTGAATCAAGTTCGTATGCATCCGCCCTTCCTATTCCCTGATTACAGAGAATTGCAGACAAAACACCTTCAGCAGCTCCCAAGTCCAGAGAAGTGTTGCAATCAGCTATTTTGTTGAGCAAGGGTTGGAGGCCATCCAGCCTTTCGTCTAGAGATGCCTTCCCGAACAATCCCATGCCTGGAAGTCTCGTGTAGTGTTCGTGTCCGTCAAAACCAACGATTAACTCTATAAGTTTCTGTGTATACCCACGCCAGTCATATTTCAGAATTGCATGGCGAGCTGCCTCTCCGAGAAGTGATTGTAGCTGTTCGTCTCCTGATAGTTCTGAAATTCGATTTGCGACATTTTTGGAATCTCTCGCATTTACAACCAGAGCGTTTTTGCCGTCGTCTACAAGCCCCTCAACTCCCGCCCTAGTAGTGATTACCGGAACCCCGCTAGCCATGGCTTCTGCGACAACATTCGCCCAACCCGCGTTCTCTTCTAGGCTCAGCATGGTATCGATTTGACTGTAGAACTCGGTCAACTTTGCACCGAAAAGGGGGCCTGAAAAACTTACGCGTTTTGACTGTTTAGCAGCTTGTCCAACTAATCCTGAGCGATCGAAGCCAAAAAATTTCATCTCGTAATTTTTCGGTAATAAGCTGAGGGCCTCAAGTGCTATTTCTGGGTTCTTCGCAGCTTGAGCGCCAATTACGAATTGATCGTTATTCTTTTTGCGAGGCCGTTTGTGCGGGAAAAAGCGTATGGTGTCGACACCACCGAGCAGATGATGAAATTGACACGCTGAGAACTCTCGATAACTCCCTTCAGGCCAGTGTAAATTGTTGAAAAGGACCAAATGGGGTTTTAATCGCTGATTTACGTTCAAAAAAGCAGTCTTTTTACTTTGATCATTCAGGATAAGCTGAACTCTGACTCCAAAATTCTCAGCACGAAGCGTCTCAAGTTTGGTAATCACGTCATCAGAAAAGCCGGCTCCAGGAATGATAACCGCGTCCCAATGCATCTGAGCGGCCTCATCGAGATTGATCGCGGGTATCGAAGGTTGGAACTCTTTGGTGATTGAAGGGGCGAAAGGCAAAAATGCCGCCGAGTGACCATTCGTTTGCAGAAACTCGGCGATATGCTCCAATCGGAGTAACCCGCCGGAGGCAAGGAAGTGCTCGCACACCATTAATATCTTGAGAGATCTTCGGCCTTGATTTGTTTTTTGCGTGTTCTCGATTTTACTGCAGGCTTCTTGCAGAGCATCGGTGAGATTGTTGACCAAGAGATTCTTCTCTTCGCCTTTCAGGGCCTGCGTAATGCGAAACATTTTTAAAGACTCAGCAAACCGACCAAGCTTAAAGAGCACAACAGCCAAATCATTCTTACATTGAGGATCGCTAGAGTTCGCCTGGTCCACAGCAACTAGGATTTCTAGCGCTTGCTCCAGCTTGCCTTTAGCGAAAAGGTCATACGCCTCTTGGCGCATTAACTGAATGTCTTTAGCGGTCAACGTTTTTAGCTCCATTTTTTGCTAGCATCTCTAAGGCTAGGTTGCATTAAATTAGGTATTTGAGCAACCAAGATGGCGAAGCGGCGTCCTAGTGGCACAGCGTTTCCCGATCGACAAAGCCAGATGGCTGGGCAGTCGAGATCTGTTCTGGCCAGCAATCGGTGACGCAAGCCCTTACTTATTCTATGAAGTGGTTCAGTGGTCTTAGTCGAGGAGAATTATGGTTTCGAGAAAAAAAGTGGTGTTGGTTATCGGTATGCACCGAAGCGGGACCAGTGCAATCACCCGTTCCTTGCGAGCGCTTGGAGTCGAGTTGGGAGATGACCACCTGCCTGCAGCCAGCGATAACGAAAAGGGCTTTTTCGAAGACCGGCGGCTCGTCGAAATCAACGCACGATTAATGAACTCCGTTGGGCTAAGCTGGGATTCCATTGCGCCATTTAACGAGAGTGATCTTTTAGAAGATAAGCTCGATGACTTGCGAAATGAGGCTCGAGCTTTTTTGGCTGAAAAAATGCGTGCCTCTTCAGTAATAGGGTTGAAGGACCCAAGACTTAGCCGTCTCCTGCCATTCTGGATTCCTCTAATAGAGGAATATAACACAGAACTCAATGTTGTTTTTCCGATTAGGGATCCTTTGGCAGTCGCCAGCTCTCTGGCAAAAAGAAACGGTTTCTCGATAGAGAAATCGCTTCTACTTTGGCTCGTCTATAATTTGGATGCCCTAAAATTTTCAGAAAAATCGAGTTGTACTTTAGTTCAATATCAAGATCTTCTAAAGTTTCCAAAAAGCGTAATTTCGAGTTTGGAGGCAGCTCTTGGACAATCCGCTGACCCTAATGAAGTTGCTATTTATATAAAGGACTTTCTTGATCCTAGGCTGGACCATTCGCCAAATGAAATTTCCATCGAAGCACCTTTGCAATCTATTCTAGATCTCGCCTCAACGTTATTTACCGAAATGTCTGAGGGTGCAGTTAAGAAGATTGATATCAGTGAATATCTCAGTCGTCTTGATACGATGAGAGATTGCCCAATTGAAAATCAATCTTCCGATACAGGAGATTTAATCGGCCCGAATTCAAGCTCCCGAGACGAAGAACTCCAGAACTATATTCAAAGGTGGCTCGATGGGGATTCAGTTTCCAAATCATTGTCCGATCGTATTCGAGAAAGAATTTCAGATCTGATTGAAGTGCCAACTGTGAATTTGGCAGTATTTGCGGGGCCTGAATCGATCTCTAAGCTTCGGCAGACAATAAAGTCTTGTGAACACGAACAAGATTTGGGAATAGCTTTTAAAATAACTGTATTTTCTGATAATGAGCTCCCGAGTGATGTTGACGAGTTTGATGGAGCAAAATTTATTTTCACTCAAGGGCGATTCAATGAGCAATTTGCACGGTGGATTGATGGATGCAATGCCAGTGACTGGATTTTGGTTCTGAATGCTGGAGAAGTTTTTCTGCCGTACTGCCTGAGTACGCTCATGCTTGATCTCGCTAAGCAACCTGAGTGTCGAGCGGTTTACTGTGATGAGATTTTATCTGACGACAATAACTCGTTGAGTATGCTGTTAAGACCAGATATTAGTATCGATTTTCTGCTCAGCTACCCAGTTGCGATGGTCAAGCATTGGTTGTTTCGAGTAAGTGACATTGTCCAAGCGATGGTTCCCGAGCGGCTAGAATCAAACACAATTCATTTAGAGCTTGCGCTTCAGTTTATCGAACAGTTCGGGCTTTCCGGAATAGGTCATCAACACGTTCCTTTAATAAGCGGCGAGGCTGACAGGGCCGGTCAGCCTGCTGAACAGAACTCTATTCTTCGACATCTTCGCAATCGAGGTTACGACAACGCGGATGTTTTTAAGTTGCCCGGAGGTATCTGGGGCGTCGATTACGGGCACAGTTCGAAACCTAAAGTGTCTATTATAGTGCCTAATAGAGACCGTTTGGCTTCGTTACAAACCTGCATTGAATCTATTATAGAAAAAACAGCTTACCCGAATTATGAAATTCTGATAGTCGACAATAATAGTAAAAAATCTGAAACGCGGGCTTGGCTTGACGGCCTCAATGCGATGAATCTGCCCAATATACGCGCTCTTTATCACTATACAACGCGGGAGTCCTCAGAGCTGATTAACCTTGCCGTCCAGGAGTCGGCTGGGGAGTACGCTCTAATACTAGATGGCCCCCTGGGTATTACCGAGCCCAGCTGGCTTAACGAGCTTATCAATCATGGCATGCGCCCAGAAGTTGGTGTTGTTGGACCAAAAGTGATTTCGGCGTCTGGTGAAGTGCTGCATTCGGGAATGGTTATTGGAATGCGAGGATATGCCGGGCCTGTCTGCAACGGCGCAAAAGCGAACGATTCAGGATATATGAACCGTTATATAGCGGACCAAAATTATACTGCGGTCTCTTCCTCATGTATGTTGGTTCGAAAATCAGTATTCGTTCAGATTGGAGGCTTTGATGAGCGAATGCTTCCCCAAAAACGTGCAGGTTTAGATTTTTGCATAAAGGCATCGCGAGCTGGCTTACTCACGGTATGGGCATCAAGGTCTCTGGTAGTTAGCATAATACCGCAAGATACCAATTGCGAAGCTTTAGCTGAAATAGAGTCTCTTGATGAGGAGCAAGGGGATGTGATGGAGCGCTGGTTGCCATTGATGGGGAATGACCCAGCCTTTAATAGAAATTTATCACTGCGTACTGGCACTTTTCAGGTCGACTCAAGAATTGATTTGAGTTGGCAACCACAAAAAAGTGTTGGGTTGCCGACTGTGCTCATTCACCCTGCAGATCAATGGGGTTGTGGGCATTACAGAATGATTCAGCCGCTTCAAAGCATGAAGTCGGACGGGATTGCCGGAGGAATGATGGCAAAAAATTGGCTTACTATTCCTGAATTGGCTCGACTTAATCCTGATGTTTTGGTGTACCAGAGAATTATCTCCGAAGAAGCCTTTCGTAATATTGAGGCAGCACGCCGATTTTTTAATAAACCACTCATATACGAGCTTGATGATTATTTGCCTAATCTACCTATCAAAAGCAGTTACAGAGAGGTGATGCCTAAGGACATCCTAAAATCGCTTAGAAAATCGCTGAAGCTCATGGATCGTTTTGTCGTGTCAACTTACCCACTCGCTGAGGCTTTTGAGGGCCTGCATTCAGACATCCGAGTTGTCGAGAACAAACTCCCTCCAGCTTGGTGGGGTGATCTCAAAAGCAAGCGTCGTCAAGGAGCTAGACCTCGTGTCGGGTGGGCGGGTGGAATAGGGCATACCGGTGATCTCGAACTCGTCGAAGCGGTTGTTCGTGAGCTTTCCCAAGAAGTTGAGTGGGTGTTCTTTGGAATGTGTCCAGATAAGCTCAGGCCGTATATTGCTGAGTTCCACAGTGGCGTGGGAATAGAGACCTATCCAGCAAAACTGGCGAGCATGAACCTGGATCTTGCCATCGCTCCATTAGAGGATAATCAGTTCAATCGTTGCAAAAGCAATCTGCGCATTCTTGAATACGGCGCTTGTGGATTTCCGGTCGTTTGCAGTGACGTTGAAGCCTTCAGAGGGAAAGGCTTACCGGTTACTCGTGTCAGAAACAGGTTCAAAGATTGGGTCGAGGCAATCAGAATGCATTTGAGTGACCTCGATGAGTCAGCAAGAATTGGAGACCAATTACGAGAAAGCGTGACGCGAAATTGGATGTTGGAGGGCGGAAACTTGCGAGATTGGCTGGACGCTTGGACTAAGTTTTGAATCTTTTACATTTTTTCACAAAAGAAGCAAAAAAATTCCTAAAGAGAGTTAACCCAGTGCCGTTAAGTGGTGTAACGGGGCGGCGCTGTATGATTGAACGGGCGCCTGACCTTCTTAAGCAATCACGACATCAGTCGAAGGGGAAGCACTATGGCTCTCGGTATTAACACCAACGTTGCATCATTGTCTGCTCAAAACCAACTTAATCGCTCTCAGGAGCAGTCCAATCAGGCGCTTGAGCGTTTGTCCTCTGGCCTGCGCATCAATTCAGCCAAAGATGACGCCGCCGGTCTTGCGATTTCCAACCGTTTTGAAGCGCAGATTCGTGGTTTGAATCAGGCGACTCGTAATGCGAATGACGGCATTTCCCTCGCGCAGACAGCGGAGGGTGCGCTTGGCGAGACCGGTAATATTCTGCAGCGTGTGCGTGAACTTGCGGTTCAGTCAGCCAACGCTTCAAACTCTTCCTCCGACCGTCAGGCTCTTCAGGATGAAGTGAATCAGTTGGTGTCAGAGTTGGATCGTATCGCTACAACCACGAACTTCAACGGCCAAAAGTTGCTGGACGGTTCATTTGGTTCGGCAACTTTTCAGGTTGGCGCGAATGCGAATGAGACCATCACGACAACAACCTCTAATCTCCAGACTGACAGTTACGGGAACAATCAGGTTCTGGCCAATGGTGCAGAGTCGGGTGCTGCAGCGTCTGGAGGAGCAGCTGTAAATGGTGTCTCTTCAGGCTCTGTCGCGATCAACGGCTATCTTGGTTCAGAAACCATCGACATTGGTACTAGTGCCCAGGCAAATGACATTGCCAGCGATATCAACTCCAAGACCGACAACACAGGCGTGACCGCAACAGCGCGCACGGAGCTGGATGTATCTTTCGAGCTATCAGGCAGTTACACCCTGAACCTCACGGGTGAAAACTCCACCGCGCAGACGGTTTCTTTCACGCTTGATGCGGCTACGGGACAGGATTCTTTGTCCTCTGCTGTTTCAGCCATAAACGATCAGTCTTCGAAGACCGGCATTACGGCACAGGTGGCAGAAGATGGCGCGTCCATCATTCTCAGTAACTCCACTGGGGCTGATATCACGGTGGGAGATACTGCCGTGGCAAATGCCGGTGACGTATCGATTTTGAAGCAGGCTCGCGATGCTGACGGTGAACTTGTGGACGTGGGTAGTACCGCCAAGGTGCTGACTTCAGACACGACCGCAGAAGACGTTGTAACGAGTGGTTATATTCAGTTGGATTCTGATCGCTCCTTTGCGACGGATGTTACAAATTCCAATGCTTTTGCTGACATCGGATCAACGCTGAACAAGGTGTCGGAGCTTGATATCACTTCCTTCGAAAGTGCCACCCAGGCGCTGAAGACAGTTGACGCCGCTTTGAATTCAGTTAACTCGCAGCGTGCAAAGTTTGGTGCCGTGCAAAGCCGCTTCGAAAGCACTATCTCTAACCTGGAGTCCACCAGTACCAATCTGAGCGCTGCTCAGAGCCGGATTCTGGATGCGGACTTCGCTGCCGAGACAGCCAAACTGTCCAAGGCTCAGGTGCTGCAGCAGGCCGGTATCTCCGTCCTTGCCCAGGCGAACGCCCGTCCTCAGCAGGTTCTGTCTCTGCTGCAGTAAGGGCTTGGCGGTAACAGCCGGAACCTTCGGGTTCCGGCTTTACGCCGTTAGAGCAATAGCGAGGTAAAGCTATGAATGACGTTAACCTGAATAACCCGGATCTCAAGCTTGTGCGCTCTGGTGCTCAGGCCCCGGCGAAGGCACTGTCGTCATCTCAGGCCGAGGGCGGAAAAGCCCCTGACCTTGCTGCTTCAGGTTCGAACGGCTTGACGGTTCAGAGTCCGCAGGCAACGACCGAGGCGTCTAAAGCTGAGAAGCTTCAGATTAGGTCAGAAGAGCAGCGGGATGAGTTGAATGATGCCGTGAGCCAGCTGAATGATTTCGTGCAGAATGTGCAGCGTGATCTTCAGTTTGAGGTGGATAACGAGATGGGGCAGACCATTGTCAAAGTGGTTGATCAAAGTACCCAGGAAGTCATTCGCCAGATTCCGGACGAAGTAGCAATGAGGTTGGCAGAAAAATTGCAGCAGGATGAACCGCTGACGTTGTTTAACATCAAAGTGTAAAAGTTTGCCGCTTTTACGCGGATGCCAAGCAACGGTATTTCAGCACCGCCGCACCTGATCAAGGTCCGGCGGTGTTCTGCGTTTTAGAAACCGGTGCAGGATAGATTAAGGTTACTTGTTGTTACAAAATGGTCGTTGGAAAAAGGCAAAGTTTTGCCGCCGCCGGCCGATACATGAAGCATTAGAGTGATTCGCCCCTTCGAGGAGGCACGGTTATGGCAAGCATTTCTTCATTGGGTATTGGTTCTGGAGTTTTGAACTCCGATTTGGTCGATCAGTTGGTGAGTGCGGAACGTGCGCCTACCGAGAATCGTCTAGATACCCGTGCTCAGCGTGCTGAAACGCTGATTTCAGCCTATGGCACTCTGAAAAGCGCCATTACCGAACTCCGTCTTCCGATGCGGCAGCTCAGCGCACCCGACAATCTCAAGGCGTTTTCGGCTTCGTCATCGAGTGAAGACGTCGCAGTCACCGTTGATAGCTCCAAAGCCAGTCGTGGCACCTATAATGTCGAGGTTTTGAGCCTTGCGCAGTCCCAATCCCTGGCTTCGAGCCCCTTCGCAGACCGCGACAGCACTTCCGTCGGTACTGGCACGCTGACCATCTCATCAGGAGATAAAACAGCCTCGCTGACGATTGATGGTTCCAATAATACCTTGCAGGGTCTGGCAGACGAGATCAACGGAGCTGGTATTGGCGTATCTGCCGGTGTGATTGACACTGGCAACGGTTTTCGGCTGGTGCTTTCCTCAGAATCGACAGGCGAAGCGAATGCGGTCTCGATCTCTGTAACTGACGACGATGGCGTTAGCGATGATGGGGCAGGTCTCTCTCAGTTTGTGTTTAACGAGACCACCCAGAATATGCAGGAGACAGTGGCGGCGCAGGATGCAAGGGTGAAAATCAATGGTATTGAAATCAGCCGCTCGACCAATTCGTTTTCTGATGTAATTGATGGATTGAGTTTTGAAGCAAAGGCCGAGGGCGTATCTTCTACTATCAAGGTTGAACAGGACTTCGGCGCAGTCACCGATCGCGTCGGCGCATTTGTAGAGAAGTTCAATGCCTTGCAGTCAACTATCAATGGCCTGTCGGGGTTTAACGCTGAAACAGGGCAGGGTGGTATTCTCTCGGGAGATACCGCAATCCGGTCGGTCCAGTCCCAGTTGCGGAACGTGCTGGGGCGTGTTGTGCCAGGCCTTGAAAACGCCAGTGTCCGGACCCTTGCAGATGTCGGTATAACGACGAACTTCGAAACTGGTGGGTTGACTTTCGATCGTGCAAAGTTCGAGGAGCAGCTGCGGAACAATCCCGATGATGTAACGGCGCTCTTTGCGGAGCAGGGGCGCACCACCAATGCCAACGTTGAGTTTCTGTCATCAGGTACAGGTACTACGCGTGGCAACTACGCTATTGATATCACTCAAGCTGCAACGCAAGGTGGCGTGCTTGGTGACACAGCCCTGGCGGATGGCGTTGTAATTGATGCTAGCAACGATGAGATTGAGTTTACTGTCGATGGGTCCACCAATTTTTCTATCCAGCTGACTCAGCAAACGTATAGCTCCGCGCAAGATCTGGTGGCGGAGATCCAGAGCCAGCTTGACAGTAATTCCGCTCTGAACTCAGCTGGTCAGTCCGTCCGGGTTGGCCTGGACGCCAATGGTGTTCTTCAGTTCACCTCTGGTGCTTTTGGAAGCCGATCAAATGTAAGCGTAATGTCGGTAGAAAATGGCGCCGCACTTGGTCTTTCTGTGAAGACCGGTACCGTTGGTAAAGATGTAGCCGGCACGGTCAATGGTCAGGAGGCTTCAGGTGATGGCCGCACTCTGACAGTAACTGGTGCTGGTGGTGCGAAGGGTATGCAGCTTCAGATCGCCGGGTATACCGATGGCGACCTTGGCCGGGTGAACTATATCGAGGGTATTGGTGAGCAGGCGGTTAATCTGGTCACAGATATTGTAGGCGCTGATGGAATTCTTGATGCCAAGACAGAGAGTCTCAACCGTGATCTGGAGCGAATTGAGGAAGAACGAATTCGCCTTGAAGATCGGATCGAGTCCTACCGGGAAAGATTGGTAAGTCAATTCTCCGCCGCGGATTCCCTGATCTCGCAATTAAATAGTACTGGAAACTACTTGACGCAGCAGCTTGCCGCGCTTGCACCCCAAAACAACCGGAACAACAACTGATCGGCCCTAGCCGGTTAGCGAACGAAGAGGTCTGATATGAACGGTTTACAGGCATACCAGCGCGTAAACACCCAAACCAGCATCACCGATGCTGATCCCCACAAGCTGATTCAGCTTTTGTACAACGGTGCCCTTGAACGCATCAACATGGCAAAGGCGCGGATGCAAGCGAAGGACTATGAAGGCAAGGGTAAGCTGATCTCCAAGGCAATTGAGATCATCGGCGGTCTGCGCAGCTTCCTAGACTTTGAAAAGGGTGGCGACCTGGCTGTTCGCTTGGAAGGTCTCTATGACTACATGGAGCGCACTCTGTTCGAGGCAAACGCAAAGAACGATGTTGCCAAGCTGGATGAGGTTGCTGATTTGCTCCGAGCCATTAAAGAAGGCTGGGACGGCATTCGCGAGGAAGCTGTAGGCGGCCAGCAGCAGGCTGTTTGAAGCGACGAGTTGATTGCCGTGCTGTCCTCGGTGATTGGGCTGGGTAATACCCCGGCCCAATAGCCATTCCCCCCGCTGTCCCGTACAATACTGCCCTTATTTTCAACACATCCATTCTGTTCAGTCTGGAGCAAGGGCATGTCTGATATCAAAAAGGTGGTGCTGGCCTATTCTGGTGGCCTGGATACTTCCGTCATCGTTCGGTGGTTGCAGGATACCTATAACTGTGAGGTGGTAACGTTTACCGCCGACATCGGCCAGGGCGAGGAAGTTGAACCGGCGCGGGCGAAAGCCGAGGCGTTGGGCGTTAAGGAAATCTACATCGAGGACCTGCGCGAGGAGTTTGTGCGCGATTACGTGTTCCCGATGTTCCGCGCGAATACCATCTATGAGGGTGAGTACCTGCTGGGTACCTCCATTGCCCGTCCTCTGATTGCCAAGCGTCTGATCGATATCGCCAATGAAACCGGCGCCGATGCCATTTCCCATGGCGCGACCGGCAAGGGCAACGACCAGGTACGTTTCGAGCTCGGAGCCTACGCGCTGAAGCCAGGTGTGAAGGTGATTGCGCCCTGGCGTGAGTGGGATTTGAATTCCCGCGAGAAGCTGCTCAAGTACTGCGAAGAGCGCAACATTCCGGTAGAAATGAAGAAGGGCAAGAGCCCGTACTCCATGGATGCCAACCTGCTGCACATCTCCTACGAAGGCATCAACCTGGAAGATCCCTGGTCGGAAGCCGAGGAAGATATGTGGCGCTGGAGCGTATCTCCGGAAGCCGCGCCGGATGAGCCGACTTACGTTGAGCTGACCTACAAGAAGGGCGACATTGTTGCCATCGACGGTCAGGACATGAAGCCCCACGTGGTTCTGGAAACCCTGAACAAGCTGGCGGGTGCCAACGGCATTGGCCGGCTGGATATCGTCGAGAACCGCTACGTGGGAATGAAGTCCCGCGGCTGTTACGAAACCCCGGGCGGAACCATCATGCTGCGTGCCCACCGGGCCATCGAGTCCATCACTCTGGACCGCGAAGTGGCGCACCTGAAAGACAGCATCATGCCGCGCTATGCCGAGGTGATCTACAACGGTTACTGGTGGTCTCCGGAGCGTGAGGCGCTGCAGGCGCTGATCGATCAGACTCAGAACTATGTAAACGGTACTGTTCGTCTGAAGCTCTACAAGGGCAATGTGGATGTGGTTGGCCGCAAGTCTGAGGATTCTCTGTTCGATGAGAAGATTGCCACCTTTGAGGAAGATCAGGGTGCGTACGATCAGAAGGATGCGGAAGGCTTCATCAAGCTGAACGCGTTGCGGCTTCGAATTGCCGCCGGCAAAGGCCGCAAGCTTTAAGTCTGCTCTACGGACGCCCGGAATTCTCCGGGCGTCTTCCCCGTTACCGCCTTGAACTTCCTGTGAAACGACGTGGTTTCACTATATCCCAGCCTTAGCGCAATATCCGGAATGGCCAACTCGCTGTTGCGGAGATAGTCCTCGGCCATTTTTTGCCGCACTTCGTCCAGCAGTTTCTGGTAAGACACGCCTTCCTGGCCCAGTTTTCTCTGCAGGGTCCGGCTGGTCATTCCCAGGTCTTCGGCCACCATGTCTTGCCGGGTTATGCCGTGCATGAGCTGTTGCTGGATGCTATGGCGGACTTTGGAGGTCAGGTCGCTGTCGGTATCCAGGGAGGCCAACTGACTCAGGGCATGGGCTTCCAGGGTTTTGCGGAGCAGGGGGTCTGGTTGCCGCAGGCGGGTCTCCAGCAGGGTTTTCTTTAAGGTAATGCTGTCTTCATCGGCGGAAAAGGTGACCGGGCAGTGCCAGCGCTCTCGGTAGGCTGTTTCAAATTCTGAACCTGGCGAGGATCGGCGGAGTTTTACCGAGCTGGGCGATGCCTTCTGATTGTCCGCAAGCCAGCGGGCGTAGTTCACCCAGGAGGCAAATACGTTGTCCACCAGTTGCGGGCGGACGACGGGATCGGTGTAGTTACAGTTCCAGGTCAGTTTGATGTCGTCGCCTTTCATGGCGAGGCTGGTGGTTCCCATATCGCCGACGAGTTTTTCGAAGGGCGCAATGCGTGCTACGGCCTCACCCAGGGTGGCGCAGCTCATGGTGATGTAGCCAAGTACACTGTAGGAGCCCGGCTGAACAAAATCGCCGGTTTCCAGGCCCAGGATCGGGTTGCCGGTTTGTTCGCACAATAAATGAATAAAGTACTGGAACTGCTCGCCGTTGATGCGGCCGTCGTCAGTGTCGAGGATGTTCTGGTCCAGTCCGGCCTGGTCGAAAAGGCGGTTGATATCCACGCCGGCGGATTCGGCGGCACGAACGTATTGGCGCAGGGCGGCGACGGAGGCGGTTCCGAGGGTTTTCATGGTTACAGCACTGTTTTTGGAGTTGTTATAGGCGGAGTATAACGGAACTGGTGCGGAAACGTCTGGCGCAGAAAATAAAAAGGCCAGCTAAAAAGCTGGCCCAAAAAACAAGGAAAGAACGAAAGTGCCTGAAAAATTCGTTAATCCGGTGGATTCGATTCCCCATATGGCGGCGGAGGTACTACTCGGCTCCTCCGCCATGGGGGATACTGCTTAAATCCACAATTGCAGAATAAGTCTTCCGAGCCTTCCTGTCTGTTTGTGAAGTGTGTATCAGTGTTACCGAGTGTGTCGCCCCTTCAGGCGGTCGCTCCAATCTCCGGCGCAGTCTCGGTAAACCGTCGGGTATCGTACGCATCCACCAGCCCTTGCACCGCGGCCCGTTCCATATCCTGGATTGAGGGCGTGCCGTTCTGGGCGTCGGCTTTGCACAGCACCATGCCGGCTTCCACGGAAATATAACCAGCTGTGGTTTTCAGGGCCTTGTGGTTGATGCCGTCGAACACGCGCCGGAAGGCGGTGGTGGTGCAGTGGTCGCTGTTCGGGAAGTAGGCAATGATGGCGAACTGGTTGTCGCCCACTCGGCACAGGGCGTCGATGGGACGAATCAGGGTGCTCAACCGGCGAGCGATGCCGATGGCCAGCTCACTCATGACCGTGGGCGGGTGCTTGCGTTTGAGCTCCTGCCAGTTGCGAATGCCACACAGTACATAGGCAGAGGCACCGCCCCGGGATTCAGCGTGGCGCAGCGTCTTGGTCAGTCGCTCGCGACCGTATTTGGTGTTGCAGAGGCCGGTTTCCAGATCAATGATGTTGGTGGATTCCAGTTCCCGGTTGTTCTCGATCAGCAGAGAGTTGGCCCGTAGCAGGGTGTTCTGGCGGTCAGCCATTCGGTCCGCCGCGAAGATGCGGGGGATCAGCTGCTTGGTCATGTCGGACTTGTAGATGAAATCATCCACGCCCCGGTCGAAGGCTTCAGAGAGGGCTTCGACGCTCTCCCGGGCGGTGAGCAGGATCACGTAGGTGTAGTGATTGTTCTGCTCGTCCTGTTGTCGCACCTGGTCGGTGAGCTCAAGGCCATCCATCTCGGGCATCAGCCAGTCCGCAATCAACACGCTTACCGGGCGCTGCTCGATCAGTTTGAGGGCTTCCGGTGCGTTGTTCACGATGCGTACGTCGCGATATCCGGCATTTCGCAGCGTGCGGCCAACCACCATACTGCTGAATTTCGCGTCGTCTACTACGAGGATGGGAAGGTCCAGATTGGGCATTGTTATCTACTTTTACCAGTCCGTTGTCAGGTGCGGGAGATGCCGGGGGTTGGTATCATCCCCAGCAAATTGAAGAAGTATACCTTCTTACTCTGTTGGAGAATAACGACCATGCCTTCTTTTGACATTGTTTCAGAAATCGATATGCACGAAGTGACCAATGCGGTCGACCAGGCCAAGCGGGAACTGGGCAATCGCTGGGACTTCAAAAACGTTGAAGCCGACATTGAGCTGGACGACAAGGGTATAACCATCAGTGCCGAGCAGGAGTTCCAGCTGGAGCAGTTGCTGGATATGCTGCGGATGGCGTTTGCCAAGCGGAATATCGATGCCCGCGCCCTGGCAGAGGACGGAGACAGCAAGTCTGGCAAGCTGGTCAAGCAGCACCTGCTATTGAAGCAGGGCATTGAGACCGATATGGCCAAGAAGATTGTGAAGATGATCAAGGATCAGAAGATGAAGGTCCAGGCCAGTATCCAGGGCGATAAAGTGCGGGTGACCGGCAAGAAGCGTGATGATCTTCAGGGAGCCATCGCCATGTTGCGCGAGGCTGAGCTGGATATCCCGCTTCAGTTCAATAATTTCCGCGACTGATCCGGAGGCTTTACCATCTTAACCGGCACCCGCCTGACCCTGATTCGGGATACGCTCTACACCTACACCCGGTGGCAGGTGATCGCCCTGTTGTTCCTGGGTTTTTCGGCGGGTCTGCCCTTCCTGCTGGTGTTTTCCACGCTTAATGCGCGGCTGGCAGATGTCGGGGTTGAAACTGCCACCATCGGTTTCTTCAGCTGGCTAGGCATAACTTATTCCATCAAGGTTTTTTGGGCGCCGGTAGTGGACCGTCTGAAACTGCCGCTGCTGGACCGGCTGCTGGGCAAGCGGCGAAGCTGGATTATCTCTGCGCAGGCGGGTATCGCCACGGGGCTTTACCTGATGGCTCACGTGGATGCCACGGCAGCGCCTGAAATGATGGCTCTGTGTGGCCTGCTGGTGGCTTTCTCCTCAGCTACCCAGGATGTGGCCATTGATGCTTACCGTATCGAGATTGCCGAGGAACGGTTGCAGGCCGCCTTGGCTGCAACCTATATCTTTGGCTACCGGCTGGCGCTTCTGGTGGCCGGCGCCGGTGCCCTTTACCTGGCGGAATTCTGGTCCTGGCAGGTGTCCTATGAGGTAATGGCCGCCCTGGTAGGCGTTGGCGCGCTCACGGTGCTGATTGTTCGCGAGCCCAGCGTAAACCACTTTGCCGCCGCCCAGGACATTGCTCACAAGATTGAGAATGAAGCCGCCAAGCTAACCCATCTGAATCCCCGCGTAGCGAGACTGGTTGGATGGTTCTACGCCGCCGTGGCCGGCCCTTTCCTGGACTTCTTCCGCCGGTACAAAGAGCTGGCCCTGATTATTCTGCTTATGGTTGCCGTCTACCGGATCTCCGACATCGCCATGGGCGTGATGGCCAATCCGTTCTATCTGGATTTCATGGGATTCAGCAAAACCCAGGTGGCGGACGTGACCAAGATCTTCGGTTTCTTCATGACCATCGCCGGCTCGCTGGTAGGTGGGGTTATGGTGGTTCGCTACGGCGTTCGCCGGATTCTTCTGCTGGGGGCGATTATGACCGCTGCCACCAACCTTCTGTTTGTCGTTCTGGCCCAGTACCCGCCCAACATCGCCACCCTGGCCGCAGTGGTTAGCGCCGATAATCTCAGTGGCGGCATTGCCAACGTGGCTCTCATTGCCTGGCTCTCCAGCATGACCAGTGCCTCATTTACCGCTACCCAGTATGCGCTGTTCAGTTCGTTGATGACCCTGCCAGGCAAGTTCATCGGTGGTTTCTCAGGCATAGTTGTGGCCGGTTTCGGTTACGCAGAGTTCTTCCTGGTGGCGGGCATCATGGGCGTGCCGGCCATCCTGTTGGCCATTTTCATGATTCGACATGGTGATCGATTGGATGCGTTAGCGCCTCGACATGAATCAAAGCCTGACGCAGAAGCGGTGAGCTCCTGATGTCCGAACCAACCAAAGACCAGAAAATCTGGCAAGTGGTACTGGCCGTCCCAAAGGGTAGGGTGGTCAGTTACGGGCAAGTTGCAGAGATGGCTGGATTGGGTCGTCAGGCCAGGTATATCGGAAAGGCCTTGGGTAAGCTGCCAGAAGGCCATGTCGTGCCGTGGTATCGAGTTATTCGTGGTAACGGCCAGATTGCCTTTCCCGTTGGGTCCGAGAAATTTGAAGAGCAGGTTAGCCGTCTTGAGGCCGAGGGTGTTGAGGTCGTTGATGGGCGGGTTTCGATGTCGAGGTTTCGATGGTAATGGGGCACCTTGGGCGCCCCATTTGGCGGTAGGCCGACTGGTCAGAGCCGCAGAGCCCCATCCACCTCAATCATCCGCCCGGAAACATAGTCGTTCTCAAAGATGAACGCGGCCGCCGAGGCAATTTCTTCCGGCTTGCCCATGCGCTTGAGCGGAATGCCTGCGGTCATTTTTTCCAGGGCTTCAGGCTTCATGGAGGCGGTCATTTCGGTCTCGATGAAGCCCGGGGCGATGCCGGCACAGCGAATGCCGTAACGGGCGAGTTCTTTGGCCCACACGGGAACCAGGGCGGAGACGCCGGCTTTGGCGGCGGAGTAGTTGCTCTGGCCCATGTTGCCGGCACGGGAAATGGAAGCGATGTTGATGATCGCGCCCTGATCGCCGTTTTTAATCATCTGGGTCGCAGCTTCCCGGCCACAGAGGAATACCCCGGTGAGGTTGACGTCGATCACGGCTTGCCACTGGGACAGCTCCATGCGGCGCTCGACTTCGCCATCCTTCACCTTGACCATCAGACCGTCGCGGAGGATACCGGCGTTGTTGACCAGGCCATTGAGGTGGCCGAAATCTTTTACGATGGCTTCAAAGGTTTGTTCAACGTCTTCTTCTTTGGCGACGTTGCAAACGAAGCTTCTGGCTTCGGAACCAGCGGCTTTGCACGCGGCAACTGCTTCATCCAGTTTTTCCGGCATCAGGTCGATCAGCGCGACTTTGGCACCTTTGGCGGCAAGGTACTCGCCCATGGCACGGCCAAGGCCCTGGCCGCCGCCGGTAATTGCAATCACGGAATCTTGAAGTTTCATGTTTTGCCCTAACTACTGTTATCAGGTGGTTTTACGGTTGCTGTGCGTCTTTTCACCGGTAAAACTGGTGTGTCGAGCCATTTAAATGGCTTCTTTTTTAAAACGGAAGGGCTGGGAGTATACCAGACCTTCTGAAATTCCTGCTCAGACCCTGAGGTCCCGATGTCAGTGTTTCTGTTCTTATTCATTATCATGCCAATCGCCGAGATGGCGGTTCTGATCCAGGTCGGCGGCATGATTGGTGTGCTCAATACCATCGGGCTGGTGCTGCTGACTGCTGTGATCGGTGCGTGGCTGCTTCGCCAGCAGGGCCTTGCCACGCTGTTGAGGGCCAATCAGCGGCTGAACAGCGGTGAATTGCCGGCCAAGGAGGTTGCCGAGGGACTGATTCTGGCCATTGGCGGCGCTCTGCTGCTGACGCCGGGCTTCATTACCGACACGGTGGGTTTCCTCTGCCTGATTCCCGGGTCCCGTCACTGGCTGGCTGCCCAGGCGCTCAAGCGTATGGTTGTGGCTGGGCAAAGCCGGAGCAGCAGCTTCTATTTCCGTGCCGGCGGCGGTTCGAACCCTTTCGGGCAAGATCCGTTCGGTGGCCGCGAAAATCCCTTCGGTCGGCAACGCCCGTTTGACCGGGACAGTAATGGCGACATCATAGAAGGCGAGTATCAGGACGAGACGGAATCCGATCGGGACCGGATCGAAAAAAAGTGAAAAAATTTCTCTCCGGGGTGTTGAAAACACCTACCCGCTACCCCAAATAGGAACCACAAGTTCGCTGCAGGCTGATTTCCACTGAAAACAGTTGGTTATCCAGCCGGGCAATTTGTCGGGTCCGGTTTTGCCGATCCGACCAACATCAACAATGTCATTGCCACATTAATCTGACTATTGGAGAAACCGAGCAATGAAAATTCGTCCGCTACACGATCGTGTTGTCGTGCGCCGTAAGGAAGAAGAAGAGAAAACTGCGGGTGGCATCGTGCTGCCGGGTAACGCCAAAGAGAAGCCTTCCCAGGGTGAGGTGATTGCCGTTGGTAACGGTCGCATTCTGGAAAACGGCGAAACCCGCTCACTGGCGGTCAAGGTGGGTGACACCGTGGTCTTCGGCCAGTACGCCGGTAACACCGTCAAGATCGACGGCGAAGAGCTCCTCATCATGAGCGAGAGCGATATTTACGGCGTGCTTGAGTGATCGCTGAGGCGAATCGCACGAACTCTCATTAATCCGATTAATTCAGTTACTTCGGTTTAACGAACAGGAATAGAAGACATGGCAGCAAAAGACGTTAAATTCGGTGATAGCGCGCGGAAGCGCATGGTCGCGGGTGTCAACGTTCTGGCAGACGCGGTTAAAGTGACCCTCGGCCCGAAAGGCCGTAACGTGGTTCTGGAAAAGTCCTTCGGCGCGCCGACCATCACCAAAGATGGTGTTTCCGTGGCCAAGGAAATCGAGCTGGCTGACAAGTTCGAGAACATGGGCGCCCAGATGGTGAAAGAAGTGGCTTCCCAGGCCAACGACACGGCTGGTGACGGTACCACTACTGCAACTGTTCTGGCCCAGTCCATCGTTAACGAGGGCGTGAAGGCAGTTACTGCCGGCATGAACCCGATGGATCTGAAACGCGGCATCGACAAGGCCACGACCGAAGCGGTTAAAGCGATCCGCGAGATGGCCAAGCCCTGCGACGACAGCAAGATGATTGCCCAGGTAGGCACCATCTCTGCCAACGGCGACGAGACCATCGGCAAGATCATCGCCGACGCGATGGAAAAGGTTGGCAAGGAAGGCGTCATTACCGTTGAAGAAGGCCGTGGCCTGGAAGACGAGCTGGACGTGGTTGAAGGTATGCAGTTCGACCGTGGCTTCCTGTCTCCGTACTTCATCAACAACCAGGACAACATGTCTGCCGAGCTGGAAGACCCTTACATCCTGCTGGTCGACAAGAAGATCTCCAACATCCGCGAGCTGCTGCCGGTGCTGGAAGCTGTAGCCAAGGCTGGCAAGCCGCTGCAGATCATCGCTGAGGACATCGAAGGCGAAGCGCTTGCAACTCTGGTTGTGAACAACATGCGTGGCATCGTGAAAGTCAACGCTGTTAAGGCGCCTGGCTTTGGTGATCGTCGCAAGGAAATGCTCCAGGACATCGCGATTCTGTCCGGTGGTACCGTGATCTCCGAAGAAGTCGGCCTGACTCTCGAGAACACCACCCTGGATGACCTGGGCACAGCCAAGCGTGTCAACGTGACCAAGGAAAACACCACCATCATCGGCGGTGCAGGAGCACAGGCGGACATCGAAGCTCGCGTTGAGCAGATCCGCAAGCAGATCGAAGACAGCTCTTCCGATTACGACAAGGAGAAGCTGCAGGAGCGTGTTGCCAAGCTGGCTGGCGGTGTTGCCGTCATCAAGGTTGGTGCCGGTTCCGAAGTGGAAATGAAAGAGAAGAAGGCCCGCGTTGAAGATGCACTGCACTCCACCCGCGCTGCGGTTGAAGAGGGCATTGTGCCGGGCGGCGGCGTTACCCTGATCCGCGCTATTGCTGCTCTGGACAAGGTAGATGCCATCAACGAAGAGCAGAAAGCCGGTGTGAACATCCTGCGCCGTGCCATGGAAGCTCCGCTGCGCCAGATCGTGTACAACGCAGGCGGTGAGTCTTCTGTGGTGGTTGCCAAGGTTCGTGAAGGCGAAGGCTCTTTCGGCTTCAACGCCTCTACTGAGCAGTATGGCGACATGCTGGAAATGGGTATTCTGGATCCTGCCAAGGTTACCCGTTCCGCGCTGCAGGCGGCTGCTTCCGTTGCGTCCCTGATCATCACCACCGAGGCGATGGTTGCCGATGAGCCGGAAGACGAGAAAGCCGGCGGCGGTATGCCGGACATGGGTGGCATGGGCGGCATGGGAGGCATGGGCGGCATGATGTAATGCCGGCCTGATCCCAGGCGCTCCGAAGTTTTGGGGCGCTGCCCGATCACCACTGAAAACCCCGCGTTGGTTCACGCCAACGCGGGGTTTTTGTTTTTTTGTCATGAACTTGGGCAATGCCTTTGCTAGACTCGGCTTCCGGTCCATTATCTGTGCAACGCCGAATGAGTGACGCTGAACCCAAAACTTTTCTTCGCCCCGGCAAGGTGTTTCTGCTCCTGCTGCTGGGCGCTCTGGTTTATCTGCTGTCACTGGTCTTTCTGGTACCTGCTGGGTGGGTCTGGCAGCAGACTTCTGCTCACGTTTCTTTGCCGCCCCAGGTTCAGGTGCGACAGGTTGCCGGAAAAGTATGGGACGGTGAGGCCGGGGTTGTGGTTGCCGGCTTCCCGCTGCGTGTTGACTGGCGTCTTCACATGCCAAAGGTCACCAGCCTGAAATGGCCAATGACAATTTCTGTCGAGTCGTCACAATCCTCGCTTAATGGCGATGTTACGATTGGCTGGCCTGCCAGTGCGCAGCTGGATGCGAGTGGGCGGGTCATGGTAGCCGAGTTTGAAGACCTGATTCGCCAGAGTGGCGGTGCAATGATCGAAGGCGAGGTGATGATCGACCGGCTGACTATGGCCTGGGCCGATAACCGGATTACCCGCGCTGAAGGCCTGGGGCGCTGGGATGGCGGTCTGGTGACCTGGCCCATGGGCGACCAGCGGGGCCGGGCGGAGTTTCCGCCCATGCAGGCCACTATGGATACCACCCAGGGGGGTGTTGCCCTGAGCGTTTCCGAACAGGGTGGGCAGGGGCCGGCGGCAGATGCCACGGTGTTCTGGAACGGAATGCTGGAACTGCGTGTCTACAAGCGAATGGTGGACTTGGCAGGTCAGCCCTGGCCGGATTCTGCCAGCCCCGGCGATGTGGTGTTCCGGGTGCGCCAGCCTCTTGTCCCGGGGGCGCGATAGTATGGCCATGTTAAGTACCCCGGCCCAGCGCCGGATTTCGCGGACTCTGGCGAACCTGTTGTTGCTGGTATTGGTGGTGTATCTGGCTGTCACGCTCGCCCGGATGACCTGGCTGTTTGCCTGGGAGGACAGGCCGGTCCCAAGTGCGCCAGCGTCGAACAGTGCGGGTAACATGGCCGGGAGCAGCGGTCTGACGACTTCCATGGCCGTCTACGATTTCTTCGGGCGTTCGGAGCAGCCGGTTCAGGTGGCGGAAGCCGTTCGCCGCTCAGCTCCGGAAACCCGCCTTCGGCTTCGGCTCGAAGGGGTGCTGGTAGCGCAGCGCCCGGAGGACTCCGGTGCTATAGTTGCTGGAAGCAATGGTGAAACGGCGTATTACCGGGTCGGGGAAATGTTGCCCGGCAACGCTGAGCTTGCCGAAGTCGAGCCCGGTCGAATTCTGATTCGTCGGGGCGGACAGTACGAGACCCTGACCTTTGAGGAGCAGGTGTCTTCAGATCTGGTTGCAGAAGTAACTGCCGAGCCGGCAGAATCAGGACCGGATGAGTTTCTGGCCAGCGCCCGCGAGCAGATTGATAGCCAGGGCATTGCTGCTCTCGCGCCTTTCGGGTTGAGCCCGGTGGATGACAGCGGCATGTCAGGGTACGTATACGACGGCTCCAATGCCATGCTGAATGCTGTCAACCTGCAGGCCGGTGACGTAATAACGGCGATCAACGGCCAGCGACTGGGGGATATCAGTCAGGACAAGGCCCTGCTTGAGAACTGGCGCGGTCAGGCACAGTTGGAGATCGAAATCGAGCGTGACGGATCCATCCTCACCATAAGTTATGCCATACCCGAACAGTGGCGCTGATCGGGTTCATTGAAACAGGACGAAATCGCCAGATGTATAACCACAAGATCAATCTTTTGCGGGCTATTGTCCTGCTTGTTCTCCTGCCCTTTATGTCAATGGCGCACGGACAGGAAGCCGAGACATGGCGGCTGAATCTCAAGGACGCCGATATCCGCGCCTTTGTGACCCAGGTGGCCGATATTACCGGGTACAGTTTTGTGGTGGATCCGAGGGTGAAGGGCAAGGTTACCGTGCTTTCCAGCGCGCCCATGAACAAAGATGAGATTTACGACCTGTTTCTGGCGGTCCTGAACGTCCACGGATTTACGGCCATTCCTGGCGAAGAAGTGATCAAGGTGGTGCAGCAGGTTGACGCCAAGCAGTCGGCGGAGATTCTGGAGCGGTTTCCGGAAACGCCCTCGGAACAGCTGATCACCCGGGTCATACAGATCGATAACGCAAATGCCCTGGAGCTGGTCCCGATTCTTCGCCCGCTGGTGGCCAAGTATGGTCACCTGGCAGGTGTAGCCGCTGCCAACGCGCTGATCATCAGCGACCATTCTTCCAACATCCAGCGAATCGAGCAGATTGTCCGGGAACTGGATAGCCCCTCTAAATACGAAGTGGAAGTTATCCAGCTTCAGGAAGCCTGGGTGGGTGATATGGTCACTCTGCTACAGGAACTGGCTCCCGATGAATTGGGCCGGGCCGGCGGCGAAAATGCCGCCAGAAAATACAGTGTAACCGCCGATGAGCGCAGTAACCGGCTGATTTTGCGGGGCGATGAAACCTTCCGGGACAAGATGCGCGGCCTGATCCGGCAACTGGATCAGCCTTCGGCAACCGGCGGTACCACCAAAGTCCTGAGGCTCAAACACGCCGACGCCAAAAACCTCACTGAGATTCTCAAGGGGGTTATGGGCGAGCTGGTTAAAGAGGGCGCTGGCTCGGGCGGCGCCGGGGGTGGCGCGAAGCCACAGAGCAGCTTCGCGGTCTTCGCCGATGAGGGTCTGAATGCGCTGGTGGTTCGTGGTGAGCCCTCTTTGATGCAGGAAGCCGAACAGATTGTTGCCGCGCTGGATGTGCGTCGTGCCCAGGTGATGATTGAGGCAGCCATTGTCGAGATCAGTGACGAGCTGGGCCAGGATCTGGGCGTTCAGGTTGCCGTGGGTGACGAGTCCGGCGAATCCACGCCGGTTGCGGGCACCAACTTCGGTAATGTGGGCCGGAGCCTCGGTGAGGTGCTGAGTGCAATTCTGACTGAATCTGCCATTACCCCGGCAACAGGTGGTATCACCATTGGCGCCGGCCAGCGTAACGAGAACGGGGTCAGTTGGGGCATTCTGCTGCAGGCGCTGTCCACTTCTGCGGCAGCCAACCTGTTGTCCACGCCCAGCATCATCACCCTGGATAACCAGGAATCGGAAATTATTGTGGGCCAGAACGTGCCGTTCCGGACAGGCCAGTCCACCGTTACCGGCGATGGCACCACCAATCCATTCACCACTATCGAGCGTCGCGATATCGGTCTGACCCTGAAGGTAACCCCGACCATCAGTGCTGATGGCCTGGTCCGTCTGGTGGTGGAGCAGACCACGGAGAGCGTGGCAGACAGCATTGAGAATGCGTCAGACATCGTTACCAACAAACGGGAAATCAAGACCACGGTGCTCGCGGATGACGGTGAGACCATCGTGCTGGGGGGCTTGACCCGTGACGATTATCAGATCAACAAGAGTAAGGTGCCCCTTCTGGGCGACATTCCGTTCGTCGGACGTCTGTTCTCATCGGAATCGGAGCGTCGGGTAAAGCGTAACCTGCTGGTGTTCCTGCGCCCGAAAATTATGTTGGGTAAAGAGGAAGCCGTTGCGGCCACCTCTGACAAGTTCAATCAGCTGTGGGACGTAAACCTGAATATCCGGGAAAAGCTGGGCATGCCTACCGAAGAGCAGCGCCCGACGGTGGACGCACTGTTTGAAGGCGAAAGCACCCGCGTACAGTAAGTAAGCGTTCAGACAGCCAGTGGCGGCATCGGACAGTCCATCTGATCCGCCACCAGGCGCATCAACTCATACTCCCGCGTTTCCACCTTGCCGTCGCGGGTTATGCAGTACCCGCAGGCATCGATGATCGCTGGTTTCAGCAAAGGCGAGAGGCCGTTCAGGGCCGTTAAGGCCTCTCTTAGCTGGCGCATGGTAACTTTCTCCAGAACCGGCTCATTGCCATCCCTGCCATTCATGAAGCCTGCCATGGCTTCCTGATAAAGCTTCTCGGCGTCAGCCTGGGACGCAGACCCCGCCCGTGCCATCAGGCTCAGAAGTCGCTGGAGGGCCGGCATGACCGGTTTGTAGCTCTTGTAGCGAACCGGAACCACTCTGGCTGCCTCATCGCCCAGATGGCGGGACAGGAAACTGGTCAAGGCCAGTTCGAACAGGGTGACGCGATTATCCGCCGCAACCAGCTTCTGGACATTGGTAATCAGCATCTCCCGTTCTTCCGGGTCCAGCTTGCGCAACGCTGGCATGGCAAGCTCCAGGGCAGGAAAACGGACGCCCTCCCCGATGGTTTTCAGTGCGGGTAAGAGCTTTTCCAGCAGGTCCGGATGGCTGCCCAGGACTGGGTGAGTCGGCAGCAGGTTCAGTCGTTCCTCCTGCTGTGGTCGCGGCAATTCACAAATCAGCATGGCGTAACAAAGTTGTGAGGCGCCGGCCCGGGTGTACAGCAGGTTACGGAAGGTGGCTGGCAGGCGTTCAAGGAAGCGTAGTGCGAAGTCTTCGCTTTGCCGGTTGATGGTTCCAACCTGGTCTGAGAATTTCCGCCCTGGTTTGATGGGCGCTTCCGCGCTCGATGCCAGGGGCGAGGTTCTCCCGCTCTTGCCGGTGACCGGTCCAAGGATGTCGGATGCCGCTCCGGTGAATCCCGATGCGCCTGTTTCAGGCGCTGGCGCGGAGCTGCGGTAGAGGTCGGCGCCGGGCTCGGTGTCCCTCAGCCGGCTGCGCAATCTGGCCAGCATGCCGGGCTGGATGGCATTGATGCGCTCGTCGATGGGCGGATGGGAGGCCAGCAGGGAGGTAAACTTCATCCGGGCACTTTCGCCGAAACACATGTGGTTCATGTCGCTGGCGTGGCTGGTGGTGTCCAGGTAGCCGCCCTTCATGCCGATCTTGAACAGTGCGCCGGCGATGCCTTCGGGGTTGCGGGTAAACTGCACGGACGAGGCATCGGCCAGCATTTCTCGCTGCCTGGAGACGGCCGCCTGTATGAGCCGGCCAAAGAAAACCCCCACATAGCCGATCACGAACAGCGCCAGGCCAATAATGCCCATGGCCGCCTGAGCCCTGCCGTCCCGGGACCGTCCCACCCTGTGGCCACGATAAAAGGAAGCTCGAAGCAGGAAGCCGCCAATCTGACCGATCATCAGGATGCCGGCGAGCAAAGCAATGAGCCGGACATTCAGCCGCATGTCCCCGTTGAAAATATGGCTGAACTCGTGGGCGACCACGCCTTGCAGTTCGTCCCGGGATAGCTGGGTGATGGCACCGTGAGTGACGACCATGACGGCTTCGCCGGGCGTGTAGCCTGCCACGAAGGCATTGATACCGGTTTCCTGGTCCATCACATAAAGCTCCGGCACCGAGACGCCGCTGGCAATGGCCATCTCCTCGACAATGTTGCGCAGTTTGCGCTCGTCGCTGTCCCGGGTATCCGGATCAATCGGTCGTGCGCCTACCATTTTGGCAACCCGGTCGCCGCCGCCGGCCAGGTCGACCCAGCGGAGCAGGGAACCCAGAACAATCAGCCCGACAACGGTAACGGCCGTTAAAAGGCCATGGTTGGAGAGAAGCCAGTGGTGGAAGGCGAGACCTGAGGATTCACTGCGGGTTACGAAATACCCTACGAGGCAGACGGCGAGCGTAATAAACGCAACCGCCGTCAGGAAAAGGAAGACCAGCAGACTGGTGTTGCGCCGGGCATGGGCCTGGCGCTGAAAGAAACCGGGATGAGCCATGCCTCAGGGCCTCAGAAGGCCACTTTCGGTGCCTGACGGGCTTCCGGTGATTCCAGTTCCAGTTGCGATGTTTCTTTGAACGCGAACATGCCGGCAACGATGTTGTTGGGGAACTGCTCCCGGAAGATGTTGTAGCTCATCACGCCGTCATTGTAGGCCTGGCGAGCAAAGGCGACACGGTTCTCGGTGCTGGAGAGTTCTTCCATCAGTTGCTGGATGGTTTCGTTGGCCTTCAGTTCCGGGTAGTTCTCGGCCACGGCGTAAAAGTTGGCAAGTGCCTTGGTCAGCAGGTTTTCCGCGCTGCCCAGTCGCTGGATCTTGGTACCGTCGCCCGGATCCTTGGCGGCATCTTTCTGGGCGCTGACCGCATTGTTGCGGGCTTCCATAACCTGGGTGAGGGTGGTTTTCTCATGGGTAAGATAGGCCTTTGCCGCTTCCACCAGGTTCGGAATCAGGTCGTGCCGGCGCTGCAGCTGAACGTCAATCTGGGCAAAGCCGTTCTTGAACTGGTTACGCAGGGAAACCAGGCGGTTGTAGATAAAAACCAGGTAGAAAACAACGACGGCAATGACAATCAGGCCGATAACGGTGGTTCCCATGGCAACTCCTCAGGGTAATGGGTCAGGCGTTATTTTCCACGATTTGCTCGTGGAAACCTTTTACGAAGGTCTCAAATTCACGCGGCGGCAGCGGCTTGCTGAAGAAATAACCTTGAGCCAGCTGACAGCCGCGCTGGCTCAGATAGTATTCCTGTTCTGCCGTTTCCACACCCTCTGCAACCACCGACAGGTTCAGGCTCTTGCCAAGATCGATAATGGTGTTGGCGATTCGGGTGTCTTCCTCGTTGACAAGCAGATCCTGGATAAACTGTTTGTCGATCTTCAGGTGTTGAACTGGCATCTGCTTCAGGTAGGTAAGCGAAGAGTAGCCGGTGCCGAAGTCGTCCACTGCGATGCTTATCCCGGCTCTGTTCAGCCTGTGGAGTTTGGCCACGGCATCAGAGAGGTTGGTCATGAAGCTGGTTTCGGTCACCTCAAGCTCCAGCCGCCCGGCAGGAATCTTGTGTCTTCGCAGGGTATCGAGGATGTCATCGACGATGGTTTCCTGGCGCAGCTGTACTGCCGAAAGGTTAACGGCAATACGCAGTGGCGTGCCATCGGATGCCCATCGAGCCGCCTGCCAGCAGGCCTGGTCCAGGACCCACTGGCCGATTTCAACGATAGACCCGTTCGCTTCGGCGACAGGTATGAATGTGTCGGGAGGCACCATACCCCGAGTCGGGTGTTCCCAACGGAGTAGCGCCTCAGCCCCGATCACTCGTTTGCTCTCCAGGTTGATCTGAGGCTGGTAAACCAGATGCAGCTGATGGTTGGCCAGTGCCTGGGACAGGTCCTTTTCCAGCTGCTTCCTGTCGCGGATTTCCTGGTCAATGCTGGCGACATAGAACTGGAAGTGGTTATGGCCGTTCTGCTTGGCCAGGGTCATGGTCTGTTCGGCACTCTGGAGCAGGCGGTCTGCCTGGTTAGTGTCGGACGGATACAGCGCAACCCCCATGGTGGCCGTCATGGAAATGCTCTGATCTTCCACAAGCATGGGGGCGCTGATGCAGGCAAGAATCCTCTCGGCCGTGTCTGCTGCCTGGAAACCGTCCCGGAGTCCTTTCTGCACAATCACGAACTGGTCGCTGCCAAGACGCGCAATGGTAAAGCGGGCGTTGTCCAGTTTGTTGGTCAGCCGGTCTGCAACCGTCTGCAGGATCAAGTCGCCAGAGCGAAAGCCGCATTGCTCATTCACCGACTTGAAGTCGTCGATGCCGCAGACAATAAGAGACAGTTGTGAGTGGCGCTTGTTGGCCTCCTCAATGTCCCGTATGAGCAACTCCATAAAGGTATCCCGACTAGGCAGGCCGGTAAGCTGGTCGTAGCGGGAGAGACGGCTAACCCGATCCTCCGCCTCGCGATGACGTTTCTGGCTGTCACCAATGGCGACCAACAGGTTATTGGTGGCGTTTACCCACAGACCCAGTTCGTCGCTCTGATGGCCGGGTGGCGTTGTGACCAGGCGGTCGTCCGGGTGTGCCGGGTCTACCTGTTTCACGGAACTGACAATCCTCAGCAGTGGGCGTGTCAGAAGCAGATGGAAGACATAGAACAGCACCATCCCGAGGATAAGGGCCGTCGCTATGCCAGAAGCGAAGGTGACCGCCGCCCTGTCCAGCCAGGTGCGCGCTGCCGGTGCTGTATCGTAGTGAACATCCAGATAACCATAGACGTCTTCTGGATTACCTTCCCGGAATAGGGGTTCGCGGAAGAGGCGTTCATCATCGAAGAAGGGGTCAGTAACCGGGCGAAACGCGGTTTGCTGCAACGGGCGGTCGCGATTGCCCAGTGGCTCGCCGTCTGGATGAACGATTCGGGCCGTGTGCACCGCTTCCTTGGCGAAGAGACCGTCAACTACCTGTTGGGCGAGCTCGGCATCGATGCTGAATACTGCCTGGGTGGCGGCGTCTTTTACCATCGCGATGGTCTGCTCAGCGTCGCTGTCCAGCCCCGTGGACACGCGCTGGGCATCCAGGATGACCTGTATGGTGCTGACAATAACGCCACTGACAAGGGCTACGGCAAGAATCCACCGTAAGATTCGATAGCCCAGGCGATGTTCAACCTCGAAGGAGTTTTGCATTCAAGCCTGTCTTGTTCCGGTTATGCAAGGCGAGCGTTCCGCACTGTTTCAGGGCGAAAATGTCGCACTTCGGGTGATGTGCTTGGGGCCTCACCCTGATTGTTGGTGCTAAGTATGGTTCAGAGTTCCGATATCTTCATGGAGTATCGGCGATTTTTTCAAAGATTTCAGGGTGTGCTTGTATCAAATTGTAATTGCTCAGGTATGACAGACACAAAAACGCCCGCCAGGGGCGGGCGTTTTAACACAGTGCAGTGTTTGCAGTCTGTGTCTGGAAGCAGGGCTTCGATCAAGCCAGGTTTTCGTTCACGAAATCCCAGTTGACCAGGTTCCAGAAAGCTTCCAGATAGTTCGGACGGGAGTTGCGGTAGTCAATGTAGTAAGCGTGCTCCCAAACGTCGACGGTCAGCACCGGCTTGTCGGCGCCGGTCAGCGGCGTTTCCGCATTGCTGGTGTTAACGATGGCAACGCTGCCGTCGGCTTTCTTCACCAGCCAGGTCCAGCCAGAACCAAAGTTGTTGGCGGCCTTGTCGTTAAATTCTTTTTTGAAGTCTTCGAAAGAACCGAACGCCTTCTCGATGGCTTCCTTGGCTGCGCCTGTCGGCTCACCGCCGCCGTTCGGGCTCAGGCAGTGCCAGTAGAAGGTGTGGTTCCAAACCTGTGCGGCGTTGTTGAACAGCGGGCCGCTGGCGCTCTTGATAATGTCTTCAAGAGACTTGTTGGCGTTATCAGTACCTTCGATCAGGCCATTGAGCTTGGTGACGTAGGTGTTGTGATGCTTGCCGTAATGGTACTCAAGAGTTTCCTGAGAGATGTGCGGTTCCAGTGCGTTCTTTTCATAAGGCAGTGCGGGAAGTTCAAATGCCATGAGGTCGTTCTCCCTGTCTCTCTGTTTATGTGGATGTACACTCGCCCAATATAAGGGCGCTTTGAGCTATATCAACCCTTTGCTGTCAAAGAACTTTTAAACTCGGGGCTGCCGGGCAGGAACTGCGCACAATTCTTAACCCGCCAAACCAGTTCCTCGTAGCTGTCGGCCAGTATGTTCACATGACCCAGCTTCCGGCCCGGTCGTTCCCCCTTATTGTAGAGGTGAACGTGCGCGTAGGGCAGTTCAAGGATGCGCTCGATCTCGCCATGCTCGCCAATAATATTGATCATACAACTGAGACCACGGGGTGCAACGTTGCCCAGCGGGTGGCCACTGACCGCACGAATGTGGTTCTCGAACTGGCTCGTCATTGCGCCCTCGATGGTCCAGTGCCCGGAGTTATGAACCCTCGGGGCCATTTCATTGGCCACCAGACCATCGGCTGTTTCGAAAAGCTCAAGGGTTAATACGCCGACATAGTTCAATTCGTTCAGTAGTGCCTTTATGTAGCGCTCCGCATCTTCCTGAACATGCTTTTCGAGTTTTGGTGCCGGTGCAATCGAGTACCGCAGAATCCCCTCGTGGTGAGTGTTCTCAGCCATCGGGTAGAACGCCAGTTCGCCGTCCTCAGCGCGCACTGCAATAATCGATACTTCCCGGCGGAAGTCGACAAACTTTTCCACAATCAGGCGGGGGTGGCCAATGGACGCCCATGCCGCCTCTGCTTCCTCGGGCGTTCTGAGTACAGCCTGGCCCTTGCCGTCATAACCTTCGGTGTTGGACTTCGCCACCACCGGGCAGCCAAGCTCCTCGGCAGCGGCTTTCAGTGAGGCTGCGCTGTCGGCAATCTTCCACTCTGGCGTGGGAATGCCCAGCTGGCCGAAAAGGGTCTTCTCCGCTTCCCGGTTCTGGCACACCTGCAATGCCCGGGGGCAGGGATGCACTGGTTTGTGGGCGGCAATCTTCTCCGCCACCTCGACCGGCAGGTGTTCAAACTCGTAAGTAACGCGATCGACGCGAGAGAGAAAGTCATCCAGGTATTCGCCGTCCCGGTCGATGATGACCTCACCAAGGCCGGCACTGGGGCTGCCAGACATGTCATAGAAAACAAAGGTCTTGGCCAGTGGGTATCCGGCCAGTGCCAGCATTCTTCCGAGTTGGCCGGCGCCCAGTACACCAATTCTCATTTGTGTTCTCCTGCCTTGTTTTGGCGTTTAATCTTCTGGCTGCTCACTGCGGTGGTGACCATTTTGGGGATGCCACCAATAGTTCGGGGAGCCTTTGGCGGGAGCTTTTCCAAAACTGTAGAGGGCCAGGGATGGCCCGAAACAAGCGCACAGGGACGTGCTTGTAGCGTGTTTTGGAAAAGCTCCCGCCGAAGGCTCCCTTCACCCAACTTGAATCATTGATCTCGAGGGTCAGGATTGTCCAGAATCGTTTCGGTCTGTGTGGCCCGGAACTGTTCGACAGCCGTGCGAACATTGTCGTCTGAGTTGCCGATAATCTGCGCCGCCAGCAGACCCGCGTTGGTGGCCCCGGCTTTGCCAATGGCCAGGGTGCCGACGGCAATGCCACCCGGCATCTGGACGATGGACAGTAGGGAATCCAGACCGTTCAGGGCTTTGGACTGAACAGGCACCCCCAGGACCGGCAGGGCGGTTTGTGAAGCAACCATGCCCGGCAGATGCGCGGCGCCGCCAGCGCCAGCGATAATAACCTTCAGGCCGCGGTCTGCGGCGGTTTTTGCGTACTCAAACAACAGATCCGGGGTGCGGTGGGCCGAGACGACTTTGGTTTCATAGGGCACGCCGAGTTTTTCGAGCATGTTGGCGGCGTGTTCCATGGTGGGCCAGTCGGATTTGGAGCCCATGATGAGTCCTACAAGCGGCTGCATATGCAACAGTCCTGTGATAATTGGAAAGCCGGCCATTGTATGTTTTGCCTACCTACCATGCAAACTTATGGCTTCTGAGTAAGGCAGGATGGAGGCGCTTTCCGGAAAACGCTACGAGCACATCCCTGTGCGCTTGACTGAAGCCATCCATGGCTTCAGACATTTCCGGAAAGCGCCTCCATCCTGCCCCCGACCCTTTGCGAGAATAAAGATTGGTAAGGCTTCATTTTTACCTGCGCATAAGTACAGGTATTATCGGACCTTATTGTTTTAACCGTCCATAGTCAGGAGCTGTAATGGAACCCATTCGTCCAGATGATGATGAGCTGAGGGCTGAACGACCGATTGGTAGTGCCGGGCCGAAGAAAGCGGCGGAGAAAAAGTCCAGGCCATCGTCCGGTGGGAAGGGCGAACCGTCGGCGCCAGCAAAGCCTCCCAAAGGGGGTAAAGGCGGTAACGGGGGCGGTGGTCGTGGCAGCTCGGCCATGCTTTGGGTGCTCTTGATCGTGCTGGCCGTGGCGGCCGGTGCCGGTTGGTATTCGCAGGAACAGCGGGTTCAGGCGTTGGAAGGGCAGCTTGAGGAGGCGGATTACTGGGCTCGTCAGAGCAAGCTGGCGCTGGCCCGGTTTGAGGGAGAGCTTTCGGAAACTGGGGAGAACCTGCAGGAGCGGGGAGCGACTCTGGAGGAGCAGATCGCAGCGCACACCAAGCGCCTGGATACGGCAGACAGTGAGATCCGGAAGCTTTGGGCCATTGCCAATGAGCGCAACAAGAAGCGTCTGGATGAGCAGCAGGAGCGGATTGCTGCGTTGGAATCCGGTCTTGCGGAAGGCAAGCAGGCCATTGGTGCGCTTGAGGAGTCGGTAGAGAAGGCCCGGTCATCGCTCTCTGCCGATATTGCTGCTTTGAAGCAGCAGACGGAGACGTCGATTGCGGCACTACAGGAGGCCAGCCGGCAGGCAACGGATCAGTTGACGAAACTGAGTCAGCAACTGGCGGATGTGGATCAGGTGATCGAGAGCCGTATCCGGCGATTCGAGCAGGAGCAGAAGCTTGGAATCAGTGGTATGGAGGGGCGGATTTCGGCTCTGGAGCGGGAGACGGATGAGTTGGCCGGCGATGGCCGGGTTCAGGCACTCCGGAACGAGGTGGCCAGTCTGAAGCGAACAGTCGAGTCGATTGATGCTTCCCGTTCACAGCTGACTTCCCGCCTGGTTAGGCTGTCTGAAGAAGTGAACCAGCTGCGGAGTCAGGTCAGCGGGCAGTAATTGTCCCGCAAGGCGTTTCGGTCATCGCATTTCGGGTTTTGTAACGGTTTGTAGCCATCCCTTGCGGTAGCTCTCATTTCTGCGGATTTGCAGTTGTTATGATCAGGCAACTCGCAATCAGGATGAAGAGTTAACAACAATGAAAACCCGAGTGCCTTCCGTTTTTCCCTTGCTCCGGCCGCTGGTCGCGTTTCTTCTGTTGCTGGCGGTGTCCGGGTGTACGGTTTATCAGTCCATTGGTAAAAGCGTCGGTTCGTTCCTGCACCCGGTTTCCGGCCATGATTTCGTCCACATTGATAACGACAGCTGGGACCGGCGCAACGCCGTGCTGTATTTCTATCGGACCCATTCCCAGTGGGCTGCAGACGAGATCGAAGCCCCAAGTGTCTACATAGACGACACCCACTATTTCAACATCCGTAACGACAGCTTCACCTGGCTGGAGGTGAGCCCCGGGGAGCGCCATATCGCCATGCGCCGGCCGCTGCTGGGGCTGGAGGGAATGAACTCCTTCAGTCTGAGCCTGATCGCCGATGCCACGCTGGAAGTCGAGCCCGGAGAGATCTATTACCTGCGTTATAACGAGCTCTCAGAGCCGGGCCAGCGACACCCTGATCTGGATCCGGACCACCCGCTGACCCAGGGTGACCTGCAGCTGGTTACCCGGGAGTATGCCATGCAGGCAGATGAGATCGTTTCCACTCGATTCCTCAACAGTGATCTATTGGCGCCGAACCACGCTGCAACTTCGATTGTGGAAGTGAATGAAGACATGGATTACGAGCGACAACTGGTGTTGCTGGAAGAGGAGCGGGAGCTTGAGATCGAGCGGATGAAGGAAGAAGGCAAGTACGAATCCGCTTCCTGGTTCTGGCCATTCGGTGGTGGCCCCACCGTTCCCCTGGAGACAGATCAAAAGATTGAGCAGCTGGAGCGGGAGTACGCGGAACTGGAGCAGGAGCGTGAGCGAAGGGAAGAGGCAGAATCCGGAGGTGGCTGGTGGATTTTCTGAGTGCTGACTACACTGACGTCAGGTGAAAAACGCGGGAAATACAAAAACAATGGCTCTCAAGGATTCTCTTAAACTCAGATTTGAAAAGCTTGCGGACGATGTTGTTCCCCAACTTCTCGATAGCTGGGGCGATCTCCAAAAAAGGCTGGATGACCTGAATTGTTCCCTGGCCAATCGGGCCGTGCCCGAAGACAGGCGCAGCCGTGTCAGCGAGTTGTCCCTGCAGGAGAAAGCCCAGCAGGCTGGGCAGGATCGTCCGGTTGTGCGGGCCGCCAAAACCTCGCGGCGGAAGTGAATTTGCTTAAAAACTGTACGCTTTTGAATGGCTTGCAGGTTTTTAAAGAAAATTCCGGGAAAATATTTGACACCGCCAGCCAAATGCTTAAAATGCGCCTCTCACTTGGTTGAGACAGCACAGCTGCCAAGCAAGTGAATGCCTTTTGAAAGGCTTGAAAGTGGGTGGTTAGCTCAGCTGGGAGAGCATCGCCCTTACAAGGCGAGGGTCACTGGTTCGATCCCAGTACCACCCACCACTTTCAAATGCATCACCGGATCACCCCATCCGGTTTCAGGTTCGAGCCCGAGGGCCGAATTGATGCGGAGCGGTAGTTCAGTTGGTTAGAATACCGGCCTGTCACGCCGGGGGTCGCGGGTTCGAGTCCCGTCCGCTCCGCCATTTTTATTTAGAAAGTATTCCCGGGTGGTTAGCTCAGCTGGGAGAGCATCGCCCTTACAAGGCGAGGGTCACTGGTTCGATCCCAGTACCACCCACCAAATTTCGAAAAAGGGCCGATCCGCAAGGATCGGCCCTTTTTTTATTTGCCAATCAACGATTGCCCGCAAACCCGCACAACATTGCCGTTCACTCCATTGGATGCCGGGCTGCAATACCAGGCGATGGCTTCTGCCACATCCACCGGCTGTCCGCCCTGGGAAAGGCTGTTCATCCGGCGACCTGCCTCGCGGATAGTGACCGGCATCGCTGCTGTCATCTGGGTTTCGATAAACCCGGGAGCAATGGCGTTGATGGTCACCCCGTTTTTCAGTTGCCGGGCCATGGCTTCCACGTATCCGATGACTCCGCTTTTGGCGGTTGAGTAGTTAGTCTGCCCGAAGTTGCCAGCAATCCCGCTGATGGAAGAGATGCAGACAATGCGCCCGTTGTCCTCCATAAGCTCACGCTTGGCCAGTTCCTCGTCGATCAACTCTTCGGCAGTCAGGTTTACTGCGATGGTCATATCCCAGAAGTGTTCAGGCATGTTGCCCAGGGTCTTGTCACGGGTAATTCCTGCATTGTGAATCACCAGGTCCACCCCGCCGAAATGCTCGTCGATAAAGTCGGCGATCAGTTTTGGTGCTTTGTCGTCGGTAATGTCGCAGGCCAGTGCCTTGCCTTTGATGGCGGATGTGACCTTTTGAAGATCTTCCATGGCTGGCGGAATATCCAGACCAATGACGGTCGCGCCGTCCCGTGCCAGGGTTTCTGCGATGGCGGCGCCTATGCCGCGGGAGGCGCCCGTGACCAATGCTATCTTGCCGGTCAGCGGGGCGACGGGGTTGGTTGCCGGCGCCGCATCGCTTTTGCCGATCTTGACGACCTGGCCGGACACGTAGGCAGAGCGGGCAGACAGGAAGAATCGAACGCTGGACTCCAGTTGCTTCTCTGCTCCGGGCGCCATCCACAGCAGGTTTGCCGTTGAGCCTTTCTTGCCAATTTCCTTGCCCACGCTGCGAACAAATCCTTCAAGTGCGTGCTGAGCCGCGGCCTGGGGTGCTTTCCTGCAGGTGCCGGGGTTCTGGCCAACGACCAGAACGCGAGCGTTGCTGCCGAGCTTTTTGATGGTGGGGTGGAAAAAGTCGTAGAGCGCTCGAAGGTCGTCGGGGCCTTTCAGGCCAGAGGCGTCGAACACCAGGGCCGAGAATTTGTGGTCGATGTCCGACCCCAGGTCCAATGGTCGGGCTTTGTTGCCGGCTTTGGATGAATCGTTCAGGCGCTCGTTGCCGCTGGCATGGTGCAGTGTGGCGGCACTGGCGCTGAGGGTGCCGCCAATGGCTGCGATGGCTTTGGCGCCGGCTGCTGCACCAATGAGGACGTCGCCCTCAATAAAGGGCTGGTCGGTGCGTTTGAGGCGTTTCAGGGGCACTGGCGCTGGCAGACCGAGGGATTGTGCGGCGGTTTTACCTACCGGGGTGTTTACTATTCTAAGATAGAGGTCAGACATGGTGGCTTCCTTGTTTTGCATTCGGGTTGCTGGATGCGAATCGTCCTACAGGGTAAAGAATCGGATAGTTTTTGGATTGACTCAATGCCTGTAGGGTGTTGTCAGGGGTGCCAATGAGGCATTTCGGGTTGTCGCTAAACTGTCGACATTAACAACTCAGCCTGGGTGCAGGGAACATTGGGGGAAGGCTTCCCAGAACACGCCCGTGAATACATCCATGTAGGGCTCGGTCGCGCCATCCTTGGCGCTCCACGGTTCTGGGAAGCCTTCCCCCAATGTTCCCCCTGACATCACGGTTACTTCAAAACGGATGAATTGATCATGGCAGAAGCATCGAAAACTCCACGTAAGAAAACCGCTACTTCTAAAAAGACCGCCTCCGCGCCTTCGGGTATTCGCCGCGTGGCGGTTCTGGGTGGTAACCGGATTCCGTTTGCGCGTTCCAATACAGCCTACAGCAAGATCAGTAACCAGGAGTTGCTGACGTCGGCTCTGCGGGGGCTGGTGGACAGGTATGGTCTTGAGGGGCAGCGGCTGGGTGAGGTGGCTGCCGGAGCGGTTATCAAGCACTCGCGGGATTTTAATCTTACCCGTGAGGCGGTGATGAGCTGTGGATTGGCTCCGGAGACTCCGGCTTATGATATCCAGCAGGCCTGTGGCACGGGGCTGGAGGCGGCGATTCTGGTGGCTAACAAGATTGCCCTGGGGCAAATCGAGTGCGGCATCGCCGGTGGAACCGACACCACGTCCGATGCGCCGATTAGCGTGGGTGAGGGGCTCCGTGAGATTTTGCTGGATTTGAACCGGGCCAAGACAGCGGGCGAGCGGCTGAAGATTCTGGGGCGGTTCCGGCCGGGGCATCTCAAGCCGGAGGTCCCTGAAAATGGCGAGCCCCGCACCGGCATGTCGATGGGCGAGCATGCCCAGGTGACGGCGAAGGAGTGGGACGTTGCCCGGGAGGATCAGGATAAGCTGGCCGTCGAGAGCCATCAGAAGCTGGCCAAGGCCTATGAGGAAGGTTTCTTCAACGACTTGATGACGCCGATGGCAGGTTTGGAAAAGGACAACATTCTGCGGCCGGATACCTCGCTGGAAAAGCTGGCGACGCTCAAGCCGGTTTTTGATCGGGAAAACGGCACCATGACGGCAGCCAACAGCACGGCGCTGACGGATGGCGCGTCTTGCGTGCTGCTGGCCAGTGAGGAGTGGGCGAAGGCCAATAATTACGAGGTTAAGGCGTGGCTGACGTTCTCGGAGGTTGCGGCAGTGGATTTCGTGGACAAGAAGGAAGGCCTGCTGATGGCGCCTGCCTATGCGGTACCCCGGATGCTGGAGAAGGCTGGGCTGACACTGCAGGATTTCGATTTCTATGAAATCCATGAAGCCTTTGCCGCTCAGGTCCTTTGCACTCTGAAAGCTTGGGAGGATCCGGCTTTCTGCAAGGAGCGCCTGGGCCTGGACAAGCCCCTGGGTAGCATTGACCGTGACAAACTCAATGTGAAAGGCAGCAGCCTGGCGACCGGCCATCCCTTTGCGGCCACCGGTGCCCGCATTGTTGCGACTCTGGCCAAGTTGCTGGAGGAGAAGGGCAGCGGTCGGGGCCTTATTTCCATCTGCGCTGCGGGTGGCCAGGGGGTTACTGCGATTCTGGAGAGGTAGGTTTGGTTAAACCCGGAACTTTCCTTTGACAGTGTGGATCACACCCCTTATCATGCGCGCCACGTTGATCAGGGGTTCCCTGAGAAACAACCAGTTTGATGCGGGGTAGAGCAGTCTGGTAGCTCGTCGGGCTCATAACCCGGAGGTCGTTGGTTCGAATCCAGCCCCCGCTACCACTATTGAAGTCAAGCCCGCTTTTGCGGGCTTTTCTCGTTGTGCGCCAGGCATGGCGCGTAGCGCCTTGACGGCGCTGTTCCGGTCCAGGTGGTGCTGACCGGATGACTTGGGGGTGTAAGTCCCCTGTGGGCCCGGCAAGGGGAACCACTAGCTGGA
>Ga0189285_100032_pt1 | contig 164985 bp, 163 predicted proteins | sample GEYOminimetaG_FD_130315 | JGI IMG/M metagenome (GOLD analysis project Ga0189285, IMG submission 130315) | Marine microbial communities from the Costa Rica Dome - GEYO mini metaG | ecosystem: Environmental > Aquatic > Marine > Oceanic > Photic zone | place: Costa Rica: the Eastern Pacific... | reverse complement strand
TCGAGAGACTTTTAAGCATGGCGCCATTGTGAGGCAGCTCTGGACAACTGACCTCGAAGACGACAACGCAATGGATGGACCGCGACAAAGAAGACCTGGAAATGGCATTGACCGATTAGACGATAAGCGGGTACGTGAGAACCGAAAGCTGTACCCGGTGTCATATGGCAGTGTTTCCTATGCAGAAGCGTTCGCAGCCACTCTGAAATACGTCTGGCGGGATGCACGGTTAGGCAAGCTTGAAGCCCCTGTCAGCCGTCAGGACGAGATCAAGTGCGAGATTACCCGGATCGAACTTAAAACCCGGATGGGTGCTGCTGATTTTGCCCGTGTTGATCGCCTGCGGGCTGAGTGGAGGATGGCGGCATGATGAACATGGACCGTCGTTCATTCTTCGGGTTGGTGGGGGCTGTGGCGGCAGCTCCGGTCCCGGTACTGGCAGACGCGCCGCCATCGGTTACATCGGCTGTAGCGCGATATGTGAGCGTTATGGAAAACGCCGGTTACACCCTGACCGCAAATGATCGGGGAGAAGGGTTTTCTCTCAAGGGTTCCGGTAGTCACGATTATAACGTGCGCAATCATGCTGCTGACGAGTTACACGCCAGCGGCGCCAATTTCTACGATGTCGGTAATTATCTGCTTATTCGCGCTGAACTAAGCTGCGTAGCGGGCTGATCGCTCGAACCTGAAATACTGAAATCACCAGTTTCTCCGCACCCAATGGAGAAGAAACGCAGACACCCAGCTTCATCGGCTCCGGTGTTTGCGAAAGCGAACCCCTGTGCGTTTCCGGGATTGGTGGCCGGACGCCGATGGAGACTAGATATGCAAAACGAACTGAACCTAGACCAGCAAAAATCCAGCTTTCCTGCCGTGTCTGAAGGAAATATCGGGCACGATTTAATCCAGACCGTCGATGCACGAGAACTGCACGGGTTTTTGGAGGTAAAGACTTCTTTCAAAGACTGGATTGCTCGCAGGGTCTCTGAGTACGAATTTTTGGAGGGGCAGGACTTCTGCTCATTTTTGAGCGAAAGTTCCGGAGGTCGCCCCCGGCAGGAATACGCGCTTTCCCTAGACATGGCGAAAGAACTTGCCATGGTTGAGCGGAACGACAAGGGCAAGCAGGCCCGCCAATATTTCATAGAGTGCGAGCGCAGGGCAAAGCAGCCTGTCACGGTGGATGGTCTCCTTGCCAATCCCGGCCAACTTCTAGAGATCACCAAGGGTTACGCCCTTCAGATCGCGGAGAAGGACCGTCAGATCGAGGGAATGCAAAAGGAAGTGGACGCCCATGAGCGACTGACCAAGGCCGACGGAAGCCTGAGTATCACCGAGGCCGCAAAGAACCTTGGTATCCGTCCGAAAGACCTATTTAGCTGGTTGTCTCACAACGGCTGGATTTACAAGCGTCCAAATGGGGCTGCATGGCTCGGTTATCAGACCAAGTGCAATCAAGGTCTCTTGGAGCACAAGACTACCACCGTCCACCGTGCCGACGGCTCCGAAAAGATCACAGAACAGGTCAGGGTAACTGCTAAGGGAATGTCGATTTTGGCAAAGCTCATTCCGCCGGTCGCACAGGTAGCGTGATAAGATGCCGATACTTGATAACCCGCGACATGAGCTTTTCGCCCAAAACCTAGCAAAAGGAATGTCGCGGGATCAGGCTTACTCCATGGCAGGCTTCAAGCCTCACCGGCAGAACGCGCACCGTCTGATGACAAAAGATGACGTGATGATGCGCGTCGATGAGTTGAAGACCAGAATAGCCGAAAAAGCCGAATGGAGCGCCGCTGATAGGCTTTCGGCATTGAAACGCATCTCCGACACCTCTGAAGCAGAAGACCCCCGGGTCGCAGTGTCAGCCATTGCCGAGGCAAACAAGATGCAGGGCAGTCATGCGGCATCAAAACATCAACACAGCGGGCCCAATGGTGGCCCTATCCCAACAATAGACTTGAGCAACGCCACGGATGCGGAACTTGAAACCCTCTCAAAATTCTTCGGGCCTCTTGCAAGCGGATCCGTCGATGATGATGAGGGCGATCCGAGCGGAGAAGGCCAAGCGTGAAGCCGAGCGCGAAAGGGAACGGGTAGCCAAGGACGCTGAGCGCATCCGAGAACGTAGCAAGACCCTTGCCGGGTTCACCCGAGAGGCGTGGCATGTTCTCGAACCATCTACGCCTTACATCCACGGCTGGCACATTGATGCCATCTGTATGCATCTGGAAGCCATCACTACCGGCAAATTCCTCGCTCTGGGACTGCCTAATCGGCTTTTGATCAATGTCCCTCCGGGGACGATGAAATCACTTCTGACAAGCGTTATCTGGCCTGCATGGGAATGGGGCCCGATGGGAATGCCGGGACTGCGGTATCTCACCACGTCCTACGCTGAGAAGTACGTCAAACGTGACAGCCGTCGAATGCGGAACCTGATCCAGTCGGAGTGGTATCAAACTCTCTGGCCGGAAGTCAGATTAACTCGCTCCGGTGAGATATCGTTTGAGAACACCAAGGCGGGAAGCCGGGAAGGGGTCACATTCAACTCACTGACCGGTGGCCGTGGTGACAGGGAAATAATTGATGACCCGCATTCGACTGAGACTGCCGAGAGCGATGCCGAGCGGGAAACCGCAATCCGGATCTTCCGCGAGAGTGTCCCGTCTCGGATCAATGACCCGGTGAAATCGGCCATCGTTGTGATTATGCAGCGGCTGCACCAGGACGATATCTCGGGCCAGATTGAAAAGCTCGGTTTGGATTACGTCCACTTGATGCTGCCTATGGAGTTTGAGCCTGACAGGCGGTGCGAAACACCACTGGGGTTCGTTGATCCCAGAACCTATGACGGTGAGCTGCTTGCCCCCGAACGCTTCACACGGGAAACGCTAGCACGAGATCAGAAGTCACTGACCGAGTACGCCATAGCGGGCCAGTACCAGCAAAGGCCGGTGCCTCGTGGTGGTGGATTGTTCAAGCGTGAGGACTTCGGGTTCATCAAGTCCATTCCTGCCGGCACTGTGTTTGTCAGAGGTTGGGACTTTGCCGCTACTGAGGGTGGGGCCAGTGCCCGGACTGCTGCGGTCAAGATCGGTAAGATGCCGGATGGGCGGTTTGTCGTCGCCAGCAGCATTGCCGAGGCCTATGGACCTGCGAAAGTAAGGAAACTGCTGAAATCTACGGCTGAGCTTGATGGTAAGAGTTGCTGGATCAGCATCCCTAAAGATCCTGCGCAGGCAGGTAAGGAACAAGCACAGAGCCGTGTGGCGCTACTGTCAGGCTACCGTGTTGAGGCTACCCCGGAAACGGGTAGCAAGGTCACCAGGGCCGAGCCGCTATCTGCACAAGTGGAAGCCGGAAATGTGGTTCTGCTCGAAGCAGAATGGAACCAGCCGTTTCTGGATGAAATCTGTTCGTTTCCTCATGGCAGACGGGCCGACATACCGGACGCTGCATCTAGGGCGTTCAACAAACTGACATCGCTAAACACCAGCGCGTTCAAGGTGCCTTTCGACAAGATGATCTGTGAACCATTCGCCATACCAAGCCATTGGCCTAGAACCTTTGTGATCGGGGTGGAGCCAGACGCACTGGTTGCACTCTGGGGCGCTTGGGATGAAACCGGCAACTGTACTGCCTTCGGGGAATATCAAAGTGACCGGGCATCAGCCGCCATCGATGCCAACGCCCTACTGGCCCGTGGTTCTTGGCTAACCGGTGAACTCGTTGCCGGTGATCGAATGAACGCCGATGACATCAAGGGTTTCAGATCGGCGATGCGGGCCCACAAGCTTATCGCCCGTCCGGTTCGAAAGGATGGAAGCACGGCCTTTGCGGCGACCCGTCAGGCATTGGAGCTAAACCAGGTGAAGGTGTTCCGGAACCTGTCTGGTCTTGCGGATGAATACGAGGGTTTCACAGAACCAGAAGACGGGAAACAGATGAAGCCTTCTTTGATGATGAAAACCTTCATGGCCCTGATTGCTGGAGGGAAGACCTCAGGCAAAGTTCAACAGGACGATCCCTTGAGCACCTTCTCAGCCCCCTCAGTGCGTTCAACAGCGGGATATTGATGGATGAGCGATAAATCTCTCAGTGACCGCTTGGGTGGCCTTCTCGGCAGTCTGGATCAGAAGGTCAAAGAACGCGTCAGCAATCGCAGCGGTATCGAACAACGCTGGCTGGAAGACTTGAGGGCTTATCACGGTCAGTATGACCCGGATGTAGCCAGCAAGCTCAAGGCTGAAGAGCGTTCGGCATTGTTCATCAACATGGTTGGGCCGAAAACAGATGCAGTGATAGCCAAGTTAGAGGACTTGCTGTTTCCGACTGATGATAGCAACTGGGATATCGGACCATCTCCAGTTCCGGTCTTGTCGGAATCCGCTGCAAAGGCAGTCAAGGCCAAGGAAGAAGCGCAACAGCAGCGTGATCAGATGGCTGAACAAGCCATAGCCGAGCAAAACCCTGATCTAGCCGTACAAGCTCTACAGGCCGAAGAGCAGGTTTCGCGGATCGATGAGGCCATGAAGGAGCTGCACAAGCAACAGGAAGAGGCAAAAGACCGCTGCAATCGGATGAAATCCGAAATCGAAGATCAGCTGTCGGCTTCCTCCTATCAAGCGGAATGCCGTGACCTCATAGAACAGGCCGGAAAGCTTGGAACAGGTGTCCTCAAAGGCCCTGTGGTGAACGACAAGGCAAAATGGAGGTGGTTGGAAGGGGAAGGTGGTCACCAGCTCACCAACGTTGCAGAGAACCGACCTGCTGCTCGTTTCGTCGATGTCTGGAACTTCTTCCCCGGTGAAGTCGGCAAGGTGGAAGACAGTGAAGGGTTTTTCGAGCGCCACCTGTTGAACAAACACCAAATCCGCAAGCTCAAGAATGTGCCGGGCTTTAATGAAGATGCGCTGCGCCGATTGATCAAGGAAGACCCAAGGGACAATCCGCCAAGTTACCTGCAGCAGATCAAGGAACTCGGGGACAGCAATAAGAGCGGTACCAGAGGCAAGCTCTATCACGTCTGGGAATATAATGGGCCGGTTGATGAGGATGACCTCACAACGCTCATGGAGGCATTGCCGCAAGAGGGTGACGCCGACATTTTGAACGAGCTTGACCCGCTGGAAGAACTCCATGTGGTGATCTGGTTCTGCGATGGTCAGCTTTTGAAATTCGAGCTGCACCCTCTTGATACCGGCGATCCGATTTATTCGGTCTTCAACATCAAGAAGGCTGAAGGCTCGTTGTTCGGATATGGCATTCCGCGCATGCTCTGGATGGCGCAAGACATGCTCAATTCCGGCGCCAGAGCAATGATGGACAATGCCGACAAGACTGTTGGACCGCAGATCGTTATCGACAGAACCAGAATAACACCAGCTGATAACAAGTGGGATTTGAAGCCCTTTAAAATCTGGTACTCGAATGACGGCATCCCGAAGGACGAGCGTATCTTCGACATGTTCCACATCGATGGGCATCAGACTGAGCTTGCCAACATCATGGCAATCGCAAAGCAGAACATTGATGAGGAATCCGGACTGCCAAAGCTGGCTCAAGGCGAGCAGGGTAGTGGGGTAACACGCACGTTCAATGGAATGGCGCTGCTGATCAACGCGACGAACGTTGTTTTCAAGCGGATCGTTCGGAACTTCGATGATGACATCAGTGTGCCGACCATTCGCCGTTTCTATCACTGGAACATGCAGTTTTCTAACGAAGAGGCAATCAAGGGTGACTACGAGGTCGCCGCTCGTGGTTCCTCCGTTCTTTTGGTTCGGGAGATACAAGCCCAGAACCTGATGTCAGCAGCCGAAAAGTTCGGAAATCATCCCGTGTATGGCCCCATCATCAAACCACGGGAAATGGTGGAGGAGGCATTCAAATCAATGTCTCTTCCCATCAACATCTGTCTGAAAACAGAGGATGAGCTGAAAAAGGACGCGGAAGAAGCAAAGAACAACCCGCCTCCGATACCGCCAGAAGTCGAGATCAAACAGCAGGAATTGCAGCTTGAACAGATGCGCATGGAAGCACAGCAGGCGAAAGACCAGGCTGAATTGGCCGATAGACAGCAGGAGCGTCAGGCCCGCATCCAGATTGCCGTGTTGGAGCGCGAAACCCGCATCTTGATGCTGGCGGAGAAGTCCAACATCGAGTTGGAGAAGATCCGGGCAAATTCCGAAACTGCCATAGCTGCGGCAATGACCAAATTGCAGGACAGCCGGGAAGAACGGCAGCACAAGAAAGAGCAGTTGGCCGGAGAAGTTCAAGCAACACTGATCACAGGGCAGGCATCCGGTGGACTCGCATAAGATCGACACAAATTCGAGCACCTGGTTGGCCGTGAAAGCCAAAGCAGATGCCGAAATCAAACGCTCTTCAGGCATCATCGAACGCCGAGGTGCTGACCCGATCAAAACAGAATTCGAGCGTGGCGTGATCGCTGCTATGCGCAGCCTTCTTGGTCTCCCCAAAGCTCAATAAACCGCGCCTCGTCTGACGAGCCGCATAACTCGGCCGCTCTTTGAAGCCGCCAAACCTCCAAGGCTGGAAAACACCCATGGATGACAACACAACGTCGCCCTCGACAGAGGCCGATGATGAATTCGCTCGTGGTTTTGAAGAGTTCGGTTCACTTGCAGATGGCGACGATCCCGCTGAAACGCCGGAAAACGCCGAAGACGGTGACAAGGGCTTGGAAGAACCCAATGAGCAAGACGGTTCGGAAACTGCCGAAACAGAAGCCGCTGAAACCTCGGAAGGTGAACCTGAAGGGGAACAACCAGCTGCTGATGCCGGAGATCAGAACCAACCCGACGAACTGAACCAACTTCGCGTACAGAACACCCGTTTGGAAAGTCAGTTCAAATCTGTAAATGGCCGCTATCAAGCCGCTGAACGCAGAATTGCCGAACTGACACAAAAGCTGGAACAGCAGCAGAGCAATCCGCAGCAGAACATTCCGTCTCCCGGTTCCGAAGAATTCCGCCAATCCTTCCCGGATGTGGCCGAGTTCATGGATCAGCAGGCGCAGGTTATCCAGCAGCTTCAAAGCCAGCTTCAAGGCGTGTCAGCGTCGCAAAACGATGCTGAAGCACGGCATATCGAAAGCCAAGAACAAGCACTGACCGCCGCCCACCCTGATTGGCCCGAGCTGATCGATGGCAGCGGTGCAGACCTGCAAGCGTTTCTTGATAGCCCTGGCATTACCCGCCAGTCCTTGATCGACTTTGAGACAAACCGAACCGGCATTCAGGACGCCAGCGCAGCCGCGCGCTTTGTTGGTGAGTTCAAGAAGTTCCTCGGGATCGAACAGCCTGTCGCACCTGCCGAACAGCAGGAACAGCAACAGGACACCCAAAAACCACAGGCCGGACTAGACGCAAAGCGAAAGCGTCAGCTTGCCGGTGCTACTTCACCCCGAAATACGTCCCCCGGTGTCAATCTGAACACCGCAAGGGGAGACAGTTTCGAAGACGGGTGGAAGCTTGGCGCCGGAGAGTAACGGCCTCTGATGAGGACTATTTCAGATGGTGAATAAGTCTAGCGACGCAAATATCAGCCCGAGCACACTGGGGTATGCAGCTGCAAAGATGCTATCGCATGCTGCTCCTACGATGGTGCTCGACAAGTTCGGCGTTTCCAAACCAATGCCGAAGAATAAGGGCACGGAAATCAAGTTCCACCGTCCAAAGGCATTTACCCCGGCGACGACACCGTTGGTTGAAGGTGTTACACCGGCCCATAGCTCCTTTGAGTATGAGGACGTGACCGCCAATATCGAGCAATACGGTCAAGTGGCTGGTATCACTGATGTGATCGAAGATACCAGCACAGACCCGGTGTTGAACGACATGGTCGAAATGCTGGGAGAAAACATCGGAGCAACGTCTGAGGCGCTGACTTGGGCAGTGCTTTGCGGCGGCACCAATGTGATCCGTGCGAACGGCACTGCGCGAACGGATATCAATACCCCGATCAGCAAGAAGCGTCAGCAACTTGCTATTCGAGCTTTGAAGGACCAGAAAGCGAAAAAGCTTCGCAAAATCCTCTCTGGTTCCACGAACTACGGCAGCAAGGCAATTGAGGCTTCTTACATTGTTGTAGCCCATACCGATGTGGAAGCGGATATCAGGGCTCTGCCGGGTTTCATCCCGGTTGCAGACTACGGAACCATGAGCCCGGTATGTGCTGAAGAAATCGGTGCAGTTGATGACGTCCGGTATGTGTTGTCGCCCGATCTGGCCGCTTACGAGGATGCTGGTGGTGCAGCCGGTACTATGAAGTCCACCAATGGGGCCAATGCTGATGTGTATCCGATCCTGTACATAGGCAAAGAAGCTTATGGAACGGTAGCGCTTCGTGGGATGGACGCTGTGGAGCCTACCATTATCCCAGTCAGCAAAAAGACCAAAGATGACCCTCTCGGGCAGATCGGTCTGGCTGGTTGGAAGACCTGGCACAAAGCGGTCATTCTCAATGAAGCGTGGATGGTACGTTTGGAAGTTGCAGTCTCCAGCTTGGAAGACTGAGGCTTTTGAAATGACGAGCAAGGCGGCGGGTTTCTGCCGCCTTTTTCTGTTCCTGAGGATCGAAACTGATGACTGAAAAAACCATGATCGCGGTGGCCGATGCCGACCGCAAACAGCTGGCCTATGCCGCGAAGAATGTTCACAATCTCCAATTCAACGGTCGTGATATCAAGGCTGAAGAACTTCGAGAACTTCTCACATCAATCAATGTGACCGAGATCGAAGTCGATGGTACTGTTCAAGGTGACAGTGACAACACACCTCCTACTGGCGCACAAGGAACCACATCACCAGCCGAAGAAGGTGAGAAGCCGGTTTACACCAAGGCGAAGATCAAGATATTCGTCACCGAAAAGGACAAAGCCCCAGTCCCACTCGGTGTCAACGGTAAGCTGATGTACGTGCCGCGTGACAAGGAAGTCGAAATCCCAATCAAGTTTTACCACGCATTGGATGACGCCAAGCACATCATCTACGAGAAGGGCAGCGGCAAAGTCGGTGATGATGCAATCAAAAACCCGCAAAAAGTGCATAGATACCCTCATTCCGTTATAGCGTTTAGCTGATCGGATTGATCCTTATGAATTTCCTCGAACTCTGCCGACGGGTTGCTGCTGAATCCAGAACCGTTGACAACGGCCTTCCTGCGACCGTTGAGAACCAACGAGGTCGATTGGGCAAGATCGTGACATGGACTGCTGAAGCCTATGTCGAGATCCAAAACCATCGACTTGATTGGATCTGGATGGAACAAGCTTTCTCGGTCCCTTTGGTGATCGGTCAAGCCAAGATGGACAAGTCAGATGTCAATGCTGACCGTCTTGGAGCTTGGTTGATCGGGAAAGACCCTCTGACTGGTCGGGAACGGTTGCTGGTGGTTGATCACAGCGGCCAGTTCAAGCCCGTCACGGCGATGCCATGGGCCGAGTTCAGGGATCGGTATATCAGAAGCGCAGAAGCCGAACGGCGCGATCTCCCAAGATACTGCGCAGCGGACCCGTTGGGCTTTCTGCGCCTCTGGCCCACACCGGATCAGGCTTACACCCTGAACGGGCTGTACCGACCATCTCCCCAACGGCTTTCGAAGAACGATGATGTGCCGGAAATGCCTGAAGAGCATCACATGATCATCGTCTGGAAAGCCTTGATTACGCTCTCAGCACACGATGAGGCATTTCCTCAAGGCGGGGCTTGGCATGGCAAGTGGATCAGCGCGTTGAGCGATCTCACCCGCGATCAGTTGCCGGAGATGAAATTCGCATGACCCTGCAACCGAACTCCGTGATCCTTCGTGGCGGCCTGAACTTGGTCACTCCAGCCATGGCTATACCGGGTGGCATGGTGCTCAATGGCTTGAACTACGAAGCCGATGCATCTGGCTATACCAGTCTTGAAGGCTATGAGCGGTTTGACGGCCGACTTGCTCCAAGTGATGCCGAATACTGGTCGATGCCTGTTCAATTGTCTTCTGGCGTGTCGGTTGGAGATACAGTCACCGGGGCTACGAGCGGGGCCTCTGCAATTGTCTTGTTCGATGCGGATATCGCTGCTGATCGACTAGTTTTGGCCGAACTCAACGGAGAGTTTGAAGACAACGAGGAAATCAAGGTCGGTGCATCTGTCATCGGCCACTGCCGAGGCAATGCAGTAGATAACGGCGCGACCAATGACGAGGACCACAGAACATTCCTCAAGGCAGCTATAGAACGCCGCAGAGCGCTTATCCAGAAAGTGCCAGGGTCAGGCCCGGTTAGATGCGTCTTTGAGCTGCTTGGCGAGGTGTATGCGATCAGGGACGCTTCTGACGGCGCGCGGGGCGTTCTGCATAAGGCGTCAGTTGCCGGGTGGCAGGAAGTGCCTTCCAAGCGGCTATTGGCCTTCACAGCCGCTACGAATGAGATCGTCAGCGGTGATCAGGTCACCGGCGGGACTTCCGCAGCGACTGCTACAGTGCTTCATGCCGTCATCCTAAAAGACAACTGGGGGTCGGTAGGCAATCCAAGTGGTTCCGGTTTTCTGATAGTCGACCAACAGACCGGAACCTTCGTCGCGGAAGATGTTCTTTCAGTCGGCGGCACGGCGTCCGTAACCGCGTCTGGCGATAGCGAGCCGGTCGGGCTTCCAGCCGGAGGGGTTTACGAGGTCGAAACACACAATTTCTACGGCTCTGCGGGCAGCGACAGAGCGTATCTGGTCAATGGGATTGGATCAGGCTTCGAGTTTGACGGAACCGCGCTGGTGCCTCTGAAAACAGGTCTTTCCGAGGAACTGGAAAAGCCAACCCGTGTGCAGGTTTTCTCCGAGCATCTTTTCCTTGGGTATGAAACCGGGACTGTAATGCGCTCTGAGACAGGGACACCGGTTCAGTTCAGAACAACAGCCGGTGCGGGGGAAATTGGTTTTGGTTCTCCGATCCGTGCATTGCCGACAGCCTTCAGCACAGCTCTCGTCATCATCGGCAAGAAGAAGATCAGTTACCTGACCGGCACGAGCATCGATGACTTCCGGCTCGATACCATCAACAATAAGGCTGGAGGGTATGCCGGCACAGATCAGCTTGTCGGTGAGTTGATCTACATGGATCGTGCCGGTGTCCGGTCGCTCTCGGCAACGCAGAAGTTCGGGAATTTCCGGTCCAGTTCTGTTACCGCCCTGATCGAGCCTTGGTGGAAGGCAAAGCGGAAAAACAAGGTCAAGCCAGTTGGTTCGCTGGCCGTCTCGTCCAAAGATATCTATCGCCTGTTTCTGTCCGATGGTTCGGTTCTGTCGATCTATGTCGGAAGTTCAAAGGCTGAGTGTATGCACCTCAGCTATCCATTCCGGTTCAATTGCGGATGGGGCGGTGCAGATGAGGAAGAAGAGGAGCTGACGCTCGTCGGTGCTGAGGATGGTTTCGTCTATCAGTTGGACAGCGGCAATTCGTTTGATGGGGAGCCGGTCACGGGCTTCCTGAAACTGCCCTACAACTCCTTTGGCTCTCCCAATCAGAACAAGACGTTCTTCAAAGCAACTTTCGAGATTTCTGGTGCCCGTCAGACCCAATTGGGACTGGTGGCTGAGTTTTCTAATGGCAATCCTGACCAACCCCATGCCGGTGAACAGCTCTTTGATGTCACAGGCGGCGGCGGGATCTGGAATGTGTCGAACTGGAATGAGTTCCTTTGGTCGACCCAGCACGTCGGTCAAGCAGATGCCTACATCGATGGTAATGGCACCAACGTTTCCGCGACCGTGATTTTTGAAGCTACCGAAGACAATCCTCACACGTTGTCCATTGCAACATTCCACTACTCCAACCGGGGACTGGCGAAGTGAGCAATCCTTACTATCAGCGAACACACCTATTTCCTCGCCATACAACAGCTCGGGGAGAGGCAGTTCAGGAAGAACTCGACAAGATAGAGGAAGCATTCGACAAGATCCCGGATGTTACGAACTTCTATTCAGGCTCGATCACATACGGTGTAGATACTGGGGCGGCCAATGCTCATGTGGTCAACATCAAGTTTGGTGCTGAATCTCCCGAGGCTGGCGTTCATGTAGCATTCGTCGCTGCTGGAACCAATACAGGCCAAGCAACTCTGAAGTACGGCACTTGGAACGAGAAACAGATCAAACGCGTTGACGGGTCTGAACTGCTTGCGGGAGATATCCGGCAAGACCAGCTTCTCGAATTGCGTTACACCGGGTCATATTGGGTCATTACGGATGTATCCACAACGGGAGTATTCGAAGCTGCAGCAGATGCGCAGACCTCCAAAAATGCTGCATCAGAAAGCGCTGACCTCGCTCAGGCATGGGCTACAAACCCTAAGGATCAGGAGGTAGTTCCGGGGGACGGTGAATTTTCATCTCAGCACCACGCGATCAAGTCGGCTGCGTCTGCTCAAAGGGCCGATCAATGGGCCAACAAAGCCGTAGACACTGAAGTAGAGCCCGGCAAGTTCTCGGCAAAACACTGGGCGACGAAGGCCGAGGCATCAGCTAATGACGCTGCCAACGAGATTGTTAACTATTTAGATGCTCTCTTAGAGTTGGCACACCGAACAGACCTTCTTGAAGCCGCGACGCAGATCAAGAAAATCCATTTCTTTTCTACCGGTACGGATTACACGCGGTCGTCTGAAACGGAAGGAAACCTTTCTGATGGGTTTTCGTTCTACCCGGTCTCTGACACGTCGCGTTTCTTGATTATCGGTCTGGCGACCATGTATAGCCGCCACACTACTGGCGGGAATGACGCAAGAGCCGACCTGCGGATGATGTATCATTCGAGTGCCGATGGTGCGTGGAAAAATATGTACGGGTCATTCTACGCTGGTTTGGCAAACACGCAGCCCTACGGCAGCAGCAGTACTCTGATCCACTGGGACACTGCTGTGGGTATGGCCGATCTCGGGCGTGAGGTACTGAGCTACGGTAATCCGGCAAATCGTGCGCATATAAGACTGCGCGGTGAGTGCGGGTACCCAAACAACTATTTGTGCATCTATCATTCTCAATTTTGTGTGCTGGAGTATGAGCAATGAAACAGAAGACATTGATTGATGCCGCTAAACACGTGCTCGGGCACAGCCGGTTTTATGCGCGCGGCGGCGTTGTTCATCTTGATGAAACGGATCAGGCGGTATCGGCAACCCTGCAGGCGGAGATTGAGGCAAAACTCACCGAGCTGAACACGCCGACACTGGAAGAAATCAAAGCCGAGGCCGTTAAGGCGGTCAAACAGCGCCATGCGGAAACACTGAACGCATTGACAGGCGGTGAGACCATCGAAGAGAGAGATACCTGGGCCCCAAAGGCAAAGGCCGCTGAACGATATCTGTCCGTATCTCCAGAAACCATCAAGCGCAACGAAGATGGCACGGCCAAAGATGCCGAATTCCTGATGATCGAGACCGAAGCGCTCTTTGGTGAGGATGACCCAATCCTGTTTGCTGAGACGATCAAGGGAAAGGCGGAGGAATATGCTCGCCTGATCGGCTTGGCCGGGGGCATCAAACGCAAGGCGCTTACAGCCATTCATGCGGCCCAAAGCGCGGAGGAAGTGGAAGCAGCCTTGCTGGCGTCGGATGTCGAGGCAGAAGCGGAGCTTGGCAAGTGGCTGGCGAAGGCGGCTTAATGTCCGGGTTCTCTAGCTTCGGCCAATTTGAGCATGTGCCGGGAACGCACAAAACCTACGTCCTGACGCATGCCTTGTATTGGCATATCGGCTGCAAGGGCTCTGACTGGTTACTGACTATTGAGGCCGGAACGGATTTTGATATTTCCGTTCTCCGGTTCTTGGAATGGCTCCAGAGCCCACATGACAGACGGGTGTTACCTGCCGCGGCTATCCATGATGAGCTACTGAAACGCGGCCATGATGTCGCCTTTGCATCAGCTGAGTTCAGGCGGGCACTGCTAGCCCGAGGATGCTCACCGCCAAGGGCATGGGCCTTGTTCACCGCTACATTAATTTGGACCGCCTCAGGGCGGTTTTTTCGTGCCTTGAGACAAGGGAAATAGACGATGAGCGTTTCAACGCAGGATTTGGTCAACCTCTACAATTCCGGCACGTCTGGCGGATCAGTGACAATGAACCAAGGTAGCGGAGGACTTGGCGCGCCGTTATCAGCGCCGACCGAAGTGCTTGGTTACACGCCGAAAAACGAGAGCGTTTCTGAGAATATTAATTCAGTCATCAAGCAAAACAGCCCATTGATGACACAAGCCAGGTCTGCCGCAAAACGAGCAGCCAATTCCCGAGGCTTGATGAACTCTTCGATGGCTATCAATGCGGGGCAAGACGCTGTCCTGAAATACGCCACACCTATCGGCTCACAACAGGCGCAGCAGAACTTCCAGCACAATGATGCGTTCAGGAAGTACACCTACCAAGCCGATCTAACCAATCGGGAAGTCGCTTCGAAGGAGAAAGTTGCGCAGTGGCAACTGAACTCCACGGATTCTAACAATGCCGCTCAGCAGGCCTATAACGCCGCAGCGCTTTATGAAAACCAGATCGCCAACATCAACAACAACACCAACTTGTCGAGCAGTTCTCGTTCCGGTCAAATCAAGGCGGCGCGACGAGAATACGACCGTGCCATGCGCCTGGTCGAGCAAATCTACGGCGTAGACCTGAACTGGGCCTGACATGATCCGGAAGGCTCAAATGCAAGATATTCCAGCGCTGATTAAGCTGCTGGAAGAAGCCCATCAGAGATCGATCTACGCAGATGTTTGCGGGGTCGATATCGGCCTTGCAACAGACTTGCTCAGTCAAGGGATTTGGGCATCAAAATTTGATGGCTCAAACAGCTTTGCTCGGGTTTCGGAAACAGATGGAACCGTTGAGGGCTTTATCCTCGGTATGGCAGTGCCGCTGTACTTGATTGGCGACAAATTGATGGTTTCTGACCTGTTTTGGCTTTGCTCGGAACGCGTCGACCCGAAAGACCCGATCAAACTGATGAAATCATTGATCGAGTGGGGCGAACAACTCCCCGATGTAGTCGAAATCAGATGCGGCGCGACCCCGGTTATCCAGTCTCCTGAAAAGGCATCAAGGCTGCTCAAGCATCTGGGCATGGAGCCCTACGGCGAATTTTTCAAAAAAGAGGTGAAAGCATGTCCAGCGTGATCTCTGGTGTTGGCAAGGTGTTTAGCGCCGTTGGAAGTACGGCAGCGAAGGTGACAAGCTCGGTTGCGGGTGTTGGTGCAACAGTATTCACCGCAGGAGCTGCAAACGGCACGTCCATGTTCCGGGGCGGGTTCAATACTATCGTGAACTCAGCCGGAAATGGTGCGGTTAGAAACGTTCTGACAGGAGCTGCGAAACAAGCAGGGCAGGGCGGAGCACTCAGTCAAGTCGCATCAGGCGCAGGAGGTGGCGGACTCATGGGCGGGCTTGGTGGGTTGCTGGAAAACCCGATTGTTGGTGGTGCAATTGGCGGCTTCGGGGAAGGTCTGGCTCGGAAGCAGGAAATCGACGCGATAGCGGATGAAAAGCAACGAGACCGTGATTTCCTACAGGGCCAACGGGACCAGATCCGAGACAGCTACAATGTTGATCCGTCGGCCTATCAACCACGGCATGTGGCAGCCCACTATCAACCGGAGCCTGAGTTCGACCCAGCCACCGGGCGCATCAAGGTCAAATGATCAATCCAGTTGATGTTTTGGGCCTGATGTTGTGGTCAGACATTCACCGGAATTGGACAGTCGAAGATGTGGGGCGGCTGATCATGCCGCCTTTCAACCTTGGTCAGTTCACCTTCATTCAGGGTGACCAGGTGTTGGCCTTTGCGAGCTGGGCGTTTCTGACACCCGAAGCTGAAGAAGGTTTCTTGTCCGGAGAACGCAAATTGATGCCGGAAGACTGGAATGCCGGTGATCGGGTTTGGTTGATCGATGCAATCGCACCTTTCGGCCATGCTCGGAAAGTTTGCAGACAAGTCCGGCAGACCCTCCGCGATCAGGGCCACAACGGCCACAGCATCAAGTTCAAACGCGAATATGGCGGTCGTGAGCGGTTCGCTGAAGTGAAGCTATGAGGAAAAACCAATGAGCGGTGGTGGCGGAAGCAGCAGTTCTGGCGGCTCCAGTAGTTCCAGCTATGGAAACTCCGATGCAGGTGGTCGTTCCAGTAGTTCAAGCAGCTCCAATTCCAGAGTAGCAAACGCCTATGCGCAAGCAGCAAATTCCATGCGCAGTGCCGGTGTTCGAAACCTCTCTGGTCAGGACAGAACCAATACAAAGACCGGTCGGTCTAGCTCCACGGTGGCCAGCTCTTCAAATGGCCGTGCTCGTGGTACCAGTAACGCGACAAGCGGACGTTCCAGCCTTGGCGGCTTGGGTGGACGAGATGCATCAGGTGCTCTTGGAGGCCGTGAGAGCAGGTCTGTCAGCCGCAGCGCTTCGTCCGCCGTGTTCAGTTCAACCCCCTTAGCTCAACAGAGAAATCACCTTGGCTCGGTACCACAACAAAAGGCAACCAGTTCGACGGCATTCGATGGCCGTTCTTTGAGCAGCCGTGGCAGTGAGCTTTATACTTCTCCACTCAGCGATACGAGATCAGTTCGCACATCAACGGCCATAACTGACCCGTTTGGCTATGAGCGGCAAAGCACAGACCGGTCCATGCGGTTTTCGGACGAGCCGGTCAATGCGCATTCTGGATCTTCATTTAACCAGCAATCAGTAAATCCAAGCAAACAAGACATCCAGAATTACGCCTATGACTCATTCAGAAAGGCCGGGTACACACACGAGCAGGCGGCAGGCGTTCTTGGGAATATGGAGGTTGAGAGCGGTTTTAATCCAAATGCCAAAGGCGACGGTGGGCGGGCATTCGGCCTATTCCAACACAATGATCGATCTGCGCAATTGAAGGCGTTCGCCAAGAGCAAGGGAAAGCTCTGGAATGATCCTTATGTGCAGGTCGATTTTGCGCTCCATGAGTTAGCTACAACGGAAAAAAATGCTGCGCGAGCATTGAAGCAGGCTCAAACATCTCAGGATGCAGCGAAAATTTTCTCGGACAAATTTGAACGACCCGGCACGCCGCATATGTCTCGTAGACAAACTGCAGCTTCGTCTTTTGATCGCACCTATCTGGGCCGAGCTAATCCAGCAAACTCGGGCTTCTCTGGAGAGTTGAATGTTGCGCTGGTCAGTGATGGGGAATCCCTGAACCCGGTCGATGTACCCGGAAGTATCCAGAGTGCAGATCTGAACTTAGATCAAACTCCGGCTGTACCAGCTGCCAAAGGTGGAAATCCTGTCGCGGTAGCTTCAGCAGGAGAAACAGCTCTTGCGTCCACCAATAGTGAGATAGGTCGGGTTTCGGAGGTGGTTGGATCGACAGGGCTTCCTGCTCAAGACCGGATCGAACTTGCTTATTTGAGCGGTGGTGCAGGTCTTGATGGTCTGGTCGGAATGTCTGCTCAGACTCTTGAAAATAGACCGATGGCCAAGGTCGAATGGAGTTTGGGCCCAAAACGTCCGAACAAGCCAACCAGCGGAATTGATGGTGCAGTTCGATCTGTTGTCGGGGAACAGCTGGGTGAAGACTACACCGTTCGAGTTATTTCAGGAATGGGCGATTACGGCGCCAAGCACAGGCATCCAACAGGAGCGGCCATTGACTTTGATATCATCGACCCCGACGGAAAGAAGATAACTGATCCAAAGGTTATCGATTCCGTAGCCGTGGAAATCTCACGGCGCACAGGTGGAAGTATCGGTTATGCTCATGATGGCGGGTACATGGGCCGTGGTCGAATTCATGCGGACTTCGTAAAGCCAGACAACGCGGAAACTGCTGCGTGGTCGAGGGCGCGCGGCGGGAGCCCAAACACCGGTGCAGAAGCTATTGAGAATCAGCTTTATTCCGCTGCATTGGCTGGGCCGTCAAATGGACCACGCGAAAAGCCTACAGAGAACCCGTTTGATGTTCTTGTAGCCGCCAACGATCCTGAAAACTTCGAAGCGGTTGCTACAAACGATAGTGTTGATGAGACCCAGACTGAGGAAGAAACAACAGCGCTGACAGCAGGGGAGCGGATGGAAACAGCGTATTTGTCAGCGGGTCAGAATATTGCCGAACAATATCCAGAACAGCGCGGGTTCGGAAAATCGGTGAAAAGGACAAATGAACCAAAGAGTGATGTCCGCAGTGTTGCCACAGAGACGATCACAGACGACGGTTCTCCACTTTCAACGTCAACCATCACGCCGGGGCCTGCGTCGCCGTCTGGCGTACCCGTCACGACTGTTTCAGTCACAAATCCCGACACACAGAAGAAATTGAGCCCAACGGCTCGTTCTCTGATCGAAAACGGTGTCGATATCGGTTCCTCGTTGTTGCCCGGTGTTGGGCCGATAGCTGGCTTGCTCAATGGAGTAAGTCAGCTGACCGGGAATGGCGGGCTTGGAAAGTTCCTCGCGGACAACATCGAAATGTCGCTCAACAACCCCGGTCGTATCCATACTCGTGAATCCATGACTGAGGGTAGGGATAGTCAAGGTGATCAGGAGAAACCCTCCAAACAGATCGACAAGTACCTCAAACCAGCCGAAGCAGCACCAGCAGCTCCACCGACTAAGCCGGATCTTCCGAAATATGAAGACACGGTTCGTTTCCCAAAACCTTGGGAGCGTTGGGGCGTGAATGCTTGGAAATACAGATAGGAACCTTTCGATGATGAATGTTGGAGCGCCTTCTATGGGCCGGGGTCTGGAGCCTGTATCGCCGCAAGCACCTGAAAATCCCCCTATGCAACAACCGACAGCGATGTTCGGCCAACAGGTACAGGCCAGCCCGGAAGAACAAGCGCAGTATGAGAAGTTCGTCAGCAACGCATTGAATGTGATCTACAACGACAAGGCTCTGCCTGCATATGTCGAGACCCTGAAGGGGGACGGTGATCCAAAGGCCGGTCTTGCGATGGCGACTGTCCAGACAATCGCGATGGTCGCGCAATCTGCCGAAGCGGCGGGGTTAGAGCTTTCTGGTGATGTGGTCTTCCACGCGGGCAAGGAGATTTTCGAAGACCTTGCAGACCTTTCAGCGGACGCCGGCATCAAGGATTACACCAAGGATCAGGACGCACTTGATGGTGCCTATTTCATGGCGCTTGACCAATTCCAATCGCTAATGGCTGACAATGGCCGTCTGGACCAAAGCATCTTTCAGGCTGACATGCAGAAGCTGATGGAAATGGACGGCTCGGGGGAGTTCGAAGCGACTTTGCGGCGACTGGCAGAGGCCGATGACATGCAAAGCCAACAGCAGTAAACGCCAGCCGCCCCACAGAGCGGTTCAATGGGTGGTCTTGGAGGTGTCTTGAAATGAGCCTTGGTTTCGGACTTGCAGGCGCCCTCAAGGGTGGCGGAAACGCGATGAAGGAAGATGCACTTGCCAAACGCCAAGCCGCACGAGATCGTCTCAAACTTGAGATGCAGATGGGGCATCAAAAGGCTCTTCAGGAGGACGATCAGGACTTCAAACGTGAAATGCTGGACCGGCAGACCCCAAAGGATTCCAGAACATCTGCGATGAAGGAATATCAGGTCGCCAGAAGTCAGGGGTTCGACGGGTCATTCCTCGACTATCAAAAGGCGTTGAAAGACGCTGGCTCTACCAAGATTACAATGGGTGGGGGCAAATACGGAACGATCCCGCCCGGCTACGAGCTGATTGAAACAGAACAAGGTGCCCAAATGGTTCCCATACCAGGCGGGCCTGCATTTCAAGAAGCAGAGAAGGCGAAAAAAGCCGCGGAAGTGGGGCAGCAGTCCAAGGCACGAAGCGGCAATGTGGTGCTGGAGGACATCGACCGCACTCTTCAAGGGCTCGACGAAGGTCTGTTGCCGACCTCCGGTGCAGTCGGTGGGGTTCTGGCAAATGTGCCGGGCACGCAGGCTTATGACGTTGGTCAGTTGATCGAAACAATCAAAGCGAATTCTGGGTTCGACCGGTTGCAGGCCATGCGAGATAGCTCACCAACTGGTGGGGCGCTTGGCGCAATCAACAAGTCTGAAATGGACCTTCTCCAAGCCGCACTCGGCAACTTGTCCCAGTCACAGAGCGCGGAGCAGCTGAAGTATAACCTTGAACGGGTCAAAGGCATTTATCTTGAAATCATCCACGGTCCGAACGCTGCATATAAAGATGGCTCCGATGATCAGAACTCAAGTGCGCCTACGTTCCCTACGGATGAAAACGGCTGGATGACCACTAAAAGCGGCGTTCGGATCAGGGAGAAACGGTAATGCCGATTTTCGAGGCTGAACTGGAAGATGGCTGGATCATTGAAGTAGATGCTCCGAATGCTGAAATGGCGATGGACGCGGTCGATGAGTACAAGGTTGCAACTCAATACGGCCAAGCCCCAGAGGGCATGGTGTTGGACCCGGAAACCGGGCAAATGGTTGATGCCGGTGCCATAGCTGAACAACAGAACTCAAGCTTTCTTGGCAAACTCGGGACCGCTGGAGCAACGGCGGTGGAAGGAATGCCAGTAGTCGGGGCGTACATGAGAGATATTGCCGGAATGGGCGATCCTGTTCAGAAGGAAGTCGCCAGCCAGCGAATGGACCAGTTTGCCAAGGAACGCCCAATTACAGCTGGTGCCTTGAATGTTGCCGGTGCTGTGTCGGCGGTTGCTCCTGCTGTGGCCGCAGCTCCCGCAGCTTTTGGTGCTGGCAGCGGGCGCATGATGGTGCGATCACTTGCTTCTGCTGGGTCTGGTGCCGCAATAGGTGGCGCAGATGCTGCCGCCCGTTCAGACGGTGATATGATCGAAACTGGCAAAGGCGCTGCTTTGGGCGGTGCCATTGGAGCCGCAGGCCCGGCTGTAGCGGCCGGCGTCGGAAAGGCGGTTGGTGCCGTTTGGGACGGTAGTAAGAAGCTGGTCGCGGGTGCTCCAGCGAGGGCTCAGCAGAGCGCTGATGATCTTCTTGAAACCGCGCTGAAACGTGACGGAATGACCCCACAGCAGGCCACCGCTAAGTTGAAAGAACTTGGTGATAATGCGCTCCCGGCTGACCTTGCCCCCAATCTTGCACAGCAGGCCGAAGGTCTGGCTACAATGCAAGGGCCAGCACAAAAAACCGTCAGGGATACACTGAGGGCAAGAACAGCAGGGGCAAGCGAACGGGTGACAAAGGCCGCAGACAAAGCGCTCGGCGAGCCTGTAGACGCCATCTCTGTTGCTGACGACATCATCGCTCGCCGCTCAGAGCAGGCAAGGCCGCTGTACGAAGCCGCATACGCCAAGCCAATCCAGACAACGAAACAAATGGCTGAGGTTCTGACAACTCCATCAGGCAAGACAGCACTGCGCAAAGCCCGGCTTCTCGCTGCCGATGAAGGCAAGAAAATAAATCCTGCATCCTTGGATGTGATGGGGGCAGATCTGGTGAAGCGGTCGCTTGATGATATGATTACCGTCGCCAAACGGGCAGGGCAGACAAACAAAGCGCGCGTGTTGACCGGGATAAAAGACAAGCTTGTTTCATCGGTTGACGATCAGGTGCCGGAATATGCGGCGGCTCGTGAGATATTCAGCAGCCATTCTGCTTTGCTCGAAGCAGCTGAAAACGGGGCTAATGCGTTCAGCAAGAAATACCCTCCATCATACATTAAACGCCAACTTGCAGAAATGTCTGATGGAGAGCGCGATGCATTCACACAAGGGGCAAGGTCGGCTATTTCCAATCTTATGGGAACTGCTCGCAATGATGTCCTTGCAGCCCGCAACGAGTTTGCGAAAAACAACAACAGAGAAAAGCTCGCCCTTATAATTGGGGAAGACGAGGCCTCCGCGTTTTTGCAGAAATTGGATATTGAAGGCCGGTTTGCAGGAACGGCCAATCAGGTTACAGGCAACTCAAGAACGATGGGCCGTGATGATGTGGTGAAAGAGCTGTCTGGCGAAGCCAGAGGTGCTGATAGCTTCATAAAATCAGCTGCAAACCTGAATTTTGGGGATGCGTTGGGTGCGGTCGGAGGGCGTGTAGGCCGTGCGTTCGCTGCGCCAGGTATAGATCGGCGCAATGAGGTTCTTGGGCGATCACTTATGGATCGCGTGCAGTTTGAACAAGCCGCAAAAAGGTTGACGAGCAAGGGCGGATTGCAGCCGAATGATCCGGGAGCTATTGACCGGATCACGCGGTCTCTAATGGTGACTAGGGGTGGCGGAGACTAGGTCGTGGACTCATTAACGCCCAACCAGATCCGGATCGCCGCTAGCTTAACAAATGCAAGGAAGTTTGCCGCGTGTTTCTCATATCGAGTGGCGACGCGGCGGTTATGCTTGATCCGGTTAAAGAACCGCTCCACCAGGTTCCGCTCCCGATAGAGAAAAGGGCTGAAGCAGATTGGATCTCGCCGATTGCGTCGAGGCGGGATGTTTGCCCAGCCACTATTGGCGGCGACAAGCGACCTGATGGCGTCCGAGTCATACGCTTTGTCGGCCAGAAGCATCCCGCCCTTGGGTAGGTCGCCGAGCAGATCGGCGGCGCTAAGACTGTCATGTTGGTGCCCGGGCGCCAGAGCCAATTTGATCGGCAAGCCGTTCGTATCGACCACGGCATGGATCTTGGTCGTCAACCCACCGCGCGACCGTCCAAGCCCTTCGGCAGCGCCATGCTTGATGCATGTGGCGTGCTGGTGCGCCCGAACAATCGTGCTGTCGATCATCTGAACCTTGGCATCGTCGTGATGCGAAATGGCAATCAGGATGCGGTCCCAAACGCCCGCGCATCGCCATCGCACGAAGCGGTTGCAGCACGTTGTGTACGGGCCGTATCGCTCGGGCAAGTCGCGCCAAGGTGCTCCAGACCTCAGCACCCAAAAGATACCGTTCAAAACCCGCCTGTCGTTCACACGCGGAACTCCTCGGGGTTTGCTAGGGAGGATAGGTTCGATGAAACGCCACTCGGCGTCTGTGAGGGCATAGCGCATTCGGACAGCTCCTTTTCGGAGTTTGAAACACGCTGATAGACCATCATTCAAGTTCTGCTTTCACTTCACAACCCAACCTTGTACTCAGCAGGCCAACGGTCTCACGTGAGCCCACTTCTACCTAGTGCTGCCGAAGCAACGAAAGGCTGTTTTTGAATGAGCCACGCCACTGTGTTTCGAATTCTAATGCCAGTTGACAAAAGGCTCTACTCAGCTTGATTGAAGTAAAAACTACATGAGTGACCTTGAGGCTTCGCGAACGTTGTTCGTTGCCCCGTCAAGCTGGTTCGCTGCCGACGAAATATTCTGAAGGTTGGTGGTGATCAATTCGACGCCTTGAGCTGCGGATTGCATGTTTGACGAAATATCGTTTGTGACTGCGGTCTGTTGTTCCATGGCGGTCGAAATACTCGTTGCTATTTCGGCGATGTTCTTAATCACCCCCATTATCGAACTTATCGCTTCAACGGCACGCTCTGTCGTGTCCTGAACAGAGCTGACTTGGGACGAAATCTCTTCCGTTGCCTTGCTGGTTTGAGAGGCAAGGCTTTTCACTTCCGAGGCGACGACCGCAAAACCTTTGCCGGCTTCACCGGCACGCGCGGCTTCGATTGTCGCGTTGAGTGCAAGAAGGTTGGTCTGGTCGGCAATGCCGTCGATCAGTTCGATGACGGACCCAATGGTCTTGGCATCTTCCGACAGGCCAGACATGATCTCACCGGACCGTTCCGCTTCACCCTGCGCGTTGTTGGAAACCTCCAATGCGACCTGAACCTGACGGCTGATCTCCTGGATTGAAGCGACCAGCTCTTCCGATGCGGCAGCCACGGTATGCACGCTTGAGGACGTCTGTTCTGAAGCAGATGCCGATTCGCTAGCTTGGTGCGCTGCCTCGGAAATCGACTGCGCCATTTCGGTGAGGTCTGCGTCGATCGTTTCCTGAACCTGCCTGCGGCGTTGACGTTCCAAGACCTGCGCGGTGATATCAGTTGCAAATTTCACCACCTTGAACGGACGGCCTGCCGCGTCCATGATTGGATTGTAGGTCGCCTGGATCCAGATCTCGCGTTCGCCCTTGGCCACACGCTTGAACTCATTTGCCTTGAATTCACCGCGTGCGAGCTCCTCCCAGAACTTTTTGTATTCAGCACTTTCGCGATACTCCGGATCGACGAACATACTGTGATGCTGCCCTCGGATATCGTCGATGGAGTATCCCACGGCTCCAAGGAAATTCTCGTTGGCATCAAGGATTGTGCCGTCCAGCTCGAAGTGAATAACGGCCTGTGAACGGTTCAACGCATCGACCTGGCCTTCAAAGTCGGCGCTGCGCATTTTCCGTCCGGTGATGTCGGAAGCAATCTTGACGACCTTCACGACCTTGCCGGCGGAATTGACGACAGGATTGTAGGATGCCTGGATCCAGACCTCATTCCCGTGCTTGTCGAACCGCAGGAATTCTTCCGCCTTGAACTCGCCCCGCGCCAGATCTTGCCAAAAATCCGCATATTCTTGGCTGTTGCCGTAGTCCGGATCGACGAAGAGACGGTGGTGCTGCCCCTTGATCTCATCTAGCGTATATCCCATTGCACCCAGAAAATTGGGGTTCGCATCAAGAATGTGCCCGTCCGGTGTAAACTGGATCATGGCTTGGGAACGGCTAAATGCCTCGACCATGGCCTTCCATGAGTTGCCGAAAAAGACGGTCATGTTCTTACCCTTTGAGCACAAATTCGCAATTCTCCAAATATTACGCATCGTAAAGTAAAGAAAAAATTGATCTAAATAGGATTGAATAACGTATAACACCTTCTTGTTACTCCTAGTTGCAGGTAACTAGTGTGCAATCTAAAGATAATTGATTGCCTTCTGCTTCAGCCACATTTTTGACTGTGGTGCGCGCGCGTCGGGAAATGCTGCTTCTTGTTTGGTCGGAAACGAAGATTCCGAAGAAGGACTATTAATCGTACATGACGATCAATCTGATCGATGCAGAAACAGTCCATACTTTCGCCGCCAGCGCAATAAGCGAACTTTGGTGTTGGGATGTCGGACGGCTGGCTTGTCCCGCAACTGAGACGTCGCCACCGCTTCACATGTGTCCGATGAGCGGTTGAAAGCAAACGGTCCCGTTTATGAGTACACAGCCTAATTCAGGCTGTAGATAGCAGCGATTAGCATCCCGAGCGGGATTATGATCGTAGACAACAAATAGACAGGAATAGGTTTGTTTTCTCGTTCATGCCGCCCAATTTGCGTGAATGCGTAAACCACGCCAACAGTGCACAAGTTCGCCAGAAGTACAGCTCCAAAAATCAAGAAGAAGTCCTGTGCAGCCATTACTCGCACCTTTCAGCAGTCACCGGGTCATTGTCTTTGCCGACTTGAAAAATCAAACTCCCGTCGTCCCTGAAACTTGATTGTACCGTGTAGACACTAACTGTGTCGGATGCAGGCCATTTATCCAAGCACTCGAAACTGGAACCTTCAATATGCTGACAGAAAGTTCGGCGATTGCTGCGGTTGATAAGAAGGACATCTTCAAAGACGGTGAAAGTGTAGGGGAGGTCATCGCCAGGGCAAAAATCTATAGCTTCCGCTGCTTGAGCGTGGATCAGACTGGATAAAAAAAGCGCTGAGCTTGATGTAAGGACTTTGATCATCCGGTATCCTATTCGAGAGCCGGTCAATTGCAAAGGCTGCGAATTAGCGGAATAGGCAGCCAAGGCCTTCGACAATTCAGTTCGAACAACAGACCTTTACGGCATATGTGTTGCCCATAGTAATGAAGGAATCGTCTGGAACGGCTCGAAGAGATTTTGCCTTCCTGAGAAGCGAGAGCGCATCAGATTTCAGATAGCTATCGCCTAATGTAATGGCATACCAACCGTTATTTGCCAGATAGATAGAAGTGTCGAATTCCATGAGACGCGAAAAGGTCAGCGCGTCGTCGTAGTTTTGAAAACTCTTGATTTGAATGAGGCGTCGTTCTGCTGATGTTGCATCAAATTGGGCAACCTTGATCCACGTATGGTGAGCAAAACCGATTGCTCCACCATTCGTGGATATTTGATACCAGCGGTCATAAGACCCAAGGATGCGAACCGGCATTCCGTTCCTGAGTTTCATAACGGCCGGCGATTTTTTGGCCGGGCGAAGTTTAAGGTCGATTTTCCCTTTAGGGTGGCGAACCCATCCATTTAGGGCTGCAGGAACCCGATGAGCAATCGCTGCACGTTCACGGCTACGGTTTTGATCTTGGGGGACAACCTTAGGGGCCGGAACTCTGGCAGTCTTCGGTGGTGTGCTCCGGTAGGTTGGAGCAGTGGTTTCAGGTTCTGAAGGTGTTGTAACTCGAAACTCAGCCATCTCTCTGCCGGACAAATAACGCATATCGTCCGGACCTGTTTGGAGGCTGATAGTCAAAAGTTTCGGATCAACTCCCATCTCGTCAAAGTAGGAGAGAATGTCTGCGGTCACTCGCTGAGTTATCTCGACGGCATCAGCCTTGGTTCCTTGTAGATCTTGACTGAACGAGGACTGATGGACGCCAATTGCACCAGGTTCTGCTATTCGCGTCACGCCACCAATGAATGCAAGGGCACATGCCGATGCGCAATTCAATTCACGGGGCTGGAAAGTCGAAAGATTCAAAAGCCTTATCAGGTGGCCTAACTCAATTGCTTTGTAAACAGAACCACCTGGACTGTCGAATGCGACCGCGGTTGCCTTTGTACTGACGGCCAATTCCATAAAGGGTGAAAGGTCGTCGGAGTGCTCAAATTTTCCAGAGACGATTACGTATTTCAATTCGTTATCAAGTGAGCCGCTAACAAACTCAAGCTCTGCTAGTGCTGGAGAACTCAATGGGGTAGTTTACGGAATAGTGCAAAATAACACCTTAAAAAATTGTCGAATGAATTTCATTTCACCCTTTGCGACATTTTAATTGGCGGATTTGGGAAAGTGAAACGCAAAAACTTGAAACAGAATACGCTACAGTGCAAGTTGAAAACTCAAAAATTAAAATCTGTCGGAAATTAATTCATTTGGGAGTGAGTTATTGCAGTTCCATTTACAAGAAATTTCTAGTGATTTTGATGACTTGAGTTCATTTAAGCATTCATCAATTTATCATACGAGCCATTTCATCCGCACTTTTTCAACGATCGAGTGTATTGGCTCAATATTCAGCGGAATATTACCTATTTATGTAATTGTCTTCAAATGCACTGACTTTGGACAATCTATTTTTTCCCTTTTGGACAAGGACTTTCAACTATTGAGGGAAATGTTACAGGAAATTGAAAACAATGAATTTATAAAAACCAACTATGAATTGGAACTTGAAACAGGAACCATCATTTCTATAGAAACTTCTATCACACTTTTTGAGAGATCAGTGTTCATTCGTTTATCGGATAAAAGTAATGATACTGAGGCAGTTTTACTTAGCTATACGCGACATCTACCTGTATTCAATCGAATATTGAGAAGAGTCCACAAGAACACTAAACGCAGATTGAAACAAAACTCTCTGGTAGTTTGTCCGCATACCAGTCTTTAGGGTGTCATTTTGCACTATTCCGTAAACTAACCCTTACATGTGCCGATCTGGGTCTTGCCGATAGCCCAAAACTCGCACAATCAGGACATGTGCGCCCTAATGGACCCCTCAATAGCAAGAAGAAGACGGAAAATACTCTGAACATGACCTAGCCCCAGACAGCGATACTCAACCCACGCATGTAGTACGAAATTCACTATCCATCAAATCTCAGCCTCGCTTTGCGGGGCTTTTTTTGTGCCTGACGGAGCGAGAGATGAACCTTAACCTTAACCTGGGTGACACGCGAACGATAGTCGACGAATGCAAGCGATATGGCTGTTTGCGTAATCAGACCGCCTATATCCTCGCTACAGCCTATTGGGAAACGGCGAGGACCATGAAACCCGTGGTCGAGGCTTATTGGCTCTCCGAAGGGTGGCGAAGAAGGAACCTCCGCTACTACCCCTGGCATGGTCGCGGCTATGTGCAGCTGACGTGGGAAGAAAACTATCGTCGTGCACAGAGGGAAACCGGTTTCCCTGTCCATGAAGACCCAGCCAAAGCACTGGAAGCTGAACCGGCATCGGCAGTCCTCGTAAAGGGTTCCATGGAGGGGTGGTTCACCGGCAAGAAGATCGGTGACTATATCACTCTGAAGAAGTCGGATTTCTTCAATGCTCGCTGCGTGATCAATGGTCGCGACAAGGCTGGAGCGATTGCGAGAATCGCAAAGGACTACGATAGGGCGTTGGAAGCCGAGGGCTACGGCGTGACAGTCCCGACACCGATTGCGCAGCCAAAGGCAAAACCGCAACTTCACAAATCTCTAGCGGAATCCAAAGAACTGATTACCGGCGCAAGTGGCCTCGTTGCGGCCGTTGGTGCCGTCTTCAAAGGCTTGGACGGCAACACGGTGGCCATGATCATGGCAGCCTTGGCGCTCGGCTTCATAGCAAACCGGCTTTGGGCGCGGTGGAAGGATGAACGCTGATGTTTTCCTTCACTTCCATCATCGCGCGGCTGAAAACCTGGGCGATTGCTGCCGGCATCGTCTTGGCTGCAATCGGGATCGCCTTTCTAAAGGGCAGGGCTTCAGAACGGGCAGCACAAAGCCACCAACGCTTGAAGGAACGCCGCAAGGCAATCAAAACCGCTCAGGAGATTGAGAATGATGTTGCGAATGACAGCCGCAATGATCTGCTGCGTCGTGCTCGTCGCTGGCTGCCAGACAATGACAGGTGATTTCTGCGATCTGGCTCGACCAAGAGTTCACGGGAATCCCGATCTGATGAGCGATGCGGCTTTGATTGAGTTCATCACCCACAACGAAAAGGGCGAACGCCTATGTGGTTGGGAGGCTGTGAATGCACGTTGATGTAGATAAAATATGGGCTGCTGCCACATCGGCGGTCATGGGCGGGGTAGTTTGGCTCATCCGCCGCGTCATCACCAATGAGCGGCAAATAGCTCTCCTCGAACAATCTCTGCGAAGCCGTGATGACGACATCAAAGAAATAAAGCAGGACATCAAGCATCTGCTGGAACGCAGGAATAAAGACTGATTCCGGTGCTCGTTTTCAATTCCGAAGGTCTACGTCACCGCACTGAACCGGTTGGGCGTGCAGACTAAGAGAAAATAGGCTTCAGTCCTCGAAACACTGCGGCTCTTCGCGATCATGGCTATCTTCTAGGTCTTCCGTTGCAGCTCCTGAAAGCAACAATTGCTCAAACCTCTCCTTGCTGATCTTCGCCGAGAGGAAATAACGCTCTCCCACCTCAAATACAGCAAATTCAATGCTGGGATCATCAATATGTTTTTCGGGATTGAGTTTAACTTTCCTCATCCGACTATCCCTTGTCCAGTACCACCGGACTAATGGAAGGTATTGAACTCGGTAGTGCAACATTTTTGTGCACTTGGAGCCGATGTGGGTGGTTGGTGGTAACTGTCAAACCATTGGAAAGGTGCCAAAAAATGTCTTTGAGCATTGCTGAATTCAAAGTTATTCAGGACGCATATGTGCGAGCTGCAAAAAGGATTGCCGATGCGGGCTACAGCATCCGGGTTTTAGATGACTTTGAGGCCGTAAAGACCGAAATCGAAGCAGCACAGAAACCTCTCACGCCATTCTTTTGGGAGAGCTACAATGACTTCAACGGGCATGACGCATTTTGTCTTGTGCTAGAGCAAGGCGGCAAAGGGCTGGCTTACATCTGCACTTTGCTCATCGAATGCGGAAAGAGGAATTTCCACCAAACGTATACGGCTCGATTGAACCGGGTATATTCCCATGACCCAAAGGCAAGGCTTGATCCAAATTGGGTTTGCGACCCCATGCTAGAGATCAATGGACTCGTTGCTTACTCCGGCGATGCTGTTCGCCATCCGGAATTTACCGGAAAGGACACCCTCAAAGCCTTTGGTTGGCTCTCAGCGGCTTCTCTGTTTTTCACTGTCTGCTACAATAAGGATGTTTCTTGGGTAGTGGGTACGGTTCGAGAACGAGACTACCGGCGAGGACTCGGTCAAGTCTACGGGGCGACCCGCGTCGATCCGATGGCGGAGAAGTGGCTTAACTTACCTGATGAACGCGAAGCGAATTACGCGTTCTGCTCCAGCTCTCGTTCAGATATTCTCTACCGTGCCAAATGCGCCATTCATCAGTCGGTACAACCAGAACCGACAGGATATAATTTGGCGTCCTTAAACCAGTCACGCCGATTTGAAAACGCCTGATTATTCGGAAATAGTCGACCGGGTAGGGCTTCAGGTGCCCTGGCGGTGTAACCTCCATTTCTATCCGGTCTGCTACCATATGTCCCTTTGATGCTTCTACGAAGCCAGCTGCAGCAGTTTGGTAAAAGCGTGGGTCTTGGTTTTGTACAGACGCGGAATAGTCCTCCCCGAATTGACCTTCCATGATTTCATTCAGAAACGACTTTTTTCCGAGATAACCCATCTTTGGCAGGTTTTCACCATCAGCCCAATTTACATAGAGAAGTAGGGAATTGCTGTGCGGCATTCCTGAACGGAAAATTCCATTCTGATCCCTCCAGTAACCATTCAGGTTTCGGATCATATCGCCAGCGGTGCCGGGGATGTTGGCAGGTTCAAACTTCGTTATCTGCATATCCATCCTCCATAGCCGCCATCATTGTTGCAAGCCGACTGAGGAGCTCGTCTTGCTGCTCATGCGACAAATCGCGAATATCTGTGGGGCTGCCGGTTTCCTCCAGCATCATGGAAATGAATTCGACGTAGTATTGTTCGAGGTCACTTTCAGGCGCGATAAACAGTTTCTCGCCAAGTGATCGGGGGTATTCACTGGATGGAGGTCTCTTGATCATCAATTAAACCCTGAGATCGTATTTCCCTAACGGCGCGAAGCACTAGAAGGGCAAAATCGGTTGGGGCCACTTGCAAATTGCGTTGTTCGATCATCTGTCGAGCGCCTTGTCCGACATCTTGAATAAAGGCTTTAAAGTTCGGATGGTCCATCGGTATTGGGACTCTATTAAATGCAATTTCAGACTGCTGATCGATGCTTATATCATTAGTATCCGCGTGAAATTCGCGTGAAATTTCCTTAAAGTCATCAATGTATTTATTGACCAGGTCTTGAATAATGTCGTCCATCAGGTGCCCCACTGAGGATCGCCGGTTGAGTCCCGATTATTATCATACGCAACTTTCGGGAGTAAGTTAGCGTTAATTGACCGCGGGCGACACGATAAGCTTTCCGCCCTTTGTGCCGCATTTGGCACAGGTGGGTAGTGGGACACTGTGAATTTTCTGGCTGACGCTTTTTTTGTAAGGAACGCGTTTCTGTGGGGTAAGTTCGTGGTAAGTTGCACTTGGTACGATAGGCGGTCGCACGGATCGTCCACGGACTTGATTGCCGATTTCAAAGTCACCTTCAGTCAAGCATTATTGGAAAGTCTGCGATCTATCGCACATTCCATATTTTCGGATGGAGCGCGCGAGTGCCAAAGTGGTATGAGCTGCGAAGAATTTCGCGCTTGATAGGGCTCATTCATATTGAATAGTCGAAAGAATTCCAAGAGTGATTGCAAGCTTGTAGAATTTGGTTGAGGGCTTGCACGAAGGTCAAACTTTGCCAGTTTTGGTAATCAGTCTGCCCAATTTGTTGACCTTGTAGGTTGCACAGGAAAGCCAACTCAGCTTCCATAATGATTTCCAGACCACGCAAGCTGTCTGATCCAAGTTGTTCAAGGGTGCTGTCAGGCTTAATAGTTTTCGGGTCTATTTCCAGAACTTCCGCGACCAATCGGCGAAATCGAGATTCTATATCGTGCAAAAATTTAGTCCGTTTTAATTAAAAAAAAGCCCCTGTGAGGGGGCGGGGAGTGGGTGATAGCTGTCGAGCGTTTGAAAATCCAAACGGGATTTGACAGTGCAATCTGTCTTCCTCGAAGACAACTAGCTTATGATAGTAGGTCGGTTGCATTTAACCGCGTGCCATAATCTTCAGGTTCTCCGGTGGCCACTACTAATGCGTTATTCATAAGCGGTTTTAACGTTGAATTGGCGGAAATTGTGGCCATTCCTTGGCCACGGCCTTTAATGTCAATTGCACCCGTCATGCTGCGACCACAAACCGGGTTGCCACAATGCGCGGTCAGTCGGTAGCTGCGGAGTTTCAGGTCCGCCAGTGTCTCAAGGGTGATGGGTTTGTGTTTCATCGGTCGCCAATTTCTCACCACAAGCTCCGTTGTGTCGCATCTGTGTTCCATAAAATTGGTGTAGCCATATAAAGCTAACCTGAGAACATGCGTGGAACATTCCGTCCCGGTTTTGTCCGCATTTTTCGACGAAACTCTGTTTGTTCTCTGCATGTTCCTGCATGAAGCTGCAAGGGGCAGGGGAGTGGAAAAACCACCATCAACCCCAAAAAAGGCTTGCTTCCCAAGGTCTAGAGTTCTAAACGGGACTGGCCGGAGAGGTGGCCGAGTGGTCGAAGGCGCTCCCCTGCTAAGGGAGTAGGCGGGCAACCGTCTCGAGGGTTCGAATCCCTTCCTCTCCGCCATCATCTCAAAAATCTCCGATTTCATTGTTGTTGTTCCGCCGCGATCGCAGTCAGAGCGGTGTGAGCTCCAAATGCTTGTTTTTGTGCGGGCACTTATCACGCTGAAAAATGATGTCTCTCGACATAAATCCGCGTTTTTCGGCTCTCATGCACCTGTAAAAAATACAGAGCTATCTTTCGAAAATAACTCGCATTGCAGGCGAAAAAGTTTTAGTTTCAAGGGCATGAGGCTTATGATTTGCCGAGATGTATGACCAAAAAAGCTCCGGACGCGATAAACAGAAAGAGACCGACACTTAAGTCAATTGCCGAGCGGACGGGGTTGGCCGTTACGACTGTTTCCAAGGCTTTGAGAGGTCAGGGCAACTTCAGCAACGACACGATCAAACGAATACAGCAGGTTGCAGAGGAAATCGGCTACCGACCAGACCGATCAGGCGTGGGGCTGCGCACCGGCCGCAGCTATGTAATTTCGGTTGCTTTCAACCAGTCTGAGGATATTTCTGACTTTGAGCGGCAAATCGTGTCAGGTGTTGCATCTGCACTTCACGAAACTCCGTATCAACTATCCCTCAACGTGACATTTCCCGGAGCGGATGAGGTTGCAGCCTACCGGAATATTGCAGAGTTCCGCCGGGCGGATGGCATTATCTTTGCCGACACATTTCCTGACGACGCCCGGGTCAAGCTGCTCCAAAACCTAGATTTTCCTTTTGTCACCCACGGTCGCACGAAACTGTCTGAGCCCCATGCGTTCTATGACTTCGATAACGAGAAATTCGCTTACCTCTCAGCGCTCAGATTGGCGAGCAACGGGCGGCAAAGAATCGCCATTGCGTCTGAAGATGTTGGTCTGACATTTTATGAATATGCGATGGATGGCCTTCGCCGGGCCGCGCAGGAAACAGGGGTTTCCGTATCGGTTTTGAGACCGGCACCAGGTGTGAAAACCTATGCGGCGGCGATCCATGAAGGCGTGCGAGCTGCTGTCGCCAAAAATGAGCTGCCAGATGGCATCATCTCTTCCAGCGATATTGGTACGCTCGCCATTCTTGATGCTCTGGCGATCGAGGGGATTGAAGTCGGGACAGATGTTGATGTTGTCTCACGAAAAACATCCTCAATCCTCGATTTCTGTCAGCCGCGAGTGGACACGATTTCCGAGGATTTGGCAGAGGCCGGCGAGGTGATGGCGCGTCTGTTGGTACGCCGAATTGAAGGGGAGGCGCCCGCCAATTTGCAAATCATTGGCGAGCCGTTTCCTGATTGGGAGCAGTGACCCAAACGCCGGTTGGGCGACTTAGGCGGCCAAAGGCCTCTAATCCAGCCGTTCTTTCATATCATCGAAGAAATGAGCCCGGTTGGTATCAAACCCCAAAAACACCGACTGGCCGATTTCACACTCAACAGGTTCATGCGAACGCGCCGTGATGCGTTGATCGCCAGCCAGTAAGTGAATGACGCTCTCATCGCCAAGGTTTTCAACGAGATCGACCGTTGCGTTAAGGCCCGTGCCGGTGGCTTTTGTTTTGAGCTTGAGGTGTTCCGGACGAACCCCGATGACAGCGGCATCTGACAAAAGCGCCATACTCGCATCAGGCAAGCGGATTTCTGCGTTCTCGTCTGTGGTGACAAGATGATCTGTCGCCGAGGAGACACCGAACAGGTTCATTTGAGGCGAGCCGATGAAGCTGGCGACAAACGGATTTGCAGGCTTGTCGAACAGGATGCGCGGTGTGTCGTATTGACGGATATCGCCCTTTTCCAAAACGGCAATTCGATCCGCCATTGTAATCGCTTCAACCTGATCGTGGGTGACATAGATCGTCGTGATGTTGTGGCTGCGGTGGAACTTCATCAGCTCCATCCGCATTTCAACCCGTAGTTTTGCATCGAGGTTTGACAGTGGCTCGTCAAACAGGATGATTCTCGGCTTTCGCACAATAGCCCGGCCAATGGCCACTCTTTGGCGCTGACCGCCGGACAATTGGGAGGGTTTGCGGTCAAGATATTCGGTCAGCTGCAGCGTATCAGCAACTTCACGCACCGCCTCGGTAATCTGCTGTTTGGTCTTGCCCTCCAGCTTCAAGCCGAACCCGATATTGTCGTGTACACTCATATGCGGATAGAGCGCATAGGATTGAAATACCATCGAAATACCGCGCTCTCGCGGGTGCAAATCATTGGCGCGACGACCGTCGATCAAAAGATCACCGGCGGTGATGTCTTCCAGTCCGGCAATCATCCGCAGAAGGGTAGACTTCCCGCAGCCTGATGGGCCGACCAAGACGGTGAAATCGCCTTCCTGCACCTCAAGGCTGAGGTCGGAAATCACGTTGACCGTATTGTAGTCCTTGCGAATGTGCTTTGCTTCAAGAATGGCCATCGGTTTTCCTATTACTGTTCACGCCGCACGGTGACGGCAAGGCTGACAATTTCAAAAGGGGTGAAGGAGAGCGCCAAGGTGCCAGACGCACTGAGGTCAAGGGGCTCTATTGCTTGATCCATAAGGTCAACGCGGCGGACCTGATCAACCGGGAAACCGAAGCTCAAGTCTGTGGTTGAGCGCAAATTGCCTTCTTCGACCAGGCGAAGGATGATCTCGTCGCTGTGTTGACTCGCCTTGAAGGCATGCACAGCGATGTTGTCGCAGCTGACTTTAATCGCCTCGGCCTCATAGGCAGGTGCCTGTGTTTGCTCAGATTGGCCGACAGCAAAGGTGCGCAGCGGATGGCTGAAACACTCCGCCCGGCGCGCAATATCCGTCAGAACCGAATGGCCGTTTGCAACAGTCAGTCCATAGCGGAAGCGGTGCTCTTCCTGATCCGCTGTTTCAAACGGATAAGTGCCTGACTTGACGAGTGTAATGCGAAGGCCCTCATCGCGCGCGTCATAGCCGTATTTGCTGTCATTGATGAGCGCGACGGCATAGTCCTGTTCGCTGAGCGCCACCCACTTGTGCATACTGGCTTCAAAGCGTGCGAAGTCCCAGCTTGTGTTTTCGTGCGTGGGGCGGGTGACATGGCCGAACTGGATTTCAGACTTCACCTCCGTGGTCTGAACATCAAGGTCAAAACCAGCCTTGAGCAGGGTCTGGCTTTCCTTCCAGTCCACAAAACTGTCAAACTCAAGAACAGTACCGTCCGCCGTTAGCGAGATGACCTGAACGATCCGCGACTTGTTGTAGGTCCGTTCCACACGCAAGGCTGCACGATAAGGACCCTGTTCGATGACCTCGAACGATGAGGCGGTCTCAATCGGCCATGACTTTTGGTCGAAATACCATTCGATATCCCAGGCATCCCAACGCAGCGGCTTGTCTTCAAAGGCGACAAGGCGGTTGCCTCGTCCCCCGGGCCGCAAAATGGAACGTCCAGTTTTCTTGTCAATCAGCGCGACAATCTCGCCGTTGTCTGAAAAATCAGCCCGAAGATGCGGGTTTTCCAGATGGCGTGGTCCGACCGACAGCTCATTTGTCGGCTGGTTCTCCGAAGCCTTGCCGGATGACGGAGACAGTCCGGTGATCGACATCGGGGCGAGGCGGTCAAGCGCGGCAACATGTTCGCTGGTGCCATCTGCACGGCTAACGGACTGAAGCGGAACCGGTTGACCGTCTTTTGCTACAATCGACTGGACATCGTCTTCGATGTTTCGAACATGAACCAGTTCTCCAGACCGCTCGTTGCCTGTTGCGTTGATGACCGCCAGCGGCGTTTCAACAGACTTGGAAAGCGCGTCTGTTAGAAGGGTTTCACTTTCACGGAAGAGGTCTTCGTATTCAGCATCGCTAACCTCATAGACTTCTTCAATCGAGGTACCCGGCAAAATGTCGTGGAACTGATTGAGCAGGGTGACGCGCCAAAACTCGCCAAGTTCCTCACTGTGCAGCTCGGCATTTTGGTTGGCAATCCGATTGCTGGCGATAACAAATTCAAGATCTTTCAGACGGTTTTCGGCATCGCGGTTGAACTTCTTGTTCTTGCCAAGTGACGTCAGAGTGCCACGATGGAACTCAAGATAAAGTTCGCCAACCCATCTCGGAAAGGCATCAGGAGCCTTGTCCATCTTGTCGCCGAGACGATCGAGAAACGGCTTGATACCCTCAAATGTGACCTTCGGGCTACCGGGAATGCCGCGCACCATGCGTCGGCCAACTTCGATCATTTCCTGCGTAACACCACCGCCGCCATCTCCGTGGCCATAAGGAACTAGCACATTGTCGTAAGACTGCTTCGGTTCAAACCGTTTCCACGCGCCTTTGACGTAGGACACATCAAGGTCTGGCTCGTAGTAGGTTCGGAAGGTCGTTGCATCATCCCGCTGAGTGGTAATCAGGTAGGTGTTGACGGCGGTTCCATCGATCCCATGCCAGAAGAAGGCGTCATATGGAATGCGGTTGGTGTCGCTCCAGGACAGCTTGCTCGTGACCAGAAAGTCCACTCCGGCTTTCCGCATGATTTGCGGCATGGCAGCGGAATATCCGAAGGTGTCCGGCAACCACAGGATTTTGGGTTCTACGCCAAATTTCTCCATGTGGTAGCGCTTGCCGCGCTGGATCTGGCGGATCATGGATTCACCGGAGATGATGTTGACATCCGGCTCCAGCCACATTGCGCCTTCGATTTCAAAGCGTCCGCCGCGAACGTGCTCCATCACGCGTGCAAACAGGTCCGGCGCGTCCTGTTCCAGATAGTCCAGAAGCACAGACTGGTTGTACATGAAGACGAAGTCGGGGTTTTCGTCCAGCAACTTCAAAGCCGTTGCCATGGAGCGCATCATCTTTTCGCGCGTCTGGGAGACAGGCCACAGCCACGCAACATCGATATGTGTGTGACCCACGCAGCTGACGAGCGGCTTGTCGTCGGTGTCTTTGAGCGCGTAGATTTTTCCGGCAACCTCGGCCGCATGGGGGAGGGAGGCCGCGAACTTGTCGCGATCCCGATAGTCCAGCTTGAGCAGGGCTTCGTCGATCAGCTCCAGAATGCGGTACTTGCGAAGGTCTTCATCATCAAGGCGAAGCGCGACTTCGAATGGAACATTGAGGTCATAGAAAAGAGCGGTTGCCGCCGTATCGCGCCAAATCTGCTCGATCTGATAACCGCAGAGGGTGCGCTCATCACCGGTGTAATGGTTGATGTGAAGTGTCGCGGTTTCGCCGGGCCTTACATCGTTCGCCAGCGTGATGTCCGGATGATAGCCGTCGACACCCTGCAATGTCTTGCCATTTAGCCACACCAGCCCCTGGCCCTGTGTCCGACCCATCAGAACGACGTTTTCACATTTGATCCGCAGGACGAGTCCTGCATTTTCGGGAGCTACAGGCATCTCAACTTCAGTTGCGAACCAGTGATGGCGCTTTGCTCCGCCCCAAACCAGATCGGCAGGAGCCACCGGCCAATCCTGCCAGTTCTCGCGCAGGACTTCGGTCTCAGGCGCTTCGGTAAACTGATAATGCAGCTTTAGCGCAGAGCCCGCGGACCACTCGGTGTGAGCTTTCAATTCGTCCAGAAAGCGCTTCAGCTTCTGTTGGCGTTTTTCGATGTTCATGGCGTTAACCCTTGACGCCGACGCCTGCAAAGCCGGTCGTCAGGTTTCGTTTGAGAAGGAAGTACACAAAGATGGCGGGCGCGGTGTAGATGATCGAGTAGGCGGTCAGGAAGCCGTAGTCGGTTGCGCCATATTGGCCGAAGGCCGCGTACAGCCCAACAGCCATCGGGAAGGCTTGGTCACTGCGCAGCATCAGGAACGGGAACAGGAATTCGTTCCATGCGGTTGTGAACGCCATGAACCAGATGACCGCAAGTCCGGCTCTGGAGAGCGGAAACACAACATGCGTCAATGTCTGGTACAGCGTTGCGCCTTCCATATAGGACGCTTCCTCCAGTTCACTCGGGATTGTGTCGAAGAAGTTCTTCAAGAGCAGGATTGCAAACGGCAGGTTCATCAAGGTGAGGACCAGAATGACACCGCCTGTGTTTAGCAGTCCGAGGGCCCGCCCAGTCAGAAACACCGGAATGATGATCGCTGTTTGCGGGAGAATGCGAAGGAGCGCGAGGCTCCACAGGATCGTGTTCTTGTAGGGAATGTTTAGCCGTGAGAACGGGTAGGCTGCAAAGGCTGCCAGGATCGCGGTCAGCGTCGCTGATGTGAAGGCGATGAACAGCGAGTTCAGAAACTGGCGTAGCGATGTGCCGGACATCACCGTCACAAAGTGATCCAGAGTGAAGCTGGTTGGCACCACAAATCCGCCCGATGCATTCGGGTTGACTGAGGTCATCAGCAGCCATGACAGGGGGCTGAGCCAGGCGATGATCACCACTGCCAGCAGGATATTCGTTGAGGTCGATTGGGTGAACGAAGGTTTGACGGATGTCATCATCGGGTCTGATCCTTGTTCTGGCGGACATAGAAGATCGAAAGACCACCGACGATCAGCATCATCGCAATTGCAACGGCAGACCCGTATCCCAGTTTTCCGACGTCAAAGGCTTGTTTGTACATGTAGATCGACAGAACCTCGGTCTCCCGGCCCGGTCCGCCACCGGTGAGGGCGTAGATCAGGGAGAAGAACGCGTAGGTCCAGATGGTCACGAACAGGAGGTTCGTTGCGATTTGCGCACGTAGAAGCGGAAGCAGAACATGGCGAAGGCGCTGGAGCGCGTTGGCACCATCCATATAGGCGGCCTCAATCACCTCGCGTGACACCGTATCAAGGGCTGCGGAAAAGAGCAGGTAGGACCACGCTGTTCCCTTCCAGATATTCGATATGATCACCACTTCAATGGCGTATTCATTGAGAAGATTGACGCTCTCAAAGCCGAGCGGCTGCAGGATCATGACATTGATCATGCCGTCGGAACTGGCAAACGCATTCCACATGAAAGCGGCCACAACATCAGGCGCCAGCCAGCCGAACAGAATGGCAAACTCAACAATGCTCTTAAGCCGAAAGCGACTGCTTTTCATGATGATGGCCAGCAACAGGCCGATACCACACTGGCCGACAATGGCAGAGAAGAATGTGAAGACAGTGGTGGTCCAGACGGACTGCAAAAAACCGTCTCTTGTGATCAGCCGAATGTAGTTGTCAAAGCCGACGAAACTCGGATTGATCGACTTGCGCCCGAGCAAGGACAGATCCGTAAAACTCGTCCATATCGTCCAGCCCGCGTAAAAGACGAACAATAAAATGAACAAGACAGCGGGGATGGCCGCTATGGCCATGGGCTTTGCCGAACGGCGCAGCCACACATGCGATGTGGATATCATCCTGGAACTCGCCAAGCTGGAGCTGAAAACGGCAGGGAACCGTCAGATGGCTGAACGGTTCAGCCATCTGCATGCCCCTGGCGCAGAACCGACGGATCGGTTCACAGGCAATCCCGGCAGACGGGGCTGCCGGGAGATCAGATCATTACTCGATGATCTTGACTTCTTCTTCGCCAAACTCGTCTTCAAGGTTCTCACGAAAGGTCGCAACGGTTTCGTCAATGGACTTGCCGTCAAGAATGTCCGTGGTTGCCTGTTGGACAAATGCAGATACGGAAGAATAGCCAGGGAACGTGTCACGACCCGTTGTGTCTTCCAGAAGCGGGGAGAGCGATGTCAGGTAGGCATCTGCTTTATAAGCCGGAGCCTCCAGCGCATCGCGCCGTACAGCAGGACGGCCTTGACCGGCGACCCACTCGGCATAACGATCAGCCTCGAAAATTGTTTCCATCAGCTGCCACGCCAAATCCTTCTGCTCAGAAGACTCGGCAATTGCGATGTTCCAGCCACCAGAAATATTGCTGGTTGCCGGCGCGTTTTCCGACCCGTCACCCGGAAACTTGGTCCAGGCCATGAATTCGTTCCGCTCGTCCGTGGACTTTTCGATGCCAGCAGACCGCCAGATGGAATTGAACTCCCAGGAGCCATTGGCCATGATGCCGATGTTGCCGTTGGCAAAGGCACGGCGCATGTCGCCCCAGACGTCCGGCGTGTAATACAGCTCGCGTCCTGAAAGTTCCTTGTTGACGAAAACGTCCTGATAGAAGGAGAGTGTCTTGCGAATGGCCGGGCTGTCGCCGATCCATTGGCCTGCATCCCAGTCACGCAAACGGTTTGCACCACCTTCAGCGCCATCTGCTCCGAGAAGAGCCATGTAAAAGCCCTGCATTGTGGTTGCTTCACCAAGCTTTGTGCCAACCGGGAAGTAGAACGGATATTCAACGTCCGGATTGGAGGCCTTGATCTTTTCCGCTGCCGCGAAAATGTCGTTCCAGTTCTTGGGCTCCCAAGGCTCTGCAATGCCCGCCTTTTCAAAGATCGCGCGGTTATACCAGAGCATGCGAACATCGGTGTAAACCGGGATACCGCGAACAGCGCCGTCGATGGTTGAAATGTCCTTCAGGGAGCCAAAATAGTGGTCCCAATCCGCCCAGCTGGCGGTGTAGCCGTTGAGGTCAGCCAGATAGCCGCTTTCCGCATATTCGGAGGTGCGGTAGCTGTCGTAGACGATCACATCCGTTGCAGCGCCGCCAGCCAGATCAATCGTGATGCGCTTGTCGATTTCCTTCGGGACGACAGTGGCGACGACTTTCTCGCCGGTTTTCTTCTCAAATTCTTCAAAAGCCGGTTCCATCAAACCCTCCCATCCAGACGGATAGGTGATGGTGATATCTGCAGCAGCAGCAGACACCAGAGCCCCCGTGGCAACGCTGGCTGTCAGCACGGATAAAAGAAGATTGCGCATATCGATCCTCCCAAGGATTCATAACAAGTACAACGATGTACTAACTGAGAAATACAACGTTGTACTTACTGCTGTCAAATCCGATAAATTCGCACAAAACTGCCGTCGGGTCTTGAATGGGTTAAAGGGAGTCTGGCAATGACTCGGCTACTTCATAAACACAGCCGCACCAAAAAAGCGACCGTCAGATCTTGCCCATTAAGGTCTGAACCGTGACAAGTCGATTGGAATCTATCTCGCAGTAAGTTGGTATCGAGGTGCGGTGTTATCCTTCGCGCTGAACACCGCACTCGACTGCTTTCGCGACATAATTCAAATACGTAAAAAGTGGCGGGTAATTACCATTGACCATACGACTGGATCAAGAAGCACTGCTTTTCTTCCTCGAAAATGGGGTCTACGGCAACGACAATGCGTGTGGTTGCATGCAGTTGGTCGTATTTTCCGGCTCCATTGGTTAGATCGAATGCTTCATCAATTGCCGCTTCAGCATTGCTAATACTCCAGCCGTCTAGACCTGCCAAAGCCATGGTGCAAATCTGTTTGACCAATGTATCAGGCGCCTCTGAGCCGTTTAAAATCTCCACTTTCAGATCTGCGTAGGGAGCTCGCTCAAGGACACCTATGCCTACTATGGTTACATCCAGATCTCTGAATGTAGCGGAGCATACGTCAGGGCGATGGCAGAGCCTGTCAATTACAAGCTCCATCTCGCCCGTAGTGAATTTTTGAATACTCGCGAAAACCGCCTCAGCTTTCATCGTAAAGCTATTTATCTTTTTGGAATATTCGTTGGCAGTGGCAACTTCTACTCCGAGCAGAATGCAAAGTGACAAAATAATTACGCGCATACTTCTCGATCTCCCTTTAGGTAATTAGCTTGATTTCTATAAAATATAAAATATAAAATGAAAGTCCAACCTATTTGCTGAGGGTGGGTCTAGCCATCTGGAAAGGGCCTTGTTTTGCCTTTCGTGGTTGCTCTTGGCTACTCGGCGGCGGCTTCGGTGTCGCGGGATGGCTCATCCCGCTGGAACAATGGGTTTACTCCGCAAATTTACGCTAACGGGCGAACACGTCAGTCTTAACGTCGCTCGCCAACAAACCGCCCAGCCCCATCTGGCAAAGGCAATTTTGAATGGTCTTGCGCGAATTGCTCAAGCTTCTCCGAAACGGTCTCCTCCGGCGCGCAGCTCGATCGTGTCGTCAGATCAACGTGCAACAGCAAGGTTTCCATGGTCGCTGCCAATTGCCCCTTTGATCCATGGAGAAGGTGAAACAGGTGCAGCTTCTTACCTTCGCCCTTCAAGACCTGTGTTGTGATGGTCAGGTGCTCGCCTGCATGGAGTTCATCCAGATAGCGGATGTGGTTTTCGACGGTGAAGTAGCTCTTGCCTGAGACGATGTAATCGGCATCCGCTCCGATCATTTCCATGAAGCGATCCGTCGCCGCCGCGCCGGCTTCCAGATAATGGGCCTCGTTCATGTGACCATTGTAGTCGGTCCAGCTTTGCGGGATCTGGCGACTGGCTGTGATGGGCAAGTCAACGGGCTTCGGCTGGGGAAGGACAGCTTCATGCGTATTCAACACACCGCCAGCTCCTGTGCCCGTCTTTTTGAGTGCGCGCATCATGCCAACAAGATTGTCATCGCGCAGGCGCTCCAGTTCGCGAATGGACATGTGGCCGGACTGGGCATCTGACTGATCTGCGATCAGGTCGACAAGCTCTTCGGTAAACTCCGGTACGTCCATCAGCTTGCACCAAGGCCATTCCAGCGCTGGACCGAACTGCGCCATGAAGTGTTTCATACCCGCTTCACCGCCTGCAATTCGGTAGGTTTCGAACAGTCCCATCTGTGCCCAGCGAATACCGAAGGCCATGCGAATGGATTCGTCGATTTCTTCTGTGGTGGCGATACCATCCTTGACCAGCCAGAGACTTTCCCGCCAGACAGCTTCAAGGAGACGGTCAGCGATATGCGCTTCGATTTCCTTGCGCACGACGAGCGGGAACATGCCAATTGACGTCAGGATCTCTGACGCTCTGGCGGTTGTCTTCGACGCGCCGACAAGCTCAACAAGCGGCAGCAGATAAACCGGGTTGAACGGATGGGCGACAATGGCGCGCGCGCCGTTTTCATTCAATTCGGACGGCTTGAAGCCGGACGTGGAAGATGCAATGACTGCAGTGTCCGGAGCAAGGACAGACAACTGACCCAAAACGGAATGCTTCAGTTCAATGCGCTCCGGTACGCTTTCCTGAACCCACGCAGCACCTGCGACGGCTACTGCCAAATCTGAGTGAAATGTTAAAACCCCTTCGCAGGGGAGGGACTTGTCATAAAGAGCTGGGAGGCTTCGACGCGCATTGGCGATCACTTCCCCAATCTTGCGCTCGGATTGCGGGTCCGGGTCGAAGATCGCCACATCCCAACCGTTCAGCAGAAACCGTGCGGCCCAACCGCCGCCGATGACACCGCCGCCAACAATTGCCGCCTTCATTGTGGTGCCCTCTTGGTGAGACGCAGTCGCTTGCGAACATCTTCCGGACCGATGATCCGTGCGCCCATGCCTTCGATGACGCCAACAGCCTTTTCGACCAGCTGTGCATTGGTGGCGAGAACGCCTTTTTCCAGAAAGAGATTGTCTTCCAGCCCGACCCGTACATTGCCACCAGCCAAAACGGCAGCCGCTGCATAGGGCATTTGATCCCGTCCAAGACTGAAGGCAGACCAGTCCCAGTCCTCGGGAATCGCGTTGACCATGGCGAGGAAGGTGTTCAAATCATTCGGCGCGCCCCACGGCACGCCCATACAGAGCTGCACAAGAGCCGGGGAGGCAAGCGTTCCTTCTTTCACCAGTTGTTTGGCGAACCATAGATGTCCTGTGTCAAAGGCCTCGATTTCGGGCTTCACGCCGAGCTCGGTCATCATTCCGCCCATGGCCCGCAGCATGCCCGGCGTGTTGGTCATCACGTAATCGGCCTCGGCGAAGTTCATCGTGCCGCAGTCGAGGGTGCAGATTTCCGGCAGGCACTCCTTGATGTGGGCCATACGCTCGGTGGCACCGATCATGTCGGTCGCGCCTTCTTTCACCGGGAAAGGCGCTTCGGTGGAGCCAAAAACAATGTCGCCGCCCATGCCTGCGGTGAGGTTCAAGACGACATCCACATCAGCGGCCCGAATACGGTCTGTCAGTTCGCGGTAAAGATCAAGACGCCGAGACGGTGCGCCCGTTTCCGGGTCGCGCACATGGCAGTGGACGATGGCAGCACCGGCCTTGGCCGCATCAATGGCGCTGTTTGCAATCTCTTCCGGGCTGCGAGGCACATGGGGTGACTTGTCCTGTGTGCCGCCCGATCCGGTGACCGCACAAGTGATGAAAACATCCCTGTTCATTTGCAATGGCATGGCGTTGTTCCTTATCGGCCTTTCCAGACCGGATCGCGTTTTTCGGCAAAGGCGCGGGCGCCTTCCAATTGATCTTCCGAGCGGTAGAGTTTTTCGACGGTTGCAAACTGGCTCTTGGTGATGCGGTTCATTGCATCCTGAAACTTCATGTCCTCTGCTTCCCGCACAACTTCCTTGATTGCTGCATAAACAAGCGGCGGACCTGAGGCGAGAAGCTCAGCCAGCTTGCGGGCTTCGGTTATCAAGTCGCTTGCTGGATAGATGTGGTTGATCAGTCCCCAGCGGGCGGCTTCTTCCGTATCAAGCCAGCGACCGGTGAACAGCATTTCCATGGCAATGTGATAGGGAATGCGTTTGGGCAGCTTGATACTGGCGGCGTCCGCCACCGTGCCAGAGCGAATTTCCGGTAGGGCGAAGGTCGCGTGTTCTGCTGCTAAAATGATGTCGGCAGACAGGGCCAGCTCCAATCCACCGCCGCAGCAAATGCCGTTAATCGCTGCGATCACTGGCTTGTTGAGGTCGCGCAACTCCTGCAAGCCGCCAAAGCCACCAACGCCATAGTCCCCGTCCACCGCATCGCCGTCAGCAGCTGCCTTCAGGTCCCATCCAGGGCAAAAAAATTTTTCTCCAGCGGCGGTGATGATGGCAACACGCAGCTCCGGATCATCCCGAAAGTCCGTGAACACATCGCCCATGATGCGGCTTGTGGCGAGATCAATCGCATTGGCCTTTGGCCGGTCCAACGTGACCTCCAAAATATGGCCCTGGCGTTCTGTCTTGATTGGATTATCCGTCATCTTGTCCTCCACACCGGATCAACGCATCGGCGGCAATTGCAAAGTCCGGTCCGCACAAAAGCGGGTTGATTTCAATTTCTTCGACTGGATGTGCCATCACACAGGCCTGCACGGCCTCTATTGTGTCGAGAACGGCATCCAGATCACAAGCGCGCTGCCCCCGATAGCCGGTGAGCCGCCGCGCGACCTTCAAGGAAAGCAGGCTCTCACGAACTGCTTCTCGGGAACTGGGCACCAGCAAAGAGACACTGTCTTTAAGAAGTTCGGTGAGCACGCCACCAGCGGCCAGCGTCAGGACGAAGCCGTGCGCTGGGTCACGCACCACACCAATCAAAAGCTCGGCAATTGTCCCGGTCACCATTTCTTCAACAAGGAACTGGTTTGTCGGCATTCTGTCTGCCGCCGACTGAACCGCCGCCCGATCCGTTAGGCCCAAAATAACTGCCCCGGCCTCAGTCTTATGAGCAATGCCCGTGCCCTTCAAAACAACCGGAAAACCAATGGCTTTTGCAACGTCAGCGGCTTCGTCAGCGCCTGATGCTGGCTTGCTTACCGGAATGCGAACGCCGTGATCATTAAGCAACGCTTTGGACTTTGCCTCATTCATTGTTCGGATGTCATTTGCAGGCGGTGCTGAATGAAGGGGGGTGGCAGTTTGGGGGGCAAGAGACCCCAGAGCTTCGATGGCTGAGAGCGCTTCGTCAAAGCCGCAAAGTGGAACAATTCCCCGCTCAAGCAGATCCTGAGCAATCGTCTCCGGCATGGTCTCTGGCAGGGAACTGAGGATACCGAATGGTTTTCCGGTGATCGTCTTGGCCTGCTCAACGGCGTCGATCACTTTCATCCACTCGGCCATCGAACACCTGTCGGGCCGTGGAAAGTCGAGCACGACAAGTCCGAGCTCGGCTCCTCCGTCGACCATGTGAGAAAAAGTGCGGCTCATCGCATCAACATCACCCCAAATATAGGTGTGATAGTCCAATGGATTTGCCAACGCGACCTTGGGGCCAAGTACATTCCGTAAACTCGCCTTTTGATGGTCGGAGAGGGCGGGGAAGCTGATTTTACGTCCGGTTGCCGTATCGGCCATCAAATTGGCTTCGCCGCCCGAACAGGAGAGCGACGCTATTTGAGTGTTCGGCAGTTTTCCAACCGTATGCGCCAGTTTCAGTGCTTCCAAAAGGGTTGGAAGGTTCGTGACTTCGGCAATGCCCAGCCGACGGAACAAGGCAGATGCTCCTGCCGAACTTCCAGCCAGCGACGCCGTGTGAGAGATGGTGGCCGCTTGCGCCTGTTCGGATCGCCCGATCTTCAGAGCAACCACCGGTTTTCCTGCTAGTCGCGCTCGTTCAGCAAAGGCTTCAAAGGCCTTTAGGTCATCCAGTCCTTCTATGTAGAGACCAATTGCCGAAATGGCATCATCAGCCAAAAGGGCAGAGCAAATTTCAGACAGGCCCGTCTGGGCTTGATTGCCAACAGTCACAACGGCTGCAGTCGGCAGACCTCTGGATTGCATGGTCAGATTGATGGCGATGTTGGAAGACTGGGAGACAATCGCAACACCGCGCTTGACCGGAACAAGGCCATGTTGATCCGGCCAAAGCGCGACATTGGCGGTGGCATTCAACAGGCCGTAGCAGTTAGGGCCGAGGATCGGCATGGATCCGGCAGCGTCTACCAGTGCTGACTGAAGGTCGCCTGCATCTTCAAGTTCTGCGGAAGCTTCCCGAAAGCCGGAAGCAAAGCAGATTGCACCGCCAGCCCCTTTGTCCGAAAGCGCGCGAACAACATCAATGGTGGCATGGCGGTTGACGCCGACAAATGCAGCGTCCGGTGCACCCGGCAACTCGTTTATCGATTGGAACGCAGCAACTCCGGCAACATTGGTGCGCGTTGGGTGCACGGCCCAAATCTCGCCGGAAAACCCGAATTTCCGGTTCTGCTCGATCACCTGTTCGCACCAGACCCCGCCCCCGATAACGGCGATGGACTTGGGACGGAGCAAGCGGTTTAGCGGCGGCATGGGTTTCACACACCCATGGGCCGGAAAATATCGCGGCTGATGATGTGGCGCTGGATTTCGCTGGTGCCATCCCAGATCCGTTCCACACGCGCATCGCGCCAGAAGCGTTCGATGGGGAAGTCGTCCATCAGGCCCATGCCGCCGAAAATCTGTAACGTCGTGTCCGTGACCTTGGCCAGCATTTCCGTGGCAAAGAGTTTTGCGCTGGCGATCTCCCGGTTGGCGGGAAGGCCTTGATCAAGACGCCAGGCACCGGCGAGGGTCAGCCAGTCCGCTGCATCGATCTCGGTGATCATGTCCGCGATCTGGAAACTGACACCTTGAAAGCGGGCAATTGCCTCGCCGAACTGCTTGCGCTCGGCAGCATAATTGACCGCATAGTCAAAGCAGCGGCGGGCGCGGCCAACGCTCATGGCGGCCACGGTCAGCCGTGTGGCGTAGAGCCACTCGTTCATCACTTGAAAGCCACCATCGACTTCGCCCAAAACTTGCGCGTCGGGGAGGCGGCATTTGTCGAAATACAGAATGTAGTTCTTGTACCCCTTGTGGCTGACGGAGTTATAGCCGTCGCGCACTTCAAAGCCCGGTGTGCCGCGATCCACCAGGAAGCAGGTAATCCGCTTTTTTGGACCTCTTGGCGTTTCATCGACGCCGGTCGCGATGAAAACGATAAAGAAATCCGCGTGTTCAGCACCAGAGATGAAGTGCTTGGAGCCTGAGATCACCCAGTCGCCGCCATCGCGCACGGCCTGACATTTCATACCGCGCACATCCGACCCGGCATCCGGCTCGGTAATTGCCAGCGCATCCATTTTTTCGCCGCGCACAGCTGGCAGAAGATATTTCTCACGCTGTTCGCCTTCGCAGGCCATGAGGATGTTTTGCGGGCGGCCAAAGAAATGGGTGAGGGCCATGGAGCCGCGCCCCAATTCGCGTTCAACAAGAGTGAAATCCATGTGGCTAAGGCCGCCACCGCCAACCTCTTCAGGGAAATTGCAGGCGTAAAAACCAAGGTCGATGCATTTTTGTTTGAGCTCTAGCCCCAGCTCATGCGGCACTTGCCCGGTTTTCTCGACCATCTCCTCATGCGGATAAATCTCTGTTTCAACAAAGGAACGAACCGTCGAAACGATCATCTCCTGTTCTTCGCTGAGACCAAACTGCATGCCACACTCCTCTTGCGTAACTTTGACAAGAGTGGGACAACCGCAAAAACGGTATCATGCAGGTTTGGTGATAAAGCATGCAGAAAAGTGAAAATCCGCGAGTTGAACAGGAAATTTCGGTTTTGCTGTTTGATGATTTCTCAAATCACTGCCTTGCAAACACGATCGAGCCATTTCGGGCGGCGAACACGATTGCCCGCAAGTCCCTATACAAGTGGACCTTTTTGAGCCTTGCCGGTGGAACTATCACTTCATCCAGCGGGTTGCCGGTTCAGACAGATGCTTGGGGCAAGAATGGTGAGCGAGGAGACATCCTGTTTGTCATGCCGAGCTACGGGTTTCTGGGCTATGCCACGCCGCGCATGAGCGAAGTATTGCGGGCGGCGTTCCTGCGCTTCGACCGCATTGTGGGTATGGACACAGGCGCTTGGCTTTTGGCGGCTGCGGGCCTGTTGGATGACAAAAAGGCGACCGTCCACTGGGATGAGATCGCCCGGTTTGGCGAGGCCTTTCCTTCAGTGGACGTGGTGCCAGACCGTTTTGTATTGGACGGAAGAGTTGCGACTTGTGGCGGCGCGTCAACGGCCTTTGAACTGGTGCTGGACCTTATCAGTCAGGATCACAGCCCCATGCTGGCTCTGGAAGTTGCGGCCAATTTTATGCACGGCGAAAGGCCAGACCCCGGCCATATGCAAGCGCTGAAAACGTCTGACGCCATTGTCCACCGCGCAACAACGCTCATGCGCAAGAACATGGAAGAACCGCTCTCCATCCCCGATCTGGCAAGGGTGCTCAAGATCGAGCAAAGGCAGCTGGAAGACCGGTTCCGTCAGAAAATGGACCTTACTCCGGCCCGCGTCTACAAAGCCATTCGCCTGCGCGAAGCCCGCCGTCTCGTTGAGCTGACGACCCTTGGCATTACCGAAATCGCCACGCGCTGCGGCTATCAAGATGCCAGCGCGATGACGCGGGCCTACCGCCGGGAGTTTGGGACTGCGCCAAGGGGGCATCGATCCGGAAATTGATATCGGTCTCAGCTGCCAAGGTTTGTGAGCCGGGGACGGCGGTGGGACGTTCTATGCCGGCTCATGAAACGCTCAATATCGGCGGAGGTCGGTTGTTTGCCAGTGTATATTTTCACGTACTCTGGCATGGCTGCAATCCGGGTCCAGCGGTCTTCCTCGATCTTCATCGAGATATAGCCAATCTGCGTGTACATCACGGTATGAGCGCGGGCACGGGCTTCTGTTTCTGCGTAACCGAAGCGAATGAACATAGCATAGAGCGCATTTTGACGCCGCTTGTCCGCATCATCCAGACGTTCATGTAAAGCCGGGTCATTGCGCGCCCAGTTGCGGATCGCGAGATCGAGATCGGCGTCAAACATCGTGTCATCAATCCAGCAGTCAAAGAGGTTGAACATGGCCTCCACGATGGTGTCCGCGTAGGCCTCAACACGGGCGATCAGGTTGCCGGTGTTTTTCTCTTCCCACTTTTGAATCATCGCTTCAAGAAGCGCGTCCCGGTCTTTGAAATGCCAATAGAAACTCGTTCGCGACAGGCCGAGCTTCTTGGCAAGCGGCATTACCTTGACCGCTTCGACGCCGCTGTCTGTCAAGATTTCATAGGCAGCTTCCAGCCAGATGGCTTCCGAGCCGCGTTGTGTGTTCGCCTGTTCCATATCCCTCAAGTAGCAATTTCGTCATGCGTGAACAAGTAACTTGACATAGGTGTCAATATTGTAGTCGCTAATGTCAAGTGTCGCTTTGAGGGAGGAAGGCATATGGTGGTTGCAGAAAAGTCGGCGAGGCGATCGCGCAGGGGGGCTGGCAAGGCGAAACGCTCCGGCGAACCGGGCCAGAACCCAACGCTGAAGACACCGTTTATCACCCGGCGCATTCCTCCTTATGAGCTTCTGGATGAAGAAGCGCTGCAAAAGATCGAGGCGACCACCGACCGGATTCTTGCGGAAATCGGGATTGAAATCCGGGAAGATGCCGAGGCTGCCTGCTTGTTCCGGGAGGCAGGCGCTGAGGTGACAGAACAGTCTGCCACCGTCTGGCGGGCAAAGTTCGAACCTGGCATGGTGCGGGAGATTTTGAAGACCGCCCCGGCACGTTTTACCCAACATGCGCGGAACCCGGCCAACACCGTGGAAATTGGCGGGGATGCCACCGTCTTCGCGCCATCCTATGGCTCTCCCTTCATCATGGATACGGAAGAGGGGCGTCGATACGGCACGCTCAAGGACTTTCAGAACCTAATCAAATTGGGCCAGTCTTCGCCGTGGCTGCATCACTCAGGCGGAACCATTTGCGAGCCAACGGATATTCCGGTCAACAAGCGGCATCTGGATATGGTCTATTCCCATATCCGTTATTCAGATCGTGCGTTTCTTGGCTCTATCACGGCACCAGAACGCGCAGCGGACAGTGTCGAAATGTGTCGCCTGTTGTTTGGCGAGGACTTCGTCGACCAGAACTGCGTCATAATGGGTAACTTCAACACGACCTCGCCACTGGTTCTGGACGGTGTGACGGCGGCAGGCATTCGCACTTATGCGGCCGCCGGGCAAGGTTCGGTCCATTTGCCGTTTCTGCTGGGCGGCGCTGTCTCACCGCTCACAATGCCGGGCGCCGTGGCGCAGTGCATGGCCGAATCCATGACGTCTGCAGCGCTGGCTCAGCTGGTACGCCCCGGTGCGCCGATTATCATCGCTGGCTTCTTGTCGTCCATGTCGTTGCGGTCCGGCTCACCCACATTCGGCACGCCGGAACCGGCACTTGGTTCGCTGGTGATTGGGCAGCTGGCACGGCGGCTGAACCTTCCGCTCCGCATTGCGGGCAATTTCTCCACATCCAAGGCCCCGGACGGGCAGGCGATGCAACAGGGCATGATGTCGATGATGTCTGCCGTGCAAGCCGGCGGGCATTACATCCTGCATTCAGCCGGCTTCCTCGATGGGCTGTTGTCCATGTCTTATGAAAAATTCATCATGGACTGCGATCTCGCCGGAGCATTGCATGCTTATCTCAAGGGCTTTGAGATCAACGACGATACGCTCGGATTTGAGGCGCTTGCGGAGCTGGGGCCGGGGGAGCACTTGTTCGGCAGCCAACACACGCTGCGCCACTATGAAACGGCCTATTGGGACAGTGGTTTCAATGATGATCGGACCTATGAGACGTGGTCTGAAACCGGGCGCGTTGATGCTGCCCAACGAGCCAATCAGCGCTGGAAGCAAATCCTGAACGATTATGAGGCGCCGCCCATTGATGAGGCGGTAGATGAAGCGATCCGCGATTTCATGGATCGCAAGAAGTCCTCCACGGAAGATGCTTGGTACTGAGGATTACGTCATGTCCAACGATCCCCTCTTGCAACCGTTTCAGCTTAAGCACCTTAACCTGCGCAACCGGATCATGATCACCGCGCATGAACCGGCCTATCCGGAAGATGGCATGCCCAAGGCGCGCTATCGCGCTTACCACGAAGTGCGGGCAAGAGCAGGTGTTGCGCTGACCATGACCGCGGGATCAGCTGCCGTTTCCAAGGATAGTCCGCCGGTGTTTAATAACATTCTGGCCTACAAGGACGAGGTGGTGCCCTGGGTCCGCGAGATGACTGATGCCTGTCATGAACAAGGTGCGGCGATCATGATCCAGCTAACGCATCTGGGCAGGCGCACCGGCTGGAATAAGGGCAACTGGCTGCCGTCTGTCTCGTCCACTAAACATCGCGAACCCTCGCACAGAGCCTTCCCGAAACTTGCCGAAGACTGGGATCTGGAGCGTATCATCAAGGATTACGCCGATGCCGCCGAACGCATGAAAGCAGGGGGCATGGATGGTGTCGAGCTGGAAATGTACGGTCACTTGCTTGACCAGTTTTTATCACCTTTGACCAATGACCTGGACGGGCCATACGGGGATGAAAGCGCAGAAACGCGGGCCCAGTTTCCAACCGCGGTGATCAAGGCGGTTCGCGACAGGGTAGGGCGCGATTTTATCGTGGGCATACGCCTTGTAGCTGATGAGGCCGCAGATGGCGGAATTGTTCCATCTGAGGGGATCACCTTTGCAAAAAGGCAGGGGGATGACGGGCTGATTGATTTTGTGAATGTCATTCGTGGACGCATCCACACAGACCCCGCCTTGACCGATGTGATCCCGGTTCAAGGTATGAAAAATGCACCACATCTCGATTTTGCCGGTGAGGTGAAGAAGGCAACCGGATTGCCAACCTTCCATGCGGCGAAAATCCCAGACGTTTCCACCGCACGCCATGCGATTTCAGCAGGGCTTCTCGATATGGTCGGCATGACCCGTGCGCATATGGCAGACCCTCATATCGTGCGAAAGATTGTCGAGGGCAGGGAGGATGACATTCGTCCTTGCGTCGGCGCGACCTATTGTCTGGACCGGATCTATCAAGGCGGTGAGGCTCTTTGTATGCACAACGCGGCAACTGGCCGCGAACTCACCATGCCGCATGTGGTGGAGCCGTCTGCTACGACAAAGAAGGTCGTTGTTGTTGGGGCAGGGCCGGGTGGTCTGGAAGCGGCAAGGGTAGCCGCAGAGCGCGGCCACGACGTTACCGTGTTCGAGGCGCAACCGGACCCCGGTGGACAGGTAAGGCTGACGGCGCAGTCTCCCCGCAGGCGAGAAATGATTTCGATCATCGACTGGCGCATGGAGCAATGTACCGCGCGGGGTGTCGAGTTTCGGTTCAACACATGGGCGGAGACAGAGGATGTCACGAGCCTGAACCCGGATGTCGTCATCATTGCAACCGGCGGCTACCCGAATGTGGAACTGTTTGAAACCGGCAAGGACAATGAAGTTGTTGCAACGGCGTGGGACGTGATCGCCGGAGATGTGAAGCCAACAGGCAGCGTGCTGATCTATGATGAAAGCGGCGACCATCCCGGATTGATGGCAGCGGAAATCGCCGCCAACGCGGGCGCATCCGTGGAAGTCATGACCCCGGACAGAACTTTCGCGCCCGACATCATGGCCATGAACTTGGTGCCCTATATGCGAAACCTGCAGGACAAGGATGTCACCTTCACCATCACTCGTCGGTTACTGGATGTGGTCCGCGATGGAAATCGCCTTAAAGCGACAATCGGCACGGATTACAGCGACCTCCAGTCCGAAAAACATTACGACCATGTGATCGTGAATTACGGCACCATGCCACTGGCTGACCTCTATTTTGATTTGAAGCCACTATCTTCCAACGGGGGAGCGGTGGACTATAACGCCCTGATCGACGGTCAGCCCCAAGCGTTTGAGCGCAATCAGGACGGCCGGTTTCAGCTGTTTCGCATTGGCGATGCTGTTTCGGCCCGCAACACGCATGCGGCGATCTATGACGCTTTGCGGCTGGTAAAGGATATCTGATACAGGGCTGGGCAGTCTGTAACTGCCCGGCCATCAGGTCACTTGGTGGGTTTCATTCGCACTGATGTGACGGATGCGTGTCCCACTGGGGTGTCGAGACTCGCCTTGTAGAGAACCAGGTAGGGTTGGCCTTTGATTTCCGCCAAATGCACCTCACCGGAGCGATTGGCTTGTAAATCCTTGATCGTTTTCCGGTTCGGGCGGTGGCCGGCAATTGGCTTGTATTGCGCAGAACAGACCAGCATCGGCCCGGAATAGTTTTTGCGGCTGCCCTTATGGCGATATTGGCGCTTGTACTTCATGACAAGATCATAGCGCTCACGGCCATCATAGATCTTCAGCGTTCGGTTACAGCTCTCCGGATGCATGCCTTTCGGGGCAGGGAAGACCAAGGCACTCATGGGGTCCACGATGCCCTTCTGGTGCGCGCTGGTCAGCTTGATGCGTTGATCCAGCTTGTCCTGTTTCGGGTGAACGGAGCGCGATGTGACCGTCCCTTTGTTCATGGCTAAGTTCACCTTGTTCGGCTTGCCCTCGCCAACCGCGTCCATGTTGAAAACGCTTGGTTTAACGGTGGCGTTTGAAACCGTCCCTTTGGCGGAGACAGTGGCCTGTGCGTCTGATACCAGCCTTCCAAAGGCTGCCATGTTGCCGCTGCCGCTCAGCGAATAGCTGTCACCTGAAAACGACATGCTCAACCGGCCTTCGCCGACTTTCACTCCAATCAGATTGACATGGTATTTGACGTAAAGCCCCTCTGCCTGTGCGGGGAACGACAGCAGAGCGGCCAGTGCAGCGAGTGGTAACAGACGCATGGTTCAAAGGACCTCTTGACGAAACATGCTGAGTATATGCCAAAACTGACGTTGCAGAACGCTGAAAGTGTCGTTCAGCCAGCGTTCATCTGGTCCCAAGTGGCTTCCAAGGCACCGAGGAAATTCTACTGGATGATAATCATTGGAAACCAATGGCTGTCCGGATCACCTTCTTCCAGATGTTTTGCTTTGAGCGGGCGTAATTCGCCTTCGCTTGGGGGCACTGCCAGTCGGTCCATGTCCACTTCATGCAAACGTCCGATTAAGCGACCTTTCTCCTGTTCGAGTTTGTAGTAGACCCCGTTCCACATGTTGATTCCGTAGTCAGTGGCGCCCTTCCAGATGAAGAGAAGGTCATACTCAAGGTTGGTGAGATCATTTCCGATCAAGGTCCGACGATTCTCATAAGGATAGGGAACATGGCACCAGTGTTTTTCCGGTCCGGCCACGCATTTGAACGGGCGCATGGAGAGGAAGTAATCGCCAAACGCTTCTTCTTTTAACGACAGCGAGTATTCGACGCCGTCGCCTGTCGACGAAAAGGAGATCGTGCCGATGGTGGTTCCTTCGGATGTCCCGTCAGTGAGTTGAACAGTCTTGGTGCCAATTAACGCCTCAGCTGCTGAACCTTCCTGCGCTTCAGCTTGTGCAGCCGTTGAATAGCACGACAACAGCCCGATCAGAATTCTCCACATGGTCCCCTCCCGTTTTCAAAACCTTATCGAGAGGAGGTTTGAACGAACACTCGATCTGCCATCACAAAGGCGTGGGGTGGACCAAAGAAGGAGGGCGACCAAAAGTATGTGCACGCGAGTTGAAGTTCAAAGAGGTTTTTTGGGGTCAACCGCGATCAGTTTCCCAATTGAATTTCACGGAAGATTGCACTCAAATGGTGTGCAGATTGTTTTAGATTGTTACAACGAGAGAGTATGTACATGGATTTGCATCGTGTAACTGAAACGCTCAATGTTGAGAACGCGGATTTGTCGGCCTCAAAGTTCAACAACGCCAACATGAGTTCGACGTCATTCAATCAAATCGAGTTTTCAGGCACCAAGTTCAACGATTGCAACATGACCGGATTGCACATCAACGACGTCAACTTGTCCGGTTCTAAAGTCAGCGACGCGAATTTATCCGGCTTTTCCGTTGAGAACTGCAACTTGTCAGGCGCTACAATCGATGGGGTTCTGATTGCTGATCTTTTTAAGGCCTACAACCAAAAGAATACTAGTGAATAAACTGCCTGCTTCCCAGTTTGATCCGACTTGGGTGCTGCGCCGAAAACGGGTTGAATGGTTTTCAAACCATAACAAAAGTATAGCTTAATGATTCCGTTTGATGTTTTGAGCCTGTTTTTTGTGGCCTCGCTGGCACTTGGCGCAGCTCCGGGGCCAGACAATATTTTCGTTCTGACCCAATCCGCCCTTTATGGCCGTCTGGCGGGCATTGTTGTCACTCTTGGCCTGTGTTCTGGTATCTTCGTGCATACGGCAGCCGTTGCGCTGGGCGTGGCCGCGGTCTTTCAGACATCTGCGCTGGCCTTCACGGCCCTGAAGATTGCCGGAGCCGGATACCTGTTCTATCTCGCGATTGGCGCGTGGCGGGCAGGGGCCTCGGATATCGCTAGCAACAAGCAACCGCGTTTGCCTCTTCCAAAGCTCTATTGGCGCGGTGTTGTAATGAACATAACCAACCCGAAGGTCGCGATCTTCTTTCTGGCGTTTCTACCGCAATTCGCAGATCCCGCCAGAGGGCCTGTCGCGCTACAGATCATTGCGCTTGGCGGTGTATTCGTGGTCGCAACGCTTTTGGTGTTTGGGGCTGTTGCCATTGGTGGTGGTACGCTTGGAGGGTTTTTGCAACGCTCACCTTGGGCCCAAGCCATGATGAACAAGGTCGCCGGCGTGATCTTTGCCGGTCTCGCCATGCGCCTGATCATGACTGAGCGCTGATGTAAAAATGGCCCGCCAGTTGAGCGGGCCTTGCCGGTATTCGTGGGGCCTATTCTGCGGCTTCCAGTTTTACCATCGGAAGGGCCTGTTCCAAGTCGGTCAGAATGTCATCAGCATCCTCCAGACCTATGGAGAGGCGAATGAGGCCGTCGCTGATCCCGTGGGCTATACGTTCCTCCGCCGTGTAAGTGGAATGGGTCATGGACGCCGGATGTTGGATCAGGCTTTCCGCATCCCCAAGGGAGACGGCGCGCTGGATCATTTGCAGTCGGTTGAGCAGATCAATACCGGCTTCCATACCGCCCGTGAGTTCAAAGGCAATCATTGCGCCGGGCATAGCCATTTGACGTTTGGCCAGCTCGTGCTGCGGGAAGGTGGGCAGGCCCGGGTAAGACACCATGGCAACAGATGGGTGTTTCTCCAGCCACGCGGCTACAGTTGTAGCGGTTTGGCAATGACGCTCGACCCTGAGCGCAAGTGTCTTAAGCCCGCGCAAGACGAGCATCGCGTTGAATGGGGCCATGACAGCGCCTGTCATGTCCTTCATGCCGAAAAGGCGAATGTCCGCGATCTGCTCTTTTCGACCGGCAACGAGGCCCGCTACGACATCGCCGTGCCCGCCAAGATACTTGGTGGCTGAGTGAACGACGATATCAGCGCCCAGTTCAATCGGACGGGTCAGATACGGCGTCGCGTAGGTATTGTCGACAATGACGATCGCGTCGTTTTGATGGGCGATTTCAGCAACGACCTTTATGTCGACCAACCGCATGTTCGGATTGGCAGGTGTCTCGAAATAGACCACCTTGGTTCTCTGTGAGATTGCTGTTCTCAGATTGTCCGGATCGGTCATGTCCACATGGGTTATCGTAACGCCCCATTTCACCAGACCATGCTGCATGAAGGAAAAAGTGCATCCATAGAGCGTCTTGTCGACGATCAGCTCGTCGCCGGGTGAGAGCAGGGTCCACAAGGCTGATGTGATCGCACCCATGCCTGAGGATAGCGCAAGACCCGCTTCCGCGCCTTCCAGCTCGGCAATGCGTTGCTCCAGAAGATCACAGGTCGGATTGGAAATTCGGCTGTAAACATGCCCCTCCCGTGCGCCTGCAAACATTTCGCCGCCCGCTTCAGCGGTCTGAAAGGCAAAGGTCGATGTCAGATGCAGCGGCGGCGTTAGCGCGCCGTCATTGGCCTGCGGATCATAGGCGTGGTGGATGGCGCGGGTTGCAAAGCCCTTGGGTGTGTTTTTCATGAGTTTCCTCCAATTGCTGAAGAAAGAATATGAAGGAAACAATGGCATGTGCTTGCTATTTTCACCCTAATGAGGCACCAGATTAGCAGGATCTGCCAAGTTGGGAGCAATATGGATAGCAAGGACCGTCAAATTATCCGGGCATTGCAACGCGATGGTCGGATCACCAATCAGGAATTGGCGGATGAAGTGAACCTGTCACCGTCGCCCTGCCTCAGGCGCGTTCGTAATCTGGAAAAGGCAGGAGTCATTCGCGGTTATTCGGCAGAAGTCGACGAAAAAGCCTATGGTCTGCCGGTCACGGTCTTTGTCCGGATCAAGCTGGAGCGCCACAATGAGGAGGATGTGCGCCGGTTCGAAACCATGGTCCAAACGATCGATGAAGTGTTGGAATGCCATATGATGACAGGTGCCGTCGATTACCAGCTTCGGGTGCTGGTGCCGGATCTTGAAGGGTACGAGACCTTCGTTCGGGATCGCATCCATACGATTGGCGGCATAGCCTCGATTGACACCAGCTTTGCCTATGGGGTGGTCAAGAAGACCAGCGTTTTGCCAAGTCTGGCGTGACCGAAAAAATAGGCCCGCTGATGAGAGCGGGCCTTTTGTTTGAAGTCAGAGGTTCAACTGCAAATGCGGCTGGCCATCTGACGTTTTTTCCTTCGTATGTCCATCTGGACCAATGGTCCCGTGAACGCGTTTGCGGAAAGAAGAAAAGCTGTCGAAGGTGACGACATCCATCGGTGTGTCAAAGTCGATGCCTATGCGTTTCCAGCCTTGTCCGTTGATGGTTTCCAGCGAAATCACGGTGCCGGTAAAGGCATGGCCGAGATATTTGCCAGTAATCTTTTCGCCAAGCGCAAATGCACTTGCTGACTGGTTACCGGCGGCAGCATGGAACGTGTTCCAATCGCGATAGCCAAATTGGCTGGCAATCAGCTCCAGTGATTTACTGTGGCTGATAGCAGTACCATCTGCCTGAAGCTGGGTGCGAAGACGTTTGGCCTGTGCCTTGGCATCATCAAGGCGCGGCAAGGACATATGTGTATTGGGCATTGTTCTGCTCCACTGCGCGTCCAACAGCGAACCTGGATGGGTCCCGCATTGCCATCCGCGCGTGACGCGGAGTTTCTACAGAAATCAATATCTGTGACAGGACTTCACCATGTTTCCAAGGAAACCGCGGAAGGCTGGTGCCTGCGACCGAGCTCTTATCTGGGAGCACGGGTGCCCTTTGTCAAGAGCGGTGGCGGGAACAGGAATAAGCGGAGAGCGGGCAGCGCTCGCTCTCCCAGACTGTCGCGTCTATTTATCCCAGTATTCCTTTGCAAGACCGAGGAGGAAATCGCCAGAATAACCCGGATAGGCCGTTTTCATGTTCGCGATGTACTCGTCGGGGGTTTCAGCGTCCTGCCACACTTGATCCATTGTGCGAACGTAATTCAGTGCTGTGGTGATGTCTCCGCGTGAGGTGGGAAGACCATGGCCAACTAGAAGTGTGTCGAAGGCCTCATCATCGCGCAGTGTTTCCAGTGTTGAGATCCAGTTCTTGCGATCAATGCCGGGCGCGAAATAAACGCCGTTATAGACAAGGTCCTGAACAATCGCGACTTTCTGTTCCGGGAAAACAGCAACGAGCATCTTCAGCGCTTCGGTGTTGTCATAGGCGCGGAACTCGACCGGTACGCCGCCGATCTCCGTTGTGCCCAAAGAAAGGTCGGGGCCGTTGAGAAGGCTCTTTGGCTCGGGCCACTGGCCAGCTGTTGCCTCTTCGCGCAGGTTTTCGCGAATTTCCGGCAAGGTGGCAAAGGTGACACCTTCCATGCTGGCAACACCGCCCCAATGGTCCGGGTGCTCATGACTGACATAAGCTGTATGAACTGGCTTGGCGGTTGATTTAATCAATGCGTTGACCTCGGCAGCCGTTGGCGGGAGCATTGTGCTGTCTGCCACAAGCAATTGATCACCGAGCTCAACCACATGGCTGGTCACATTGACCGCTTGCGCAGGCGAGACATAGCTGTGAAAGGTCACGCCGTTTTTGGTGAAGCTATGGACCGTTCCGGCAGGCAATGCACCTTGAGCCTGAGCAGGTTGTGGTGCGAAGTTGGCCTTGAGAAGTGCGATGGCACCAGCCGACAGTGCAGCGCCTTTAAGCAAGCTACGGCGTGAGAGGTGATCAGTCATCTTGGAAATGTCCTTCATAATTTGATTTTCCAAACTTACGATGCGATATGTAAGTGATGAATAATATAATGAAGTCAAGAAGTTACATTAAAGGCACTAGGTATGGTCAAGGATACCATTGAGCGTGATATGGAGATCGAGAACTGCCCAATCCGAAACATTTTGGATAGGGTCGGCGACAAGTGGTCAGTCTTGATTATCAGCATGTTGGCAGACGAGCCGAGGCGCTTTAACGAGTTAAAACGCATGATTGGAGACATAACACAGCGCGTACTGACATCGACGCTCAGAAAGCTGGAAGCGGACGGCCTGATCTCTCGGCATGTAGAACCAAGCTCCCCGCCCAAGGTCACTTATGCGCTGACAGATCTTGGACGCGATTTGCTAGAGACCTTGAAGCCCCTGATTATCTGGGCGAAGGATAATTTCGACGATATTCTGCTAAGCCGCAGGCAGTTTGAAGGCTGAGGTCGACGAAATAAAAAACGGCGAGCCTACGCCCGCCGCTCAATAATGAAGTTTAAAGGCGTTGTTACGCTTCGGGTGCTGCGACCCTTGGGAACAAAGAGGTCAGTTCGCCGAGAGTGTTGCCGCCCGGAAGCTTGTCGAGTTCCGCCTTCCAAGGAGCTTGTGGTGCTGGAACGTTCAGCATCGCAAGAGCCTTGGTCGCAGACGCTGGAATAACCTGCAGGAGCGCCTCAAACAGAATGCGTTGGCAGTCCAGCGTCACGTAGAGCACGGTCGCACAGCGCTCGCGGGTCTCTTCGTTCTTGAAGAGGGACCACGGAGCCTGTTGATCGATATACTCGTTCATGGCGTCCGCGGCGGACACAAGCGCCTGAATGCGTGCCGGGATATCAGGCATATTGATCCAGGCACCAAAGCCCGAAGTTGCCTCCTGAACCTGCTTGCGCATCGCTTCGTCTTCGGCGCTCAAAGCACCGGGTGTTGGCACCTTGCCGTTAAAGTTCTTGTTAGAGAACTTGGCAACGCGCGACAGGAGATTACCGATCTTGTTGCCCAGCTCGCCATTATAGGTCTGGCGGATCAACTCGACAGAGATCTGGCTGTCGCTGTCAGCGCGCATGTGGCGGGCGAGATACCAACGCAGAGCATCCACACCCATCAGGTCCATGACTTCGTTCGGAACAACAACGTTGCCGATGGACTTCGACATCTTCACGCCGCCTTCACCCGTCCAGTGACTGTGAACCGAGAGTTTCTTCGGCAGGGGTAGACCGGCGGCCATGAGCATGATCGGCCAGTAAACCCCGTGGGGCTTGAGGATATCCTTGCCGATCAAGTGCTCACACTGGGCCCACCAGGCGGAATAGTCACCGTCCGGCCAATTGATATTGGTCAGGTAGTTTGCAAGCGCATCAAACCAGACATAGGTCACAAAGTCCGGATCAAACGGCAGGTCCACACCAAGCGTGACGCGGGCCTTGGGCCGTGAGATACACAGATCTTCCAACGGCTCGGACAGCATTTGCTTCAGTTCGTTGCGGAACGCTTTCGGCTGCACAAAATCGGGATTGTCCTCAATGTGTTGCAGCAGTCGCTCGCGGAATGGTTCCATCTTGAGGAAGTAATTGACTTCCTTGCTTTCCTCGATCTCCATGGTCGGGTGCAAAGCGCATTTCCCATCCTCTGTCAGATCGGTGTCGCGCTTGAACTCTTCGCAGCCCTTGCAGTACTTGCCGGTGTATTCCTTCTTGACGATCAGATCCTTGTCGAAAATCGTCTGCTCCATGGCAGCGACGGCCTGTTTGTGCCCATCGCGGCTGGTGCGCACGAAATAATCGTAGTCGACATCAAAGAGATCAAATACCTCGCGGAATTCCTTGCAGCGCATGTCGAGATACGCAGCCGCATCCATACCAAGAGCAGCTGCTGCTTCCTGGTTCTTCTGGCCGTGCTCGTCCACACCGGTGGACAGCATCATCTCGTACCCCAGAGCGGTCCGGTTGCGCTTCATGATATCGGCGACAATCGACGTATAGGCGTGGCCGATATGCGGCGAGCCATTGACGTAATAGATCGGGGTCGTGATGTAACTTTTCATCTGACGCTTTCAGGTTTGGGGAACGGCGACAAATAAGCCAAGTGCCACAAATGGGCATCGGCTTCAATGCAATCAACCGGTCCGGAAAATCTCGTGCTGGCTATATTCCATAGTCAGCAGGCGATGAAAAGACCTTCAGGACAACAGCCAGATGCCGCCGAGCACAAAGAGTGCAAGAAACGCGGTTTGTGTGACCACCAGCCAGATGGCAGGGCCGCCGACTTCCAGCAGTTTCGGGATTGAGGTTTTCATGCCGACCGCTGCAATGGCCGCCAATAAAGCCCAGCGGGAGATATGACTGGCCGCATCGCGTACGACTTCGGGGATCAGCCCGAAGGAATTCAAAGTTGCAAGTGCCAGAAACGCCAGCACAAACACCGGAATGAGAGGCGGGCGCTTTGTGCCCGGCTCCACTTGGCTGCGCAAGAGAAGAGCTGCAATGAAAACCACCGGGGCCAACAAGGTGACCCTTATCAGTTTCACCAAGGTTGAGAGGTCTCCGGTTTCTTCGGACACCGAAAAGCCAGCCCCGACAACTTGTGCAACATCATGGATCGTGCCACCCAAAAAGACCCCGGTTTGTTCGATTGTCAGGCCCATTGAGGCGGTCAGGAGCGGGTAGATAATCATGGCAAGCGTGGAGAGTACCGTCACTGTGATGACGGTGAAGGCGAGGTCGCGCTCTGCATGTTCCCGTTTGGGCAGAATTGAGCCAATGGCCATGGCCGCCGAGGCCCCGCAGATCGCAACCGCCCCACCAGAAAGGAAAGAAAACAGCCGATCCCGACCGAACAAACCGCCAATGAGAAGGGAAAAGCCGATGGTCGCTGCAACACCGGCAATGATGACCATTAACATGGGAAGACCGAGCGTTTGCACCATTTCCATGCTGATCCGCACGCCCAACAGTGCCACCCCGATCCGCAGCAGGGTCTTGCCGGAAAAGGCAATGCCGGCTGCGGTTTTTTGCCCGTCTTCGGAAAGAAAGTTCAACGGCATGCCCAAAAGGATGGCCATCAGCATGGCTGGCGCACCGTAATGCTCGTTTAGGAACTGCGCCGAAATCGCGACCAGTCCGGCAATGGCGATGCCGGGAAAAAGCTCTGCTGCCTGCTCTTTGAGGGAGGACATGGATTGGATACCTTTACTCGGGCTGATCGATGGGCAGGCCACTTGGCACCCGGTCTGGCACACCAAAGGTCGGTGTGTCGACTGTGGAACCAGTGAGCGCATTCAGAAACGCAATCAGGTCGGCAATTTCCGGATCTGACAGGGCAACCGGATCTATGTCCAGTATGCGCTTCTGGCGCTCCATCTCCAACCGGTCCTTCCAGACCACAAAATCAATTGCTTCCAGCCACGGGGCCGAGGGCAATGCGGCAAGTTCTGGTGTCCAACTTGCAAAGGCGCCTTTCGGATCAAGGTGATGGCGAAGGATACCTTCAAGCGTCGGATAAGCGCCGTTGTGACCATAGGGAGCTGTCAGGGCCACGTTCCGCAGCATGGGTGTGCGAAAGCGGTAGGCGTCTTCCAACCGGTCACTTTCCCCCATGCGGCCCACATCGCGGACCATTGGGTCAAAACGCCGTGTGCGCCCCGGCCCAAATGGCGGCAAGCCGAGTGCATGAAATTTTTGATCACTCATCAGTTTGCCGGAATGGCAGGCCGCACAGTTGGCCTTGCCATAAAAGAGCGAGAACCCTCGTTTTTGTGCCTCCGTCAGAGCTTCCTTCTCGCCGCTGAGATACGCATCAAAAGGGCTGTCATAGCTGGTCCATTCCAGCGCCATGAAGGCGGCTAGCGCGTTTGCAATTTCGGTGATTGTCACCTGATCCGGACTGTTGATGTGATCGAAGGCTTCGACGAACATCTCACCATATACAGGGATGACGCGCACGCGTTTGGCCAAGATTGGCCATGCTGCATCAATCCGGTCATGGATCGCGCCGGCGATCTCGTTTTCCTTTGGGTTGCCCGCCATTTCAAACTGGGCGACGAGTGGAAAGATCGCCTGCGTGGCAAGGATCGAATTGAAGCCTTCTGGAAGCCACTCTTCAGCTGGTGAGTTGAAGCCGTTCTCAAAGGTCTCCGCAATGGACAGGCGGCCATCATGGAAAAAGACCCGAAGATCCTTGGCGCCAAGGTTCCAAAGGCCCGGCGCATTGCGCGGGATGCGTTTTTTGATCCGGTCATCCCCTTTCCCGGCTGTGCGGGTGGGGCCAAGGCCGACACCGCCTTCACCAATTCCAAGGGACAGACCGTCAGACGTGCCGAATTCTGGATGATGGCAGGTCGAGCAGGCGATATTTCTGTTTCCAGACAGGATCTTGTCATAAAAGAGAAGTTGACCGATCTTGGCTTGTTGTCTGTCAAAGGGAAGAAAGTCATCGGCGGTCAAGGGCTCGGGCAGGGAGGTTGCCTGAGCCATCGGGGCAGAAGTAAGCCCCAACGCTAAAATGCTGAGGAGGAGCGCCCAACAATGTCTGCCATTCGTCTGCTTTTTGCTGGAGTATTCCTGCTGTTGCTCGCGCCCGCTCATGCGGAAATCGAACATGCGCGTGATTTGATGGAAGAGGGGCAGTTTGAAAAGGCGATGGAAGAGCTTTGGCCTGCCGCGCGATCTGGCAATGCGGATGCCGAAGAGCTGATTGGCGTGATGTATGCCATGGGCCTTGGCGTCGAAAGGGACGATCAGCGCGCGTTTGACTGGTATTTGCGCAGCGCCATGAAAGGCCATCCGGGCGCGCAATCTGGGGTTGGCTGGTATTACGAGGTGGGGCGAGGTTTGCCTGCACCTGATCTTGTTCGGGCTTACATGTGGTACACGCTCTCGGCCATCGGAGGTGATCCCGATGCCGCCATTTCTCTTGAAGAAGTGGTCAAGAAGATGACCAAGGCCGAAATCGAAAAAGCGCATATACTGGTCGCAGATTACAAGGTCTGGATGTACCCGTTTCGATAACTCTGCCATGGTCTGATTTTTGTTACCAGTTGATTTTAAAGGGATTGCTCATGTCTGATACTCAACCCAATTCGACATGTCATGCCTGCGATCGACCGATTAGTCCCAAAGCTCAAATTTGCGCGGAATGCGGTACTCGCCAAAATGATCTCTGGCGGAAGTTTGGGTGGGTAATTGCCATTGCTTCCGGTTTTTCTGTTGTAATTTCGGCTCTGACAGTAGCGGTAACGTTCTATCCGCAGGCAATGGCGCTTTTTGTCCCTCCCAAGCTGGAGCTCTATCAGGTTGAAACGTTTCCTGTGCGCAAGAGACATTCCAGCGAACCTGATCGTGAACGTTTAGAGTTTTCAGTGGCCAATGTGGGGCGCACAGACTTGTTTTTGTCTCGCGTCATCTTCAAGCCACAACACCATTCTACTCTGTTCCGGGCCAAAAACTATGTGGTCAACCAAAGCATTAAACAGGGTGAGAACTATATCATCCGCATGGTCGTGGATAAGCCCCCTGTGATATTCCAGCCGATGACCGACAAGGCTTTTGAGAAGTTCACTCAAAACATGACCGACCTTAAAGGCAGGGCTTGTTTGACCTTCCGGCTCAATCCAGCTGATCCGCACAGCCCTGTAGAACATGAGGCATTGGTTTTTACTCAGTCCTTGATGCCGGTGAAGGCAGTTTTGGCCTACAGCTCAGTTAGTACGTCAGGCCAATTGGTCGAGGATGTGCAGGAACTGGAAGTGACTGCCATTCGTTTGCAGAAGCAGAACGCAGCCTGCAAGAAATAGCGCCCCAACCGGGTCAACGACCGGAAAGGGCGCAATCCATTTAGTTTATTTTACTTCAGATCCGCGTCGCGGGCAGCGTTGATTTCGCCTTCCGCTTCTGCGACCGCATCGGTCAATGCAGTGAAGATTTCATCGCCGCGTGCAACATTGGACTTGAACCAGTCATAGACCGGTGTTGCCGCTTCCTTGAACGCTGCTTTTTCAGCCGGTGTTGGAACGTAGAGGTCACCACCACCTGCAACAAAGTCCTCATAAGCTTTGATGGATTTGCGCTTCGGTGAGGCGAAAGTTGCCTGTTGAAGGGCATAGAAGCCATCCACGACCACGCGGCGCATGTCTTCCGGCATGCCGGTGAACTTCTCGTTGTTCATCCACCACAGCGCACCCATATAGGCGTGGCCATCAAGTGTCACATATTGAAGACCAGCATCCGGGAATTTCATGCCCATGATGTCTGTAATGCCGTTCTTGGAGCCTTCAACAACACCTGTCTGGAAGGAGGTGAAGAGCTCCGGCCACGGGATCGGGGTTGGAGACGCACCAAGGGCCTTGACCAGCTCTTGCGGAAGATCGGCAACAACGGTCCGGATTTTCAGGCCTTCCATATCGGAAGGAGACGCAACGCGGCGCTTGGTGTTGGCAAAGTTCCGCCAGCCACCGGTGTTGCCGATGGTCATCAGGCGAACGGCCCCGCCAGAATCTTCCAGCGCCATGTCGCGCATTTTGCGGGTGAAGTCGCCCTGCAGAACAGCTTCTGCAACACGGTCATCCGCCATCAGATAGGGGAGGTCGAGCACCTGTACATACGGGAAAATGCCTGAAGCACCACCAGATGTGGAGATGTAGATATCGATGGAGCCGTCAGCGATGCCTTGCAGGCACTCCGCGCCATTGGAGCAAAGCTGGGTGCCGATGAAGAGTTCAACTTCGATAGCGCCGTTGGACGCAGCTTCCACATAGTTTTTGAAAACAACCAGACCGTCATAGTCCTCGTCATTTTCGTTGGAGTTGGCCGTTGCGCGCAGGGTGTAGTCTGCCGCGGTCGCGCTCAAGACGGAGCCAGCCAGCATGGCAGCCACCGTCAGGTATTTCAGAGTTGATTTGAGCATCTTGGTTCCTCCCTTGAAATGCTCGGTTAATCCGCAAATCCGGTCAAACGCGGAACTGTCATGGAAATGGCCGGGAAATAGGTCACGAGAAAGATTACCAGCACCTCCACAGCGAGAAATGGCAGGATCGCCTTGGCGATTGTCTCCACTCGCTCCTTGGAGACGGACGCTGCCACAAAGAGAACCAGCCCCATGGGCGGCGTTGCAAGCCCGATTGTCAAATTGACACTCATGATGATGGCAAAGTGGATCGGATCAACGCCAAGGCTCAGGAAGATCGGCCCGAGAATAGGCCCAAGAATGATAATCGCCGGACCTGCATCCAAAAACATGCCCACGACAAACAAAAGCAGGTTGATCAGGAACAAGAGGATCAACGGATTTTCCGACAGGCTGAGAATGAAGGCAGCCAGCTGTTCCGGTGCGTGAGAAAGCGACACAACAGTCTTGAAGGCCATGGCAGCCCCCACAAGCAACAGCACAACCGCTGACGTGATGCCAGCCCGGTTCAGAACGTGCGGAATTTCTGAGATCTTCAGTGTTTTGAGAACGAACAGTCCGATCACAAGGGCATAGGCCACGGCAACAGCGGCCGCCTCCGTTGGCGTGAAGATACCGCCCAAAATGCCGCCGAGAATGATGACGGGTGTCAGCAGCGGAAAGAACGCTTTTAGGCTGGCTTGACCGCGTTCGCCCCAGGTTGCTTTTTTGGTCGCAACGGGAAAGTCATACTTGTCCGCCATCACCTTGACCATCAGCATTAGGCCGATGCCAACCATGACGCCCGGCACGATGCCAGCAAGGAACAGCGCTGCAACGCTTTCCCCCATGACATAGGCATAGATGATCATGATGCCGGAAGGCGGAATAATCGGACCGATGACCGAGCTGGCCGCCGTAATTGCCGCTGCGAATTTACGCGTATAGCCCTGTTTTTCCATGGCCGGGATGAGCATCGATCCGAGCGCGGAGGTGTCAGCAACCGCAGACCCTGAAAGCCCCGCAAACAACATGGAGGACAGCACGTTGACATGGGCCAGACCACCGCGCAGGTGCCCCATCATGGCTTGTGAAAATTCCACCAATCGCAGCGTGATCCCGCCTTTGTTCATCAGCTCGCCAGCGAGCATGAAGAATGGAATCGCCATGAGAGGAAAACTATCCATCCCATTGTAAACATTGCGATAGAGAAGAGTGATGTCTTTCTCTTGGCCGTTGAGCCACAACAGCAAGCCGGGAGCGGCCAAAAGGCCAAAAAACACAGGTAGGCCGATCAGCAGGAAGAGGAGGAAGAGCGGAAGAAACCAAACCAGCATTATTCTGCCCCCGCCATGTCAGCATCTGCGATTTGAGGCAGTTTTTCAGAACCACCGAAGAGCCGAATAATTGAGCGCAGCACGAGTTCGATGTTCACAAGGATCAGCAGATCAACCCCCACAAACAGCGACATCATCATCCACTTGCGCGGAACCCGCATCCACTCGGAGAAAGTAACGTCGATGGGCACATAAAGAGAGGCAGTGGCAAAGCGCCCGCCGAAGCCGTTGACCTCGGACCAGCCGATTTGAAAGGCTACCAGGAGCACAAGAAGGCTAATCAACAAGAGAAAGAGGTGGACCAGTTCGCCGAGGGTTTTGGGCAACAGGTGGCCAAACATGTCGATGGCGACAAAGCCGCCGCGCCGGAACGCGGTTGGAGCCATGAGGCCAGCCATCCAGAGCATACAAAAGCGTGCAGCTTCGTCCGGCCAGGGAAGGGCGTTGTTGAGCACATATCTGAAGAACACTTGAATGAGGATCGCGACAACCATCATCGCAATCGCAAACACGCCTATGCCGCGGCCAATGCGAAGCAAAAATGCGTTCACTCCTCCAAGCAGCGAAACCGCTGCCAACAATGCCCCCATATGGGCTCCTCCCGTCCGTGACTGACTGTTTTGTCAGCCTACTTGGTCATTTCGGCGCGATTTGACCAATTTTACCAGCAAAAAATGTCAGCGCGTCTCCCTCGCGCATTTCAGCCCGCAGCACCCGGCCCAGAACGATCAGATGATCGCCCCCCTCGTAGGCCGCTACACGTTGGCATTCGAACCGGGCCAGACAGCTCCCGATCAGCGGTACGCCCTCTTCGTTCCGTGTCAGATCCAGTCCGTCAAAGGCATGCGCATCTTTCGCAAAGCCATGGCAGAGCGCAGACTGCTCGTTGCACAGCACATGGATGGCATAATGTTCGGCTTGCTCAAAATAGCGAAACCGCCGCGATCCCTTGTCCGGGGCCCAAAGCACGAGCGGCGGGTCCAAGGATACAGAGGAAAAACTGTTTGCGGTAATCCCAACCGGACCGTCCTCGCTCTGCGTTGTGACGATCGTAACGCCCGTTGCAAATCGTCCGAAGGCATCACGCAGCAGGCGGGTGTTCTCCGCATCCGGTTGAAACGTGACAGGATGATCGGTGGTCTGCATATTCATCAGGGAACCTCTTTCCCAAGCGCGGCCTCATAAAGCCGGAACCAAGTTGGCCGATCCAGCTTGACCTTCAACGCATCGGAAATCCGCGCAATCCGGTCGATATTATTGGTGCCGAGAACGGGCAGAATGCCTGCCGGGTGGGCCAGAAGGAATGCGACCGCCACAGCGGCACGATCCACTCCAAAGGTGCCTGCCAATTCATCCAGCACGGATGCCACCTTGCCACTGCCGGACATCAATGAGCCGCCACCAAGCGGCGACCAAGCCATCAAATGCGTCCCCAGCCGTTGGTGAAAGGCCAGATCGCCATTGGTGAAGGGCGAAATCTCCGAAAGGCTGATTTCTATCTGGTTGGCGACCAGTTTTGCGGTCATCGCTGATTGCAGCAGCTCCCAATCCCAGGGGCGGAAGTTGGAAACGCCGACATTCTTCACCTTGCCGCTTTTGATCACTTCATCCAGTGCAGCGCCGGTTTCATGATGGTCCATCAAGGGGTCTGGGCGGTGGATGAGCAGAAGATCGATTGTGTCGATTGACATCTCCGACAAAGAGGCGTCGACCGACTTCAGGATGTGCGCGCGGGACGTGTCATAATACTTGCCCGGTGCATCCGCATAACGTCCGGCAGGGGCAACGATATCGCACTTGGTGACGATCTCCATCTTGTCCCGCAAGGACGGATTTGCTTTCAGAGCTGTGCCCAGCACACCTTCCGCTTCATAGCCGCCATAGATATCGGCCTGATCGAAAGTGGTGATGCCCTGATCCAGACAGGTCTGGATCTTGCGCTCCACATGAGCGGCCGACGTATCGGTATCATCGCCAAGGCGCCACATCCCATAAACAAGGCGGCTCATTTCCAGCGACGGGGACAGCGAAACACGTTGCATTAGCGGCGAACTCCATTGCCGAGAGGGGTGGCCGGCGTTTGGGCCGGGACCCTGTTATACGCATGGGGCAGGGAACAGGTTTTCAGGTTTGGCAAAACGCGTTTGCCGAAATGCTCTGCCTCGTCAAGGTGAGGGTAGCCGGAGAATATGAAGGCACGAATACCCATCTTCTGATAGTTCTCGATCTTGCTCATCACCTGATCGGTGGAGCCGACGAGCGCAGCTCCACAGCCAGATCGGGCACGCCCCACGCCCGTCCAAAGATGCGGCTCGATAAAGCCGTATTCGTCGGCAATATCGCGGTTTTTCGATTGGTGGCTGACACCGAGAGACTTGGCATCCAGGGCGCGTTCGCGAATGCTGGTGCCTTTGTCATCGTCCAGCTTGGAGACGATGTAGTCGGCGTATTCTTTCGCCTCAGCTTCCGTGTCGCGCACGATCATATGCACACGAAGACCATAATCGAGGGTTCGTCCGTATCGTTCAGCCACCGAATGAACGGCCTTCATGCGGCCTTCCAGTTCCTCGACCTTTTCCGGCCACATGAGATAGACATCGCAGTGCTCGCCGCAGAGCTTCAGTGCATCAGGTGAGTAGCCACCGAAATAGAGCAGGGGGCCGCCAGTCTGATAGGGCTTCGCGGGATCGGTCGTCAGATTCTCGAACTGGTAGACCTCGCCCTTGTGGTTTATTTCGTCCTGGGTCCAGGCCTGTTTGAGGATTTCGACCACTTCGCGGGAACGCTGATAGCGGTATTTGCTATCCTCCTTTTCACCCGGAAAGTCGGATGAGATGATGTTGACCGTCAAACGGCCCTCCAGCATGTGGTCCAGCGTTGCAATAGTCCGCGCCAGCATGATGGGCTGCATCTCACCGCATCGAACAGCCGCCAGCATGTTGATCTTGTCCGTAATCGGTGCGCAGCCTGCCACAAAGGACAGGGTGTCCTGTCCGACCTGATAAGACGACGGGCACAGAATGTTCCTGAAGCCGAGGTCTTCCGCCTTTTTCACGATGGACGAGCAATGAGCCCAGGATGAGCGCAAGTCGCCGTCTGGAACACCGAGAAATTGATAGTCATCGGAGCAAAGCGCGGCGAACCAGGACACTTCTGCGGCATCCAGATCCGGTGATGTGACCGGTACGACCGTCATCCAATTTCCTCCAAAACGCCGTCTGCTTTTTTTCTTGCGTATCACCCGCAATGATGTAGATCAATAGTGTATCAATTTTTTATTTGGCCGCATCTGAGGATGCCGATGACTGACCAGAAAACCGCAAGCCATAATCCGAATGCGCTGCCGCTCTACGTTCAAATCAGCGAATTGTTGATCCGCGATATTGCTGCGGGGCGTCTGATTGATGGAGAGCGCCTGCCACCAGAACGGGAAATGGCCGAGGATCTCGGGATTTCAGTCGGGACTCTGCGCAAGGCTCTGGCCGATTTGACGAAACGCGGATTGTTGATGCGCATTCAGGGGTCCGGAAACTACATTCAGCAAGGGGGGGGAACCGACAGCGTTTACGGCATGTTCCGGCTGGAGTTGCATTCTGGCGGTGGTTTGCCCCGCGCGACTTATCTTGATGTGTCCCGGCAAGATATCCCGAAGGGGCTTGTGACATTGGGGCCTACATCATTCGGTAAGGAAGCTTGGGGAACGCGCATCCGGCGCCTCCGTTTTCTGAATGAAACGGTCATTGCGGTGGAGGAAATCTGGCTGGATGGCAGCGCTGGAGAAGTCGCGCCTGATCTCCTGTCCGATTCCCTTTATCGCTACTACCAGAAACAGCTCGGGTTCTGGATCAACCGTGCCGAGGACCGGGTCGCGATTGGGCAATCCCCGCAATGGGCACCCAAGGAGTTCCCAAAGGCTGCCGGCAGTCCAACAGGATATATTGAGCGCTTGAGTTGGTCTGACGGCCCTGAGCCAATTGAATTTTCCAAAACTTGGTTTGACCCGGACAAGGCGCTTTATGTGCAGCGCCTCAAATAGGAGTATGGAATGTCCGCCACTGTGAATTATGGCGTCATCGGCTGCGGCATGATGGGGCAGGAGCATTTGCGCAATATTGCTCTGCTGGAAGGCGCGCAGGTGTGGGCAATCTATGAGCCTGACGCCAACATGGCTGCCGCTGCTGCTGCAATCGCACCACAGGCTGAACTGATGTCCTCAGTGGCGGAGCTTCTGGACACGCCAGACCTTGATTGCTTGCTGATCGCCAGCCCCAATCACTGCCATATCGATCAGATGGAGGAAATCCGACGCAAGCGGCCCTTGCCGTTGCTGGTGGAAAAACCGCTTTTCACGGATGCTGCGGATGAGGCCCGGATCAAAGCCTTTTCCATGACCTATCCGGCCCCTGTTTGGGTCGCGATGGAGTATCGCTACATGCCACCCATCAGCGCCTTGATTAAGGAGGTAGGCGAGGCGACTGGCGGCGTTACTATGCTGACCATCCGCGAACACCGCTTTCCGTTTCTGCCCAAGGTCGGTGACTGGAACCGCTTTAATCGATACACTGGCGGAACCTTTGTCGAAAAATGCTGCCATTTCTTTGACCTGATGCGGTTGATAATCCAGTCAGAGCCAGTGCGGGTCATGGCGTCCGCAGGGCAGGCGGTCAATCATTTGGATGAAACCTATCAGGGCGAAGTGCCAGACATTCTCGACCATGGCTATGTGCTCGTTGATTTCGAAAATGGGGCGCGTGCCATGCTGGAGCTTTGCATGTTTGCAGAAGGCTCTCGTTATCAGGAAGAGGTGAGTGCAGTCGGCAGGAACGGCAAGATTGAGGCTTTTGTTCCCGGACCGGGGCGTTTTTGGCCTTCTCATCTTGGACAGCCGCCCGTGCCGCAAGTGATTGTCAGTCCGCGCAATCCCAAGGGGCCTCGGCAAATGGATGTGCCCGTTGATCCGAATTTGCTGGAAGCTGGCGACCACAATGGTTCCACCTTTTATCAACACGAGCTATTTCTCGCGCTGGTTCGTGGTCAGCGGACAACTCCGGAAGTCAGCCTCGAAGACGGCCGCAAAGCCGTCGCCATGGGCCTTGCCGCACAAGAATCCGCCCGCACGGGCGAGGCCGTTCAGCTGAATCCGGACAGGCTGACTTCAGTAGCATAAAACAAATGCGGCGCCTGAATGAACAGGCGCCGCTTAATTGTTAGAAGGGGTATGCTTGACGGATCAAGCGCCGAAGATGTCGGCGGTTATGCCGTTGTACCAGCCAACAGACTCTTCATACGTTTGCTGGCGAAGAGCTGTGTCTTCTCCGGTCTGGCTGATGAACTTTGACGTGGACGCGATTTTCTCTTCGGTCGGGGCGTATTGTGCGCCAACCTTCACACCGTCATTGGTTTCAATCAGGCTCCAGCAAGTGTTGGAGTATTTCGCCGGGAAGACACGAGAACCGGTCAGATCGCCGCGGATGGCCATAGCGGCAACCTTCGCCTGGCTGTTCGCAGAGAAACCAGATTTCGGCATGTCGCCCGCGATACACGCGTCACCGATGACAAAGATGTTCTCATCATTTTGCGAACGCATGGACTTCGGATCGATCGGGCAGAATCCGCTGTCGTTGGTCAGACCGGCTTTTTGAGCAATCATGCCAGCTTTCTGAGCCGGAATGACGTTGACCAGATCGCCCTGGAACGTGTCCAGATCAGTTTCGACTTCACCGGTCGACGGATCAACACCCACGATGCCGCCATGCACGTCCGGGCCGTACCATTCGATCATGCCTGCATAGTGTTTGTTCCAACCTTCCTGGAAGAGGGCCTGTTTGGAGAATTTCGGCTTCGGGTCGATCACGAAGATCTTGCTGTCGGTGAAGCCTTTCTCATTCAGGACGTGCGCAAACATGGACACGCGCTCGTAAGGTCCAGGAGGGCAGCGGTATGGGTTCGGCGGAGCCACCATCACGATGTTCTGGCCGTTTTCCAGAGCATCCAGCTTGGACTTCAGAAGCTGAGTTTGAGGTCCGGCTTTCCAGGAGTGCGGCATGATTTGCGCAGCTTCTTCGGAATAGCCCTGAACACTGTCGTAAATCAGGTCAATGCCAGGTGCGACGACCAAGCGGTCGTATGGAACCTTGGAGCCATCCGCCATGATGACTTCCTTGGCGTCCCGATCAACCATTGCCGCCATGCCATTGACGACAGTGATGCCGTAGTTTGATGCGAGCTTGTCATAGCTATGGGTGATGGACTCGTAAGAGCGATAACCACCGATATAAAGGTTGGAGAAGAAGCAGGTCGTGTAGGTCGAGTTTGCTTCAATAAGGGTGACATCAAGATCGTCACCGCCATCCTTGGCAAGATATCGGGCTGCTGTTGCACCGCCGGCACCACCACCGATCACAACCGCGCGCGGTTTGCCTGCGGCACGGGCGTAAAACGGCATCGCCAGAGTAGCGGCCCCTGCACCGGCCAATAGGCCGAAACTGCGTCTGGTAAGTTTGGTCATTCTTCTAGTCCTCCCATATATGTATGGTTGAGATACGAGTTCCATACATATTACTGCGGTTCAAGGGAACCGTAATAGGCAGCCAAAGCTGCAATTTCCTCATTTCCCATATTCACGGTCATGTTTTGCATCACCTGATTGGTGCGCAAATTGACCTTGTATTCAAACAAGGCCCGGATGAAGGCGTCCTTTGGCCAGCCCACAATGGAAGGAATCCCGTCGGCGCGTCCCGACGTTTGATGGCAAGTGACGCATTCGGTCGCAAGGTATTCGCCGTAGGCAATGTCACCCTCAAGCGCCATCGCAGCTGCTCCGATCTCAGGTCGGGCATCAGTCTCTGGAGCGTTCGCCTCATCTGAGGGAGCTGCTTCCGTGCTTTGCTTGAGGTAAGTGATCAAATCAGCGCGGTCTTCAGCCTTTTTCAGACCGAGAAAGGACATTCGGGTTCCGGGTACGAACCCACGCGGCTTTTCAAGATAGGCATCAAGACTGGTTTCATCCCAGACCAGGCCTTCTTCGCCTTTTTTCTTGAGCGCTGACGAGTATTTGAAGCCTTCAAGGGTGCCTGCTGTCCGGCCAAACAGACCGTCGAGGTGAGGGCCAACCCCATTCTTCGCGCCCGCGCCAAGCTCATGGCAGGCGCGGCACTTCTTGTAGACCAATGCTCCGCGATCGGCATCCGATGCTGATGCAGCACTCCCAGTTAAGCCAACTGCTGCAGTCACGGTCAAAACATGCAGCAGGTATTGCGTCCGAATTTGCAGTTCGGAAAATCTGATGGCCGCAACCTTTCTGGAAACGGTCTCCGTCCATGCACCTAGCCTCATAAAGGCTTCCTCCCAGGTGTTTTCATGTGTGGCGGGCACGAAGTGTCCGCCACAATTGTCTTTGTGTTTGGTCCTTTTAGGACGGATCAATCGACTGCGCCAACACCGGCGCTATCGTCACCCCCATCTTCAGGTGTCACATCAAGGATGGCAGCCCGCATGGTGATTTCGACCGGATCAGCCTTACAGTCTTTCATGCAAGGTTCGGACTTTTCTGCATAATGCGGTTCTTCATAGCGTGCGTCTGGAATGAAGTTTTCCTCATTCGGTAAGCGCACGTCCAGAAAGTTCTCATTGGAGAGCACGAACTCTTCATCATCCACGATGTCGTTGAGATAAAGGAGGTAGGCCGTGATGGCGTAAACGTCATCATCAGACAATGACCGTGCATTGCCAAAGGGCATGGCACGCCGAACGTAATCATAGACAGTCGAAAGATATGGCCAATAAGAACCGATTGTCTTTTCAGGGCGATCATCAGTCAGAGTGTCATGTCCACCGGCCAGAATCGGCCAACGGCCAACGCCTTCACCGAAATCGCCATGACAGACCGCGCAGTTGTCTGTGTAGATCGGCTCGCCATCTGCAACGCTGCCCGATCCAACAGGCAGGCCTTGACCATCCGGGCGGATGTCGATGTCCCAAGCCGCAACTTCAGCCGGCGTTGCCAGTCGCCCTAAGCCGAATACACCGCCTTCACGGGTGTTTGAAGTCGATGCTGAGGTGGCAGCTGCGGTTTGAACCGCTTCTTTTTCTTCCGTTGGCTCGGCGCTGCTGCTGTCGGAACCATCGGATGGGGCCGCGCTTGAGTAGGTGGCCAGATACGCGAGGATATTCTCCATATCCTTGTCTTTACGCAGACCGGCAAAGGCCATTTTTGTGCCTTTGATGAAGGCCTTTGGCTTTTTGAGATATTGGGTCAGGCTATCTTCGTCCCACACCAGACCATCAGCACCTGCTGCGATCATGGCCTTGGAATATTTGTAGCCTTCTATGGATCCGGCAGCACGACCGAATATTTCGTTCAGCTGCGGACCTACCTTGTTCTTCGCGCCGTCACCGACGGCGTGACAGGCCTTGCATTTTTTGAAGACCTTTTCGCCTTTGGCTGCATCGCCTGCCGACGCCGAACCTGCGACCATCGCAGAGGCAACCAGAGCTGAGGTGAGGGCGAGTGACTTAACCAACTTCGACATTTTCAACCGTCCCGTTTTTTTGGACATACCACGTCTGGATGCCGTTATTGTGGTAGATCGAATTCTCGCCGCGGGCGGCTCTGAGTTCGTTTTTGGTGGGCTGATAGAAGCCATGCTCGTCCATCGCGCGGGACTGGAGCAGAAGCTCTGAGCCATCCCAGTCAATGTCGAGATAGAAGCGATGCAGGGACTTGGAGAGGCTTGGCCCGTCGATCCGCGCTGTGGTCCAGTTCCGTCCTCCGTCAATGGAGACATCCACACGCTTTATGCGGCCATTGCCGGACCATGCGAGGCCGGAAATCACCAGTGGGCCCTTGCCGTGGGAGATCGGCATTTGCGGGCTTGGCGAGGTGATCACAGATTTCGGGTCCATGACCCAGGTAAAGCGCCGGGCTTTGCCGGTTTCCAGTAGGTCGGTGTATTTGGACGTCTCTTCGCGGTGATGCCAAGGCTGATCGCCCACTTCGAGACGTCGGAGCCATTTGACCCACATGTTGCCTTCCCAACCGGGAACAACCAGACGCAGTGGATAGCCCTGTTCCGGGCGCAGCGCTTCGCCATTCATCTTCCACGCGACCAAGCAGTCATCCAGAGCTTTTTCCATTGGCACGGAACGGGTCATGTGAGAGGCATCCGCGCCTTCCGGCAGTACCCATTTGCCGTTGGTTTTGACGCCAGCTTCTTCCAATAGCGTCTTCAGCTTCACCCCGGTGTACATGACGTTGTGCACCATGCCGTGGGTGAACTGGCAGCCGTTTAGCTGCGAGCCGCGCCATTCCATGCCGCCATTGGCCGCGCATTCCAGGAAGTAGACGTGGTTTTCACGTGGGAACCGCTTCAGGTCCTCCATGGTGAAAACAAGCGGCGTATCCACCAAGCCGTTGATCATCAGGCGATGATCTTGGGGACGGATTTGGGCAACCCCGCCATGGTGGCGCTCAAAGCACAGGCCGTTCGGTGTGATGATCCCGTCCAGCTCATGAAGCGGTGTGAAGTTGATGGAGGCAACCGCATCAGCGGTCAACCACGGAACATTCCGGCGCACCACTTCTGATTCAAACTCGGACGGCAGTCCGTAAGGTGCTGCATCAACGCCATCACCAAGATAGCGGTTCCAGTCCTGAATTTCGGTGATGAGGGGATCGCCCTCAGCGTGAGCACCTGATGCCGTAACCCCGGCAACAGCAGCGCCGCCAGTGGCAAGTCCGGCCTTGAGAAGCGACCGCCGGGAGAGGAACGGGGAGCCCTTGTCCTTTGTCTCAGTCATGTGTGTGTCCTCAGGTCTTTGAGAAATCAAATGCCAACCACCTTCACGGACTCGTTGTCCGGAAGCTTCACGGTCGGGTTCTTGGTGATGTGGTTTTCGACAACGTCCCAGATGGCCGGACCTTCCGTACCCTCGTTGACGGACGCCCAGCCAGCCACGACATATTCCTTTTGAGGGTCGATAGCTTCGCCGGTCGAGAGCAGGGTCATGTCGGTGATCCGCTCTCCGATATCCTTGTTCGGCGCAATGGTGTAGCCCATGCCGCCAACGCGAACCATGTCGCCGCCCTGCTGATAATAGGGGTCCTTGTTGAAGAGGTTGTCGCCAACATCTTCCAGGATTTCCTTCAGCATCTGGCCGGTCATCTTCGAGCGATAGGCCGCCGGATATGTCATGGCGCAGGCGTTGTGCAGGTCTTCAAACGTGATGTCTTGTCCCGGCAAGAGCGAGGTGCCCCATCTAAATCCAGGAGAAAGAGCAATCTGTGCATCGCGTTCTTCAATCAGGGCCTGACAGATCAGATCATCAAAGGTGCCGTTGAAGTTGCCTCTGCGATAAAGAAGGCTTTCGGTAGTGCCCAGCTTGCGAGCAAGATCGGCTTCATAAGGCGCGCGCACTTCATCGATCAGCGCTGCCATCTCCGCGTCAGGTGTGATGACGTCCGAGAAAATCGGGATCAAACGATACTCGTACCCGGCAACCTTGCCGTCCTTCACATCCAAATCGACACGGGAGACGAACTTGCCGTTGGAGCCGGATGCAATGACCAGCGTGTTGTTCACAATCACAGGCTCTGGCAGGGCGTCATGTGTGTGACCGGTCAGGATCACATCAATGCCATCCACCCGAGATGCAAGTTTGCGATCCACGTCGAAGCCATTGTGGGAGAGGAGAACCACAACATCCGCGCCTTCCGACCGGGCTTCTTCGACATGGGTCGCAATATCTTCCTCGCGAATGCCAAAGGACCAGCCCGGGATCATCCAGCGCGGGTTGGCAATCGGAGTGTAGGGAAAAGCCTGACCAATGACCGCGACTTTGGACCCGCCGCGTTCAAACATTTTCCAGGCTTCAAAAGCTGGCTCGTCCCACTCATTGTCGTAAATGTTCGATCCAAGGAACGCGAAGGGAAGTTCGTCAATCACCTCCTGAACACGGTCCTGACCATAGGTGAATTCCCAGTGGCCAGTCATGGCGTCCGGGTTCAGCGCATTCATCACCGTGATCATGTCCTGACCTTCGGTGACGTTGGACGTGTAGCTGCCTTGCCAGGTGTCGCCGCCGTCGAGCAGCAGCACATTGTCGTTGCCGCGTTCGGCCCGAATGCGCTTGATGACCGTTGCCACACGGTCCATGCCGCCAACCTTGCCATAGGATTGGGCAAGCGCGGCAAAGTCGTCGGAGGTTAATGCGTATGCATCTGGCGAGCCGGGCTGAATGTTGTAAAGTTTCAAAAAGTCCGCACCGGTCACATGCGGCGGCTTGCCTTCAACATCTCCAATTCCGAGGTTGATGGAAGGTTCGCGGAAATAGATCGGCTTCAACTGCGCATGAATATCGGTGATATGTATGAGTGTCAGGTTGCCGGTTGGCTGCATGGAAAGCAGCGCATCTTCGGTCAATCCCTGTTGCGCCATCAGGCGGGACCAGTTGCCAGCCATACCAGACCCTAGAAGGGCACTTGTGGCCGTCGCAGCCATCAGGAATTCGCGTCTTGAAAACATTCAAGCCTCCGGTCAATCGGCGCACCTGAAAGGGGAGGTTGGTCAGGCACACTTTTCCCGTTAGCGCATGACAAAATCAGCACCTGAAACGGAAAAACCGATGTGTGTTCAATAATTTGGGCTTTGTGCCCGGTTATGGGTGCGGCAGCCTTGCCGCCGCACCATGAACGCGTTTTAGCGCCCAATCTCGCTCGTTACTGGCGAACCGCAGGTGTTTCGACCGAAAGGCCGGCTCCTCGCCATGCCAAGTATAGTTCAAGTGCAGTAAACTCGTCGGAACCCCGCTTGTAGGGCACTGCACGGATGTTTTTCATGCACCCTGAAAAGCGGCGGTGGATGGAGCCGAGCCCTTGCCATTTCAAACGATAGGTCGGGAACCCGTTGATCTGACCCTGACTTAGGTGGTCAGCCCGGATCATGTTGCCATAATTGTCTTCGTGACAATTGGAGCAAGCCATATCGAGCTGGCCGACACGCGTATAATAGAGGTCCTTGCCCTTATCGAACCACTCGGCAGCCGGACCATCAACCTTGACGTCAACCGCCATGCCTCTGGACTGAAGGCCCAGATACGCGGTCATCGCTAGCATCTCAGAGCTTTCCCATTTCCATGGCTCTGCGCCCTGATGTTCCTTGCGGGACCAGTTGATGTGGTCTTCGAGGGTCATCAAAGTGCCCTCGCCCTCATGCCATTTTGGCATAGATGCGCGAAGACCCTTCATGCTGTCCTCGGCAGCCCCGTGACAGGATGCGCAGGACTTGCCCGAAGACCCTTCAGCTGTGTCCCAGAGCTCTGCGCCATAGTCGACAGCAGTGAAACCTGGGTTGTCGAAGTCGTCTGTCTGCAGAGCCTGCGTTTCAACGGAACGAAACCGCCAGCCCGATAGAATTTCGTCCAGCGGATGATCTTCAGGTGCAGCCGTTTTCGTTACTATTTCCACCCCATCAATGCTGAGTTCAGCATTCTCATCCGACAATGCCGGTTGAACGATGAGCGAAGCGGTCAGCCCGGCGCCGATAAGGGCAACCCACTGACGTCCATTCTTCAAAAGTTTAGTCAAATCGTCTCCTCCCGATCTGAAGCGTCGTCGGGCCGCGTCCTGCCCGCCGCAATCGTCAGTTGACCTTGATGTTCTTTTCGGTCTCGTACACGGAGCCATCATCGTCCACCCAAGTGAACTTGAAGGTGCCGGCTTCGTTGACCTTTGCGTTGAACTGCAAATACGGATTCGCAGAAACCGCCGGATCGAGATCACATGAAAATACAATCTGACCGTTAAACTCGCAGGTGAATTTGTTGATGATTTTGCGCGGGATCAGCTCGCCAGACTTTTTGTCTTTGCGCTGACCGGATTCCATGGGGTGACTGATCAAGGTCTTGATCGTGATCACTTCACCCTTATCGGCCTTTTTCGGGACCTTAACGCGCGGTTTTGGAGTAGCCATGACTATCGTTCCTTCTCGTCCGTATCCTTAGCCGCCGCAGCCGCCGATGGTGACCTTGACTTCTTTTTTGTCCATGAACGTCGATCCGTCGCTCATTTTTGCGACAGCGATCACATTCTGGGTCTTCGCCAGACGGATACGGGTCTTGGCTTCTGCTGAGCCGCTCATTGTGCTGAAGTTGAACGTGGCAACTCTCGGTGTCGGATTGCCGTCTGCCAGAATGAGGACGGCGACAACATGGTCAGCGTCAGTCATCGGGCTGTCGATGGATACGCCAACCGGAACAGTGTTGCCGTTTTCGGCGATTTCCGGTGTGTCGAGGCTAACTTTACCTTCACCCGGCATTGCGCCGCCGGTGAATTCCATAATTGCAGCTTCGGTTGCGTCGGCATTAGCAAAACTTGCCTTGGAACCGAAGGCCAGGAAAGCTGCGGCACTTGCGGACAAGCCAAGTGCTTGGCGTCGTGTGAGGGTCATCCCTAACTCCTTGTGAGTCTTAGTTTTCTTTCAGTGTCAGCAAGTAGGCGACCACGTCTTCCACTTCTTGAGCGGAGAGAATGGTTTTGTCCTGAAACTTGTCCATAATACGCACGCCCAGATCCGCCGTGTAGAAACCGGGCATGATCGTCTGATCGCCGAACACTTCCTTGCTGTTGATGACAATGGCGCGAAGTTGTTCTGCAGACCAACGATCTGCTGCACCATTCAATTCCGGACCGACTTCCCCATGAAACAACTGCTCAGAGAGATCTGCATTGGCGTGACAGGCCAGACAGTTTCCTTTTTTCCTGTCAGCAAAGGTTTCGCGTCCTGCGACAGGGTCACCAGCCGCGCCGGTTAGGGAAGCTTTCACTTCCATGTCGACGATTTCAACGGCTTCCGGCGCTACAGTGCCTGCCTGAGCGGTGAACCCAAGCGTCATTGTTGCGACGGCGAGCGAATAAATCAGGCTCTTTGTCATTGTGTCGGTTTTCCTCCTCAAAACGGATAATTGTCTCCGTTCCAATGCCGATTATTGAGTCTCGGCACTCTCCTCATATAGAAAGATATGAAATTTTGAATGTGTTGTCGAGGCCCTTCTTTTGGCTGATACGAACGCAGGGTAAACAGCGCCCTATTTCTGCCCATCGGACTTATTCACCCGACAGGCGACCTTCTTCCCGCAATTGGTTGATGATGCGAGCATGGTACTTCTGGAAGTGCTCGTCGCTCTCATAGCCCTTTTCATTGACCCATTTGAACATGTTTAAGAAGGTCCATTTTCCGAAGGATCCGGGCATTGTGGCTACGGCCGCTTCGGCAACAGTCTTGTCCTCCGGAACGTCTTCCGGCAGAAACACGACAGTTGGCGTGAAGACAAAACCCCATTTACGAGCCGCCGATTTTTCGGAAAGCTCCGAGCCATCAAGGTCTATGACTTCCTCGTCGCCAAACATGTTGTATTGAACGACCATGAAGTTCTCTTTGATGTAGTCGGAGACTTCGGGATCGGAGAGGACTTTCTCATGCATCTTGGCGCAGTAGATGCAGCCCCGTTGTTCGAAGACTAGAGCTAGTCGCTTTCCATCTTCTTTTGCAGTTTCAATATCTTCAGCGATATCCTTGAATGTGATTGTGAACCAGTCCTGCTTGTGCAGTCCATCTTCGCCCATGGTCGCGGCGGACAACGGGCTGGCCACCACAGCAAATGCGAACATCAATCCGGCAAGTGTCTTCCACATCAATCAACCCTCCTCAAAGATCTGCAGTCATTTGGACTGATGATCGGGTCTCCACAAAAGTCCTCAGCCGACCTGACTGAAGATCGGAAATGTATCGAGCAGCCAATAGGCAATGGCTGACATTTGACCTGTCACGAACAAGATGCCGGTGAGCACCAGAAAGCCGCCCATAATCTTCTCAACGGTGCCCATGTGCTTGCGGAAGTTGCCCGCCCATTTGAGAAAACGACCCGCGAAAGCGCCGGCAAGAATGAATGGAATTCCAAGGCCCATGGCATAAACGAACAGCAGCCCGGCACCATTCCAGATGGTCTCGGATGAGCCAGCGACAAAGAGAATCGCAGCCAGAACAGGTCCAACGCACGGCGTCCATCCGAATGCAAATGCAAGTCCCATCACAAAGGCTCCAACGAGCCCGGCAGGCTTACTATCCACTTGAACACGCGCTTCCCGATACAGAAGCCCAATGCGAAAAACGCCAAGAAAATGCAGGCCCATGATGATGATGATGATGCCGGCAATGATTGAGAGCGTATCGAAATGCTGGGCAATCGACTTGCCTACAACGCTCGCTGTTGCGCCAAGCGCTACGAAGACAACTGCAAAGCCGAACACAAAGGCGATGGACGAGTAAAGCACTCGCCGACTGGTCTCAGCTGTTGCCGCTTCTCCCTTGAGCTCTTCAACACTGACACCGGCAAGATAGCAGAGGTAAGGTGGGACAATTGGCAATACACAAGGCGAGACGAAAGACAAAAGCCCCGCCAGAAACGCCGCCCAGATGGAAACATCCAGCATTTTGTGCCACTCCTCACGCACCACACACGATTGTATGAGTTCAAAATATTCAAAAACTAATATATATATTGCAATCCAAGAATTGATCCGAGCCGTACAGGCTTGAAATTTCAAATGGCGACGACGATGCGAAACTGGATTTACGGACTGGTTTTTCTACTCTGCTCAAGTTTTGGTGCTGACGCAGCTGAGTTGCTGATTCTGGAGCAGCCGGGATGCCACTGGTGCGAGCGTTGGGATGAGGAAATCGGTCAGGCCTACCCGAAAACCAACGAGGGGCAGGTTGCCCCTTTGCGCAGGGTGGATATCACAGACCCTTGGCCGGATGATTTGGCCGATGTTCGACCGGAACGTATGACGCCTACCTTCATTCTGGTCGAAAACGGAAAGGAAGTTGACCGTCTGCGCGGATATCCAGGAGAGCATTTCTTCTGGCCGATGCTGCAGCAGATGCTGGCAAAGCTTCCGTCCAACTAGGTATTCGATGCGGCTGGCTCACCTCATAACCTTTGACGGGTAACGAACTGATCCGGCCACCTAGCATTATATTAATCGAAAGTGTTATAGTTACCGCCTTCGGAACAAACGAGATGGACACAGCGGCAAATCGTATGAACTTTCCCGTCCTGAACAAGGAAATCGAGCCCGCAGAGTTTGACGCACTTGTTGAACAGGCTCGCAAGGCAAGTGATCTGTTAAAGGCGCTTTCTCATGAGGTGCGCCTGCTGATCCTGTGTCTGTTGTCCGAAGGCGAGAAGTCGGTTTCCGAGCTTGAAGATGTGCTGTCCATGCCGCAGGCCGCTGTCTCTCAGCAATTGGCGCGCTTGCGTCTAGAAGGACTGGTCAAGTCTCGCCGTGAAGGTCGGATGATCTACTACAGCCTTGAAAACAAGGAAGTCAGTTCGATCATCTCCACGCTCTACGAGTTGTTTTGCCGGGAAGTTAGGCAGCCTGCCGAAGATATGCCTCTGGCCGCAGAATAAGCGTAAGAACAGCCTCTTATCCAATCGTCTAAGCTGCACTGCACCACGGCAAATGTTTGCCGGGGGCATATCATCTTGCTAGTCTCCGCTACGGAATATTTCCACTGTCGGGCGTGAGGATGCCAGACAAGTGAAAAGAGGAGGCGACAGGGCGCTGATATGGATTGGCTGGACCCTCTATATGTTTTGCCGTTCGCAGGAGTTGCGGCAGGGGCCGTGATCGGGTTTCTCGCGCGCCGAAACCATTTTTGCACCCTTTCAGCCTTGGAGAGACACTGGTACGCAGGTGACAGCACAGGACTGCGGACTTGGGTCCTGTCGGCCATGACCGCGCTGTTGGCAACACAGGTCTTGGTGCATTTGGGTTTGGCCGATACAGCTTCTTCCTTCTATCTCTCGTCGTCCTTTCCTTTGACAGGTGCAATTGCAGGCGGTGTCATGTTCGGTTTTGGCATGGCGCTTGTTGGAACCTGCGGGTTTGGCGCGGTTATTCGCCTTGGAGGTGGCAGCTTGAGAGCACTGGTTGTGCTGACCGTCATTGGTCTTGCTGCTCTCGCAACACAGCGCGGTATTCTGGGCGTTGTTCGAGTTCCACTGGTTGACGACCTGGCGATTGATCTGAGTTCCGTCGGCGGACAATCAATGGGCAACCTTGCGTCCTATATGGTGGGCGCGAACATTACGTGGCTTGTCGCTCTGGCGGTCTGCGCGGCTGGTTTTATCTGGATTTTCCGATCACGGACCTATCGATCAGAGTGGACGCATATCGGTACCGGCGTTGCAATTGGTCTGGCCATCTCATTTGGTTGGGTGGCAACGACTTGGGCATCAAAGGCAGCACTAGACCCCGTACAGATCGAGGCTGGCTCCTTTGTGGTACCGGTGGGCGATACGATCTTGCAATTGATCACGTACACGGGCGTCTTGCCCGACTACGGCGTCGGCTTGATTGTGGGTGTGCTTTTCGGCGCTGTCACCGCAGCCGTGTTGAAAAAGGATATTCGATGGGAAGCCTGCGATGATGCGCGCGAATTGGGTCGGCACATTCTTGGTGGCACGCTAATGGGCATCGGTGGTGTCGTGGCCATGGGCTGCACAATCGGGCAGGGCATCACAGGCTTTTCAACTCTCGCAATTTCAGCACCAATCGTGTTGCTCTCCATTGGGCTTGGAGCGCGAATGGGGCTTTCTTGGCTTCTTGAAGGGTCAGTTCTTGCAGCTTTTCAGCTAAACAGTGGAAGCACGTCAGCGGCGGAATAAACCGCCGCCTCACAGGCACGGTCTCGCTACTCAACCAGCGACGAATTTATAAGCATCACCATTGCGCTCAGCATAGCCGTGTCCCGGATGGGGCAGGTGGTAGCCAATCAAGCGTGTCTTGTCGGCGGCAAGGCGGTCCAGAAGGGCCTTGCGGGTTTGAATGCCTTGGGCGGTATCGTGATCTGAACCGGAGTTCCAACCGAGCTTTTCAAACGAAATGACAGCGTTGCTGATCGCATCGCCAATTACCATGGCACTCTCACTGCCACCATGAATGACATAGGACATGTGGCCGGGCGTATGGCCTGCAGTGTCCACCGCCTCAACGCCCGGAACTACTTCCGTGCCCGGTGGGACCATTTCAACTTGATCGGCAATAGCCTCAAAGCGGCTTTGAGCTCCAACCACGAATGATTTCCGTTCATCTGGCATGTTCTCCAGCGTGTTGGCATCCATCCAGAAATCCCATTCACCCTGTGGCACCCAGTATTGGGCTTCGTAGAACAGCGGGTCGTCAAAGTCATCCAGAACGCCCCAAAGGTGATCTGGATGAGCATGCGTGAAAATCACATCTGTCACGTCACCCGGATCAATACCGGCGTCTTCAAGATTGGCGAGAAGTTGCCCGGCGGAAGACATGAAATTTGCCCCGGAACCGACATCAAACAGGACGAGACGATCACCGCGGCGCATGAGTGTGACGTTACAGTCTGGCGTCAATGTTTCAGTGCTCAGGCCGTGCGGGGACAAAAGCTCTTTGATCTCTTCCTCGCTCCGGTCCGGCAGGATGAAATTCATGGGAAGGCTTAGTGTGCCGTCACTGAAAACGGAAATCTCCGCATCTCCAAGCGTCAAGGTCGGAGAAGAGGCGAGTGATGGTGTGCCGGAAAGCAAGCCAGTGCCAGCTGCCGCCACGGCTGTTGTTCCAGCAACACCTTTCAGGAAGTTTCGTCGGTCAAGCCGATAGGAATTGATATCTGACACGCTGCGCTCCTCCACATATTCAATTATTTGAATTTATCCATGCTTCCTTGAGGGACGTCAATGCGAAACGGGATTTCAAGCGGGATGAATGCGCAAGAGCCGCTGCGTCAGGCGCGGTGCGCAATCATAACTGAGATTGAACAATGGACCTCACATATTTCCTTGAACATTATTCCGAGCCCCAAATTCTGGCTGCCGGTGGATTGCTTGTTGGGATTGTGTTTGGCGCGTGTGCCCAGCAGAGCCGGTTCTGTTTGCGGGCAGCCACGTTGGATTTGGCGCATGGGGTCTTTGCAGTGGTGGCTCAGGCCAGTTTGCGGGGGATTTTGAAGCCGGGACGCGAATGGGTCGCGGGATGGTGGACGACAGCAGATATAGGTGGCAATGATTTGGCGGCGCACCTCTCATTATCCTCCACTTTCACCATTGGGTTTGCGCTTGTTTGGTTTGCTGCAGGAGTGTTCTTCGTTTTGCGCGCCAAGACCCCGTTCTGGCAGGCTGTGGCAGCGTGTGGGGCAGGTCTCGCCATTCCTCTTGCGTGGAGCTTCACATCATCCATGGCGTCGCAAGCTTTTGATCCTGTGCAGGTCGAAGGCGTGACTTTCACCGGCCCATCGGCTGATACACTCATGCTCTTTTTGTCTCCGCCCGGATCCATATTTGATTTTGATATCGGTTTGGTCCCCGGAGTATTTCTGGGATCGTTTTTGGCAGCGCTGTTGACCCGAGAACTTGCGCTTCAAGGGTTTGAAGGTGGTCGCTCAATGGCGCGATATCTGACGGGGGCCGCGCTGATGGGCTTTGGCGGCATGTTGGCCGGTGGCTGCGCCGTTGGTGCTGGTGTTACAGGTGCTTCCATTTTTGCCGTGACCGCCTGGATCACACTCACAGCGATCTGGCTCTCTGCTGCTGTGACGGACCGAATAATCAATCGTCCATCGAAAGCTTCCATGACATCTCTATCATCCAAGCCGGAGATTCAGCCTGTCAGTTAAAAGCAATGGAGACCGCCCCCTTAAACTGGCAGAGGTCGCGCGTCAGCGATGGCTTCCATTGTCATGTAGGATGTGACCGTGTCCAGATCGACCTTCTCGATAATCCGCTGATAGACCCGGTCAAAGGCGTTCATGTCCTCTACGGCGACTTTCAGCATGTAGTCGTAGTCACCCGCGATCCGGTAAAAGTCGATGATATTCGCGATCGCCAGAACTTCCTTCCGAAATTGCTCAAGCCATTCTTTTGAATGGTGTCGGGTGCGGACCATCATGAAGACGGTGAGTGGCAGTCCCACTTCTGCCGGGTCCAGACGCACGGTGTGGCTTTTGATCAGCCCTCTTTCATCCAGCGCCTTGAGACGGCGCCAGCAGGCATTTTGAGAAAGCCCGATTTTGTCAGCCAGGTCGCGCTGCGACAGGCGCGAATCTTCCTGAAGTGCATTCAGGAGGCGACGGTCAATTTGATCTAGTTCCTTCATCATAATCGTTCATATGACGCAAAATTGGTTAAAGTTCGATCAAAATAGGTGAGGAATTCAACGTGAAGCCTATCATAAATTCTCCCCAGTAGATGAGGGGTAGATCAAATGACACATATGGCCGGTACAGCACTTGATGATTTCAAAGCCAGTCTAAAACGAGATGACCTCGTGGAATGGCTCCGTTCAGGCCTCATTGGGGACGGCATTGAGTTTGATACGCCTTTTGGCTCCAAGGAACTGATCTATGCCGATTATGTGGCATCGGGCAGGGCACTGCGCCAAATCGAAGATTTCGTTATGGAACGGGTTTTGCCGTTTTATGCCAACAGCCACACCGAGGCGTCCTATGTTGGTGGAACAATGACGCGGATGCGCGAGCAAGCCCGCAGAGAGATTGCCCGCATTGTTGGTGCAGATGACGACACCGTTGTTGCTTTTACAGGCTCAGGTGCAACGGCCGGGATAAACCGGTTGGTGCATCTTCTGGGCGCGTCTGACGCAAGCGATGGCGCTGAGCGGCCTTTGGTCGTAATCGGGCCTTACGAGCATCACTCCAACATCTTGCCGTGGCGCGAAAGCGGCGCGGAAGTGGTTGAAATTGCTGAGGCTCCTACTGGTGGGCCGGACCTTGATGAACTGGAAAACGTGCTTGCAAGAGCCGGACAGTCTCGATTGAAAATTGGTGCGTTTTCCCAAATGTCCAATGTCACAGGCATTGTCACCGATGTTGATGCAGTGACCCGAGTTTTGAACAGGCACGGCGCACGCAGCTTGTGGGACTGCGCAGGCAGCGGATCCTATTTGCCGATTTCTATGGACTTAGGGAAGGACACCCAAAAGGATGCTCTTGTCTATTCGCCGCATAAATTCATCGGCGGGCCGGCTGCAACGGGTGTCATAGTTTTGCGCAAAGAGGTCGTGATGCGCGCGCAACCGGTTTTTCCGGGCGGTGGGACTGTCCGCTTTGTGTCTCCGTGGGCGCATGATTACAGCGACAATATCGCAACGCGTGAAGAAGCGGGCACACCCAATGTCGTCGGTGATATCCGTGCTGCGCTTGTGTTTTTGGTGCGTGAAGCTCTTATGAATGCTGGAATGCATGAGCGTCACAAGGCCTTGAAGGCGCGGGCATTGTCTGTCTGGGCGAAAAATCCTGCGATAGAAATCATGGGCAATCAGGATGCGGACATGCCATTGCCGACCTTTTCCTTCCGCGTACGAGACATGAAGAAGGGGGGATACCTCCACCAACAGCTTGTCACACGCATGCTATCGGACCTTTATGGTGTTCAGGCACGCGGCGGCTGCGCTTGTGCGGGGCCCTATGCGCACCGCTTGCTTGGAATGAATGAAATAGAATCGGAAAGATTGCGTGCCGAGATCTTATCCGGAAAAGAGACCCTAAAACCCGGATGGACCAGATTGAACCTGAGTGTCTTGCATAGCGATGAAAAAGCGGACCGGATCATTCATGCAGTGGATGAACTGGCGGCCGATCCTTATCCAATGTGCGATTGGTATGAGTGCGATCATACGACCGCCCGGTTCCGTCCTGTTGTGGAGGCAGCTTAATGTGCCGTTGGGCCGCTTGGCAAGGTGAACCGAAATACCTTGAAACCCTGATTTACGACCCGGTTCACTCCCTCGTGGATCAGAGCAAAAACGCGCAGGAATGCAAGACCTCCATCAACGCTGATGGATTTGGATTAGCCTGGTACGGGGAACGTGAAACACCGTGTGTTTACAAGGATATCCGTCCAGCCTGGTCTGATGCCAATTTGTTGCAGTTGGCGGGGCATGTGTCCTCGCCATTGTTCCTGGCCCATGTGCGAGCGTCGACGGGCACGGCAACAACACGCGACAATTGCCACCCTTTTTCGGTCGGTCGCTGGTCATTCATGCACAATGGGCAAATCGGCGACTATGATCGCATTCGCAAGCTATTGGACGGTCTGATCCCGGACGAGCTTTATCATGAGAGACAAGGCACGACAGACAGCGAGGCACTGTTCTTGATCGCGCTTGGCGAGGGACTGGACGACGATCCGATTGGCGCCATGTCCCGAACTGTTTTGAAATTGCAGAAGGTCGCTGAAGAAAAGGGTGGTGTGCCAGCAATGCGCTTTGCTGCGTGCTGGTCAAATGGTCGGCAAATCTTTGCAGCGCGTTATGCCTCGGATCATCTGGCCCCAAGCTTGTTTTACCGGCAGTTTGAAGAAGGCGTCAGTGTCGTGTCAGAGCCTTACGACGAAGTGCTTGGGTGTTGGGAAGAAGTCCGTCCGGGTGAGGCGATAGAAATATCAAACCAAACGGTGACTGTTCACCCGTTCTTGCCTTTGAGCCAAACCTAAGGTCAGACCCCCAAAATCAGCAAGAGTTAGACTTGGCTTTTTGGGTGTCCGCGATTTTTGCGGTAACTCGGTCGACCTGTTCGCGAATTTGCGCAAGCACAGGATGGCGGCTTGTCTGACTGGCTCCATAGCCAAGATTGAACGCGAAATCGATGTCCGGGTTTTCGGGCGTCAAATTGTGCTGGAGCATGGTTTCGATCTTGTCGAGCCCCTTCGCTACAACAGCTTCCGGCGTTGAACCATCACTATATTCCTGCCAGAGAACAAGAATTTCATTTCTCAGCTCCGGAGTCAGTGCCACGCATAAGGTTTCAAGATCCTGCCGTTCGCGTGCGTCTCGGTCGTCGCTGGCTTCCTGCGCGATGGCTGGGGTATCACCGCGCAAGGCTTCACCGAGGTCATGGACAAGGCAAAGCTTTAAGAGTTTCAACTGGTCTATGGAGGCGTCACCTTGGGTGACCACCATGGCAAGCAACGCCAAACGCCAGGAATGGTCTGCAACGCTCTCACGCCTGCCACCGCGTGTTGAGCCGGATCGCGTTTGATCCTTCAACCGTTCCGCTTCTTGGATAAAGGACAAAAGCCCGGTCAGTTTCTCATTAGTAAAAGGGGTGCCCGAATGGTTGTTGGTCATCAAACAATCTAGGTTTCTGAAAGGCGGGCGAGGAACATTTGTACAGCCAAATCAAAGCTTTCCGGGTTTTCGTTTAACCGTGCAGAGATTTGGGCACCTTCGACAAGCGCCAGCGTACTGGCAGCCTCCAACGCGGGGTCTTCAAGGTTTTTAACGCTGCCGGTTTTCAGGGCTTCTTCAAAGCGCTGTTGCAGCCAGGAAAGTACACGGTTTCGGAAATGTCCAATGGCCTGTTGAGTGCCTTCAGCCAATTCACTCTTCGTGACCGTATAAGCCACGCACATGCAAAGCGTATCTCCACCCTGCAAAGCATCGCGGTAAAAGGACACAAAATCGCGCAGCTGTTGTGCGGTGCTGGAGCCGTTGGCGGTGTAGCCCTCCAGCGTGTCCATCACGCGTTGGTCATAGCGCTGCATAATAGCAGTGAGCAGATCTGCTTTCGCGGGGAAATGGTGATGAATACTGGCCTTGCGAATGCCAACCACATTGCTCAAATCCGAATAGCTGAACCCGTCAGCACCTTTGTGGCGAACAAGATGCTCAGCAACGTCCATCAATTTGGTTTTAGTGTCTTTTTTAGTCATTCGGATCGCATCTGGGCAGTGGTTACGAATGGAATCGGCTGAATTTCAGTTTGAGAAACTAGCCAATCCCATTCCTGTAACTTGATGTCAGATGAGACAAAAGGTCAATTCGTGCAGAGCACCAATTGTGGAGAGTTCTGACGATCACACATCTGGAGCTTGAGCAAAGGGCAGATGGCCGGTTTTGACCCAAATACGAGTGCCGTCAGATGTTGCTTTTGCGCTCAGGTGCTCTCCAACGGGAATCCGGATCCAGCTGCCTTTTTCCAGATTGTCGGGACCGGCGTTTACCGAACCTGAGAGAACCAGCGCTTCGAGCCCACCCTCGGCGGTGATCTCCAGTTCCGCATCCTTGTTAAGGCCGTAAAAGGTGACAATTTCACGGTCATCCCGGTGAAGCTCGGCTTTAGCGACGCCATTTTCAAAGTTGCCAAGCTCCGCTTCCATGTCTTTGCGAAATTGGGTGCGATCATCCATGTCGAACTGCCAAAGTTTCACAAAGATCACACAACCATCATCGGACCGTGGTGTATGGCTGGTGGTTGGCGGGTTACGGACATAGGTGCCAGCTGGGAAGTCACCGTGTTCATCTTGAAAAACACCCTCCAGAACGATGAATTCCTCACCGCCGGTGTGCGTATGCGCTGAAAAGTGGCTTCCAGGAGCATAGCGCACAATGGTCGTGGCTCTGGCAACTTCCTCGCCAATGCGATCCAGCATCCGTCGGTCAACACCCTTCATGGGGGAGGCATGCCAAGGTTCTTGTTCGGAGTGAACCAGCTCCTTTTGGGAAAAGTCTGAGCGAATTTCCATGGTAAGTCTCCATCCTGATAGGATTACGCGTTGATGCTTGGGCGAGCTGCAACCCTTTCGCGCCAAGCCGACAGATGTGTAAGTTCCGCGGGAATTTCGATTTTGGCAAAATCTGCAAAAGCCAGTCCGGCGAAAACCGTGATATCGGCCATGGAGAAGCTGTCTCCCGCTACATAAGCACGGCTCTTTAGGGTGTCATCAAGATACCGCATGGTCTCTATGGCTTTGCTCTTCCGCCAATTTCCCCAATCCGCAACCTGATTGGTTTCCAGTGTGGGCCCGAGGCCCGGAGTGGCGTGGTGAAAATAGTCCCCGACAGCGTCCAACAGGCCATTTTCTGCGCGCCTGTTCATCATATGAATGATAGCTCTTTCCTTGGGCGATTGACCACATAAGCTGGCCCCTGAATAGGTGCCGTCAATATACTCGGTAATGGCTGTGCACTGGGATAGGTACGTGCCATCGTCAAGCTCAAGAAGCGGGACGGATGCATCCGGGTTTTTGGAGACGTATTCGGCTGACCGATGCTCTCCGTTCATCACATCAACAGAAACGAACTCGACATCATCAACCGCTCCTTTTTCAGCCAAGGCAATTCGAACTCGTGCCGGATTTGGAAAGCCTTCAACATCGTACACTCTCATAACATTCTCCTTCAGTTCAAAAAACATCCAACTAGAAGGTAGGTAATTTTCCAGAAATTGAAAGAGAAAATTTCGTAAAACTTAAAAGACAAATTAGATCAGTTGGTTGTGGTGCTTTAGTCAGGTGCTGAAATGATCATCTGTGCTCAGCGCTATCGGTAGTTCTCGATGAACGCGTCAATGCTCAGCGACCGGAAATCCGGTAGACGGCTTTTCAGGGTCTCGTGATCCCAGTCCCACCAGGCCATCTCCTGAAGCGCAATTGCCTGGGCTTCGGTGAAGCGTCGCTTGATTTCCTTGGCAGCAACACCGCCGACAATTGTATACGGCGCAACGTCTTTTGAGACGACAGCCCCGGCAGCAAGGATCGAGCCTGTTCCGACCGTAACGCCTGCAAGGATTGTCACACCGTGACCGACCCAAACGTCATGTCCTAATGTCACCCAGTCCTTTTTGCGCCACTCAAAAAAATCCTTGTCATCTTCTCCAAGGTCATAGGCGGCTGCTCGATAGGTGAAATGGTGTTGTGAGGCGCGCCATGTGGGGTGATTGCCGGGGTTTATCCGCACGTTTCGGGCGATGGAGCAGAATTTTCCAATTGTGGTCCACACCACGTCGCCACCCTGAACGATGTAGGAATAGTCATCCATTGACGACTGCCGCATTTCGGTAAAGGCGCCAACCTCAGTCCAACAGCCAAGCTCGCAATCCAGAACAAGAGCGTCCGGGTGGATGGAAGGATCAGACGATAGGGAAGGTTTTTCAGCAGGAGATGACATCACGGACTTTCCGGAAAAACAGGGCGATTACACATAACGGGCAGTAATTGCAGCGAGCAGTGTTACAGCTTCATGACAGTCTACGGACTGGTGCTTAAAATACAGAGTTCGTAAAATGGGGGTTACAGGGGTTTTTGAGGCGCTGATTGAAGTTAAAGAGGTATTTGATAAATTTAGTTGGCAAAATGAATATCGTATTTCCCTCCTATATTTCAAATAAAGATCAAAAATAGACAGTCGAAATTTCACAGAACAGACGAAATTCTGTCATTTATCTGTAACACAACAATGGCTCTTGTCTTCGCTGGATAAGCAAAACAACGGACAGGGCCATCCCTTGATTCAGTTCGATAACGTTACAAAGACCTTTGGCGCTCGCACAGCGGTGAACAAAGTCAGCTTCACGATCGACAAGCCGCAGATGATTGGTGTGATTGGACGCTCCGGGGCGGGCAAATCGACGCTTTTGCGTATGATCAACCGTCTGACGCCAGCCACATCAGGTCAGATCCTGTTCAACAACATGAACATTCTCGCGCTGAAGGGCGCACAGATGCGGCGCTGGCAGCGGGATTGCGCCATGGTTTTCCAGCAATTCAACTTGGTCCCGCGTTTGGATGTTGTAACAAACGTCATGCTGGGACGCCTGAACGGTCACGGTGCGTTCAATAGCCTTTTCAATGTGTTCAGCGCAGACGACGTAACGACGGCGCTGAATGCTCTGGACCGCCTCGGCATTGCGCAAGAAGCCAGCAAGCGGGCTGAAGAATTGTCCGGCGGTCAGCAACAGCGCGTGGCCATTGCTCGCGCGCTCATGCAAGACCCTCAGATGATTTTGGCCGATGAGCCTATCGCGTCGCTGGATCCGATGAACGCCAAGATCGTTATGGACTCGCTGCGCGAAATCCACGAGCGCGACAACAAGGTCGTGCTGTGCAATCTGCATACTCTAGACACCGCACGGGCCTATTGCGACCGTGTCATTGGCATGCGTGATGGGGACATCGTGTTTGATGGTGTGCCTGAAGCCCTGACAACAAACGTCGCCAGAGACATCTACGGCGCCGACGAGAGCTTTAATGAAGCGGCAACGTCGACAGCCATCGAAACCGACACCTCCAGATCTACCCATTCCGCCGGGACAGTGACCCCGGCGGTCGCCGTCGCAGTTTGATCTGCGTGAGCGACATAGTCAATGTTTCCAATTACTTACGGGGAGTCTCCCAAATGAAACGCGTCTCCAAACTTGCTACGCTCGCCGCAGTCAGCATGCTCGCCCTGAACGCAACATCTGCAGCAGCAGATGATCAGAAGATCACTGAATTCCGCATTGGTATCCTTGGCGGTGAAAACGCGTCAGACCGTCTGCGCGCCTACACTTGCCTTGAAGAAAAAACAGCCGACCTTCTTGGCGTAGACGTCAAACTCTTCGCTCCGGCTGACTATAACGGCGTTATCGAAGGTCTTCTCGGTGGCAACCTTGATCTGGCATGGCTGGGCGCGTCTAGCTACGCCAAAGTTTACCTTACTGACCCCGAAGCCGTTGATCCGGTACTCGTCAAGGTCAATGTTGATGGTGGCTACGGCTACTATTCCATCGGTTTTGCCCGCACAGACAGCGAGATCAACTCTCTGGACGACATGAAGGGCAAGGTTTTCGGCTTTGGTGACCCGAACTCCACATCCGGTTACCTGATCCCGTCCATCGCCATCCCGCAGCAGGGCTACTCCATGAAGCCGGGCGAATACTTTGGCGAAGTGAAGTTCACTGGTGGCCACGAGCAAACCATCGTTGCGGTCGCAAATGGCGACATCGATGCTGGTGTTACCTGGGCGGACGGTCTTGGTGAGTGGGAAGACGGATATAACTCCGGCGCCCTGCGCAAGGCTTCTGATGCAGGTCTGGTTGACATGACCGAGATGACACAAATCTGGCAATCCCCGGTCATCCCGGAAGGCCCGATCGTTCTGTCCAAGAAGCTGCCGGAAGACGTCAAAATCAAGATGACGGGTCTGATTGCGTCCATGAACTCCATCGACCCAGACTGCGCCTACAACATTGCAGCTGGTGAGACCAAGGGCTTCATGCCGATCACACACGATGCTTACGTGAACATCATCGAAGCTCGTAAAGCCAAGAACAAAAACTAAGCTCTTCAGTTTGATTTGAACGCGGGTCGGGCGTCCGACCCGCGTTTTCTGTCTTGAACGTCCAGTGCCGAATTTCGCCTGAAGGAATATGTAATGGCCGGTGTTGCCGCCCTTGAACAGGAAATCCTGTTGCTTCGCAAACGGCGTCAGCTCTACTCCCTGATTGGGGTTTTGCTGGTGGTCGCGGTCCTCGTGTCCGGATACTCGAAATCCAACTCGATGAATTCCGGAAGTTTTTGGGATGGGCTTTCAAAATTCTTCGATTATCCGAGCGAAATTGTCATCGAGGCATGGGAAGCGGGGCCTGCGTTCTTTGGTCTTATCCTGACCTATGTCCCGGCCATGCTGGAAACGATCAATATTGCGGGTGTTGCAACGCTTTTGGGCGGAGCTATGGCCGTCGTTTTGGCGATGGCGTCATCTCGCAATGTAGACAGTTGGGGGCCGGGTATTCCGGTTGTGCGCCGGGTGATGGATATCATGCGCGCGTTTCCCGAGCTCATTATCGCTTTGTTTTTGATTTTTGTTCTGGGGTCTAGCCCTGTTCCTGCGATGATCGCCGTTGCCTTTCACACCGCGGGCGCGCTTGGAAAGCTGTTCTCTGAAGTAAACGAGAATATTGATCGCAAGCCGATTGAGGGCCTGTCAGCCTGCGGGGCCAGCTGGATGCAGCGCATTCGCTATGCGGTCATGCCACAGGTTGCGCCGAATTATCTCAGCTATTTCCTGCTTCGCCTTGAAATCAACGTGCGCGCTTCCGCCATTCTGGGCTTTGTTGGCGCTGGAGGGATTGGTCAGGAACTCCGGCGAACCATTGGTTGGGGGCAGGGAGCTGGCGATGAAACGGCGGCCATCTTCGTTCTCTTGTTTGTCACCATCATGCTGATTGATCAGGCCTCGTCTTACCTCCGTGGTAAGCTGGTTGGATCCGGCCGCGCGCACTGAGGAGGCCGAGATGAGCACTGACACTTTCAACGAGCCCGTAATTGACCGTGCAGACGTCCTGGCAGCCGTCAGAAAGCGCGCCAGATGGACAATTGCGGTTCCGCTGTTGATCCTTGCCTATTTGACCTACACGTGGTTTGCCTTTGGTGTTCCTGACCTGTTGTCACGTGCGCAGCCTGATCGGGCCTTGATCCTTGCAACGGATTCAGTTGCTTACAAGGTACATGTCACCAAGTTGCTGCGCCGGGACATTCTGGAAGTCGCGATTGAGGGCGAGCGCCGGGCAACCTATGGCGATGAGGATTTGCCTGAATGGGTCACCGTAGACGGCACCAATTCTGTTGTTGACCTCGGGGAGGGCTACATCGTCGACATTACCGGCAAGGTGATGCAGTTCACTGTTCCGGACTATGGTGTGATCAAAGTGATAGCCACCAACTCTGGCGTCACAACCGAGTTGCCACCCGGAGACGTCCCGGACTGGGTGTCTGATAATCCGAAGAAGTTTGACGCCCGCCCAACGCTAGACCGCCGTGTGCAGGTCACACGCACCAAAATCGAAGTGCACAACTACTTTGGCGGCTGGGAGAACTTTTGGTTCCCGTTCGGCTCGCCTGTTTATGGCATGTCTCTCGGTGAGGTTGTTTCTGCGGTCTTCAGTGATGTCCGCATCGATCCGGACCAATCCAATGCCAGCCTGATCCTGCACGAGTTTTGGGAAAATCCTGACTGGCAGCATGGCGCAGTGTTTATCGCACTTCTTGAAACCATCATGATGGCCGTATTGGGAACCTTGACGGCAGCAGCCTTTGGTTTGCCGCTGGCGTTTTTGGCAGCCCGCAACTTCACACCGTCCATGATCTTGCGGTTCTCGACGCGGCGTCTGTTTGATTTCCTGCGTGGGATCGACATGCTGATCTGGTCGCTGATTTTCATTCGCGCTTTCGGCCTTGGGCCGCTCACCGGAGCCCTGGCAATCGCTTTCACCGATACCGGTTCCTTGGGGAAACTGTTCTCCGAGGCACTGGAGAACATTGACAACAAGCAGGTAGAGGGCGTGCGTGCTACCGGGGCCACCCAGTTGCAGCGCTACCGTTATGGTGTCATCCCGCAAATCTTGCCGGTTTTCGTGTCTCAGGTGCTCTACTATCTAGAGTCCAACACACGCTCGGCAACGGTCATCGGGGCATTGGGCGCTGGCGGCATTGGCCTCATGTTGGTTGAGACGATGAAAACGTCTCGCGACTGGGAAAACACCAGTTACATCATCATCCTGACGATTGTTGTCGTCATCGCCATGGATCAGGCATCCGGCTGGCTGCGCCGCAAACTTATTCAAGGCAAATAGAGGCAATTTTCCTGAGTTTTGACCGTGATTGTGAGAAATCTAAGCGCCGCTGCGGGGAAACCCCCACAGCGGCGTTTTTTTGCCGCAATTCACCTCACCATGGGGAAGGAGTTCAGGTTTCCGAATCTTAGGGGGCAGTATGCCGAATTTTGCGCCACGCCAATTGTCTTGCTTCACGCTCGCACTGCCGCTTGCGTTCGGCCTCACAGCTCTTTCTCAGCCTGCGAGCGCGATTGAAAGCTGCGTTGCGTCCTTGAAGAAGCAGGCAATTTCGTCTGGCGTCAGTTCATCCGTCGCTGAAAAGATGCTTGGCGGCGCCAAGTACGACAAGAAGGTCATTCGGTTTTCCAAAAGTCAGCCGGAATACAAAACCCCGATCTGGGACTACATGGCCTTTCTGGTCGACCCAAAACGGATTGAAGATGGCAAGGCGCGGCTGAAACAGCATCGCTCGACGCTCTCTTCCATTGAAAAGCGCTATGGTGTGCCGGGCAATGTCGTCGTGGCTGTATGGGGTATTGAGAGCGACTTTGGTCAGTTTCGGGGAGACTTTTACACTCCCCACGCGCTGGCAAATTTGGCCTGTGCAGGTGGGCGGCGGTCGAAGTATTTCCGGGGTGAGTTGATCAAGACCCTTCAGATTGCGTCCCGTGGAGACGTGCCAGCGCGTGATTTTCGCGGCTCCTGGGCGGGAGCTTTTGGTCAAACCCAATTCATGCCAACGACCTACACGAAACTTGCCGTGGATCATGATAGGGACGGTCGCAAGGATCTGGTGAATTCAGTGCCGGATGCACTCGCATCAACCGCCAATTTTCTCAAGGATGCCGGATGGCGCAATTCGCGGCCTTGGGGCTACGAGGTCAAGGTGCCAAAAGGCTATTCGGGGCCATCTGGACTTAAAAGAAGAGCGTCACTCAGCACATGGGGCAAGCGTGGTTTTGCGAGTATGTCCGGAAAGCGCATGTCCGGCAAAACGGAGGCCGCTCTTATCCGTCCAGCAGGGGCAAGTGGGCCTGCGTTTCTTGTAACCCGAAATTTCAATGCGCTGCGCAGCTACAATGCCTCGACGTCTTACGGCTTGGCGATAGCCTTGTTGTCTGAATTGATTGTTGGCAATGAACCGTTCAAGACACCATGGCCGACGAACAATCCCGGTCTATCTCGAGCGCAGCGGCTGGAATTGCAGCACCTTTTGAACCGGAACGGGTTTGATGTTGGAGAAGCTGACGGCAAGATTGGACCCGCCACCCGTGCTGGCATCAAAAAAGCGGAAGCCAAATACGGCATGCCCGTCACCGGTCGGCCTGCATGGAACATCTACTACGCTTTGGGCGGGCGCTAGACAAGATTATCTCATCGGATATTGGCTTGGTCCAAGGTGGACTTGCTAAGTAAAATGCTGCGGTGCAATATTCCCTTCATCAACCTCTGAGGAAGGGATTCGCATGTCAGGCCGGATATTGACTGTTGCACAGCAAAAAGGCGGGTCAGGCAAAACAACCTTGAGCGCCCATCTGGCTGTCGCGTTGGCTCGCAAAAGCGGGGAGCCTGTAGCTATTCTGGATGTTGATCCGCAAGGCTCGCTCGGCACCTGGTTCGAGGCGCGGGAAGAAACACTGGGCGAAGAGGCCACCGGCCTGTCATTTCGCACAGCTTCAGGGTGGGGTGCGCGCCGAGAAGCCCGCTCCTTAGCCAAATCACACGGTTTCGTGGTGATCGACACGCCGCCGAAAACTGATACGGACGCGCGGCCGGCGATTGAGGTGGCGGACTATGTGTTTGTTCCGATCCAGCCGACACCGGTTGATGTGTGGGCGACAGAGCAGACGATTGAGCTGGCTGCACGAGAAAAAACACCCGCCTTACTCGTTTTGAACCGTGTTCCGTCTCGAGCATCCCTGACACATGAAATGGAAGAGGCCATTCGGTCCTCCGGCTATCAAGCGCTGACCAGCCGCTTGGGTAATCGCACAGGCTTTGCTGCCTCCATGGGGCAGGGGATCACAGTGATGGAGCAGGCCCCATCGTCCAAGGCCGCCGAGGAAATGTCCCTCCTGATTGACGAGATTCTCGGGCACATCGAATAACTCGGTTTAGAGAAAACGTTGCGTCCACCCGGTTGCCATCCGTTCGACACGATCTCATGATGGGATCAACAAGCATGAGTTGTTGAACGACGCTGGGAGGAACAGGTCGTGATCGGTTTTCGTTTCAAAAAGCATTTTTCCATCAATCATTTGAATCTGGCGGGCTATCTCGCAGGTGTGGCCTTGATTGGCGGTGTTGCAACCGCTGATGCCGCAGAGCGGCGCATCGTCACCATCGAAGATGCGGATTATTTCGGGGCAGATTACCGAACCGTCAAAGATGTCGATCTGGAGGCCTGTAAAGCGGTTTGCCTTCAGGACAATCAATGCCGTGCCTTTACATTCAACACATCAGCCGGTTGGTGTTTTCTGAAATCAGACACCGGGCATTTGCAGAGCTTCGCAGGCGCGGTGGCAGGCCGCGTTCTGGAAGTAAGTGCGCCGCGCGAAACCGCTGAAGCCGAGCGCAGCAAGGAACTGACCTTCCTGACGGCCAGCCAGCTGCAAGCAGCCAAAACCTTTGAAGTCAAACTCAAGGACTCCATACGGCCCGGAGCTGTCTCAGCAGAAAGCCTGAAACAGGCAGGATCCACTGCCTTGTCACAAGGCGATGGACGAGCCGCAGAGAACGCTTTTTCTGAGTTGGCAGTCCTTCAGCCCAGCGAAACTCTGGCGTGGGTCGGTCTAAGCCGCGCTTACGCAATCCAATCCCCTGACAATTGGCAGGAAAGGCAGGCAAAAAAAGACAACGCCGTCCATGCCGCCATTTCCGGGTATTTGCGGGCAATCACGCGGCAAGAGCGTGCGGTTGGTCTCGATGTTTTGGGGCAAGCACTGGCCAGACAGGAAAACTGGAAGCCCGCGATCAAAGCCTACCGCGCCTCTCTTGCCCTCGAAGACCAGCAAGCCACCCGAAAACGATATGACGAAGCTGTGGCTGAACACGGGTTTCGCATCGTCAATCATCAGGTCGATGCAGACACCGTGTCACCGCGCATATGCCTTGTATTTTCTGAAAACCTGCCACGCGGTGCTGATTTGTCTCCTTACATCAAGGCAACCGGGGCCGGAACGTTGTCGGTCGAAACATCCGACAGTCAGATTTGCATTGACGGGGTTCAGCATGGTGCGCGTTACAGCATGACCGCACGTAGCGGTTTGCCATCGGCAGACGGCGAGAAGCTGGAGAAACAGGCGCGCCTTTCGATCTATGTGCGAGACCGCGAACCTTCCGTCCGCTTCATCGGGCGTGCCTATGTGCTGCCTTCGGGTGGCGAACCGACAATCCCGATTATTTCGGTGAACACAACAGAAGTGGAAACAAGCATCTACCGGATCGGTGACCGAGGCGTTGCCGATGCTGTACGAGATGGAAACTTCCTCAAACAACTGGCTGATTATCAGGCTAGCCAAATTGAAGAAAAGCTGGGGGAGGCCGTTTGGTCCGGAACCGTTAAGACCGGCAGTGACCTGAACCGGGACGTGACCACGGCGATCCCGCTGTCTGAGATTGGTCTGGACATAAAACCCGGCGTTTACGTCATGACAGCGCGCTCGCGCGCGGACACAAAAAACCGTTGGGGACCGCTGGCAACGCAGTGGTTTTTGGTGTCAGATCTTGGGCTGAGTGCCTTGTCTGCAGATGACGGCATCACGGCGACCGTCCGCTCCCTTAATTCAGCAAAAGCCCTTGAAAGCATTCCGGTTCGGCTTGTTGCCGTCAACAATGAGATTTTGGCAGAGACAACAACAGATAATCAGGGTGTAGCGCAGTTTTCTGCCGGTTTGACCCGGGGAATTGGCGGGCGAGCACCGGCGCTGCTGGTCGCAGAAACCGAAGAGGGGGATTATGCTTTTCTGGATCTTCGCAAACCGGCCTTTGATCTGTCAGATCGCGGTGTGGAAGGGCGTCCGGCTCCAGGTCCGCTGGATGTTTTCGCCTGGACGGACCGTGGTATCTACAAAGCGGGCGGAACTGTTCACGTTCAAGCTTTGCTGAGAACGCAAAGGGCTTCGGCGCAATCCGGTCTGCCTTTAACTTTGAGAGTGTCCCGCCCGGATGGCGTAGAGCACCTCAAAACGGTTCTTCAAGACCGAGGGCTGGGTGGTTATCTGCATGACCTCTCTCTAAGTCCGACTGCTCAGCAGGGCTTGTGGTCGTATGAAATTCTCGCCGACCCAAGTGCACCGGCTCTGGCACGAAAGGACTTTCTGGTTGAGGATTATCAGCCGGAACGCGTTGATTACTCATTAAAAACCAAGGCGACCGCCTTCCGAACCGACGCACCAACGCCGATTTCAGTTGATGCGGAGTTTCTTTATGGAGCGCCGGCCAGCGGCCAGAAACTGCAAGGTACAATCAGCGTCAAACCGACCCGTTCTCTACCGGATTACCCTGGCTATCAGTTTGGCATGATCGACGATCAGGTCTTCCCGATTGGCAGCTCCCTACCTGCGGGCTTGGTGACAGATGCAGACGGGAAGCTGGAGTTCGGCCTCAGCCTGCCGAATGTTCCGGAAACAACAGGGCTTTACAAGGCGGAAGTGACTTCTCGTTTGGTGGAAGCCGGTGGGCGCTATGTTGAGCGTCTGCTTGATATGCTTGTCGTCTCAAGAGGTGCCCGAATTGGAATCAAGCCCGACTTTGAAGATGGGGTGGACGAAGGCGGCCCAGCTGCCTTTTCGGTCATCGTGGTCGGTACAGACGGACAAACTCAGGACCAACAAGGCCTGAACTGGTCGCTCTACAAACTTGATCGTCAATACCAATGGTACATGACCGATGGCCGGTGGAAGTTTGAGCCGATCACCTCGACCCGGCGCGTGGCAGATGGGGAGCTTGGTGCAAACGCTGCAAAGCCTGAACAACTGAGCGTTCCCGTCGAGTGGGGCGAATATCGCCTTGAAATCGCCTCGGAGCAGCTCGGCGCGGTCACCAGTGTTGAATTCTCCGCTGGTTGGTACACAGTAAGTGCCACATCTGACACGCCGGATTATCTGGACGTCGGGCTCGACAAGGAAACCTACACGCCGGGTGAGACTGCCAAGTTGCGGATTGTTCCGCAAATGCCGGGTGAGGTCACAGTTCAGGTAATCTCTGGCGGGGTCCAAAACACACAAATTGTGACAGTCGGCTCAGACCCGGTGGAAGTCCCAATTGAGGTCACATCCGATTGGGGGGCAGGGGCCTATGTAACAGCCAATCTTGCACGGCCCATGGATTTGGAAGCGAGTCGAATGCCATCTCGTGCCATCGGCCTCAGCTGGTTGAAGGTTGATCCGGGCGACCGTGTACTTAACGTCAATCTGGATTTACCGGAGCGCATTCTGCCAGAGACCGAACTGGCGGTGCCGATTGAAATTGCCAATCTTGCGTCTGGTGAAGAGGCTTATGTGACGGTCGCTGCGGTAGATGTCGGCATCTTGAACCTGACCCGGTTCGAAACACCAGCTCCGGACAAATGGTATTTCGGTCAACACCGATTGGGCGCTGACATGCGCGATCTTTATGGCCAGTTGATCGACAGAACACTTGGAACACGGGGTAGGGTGCGCTCTGGCGGCGATGGCGGTGCCATGCGCCTTGACGCGCCTCCACCGGATGAAGAGCCAGTTGCCCTGTTTTCTGGCGTTGTTGAAGTTGGAGCAGACGGAAAGGCGCTGGTTTCCTTCCAAATCCCCGATTTTAATGGCCGATTGAAACTCATTGCGGTGGCCTGGAGTAAGGATGGCGTTGGCCATGCGGAACAGGAAGTGGAAGTCCGCACGCCAGTTGTTGTGACAGCAACGGCGCCGCAGTTTCTCAGCCCTGAAGACACATCCCGTCTGGTGTTCGCAATCGACAATGTAGACGGAGCCGCGGGGCGTTACACCTTGTCCGTCTCGTCCGATAGCGGAGTTTCCTTTCCATCTCCGGACTTTGCAAACCGCACGCTGGAACTGGAAACCGGCAAGCGAGTTGATATTCGACTTCCGATAGCTGCCGGACGCACACTTGGCCGTTCCGAGATTGTTGCGAGATTGAATGGACCAAACGGTGAGCAGTTCAGCGAACGGGTCACCATTGACGTCAAGGATACGCAGCCGAATGTCGTGCGCCGGTCCCAACTTCAGCTCGCAGCCAATGGCAGCTTGACCCTCGATGCAGCTGTTCTTGATGGTCTGCGCCCGCAAACCACACATGTCTCGGTTACAGCGGGTTTGTCTGGCCGGATTGATGTTGGTGGATTGCTGACAGCCCTTGACCGGTATCCCTATGGCTGCACCGAGCAGACCACCAGTCAGGTTATGCCGCTGCTTTACTTAAGCTCCATTGCCGAAAACGCTGGATTGGGCTCCGCTGGAGACCTTAAAGACAAGATTGAAGTCGGCATACAGCGCATTTTGGCCAATCAATCGGCGAGCGGTTCTTTCGGGCTCTGGAACAGTTACTCAACGGGAGACGGCTGGCTCGACGCTTATGTGACCGATGCCCTGACCCGTGCAAAGGAGCAGGGGTTTGCTGTGCCGGATCGGGCGCTCCAATCTGCCCTTGATAATCTGGAAAACCGTCTCGCTTATACGAGCGATTTCACCAAGGGCGGCGAAGACATTGGCTACGCGCTTTATGTTCTGGCGCGAAACGGCAGAGCGACGATTGGCGACCTGCGCTATTATCTCGATGCCAAGCTGAACGCCTTTTCCACTCCTCTTGCCAAGGCACAAGTCGCGGCTGGTCTGGCGCTCTACGGCGAACAGGAGCGGGCAACGATCGGTTTCGATGCCGCTGTTTCCGCTTTGCAAACGGATGGTAACACCGGATACCGCTCCGACTATGGCTCGCCCCTTCGCGATGATGCCGGGGTCGTCAGCTATATCGCCGGAACGCTCAATGATGCGCCGCTGGTGAACCGTGCTGTTTCCGTTCTTGAGACCCGTCAGGAAAATACGGGTTCTTATTCAACGCAGGACATGGCTTGGCTGCTGCTGGCAGCAAAGGAACTGCAGAATGAGGCTGCAACGGCAGCGCTGTCCGTAAACGGTCAATCCGCGAACGGTCGCATTGCGTGGTCATTTGACGGCGCAGACTTGTCGGCCAACCCGGTGCAGTTTGAAAACGGCTCAACAGACGGTTTGGATCTTCTTGTTTCTGTCAGTGGCCAGCCGCACGTGCCGGAACCTGCAGGTGGTAAGGATTACACCATTGAACGCGCGCTTTATAATCTGGATGGCAACAAGATTGAGGGTAACCTTCTACCGCTGAACAAACGCATTGCCGTTGTTGTCACGGTCCGGGCCTTGAGTGAACAGGCTGGACGTTTGATGGTTGTTGATCGTGTGCCCGCCGGGTTTGCTATCGACAATCCCCGTCTCGTTCGTTCCGGCGATGTTGGCGGCTTGTCTTTCTTCGACACCATTGATCGACCTCAGCACATTGCGTTTCATCCGGACCGCGTGGAAGCTGCCATCGATCAAAAGCAAACGAGTGGTAAAACCCTGACGTTTGCTTATCTGGCGCGCACTGTGGTGCCAGGCACTTACAGTCATCCTCCTGCAACGGTAGAGGATATGTACCGTCGCGAGCGGCGTGCGAACACGGACACCAAGCGAATCGAGATCGTTGGGCCAGACCGCTAACTTGTGATGGCGACCATGAAGAACCGATCCGAGGGGAAAAAGCGGGGAAGGCGCCGCTTGTTGGTTGGCTGCGGTGTCATCTGCTTGCTGTTAGGGGGCGCAGCGGGGCTCAAGCTGCGCTCCGATTACAAGTCAGCCTTTGCTTTTCTGGATCGAGTGGAAAGTTTGGTTTCCCCCGTTGTTCTTGATCGAAACGACCACTTGCTGCGGGCCTTTTTGAGCAAGGATGAAAAATGGCGGCTGCCGGTCAAAGTCGCAGATATTGATCCGAAATATTTTGATCTGCTCATGGCTTATGAAGACCGCCGCTTTCGCCAGCATAATGGCGTCGACATGCGGGCCATTCTCCGGTCAACTTTTCAACTGGTAAGCAACGGACGGGTCGTCTCGGGTGGGTCCACGCTGACAATGCAGGTCGCAAGACTGATGTCAGAGGAGGGAACACGCAGCCTTTCTGGCAAGTACCACCAGATCTTGCGAGCATTGGCACTCGAATCAGAATTCAGCAAAGACGAGATCCTGACCCTGTATTCCATGCGCGCGCCATTTGGAGGGAATCTGGAGGGAGTGCGCGCTGCCTCGCTTGTCTGGTTTGGCAAGGAACCAACCCGTTTGACCTTGGCAGAAGCCGCTCTGCTCGTCGCCCTTCCGCAATCACCTGCCGCCCGACGTCCGGATCGATTCCCCGAAAATGCGAAAGCTGCTCGTGATCGGGTACTCGATAGGGCGTTGCAATTGGGAACACTGACAGAAGAAGCAGTCTTGGCAGCCAAGCGGGAGCGTTTGCCGAAACTTTGGCGGAAAATGCCCCAACTGGCAGCCCATCGCGCCAGGCAGGCGTTAGTTGACCAACCCGATCAGGTGGTACATCGCCTGAACTTGGACCGTGAGCTCCAAACTGCCTTGGAATCACTGGCGCGCCAACAGGCAGAAAAGCTGGATAGGAAGTCATCTCTTGCCATTCTGGTCGCCGATCATCAGAAAGGCGAAATTCTTGCAGCCGTCGGTTCACCCAACCTCCATGATAGGCAGCGGCAAGGGCATGTGGACATGACGCAAGCCGTCCGTTCTCCGGGGTCCACGCTGAAGCCCTATATATATGGAGCCGCTTTTGAGGAGCGTTTGGCCCACCCGGAAAGCCTGATTGTTGACAAGCCAGTTGACTTTGCCGGTTATCGGCCAACCAATTTTGAACAAGGTTTCCAAGGCGCGGTGACAGTGCGCCAGGCGCTTCAACGGTCTTTGAACACGCCTGCTGTCCAACTTCTCCAAGCAGTTGGACCTGCACACCTCCTCGCAAGGCTTAAACGTGGCGGGTTGAAACCATCGTTACCTGGTCATGATGCAGTTGGCTTGGCGCTGGGGCTCGGCGGCGTAGGCATTCGTCTTGAGGATCTCGTCAGGCTTTATGCCGGGTTGGCCCGATTGGGGCAGCCGATCGACCTCTCTATATATAGAGACAGGTATACCACCGCCGAGCTGTTGACCATAAAACGCGCCTTTCTGGAAGAAGGGGCTGCTTGGCAGGTGCTCGACATTCTGGCGGGCAGCGAACAATTGCAAGCCGCTGAAACCAATGCCATCGCATATAAGACTGGAACATCTTATGGATACCGCGATGCATGGTCCATCGGCGTAGATGGACGTCATGTGATTGGAGTTTGGGTTGGCCGGCCCGATGGATCACCAGTACCGGGACAGACAGGTGCGCAAACAGCTACACCGATCCTTCAGGCCGCATTTCAACTGGTATCACCTGAACGTGCGCCTTTGCCCCAAAAGCCGGATAGCGTGATCGACGCTGTTACATCTGATTTGCCTTTGCCCCTGCAGTTCGCTCGAACGCACTCAGCTGATGCAGCCCCACAATCGGCGTCTAATCTGAGAATCGCTTTTCCCTCAAACGGAGCAACGCTGGAGTTGGGGGGCAATCAGAACGAACGACTGCAAAACCCCATCACGCTCAAAATTGAGGGCGGGAAACGTCCCTTTTCGCTTTTGGCCGATGGACGCGTCATCGAATCCGATCAGTCCCGTTTTTCCCGGCAAATCAGATATCAGCCTTCGGAAGTCGGAGTTACATCGCTGGCCATCATCGATAGCGTCGGCAACGCGGCCTCTGTCCGAATCTCTATTCAGTGAAGACGGGGAATCGCAGATAACCCTAGAGATTTGGCCGTAAATGTAGCCGATGTGCCGCGTTCGATTCTGAAATCTGGCGTGCAGGTCGGAGCCGAAGTCCCTGCAATTGCTTTCCAAATTGTGGATGAAATGCGGCGAAAACGCCTCAAGTCTTACCAAGTTATTACCAGTCGCACCCAATTCTGTGACATTCCTACCACACCGCCTCCCAAAGGATGCCGATCCAGCCTCACAACGTCACTTCGATGTTGAACCGGAAATCCGGATGGGTATGGTCACTTCTGCGAGCGGCTCTCGGGCCGCACTGCTTTGCCCACTCGGAATTATATCCTCCGGTCGGGGCCAAAGACAGAGAAATTCGCGGGGAAACGATTTTGCATCAGGCAAAAGCCTAAAAGCAAAATCTGATAGAATTGACTGATTGGAGGTCAGATATGAACTTTAAGGGCTTGATGCTCGCAGCCGCTGCAGCCACCGCTGCTACCGGCGCTTCCGCTGCAGATCTTCCGGTAGCTCCGGAGCCGGTCGACTACGTAAAAGTTTGTGACGCATACGGCGCTCGCTTCTTCTACATCCCTGGCACAGACACCTGCCTCCGCGTTGGTGGTCGTGTTCGTGCACAGGTTAACTCCGGCAACTTCGCTGACCGTGACGATGCAAACCGTGATGGCTTTAGCGCACATGCTGACGACGGCATCGACATGAATGCCGAAGGTTACCTGTACCTCGATAGCCGTACGTCCACTGAATTCGGTCTTCTGCGTACCTACACAGAAATCGAAGTTGAGTCCGACAACGACGTTTCTCTCGGCAAGGCATTCATCCAGTGGGGTGGTATCACTGCCGGTCATGCAACGTCTTTCTTTGACTTCTTCACTGGTCAGGTTTTCGTAGGTTCTGTTGGCCGTAACTGGTCTGACGCAACAACCAACCTGTTCGCTTACACTGCTGCTTTTGGCAACGGTTTCTCTGCAACGATCTCTCTCGAAGATGGTCGTGTACGTGAATCTGGTTCATACGGCGGCACACGTTACCCGGATCTCGTTGCTAACCTGCGCGTAGACCAAGGTTGGGGTTCTGCTCAGCTTTCTGGTGCGGTTCACCATGTTAACCCAGCTGCTGTTACAGCAAAGGGTGACACAGGTTGGGCAGTTGGCGGTGGTGTTATCATCAACCTGCCGATGCTGTCTTCTGCATCCAACATTGCTTTCCAAGCTCAGTACGCAGATGGCGCTTTGTCCTACATCGGTGCTCCGAACAGCACTGCTGACTACGTGGTGTCTGGTACACGCACAAACACCAACAAGGGTTACTCCTTGTCCGCTGGTATCTACCACGAAATCGGCAACATCGGTCTCGCACTTGACGGTTCCTATGCTGACGTTGACGTAGCTAACAATGGCAATGACGTTTCCCGTTGGGCCATCGACGGTTCCGTACAGTGGGAGCCGGTCTCCGGTCTTCAGCTCGGCGTCGACATGGGTTACGCAAGCACCGACGTCAAGAACACCACGGGTGACCTCGATGAGTGGAAAGCTGGCTTCCGTATGCAGCGCACTTTCTAAGTTAATCTCTTAATAGAGATGAACGGGAAAACCCGGCGGAAACGCCGGGTTTTCTTTTTTTGTTGGTGTTACTGCGTGATGACGCTGCCACAGAGCGTATCGAAGTGTTCGTGATGACGACTAGTCAGCTGATGACTTCAATAGGCGTGTAATCGCTTGCTGCGAAGAATTATCCCATAGCAAGGGCGCATGCCCCTCGGTCGGAATAGTGAGACTGTCGGTGTCAGTGTGCCGTTCGATCATTTGCGTGAGCGTTTCTTCTGACAGAAGGTCGGAATGTTGGCCGCGCAGGATCAGTAGTTTGCGGTCTTTCAATCCATCTAAAACAGGCCAAAGATCGGGGAAGATGTCATGATCTTCGAACCCATCGAGCTGATGACGAAGCGCCGGGTCGTAATCAAGCACCACATGCCCGTCTCTTTCGCTCGCCAACTGATGGGCAAAACGAAGCCAGTCCGTTTGGTCTAATGCTGGAAATTGGGCGCCAAGACCAGCTTTGAGGTGGTTCGTGAGATGGTCCCAGCTTTCAAACCTCATCTTTTGTCCGACGCTGTCGCGAATACGAAGCAGCGAGGCGAGGGGGATGTCGGGGCCGATATCATTCAAAATGACAGCGGGCATGCGTGTATTATCGTAGCGGTGAGCCATTGCCATGGCGTGCAGTCCGCCGCGGGATGTTCCCAAAAGGGCAAAGCGCTCCAGTTTCAAATGAGAAATGGCTGCGTCAATGTCTGTGCCTTCCACCGCAATCGTATAGTTTTCCCACTTGGGGTCCCAATCACTCCGGCCTCGGCCGCGATAGTCCAAAGCGTAAACAGCCACACCACTTTGTTGCAGATGCCGAGCAATGGCGTCGAAGTCTCTGGAATTGCGAGATAAACCGGGAAGACAAAGCACGGGCAACTGGTTTGAATGTGTGGCGACTGGCCAATGAACACCTGCCAAGGTCAGCCCATCTTCAGAGCACCAGGTAAAGGATCGCGGCCCAAGCAGATTGGATGATGAAGATTCTTCGCCAGCTTCAATGTCTAACCCACTCATAAATGACCCTCTACATTCCAATAACGAAACAATTATCGACAGCTTAGCCTAGGAGAATCCTGTCCATTTCACCAGTGATAGCCTTATCTGGCTGATTGGAAATCCTTAAATGCAGGCGACATGGAAAAAGGCTGTCTGTTTGGCCTGTTACCCATTGCCGATGGTTCGACGGGACAGTATTGTCTGCGCCGGTTGATACCAATTGAAACCCCACATGAAAGACCCAAGGAAACCGAAGATGTTTAGAGGATCGATTCCAGCGCTAATTACGCCGTTCAAGGACGGGGCGCTTGATGAGAAACGGTTTCAGGACTTTGTGGACTGGCAGATAAAAGAGGGCAGCCACGGTCTTGTTCCGGTTGGAACAACCGGCGAAAGCCCAACGCTCAGCCACGATGAACATAAGCGTGTTGTCGAACTGTGCATTGAAACAGCCAATGGCCGGGTACCTGTCATCGCCGGTGCCGGTTCGAACAATACACGCGAAGCCATTGATCTCGCTCAGCATGCCGAAAAGGCAGGTGCGGATGCGGTTCTGGTTGTAACGCCTTATTATAACAAGCCAAATCAAGCAGGTCTTAAGGCGCATTACAAGGCGATTGATGATGCAATCGGTGTTCCGATCATCATCTACAATATTCCAGGGCGGTCGGTGATCGACATGACGCCGGAGACGATGGCCGAGATTTATCGCGACTGTAAGAATGTCATTGGCGTCAAGGATGCAACGGCAAATTTGGCAACAGCAAGCCGTCAGCGCCACCTGTGCGGCCCGGACTTCGTTCAGCTATCCGGTGAAGACATTACGGCTCTTGGCTTCAACGCCCATGGCGGGGTCGGGTGTATCTCTGTTACCGCGAACATCGCACCGCGTCTTTGCTCGCAGTTTCAGGACGCCTGTACGGCCGGTGACTATGCCAAGGCTCTAGAAATTCAGGACAAACTGGCACCTTTACATCGTGCAATCTTCATTGAACCAAATCCGACTGGAGCGAAATATGCCCTGTCGTTGCTTGGCAAGATTGACGAGGAACTGCGCTTGCCGCTGGTGCCGATTTCAGATGCAACGCGGCAGGAAGTCCGTGATGCGATGATCCACGCGGGTTTGATCAACTGACGCGCTTGGGCGCCGGATTACCGGCGCCTTTGGGCAAGGGAATATTAGATGGCCCCGAAAAAGAACAAGAACGCGCCGAACATCTCTGTGGTGTCAGATAACCGAAAGGCGCGTTTTAATTTCGAAATTGAAGACGTTCTCGAAGCGGGAATTGAGCTGAAGGGAACAGAAGTCAAATCCCTGCGGACAGGTAAGGCCAATATTGGCGAATCTTATGCGGCCGAGTACCAGGGCGAAATATGGATCTACAACGTTTATATTCCGGAATACACGCAAGGAAACAGATTCAACCACGAACCGCGTCGTCCTCGCAAACTCCTTTTGCATAAACGGGAAATCGGCAAGCTTGCCGGAGCTGTTCAAAAGGACGGCAAAACCATTGTCCCGCTCAAGATCTATTTCAATGACAAGGGCAGGGCGAAGCTTGAGTTAGCGCTTGCGCGCGGCAAAAAGCTACATGACAAGCGCGAGACGGAAAAGAAACGCGATTGGCAGCGTGAGAAATCGCGACTGATGAAAAACCTAGGCTGATATATTCACACATCACTCACAAGATAACCTGTTGAGCGTTTGTGGAAAACGTGTCAATAAGCGCGTATTCTGGTAAGCGGCGCACAATCGGGAACCGCTTACAAAAGAGACGCCAATTTGTTTCGAAGACGGCCTTCGATTGGGGTCGGCTTGCGCGTTTCTCTATCGACCAGCACATGCACGAACCGGCCAAGTGCAGCCGTTTCTTTCCCGTTTTCCTTAAAAAGCCCAATCGAATAAATCACTGACGAAGAACCCAGTTTTGAAATGCGCAAGCCTGCGGTAATGGTCTCAGGAAAGACGAGTTCCTGAAAATAGTGGCAACCGGTTTCCACCACTAAAAAGACCGACGACGAGGTTCGGGGATCGAGCAAACCCTGCTCCACATACCATCCGTTTACTGCAGTGTCGAAGAAGCTGAGATACTGAACATTGTTGACGTGTCCATAGATGTCCACATCCATCCAGCGGGTGGGGACTGTGGAAAAGGTGCGAAACGCGTCGCGGGAAGCAGGAACAGGCCGATTAGAAGTTTGGGACGAGGTCACAGCGCTGCCTCATAGATCGCAAGGGCATCTGCTTCGGTCATGTCTCGCGGGTTGTTCACAAGAAGTCGGGTCTGTTTCATCGCATCACCTGCCATCAAGGGAAGATCACGTTCTCCTATCCCGACCTCTTGAAGCCGGGTTTGAAGCCCCAGTTTTTTGCAAAGAAGTGCTAGCTCGTCTACAAATGTGGCGGCACGCTCCTCCGGTTCCTGTAACAGGCTGAGTTCCGGGAAAACAAAGGGGGCAATTTCGGAATAGTCAGCGGCTGCTTCGCAAGCATTGAAGCGAAGAACATGAGGCAAAACAAGGGCATTGGATAGGCCATGGGGAATGTGAAACCGCCCGCCAATCGGGTAGGCGAGGGCATGTACAGCGGCAACAGGCGAGTTGGCAAAAGCCATGCCCGCCAACATGGAGCCAAGCAACATGGCCTCACGGGCTTCTATATCGGTTGGGACTTCCACGGCTGTTTCAATTTTGGCGCCAAGCAGTTTTAAGGCTTCCACAGCCAACGCCTTGGAGAGGGGATTGTTGTTCGCGCTCTTGGAAGCATAGGCTTCAATTGCATGCACCATCGCATCAACGCCTGTTGCTGCGGTAACATTACCGGGCAAGCCGAGCGTGAGGTCAGCATCAAGAACAGCAAGGTCTGGCAGAAGGACAGGCGAGACAACGCCGCGCTTTTCGTCATCCTCAACAGTGACAATTGAAATAGGGGTCACTTCGGAGCCGGTTCCGGCTGTTGTCGGGATCAAGATGAGCGGCAGGCGAGGGCCCTTGGCTTGATTGACACCCCATGCCTGGTCAAGATCTTCGCCGCTTCCGGCCAAAAGTGCGGCCAGTTTGGCAACATCAAGGGATGATCCGCCCCCAAGCCCGACAACACTCGTTGCCTTCGTATCACGTGCCATTTGGAACGCTGAGAGAACTTGGCTCTTTGGTGGGTCAGCGGTGACAGTATCGAAAACTGCAACAGTCCGGCCTGATGTAACAAGGTGATCAACGACGGGCGCTAATAGGCCAGCTTTTGCAATGCCTTTGTCGGTGACCAACAAAGGTCGTTCCCCGAGGAAGGGAGTGGCATGTTCGGCAAGGCTTCTCGAAGCCCCACGTTCAAACACCATGCGCTGACTTGTATTGAACGTGAAAGCCCCGATCATTCCATTGCTCCGCTGAGTGCCCTTGCAAGAAGTGCCGAGTTTCTCATCGTATAGGCAGAGCGAGTTTTGGCAACACGGAAATCAACCGCGCATGAAAAAGCCCGGACCAACAGGCCCGGGCTTATTACTTCATCATAGCGTCACTCAGAGGTTTGGCGTGCCGAACTTGTTGGAGCGCGGGAAGCCTGTGGGCGGAAGGCGCCCGGCCTGTCCCCGGTCACCGCGCCAATCCGTCAGGTCTTCCAGAGACCGGTTGAAACTGCGCCCGGACGAATCGACCCATGTGAGACCGTCTTCGCCCTTGAACACACGCACATCTGCAATATCGCCATCACGATAGCGCTGCAGGCGCACGCCGCGGCCACGGGTCATTTGGGCGATCTGAGCCATCGGGAACACAAGCAGTTTGCGGTTTTGACCAATGACGGCGACATGGTCTCCGTCGGCCTCAACGCAGATGGTTGCTTCCGCCGGGGCTGTCAGGTTCAACACCTGCTTGCCCTTGCGGGTGTTGGCCACAACGTCATCTTCACCCACAACAAAGCCACGGGCTTCGTTGCTGGAGATGAGCAGCTTGCGGCCTGCCTTGTGAACGAAGGCGCAGACAACATCCTGCGCTTCGTCCATCTCTACCATGAGGCGGATCGGCTCTCCATGTCCCCGGCCGCCAGGCAGGTTCGCAGCTGACAGCGTGAAGAACTTACCGCCTGTAGAGAATACGAGAATTTTGTCCGTGGTCTCCGCGTGGAAGGACAGTTTCAGCGCGTCGCCTTGTTTGAAGGAAAGCGTAGAAAGATCGCTTTGGTGGCCCTTGAGTGCCCTGATCCAGCCTTTTTCGGAGATGATCACAGTGATCGGCTCTTTTTCGATCATGGCTTGCTGAATGTCGCCAAGATCATGGTCCGGTGCTTCTGCTTGTTCAGTGCGGCGTTTGCCAAGCTCTGTTTCCGGGCCGTAGGCCTTGGAAATCTCGGCAATCTCTTTCGAAATGCGGGTCCACTGACGGGCATCAGAACCAAGCAATTTGGTCAGTTCGTCCTTTTCCTTCGTCAGCTTGTCATGTTCCTTGCGGATTTCCAGCTCTTCGAGCTTGCGCAAGGACCGCAACCGCATGTTCAAGATGGCCTCGGCCTGAACATCGGTGAGCGAGAAGGTCCGGATCAACTCCGCCTTGGCATCGTCTTCTTCGCGAATAATGCGGATGACTTCATCAAGGTTCAGATAGGCGATCAGATAGCCTTCCAGAACCTCCAGGCGGTGGTTGATCTGCCCCAGCCGGTACTCTGATCGGCGGATCAGAACTTCCTTGCGATGGTCGAGCCATTCGCGCAGCACTTGCTTGACGCCCATAACCATGGGCACTTTGCCGCCAGACAAAACGTTCATGTTCAAAGAGAACCGGTTTTCCAGATCGGTCAGCTTGAACATGGATTCCATCAGCAAGGTCGCGTCGACATTGCGAGAGCGTGGAACGAGAACAACGCGAATATCTTCGGTCGATTCATCACGGACATCATCGAGAAGCGGCAGTTTGCGCGCTGTCAAAAGCTCCGCGATCTTCTCGATCAGGCGTGACTTTTGCACCTGATAGGGAATTTCGGTGATGACGACACACCATTGGCCGCGACCAAGGTCTTCAACCTCCCATTTTGCGCGGACACGGAAACTTCCGCGCCCTGTGGCATAGGCTTCGCGAATGCTAGCCGCATCAGACACCAGAAGGCCACCTGTTGGAAAGTCCGGCCCCTTGATGAATTGCAGCAGATCGTCAACTTCCGCATCCGGGTTCTTGATCAGATGCTGACAGGCTTCACACAATTCATGTGCGTTATGCGGAGGAATTGAGGTCGCCATGCCAACCGCAATTCCGGACGATCCATTCGCCAGAAGGTTCGGAAACCCGCCGGGTAGAACAATTGGTTCCTTGTCTTCCCCGTCATAGGTCTCGCGAAAATCGATCGCGTTTTCGTCAAGACCGTCCAGAAGGCGCTTGGCTGTTTCTGTCAGACGCGCTTCGGTGTAACGCATGGCAGCAGCATTATCGCCGTCCACGTTACCGAAGTTGCCCTGTCCATCAACCAGCGGATAGCGCTGAGCGAAGGTCTGGGCCAAACGCACCAACGCATCGTAAACAGCCTGATCTCCGTGCGGATGGTACTTACCGATCACGTCACCCACAACGCGGGCACACTTCTTGAAGCCGGAACCTGGATCCAACTTCAATAGGCGCATAGCGTAGAGTAGCCTACGGTGAACCGGTTTCAATCCATCCCTGACGTCGGGCAGGGCCCTGTGCATGATGGTTGACAGCGCATAAGCAAGATAGCGCTCTTCCAGCGCTGTGCGCAGATCAATGCCCTGAATGCCGTCTGGGCCTTGTGGCGGAATCGTCTCATTTCCCATGACCTGAGATGTACCGCCTCCGCTGATTTTACTCAATCTGAGAGTGCTGGAATTCTGCGGATTTGGCAATCAGTCAACGGTTTTCACAAGACTGTTGAAACCATGAAATCAGATGGATGGCGTCAAAAGTTGTATTTTCATTGTACCGCAACGTAAGTGTGGGTAAGGTGCTGATTAGTTTCGCTACATCAAGTAAATGTGGTAGGTTGAAACACGTAAAGCACGAAGTGCCAGAATGGACGAACAAGCAAGACGCCAATGCTAACGTTCGAACGCATGGTGAAAAGTGGCTGGCAAGGCAAGAGAGGCAGTCGCAGGGGCGAGGTGGATATGATCCGGCAGGAAGTAAAACCGCCGGATGATAAATCAAATCCGGATCTCGTGATTGCGCAATACAAGTCCTTGGCCCGACAAGCGCCGCTCATTTATGGGATCGGCCTTATCGGTGGATGGAGTCTTGCAATCTCCCATTGGAATGTTGCGCCTCTTTGGGCGGTGTTTGTCTATCCGCTGCTGGTCACAATCGTGTCTGCTGTAAGGGTCTACACATGGACTCAGGTCAGGAACTCCGACGTCACCTATGCTGACGCCAAACGTCAGCTTGACCGCTCGAATGTCATGGCCATTGTTGTCCCAATACTCTTCGGGTTTTGGGGGTTTAGCCTATTCCCTTACGGGGATATGGCGCTGCAAGGGCACGTTATTTTCACCGTCTGTGTTGGCACCGTATCGGTGATGTTCTGTGTGCTTCACCTGCGTTCGGCTATGCTGGTTGGGGTGGTTTTCATCAATCTGATCGGCGCGTCCTATTTCCTGATCTTTCAGGACTTTACGCATTTGCCCTTGTTCATAAGCTCGGTGATCTTCTGCATCGCGCTGTCCTTCGTGTTTCGGAACTACTACGACGATTTTATCCAGCTGGTGCAAATCGGGCGGGCACTCAAGATCAAGCAGTCCGAGTTGGAGTTGAAGGCGGCCGAAACCCAGCGCCTTGCTGGCGAGAATGAGAAACTCGCCAATCATGATCCATTGACTGGGTTGCCAAACAGAAGACTGTTTTTCTCCACCCTGCAGACCAGTTGTGTGAAGGCCAACAAGGCAGGCACGGTCTACGGTTTGTGCATCTTTGATCTGGGTGGTTTCAAGGCCTTGAACGACCTATTCGGCCATGTGGCAGGTGATAACCTTTTGGTGCAGGTCGCGAAGCGCTTGAAGGAAAAGGCAGGAGGAGAGTTCATCTCCCGATTGGGCGGCGACGAGTTTTGTTATGTCGTCGATAATGCTGCCAATGCCAGGGAAGTTGAACTGAAATGCCGCCAGATCATGGAGATCTTCAAAGCGCCATTTCTTGTACCCGGCGGAGGTGTCTCTCTGTCCGGCTATGCCGGAGTGGCCGTGTTGGCAGGCCCGGAAGAAACCCATGTTGAGCTTTATGAAAACGCAGCCTTTGCGCTGAAAGTCGCTAAAAGAAAACCGGAACACGGATTTGTTCCGTTTGGCGACCCTCAACGGCAAGAGATGGAACAGACGATCCGTTTGGAGCGGACGCTCTTAAATGCCAATCTTGCCAAAGAAATGACGCTGGAATATCAGCCGATCATCGACATCCATTCCTACAATGTGCGCGGATTTGAAGGTCTGGCACGCTGGGACAATCCAGAGTTGGGGCGTATCCCGCCATCGAGCTTTATTCCGGTGGCAGAGCATTCCGGTTACATCAATCAATTGACCGGGTATTTGATGCAGCGTGCTTTGAAAGATGCGCGAAATTGGCCGGATGATGTGTCTCTTTCCTTCAATCTCTCGCCGACCAACCTCTCATCAAAAGACTTCGTGTCCCAGCTTCTGCAGATCGTCGGTCAGTCGGGGTTCGACCCAAATCGGTTGGAATTTGAAATCACCGAAACGGCCGTGATGTGGGATTTTGATCAAGCGCTTCTGGCGGTCCAGCAATTGAAGGAAAAAGGCGCCCGCATCTCGCTTGACGATTTTGGGACGGGCTACTCCAGTTTGAAGTTCATTCATGAATTGCCGCTTGACAAGATCAAGGTTGATCGCAGTTTTGTCCGTGACATCAACACCGACCAAACCAGACACGGGATTGTAAAATCCCTTTTGACCCTCAGCCATGACATGAATATCGATTGTGTGATTGAGGGTGTCGAAACCAATGCCGAACTGGAAATTATCCGCAAGATCGGCGGCGAATTGGTGCAGGGCTATCTGCTTGGCAAGCCGATGAAGCCCTCAGATATTCCAAGTTGCCTAAAGTCCTCGGACAAGCGCCAGAAAACCGCGTGGCTGACAGCTTCTTGAGAAGTTACTCTTAATCGTACTCGACAAATTGCCAGTTGTTTCGCTGTCTGTGGCCTTTTTCAATCGTCTGAAGCAGTTGCTGACGGAGGCTTTCGATCGCAGGATCCGTTTTCCATTTTTCGTGGCGAGCCAAAAAAAACCGCGTCAGTTTAAAGCCGTTGCTCAGGTCTTTGAAAAGAAGCTCCGATCCAGGTTGCCTCTGTCCGTCAATCAGGAAGTCGGGAAGGGGGAGCAGCTTGTCGTGATAGGGCCGCCCGGCGTCCCGGCTGACAGCTCGGCCGGATTTTGGAGAGACATAAGCCAGATCCTCTTGCGACCCTGTCGCTGCACAGCAACTCAGATCAAGCCCGAACCCGAGTTCGTTTAACAACTCCAACTCAAAACGAATGAGAAGAGGTGGCCCAATATCCCCATCTTGCAGTTGATCCAGAACAAGGGTCAGGGCGCGATAAAGCGCGGCGTGAGGATCGCGTTCCGGCAACATCCGCAACAGCGCGCCCAGATGCTGTACTCCGTGAAGACCGAGCGGTGAGGCCATCAGCTCTGCAGCTCTTAGCCGGAGCGGTTCAATGGAATAGGTCCCAAGCTGTTCCGGCAAGCGGGCACGCCATGTTACTTGTAATTCGTTTCCCGGCTGGATCTGTGGTTGGCGTATCCGAGATCTTCCTCCACGAACAAGCCCCAGATGCCGACCATATGCCTCCGTCATGACCTCAAGAATGACGTCATTCTCACTGTGTTTGCGAGACCCTAGGACAATTCCGGTGGCGGTCCATTCCATGTCGGTTTCGGTGCTCTCCGCCCGTTGGCCCAGTCAAAGCCGTCAGGTTGGGAATTCAAGCCCCATCTCCCGGTAACGTTCCGGGTCATTGGCCCAGTTTTCCCGAACTTTGACGAACAGGAACAAGTGTACGGGGGCTTCGACAATGTCTGCAAGTTCTTCGCGGGCTGACTGTGAGATGGCCTTGATGGTCTGACCGCGTTTCCCAAGCACAATGCTCTTCTGGCTATCGCGCTCCACATAGATGGTTTGCTCAATCCGAACTGAACCATCCTTCTTGTTCTGCCATTGCTCCGTTTCAACGGTCGAAATATAGGGCAGTTCTTGATGTAGACGCTCAAACAGCTTTTCACGCGTGATTTCTGCCGCCAGCAATCGCATGGGCAAATCGGAGGGCTGGTCTTCAGGATAGAGCCAAGGGCCTTCGGGAACCGCTTTGGCAAAATGATCCAGTATGGAGGCCACGCCGTCGCCATTCAGCGCAGACACCATGAAGGTTTCCTTGAAGGGCAGGATTTCGTGAGCCTTTTGAGCCAGTTGAAGCAGTTGGTCGCGTTGGGTGACATCAATCTTGTTCAGGATCAATACTTTGTCCCCGGCCAGATCGGACAAGCGGGACATGATGTCCTCAACCTCTTCATCAATACCTTTTCGGGCATCAATCAGGAGGGCTGTCAGGTCGGCATCTCTCGCTCCACTCCAGGCCGTATCGACCATGGCCCGGTCCAGTCGCCGTTTCGGTTTAAAGATTCCGGGCGTGTCCACAAAGATCAGCTGCGAGGCTTCATGCATGGCAATCCCGCGCACGATGGCGCGCGTTGTCTGAACCTTGTGTGTGACGATTGAAACTTTCGTCCCCACCAACTGGTTCAACAAGGTGGATTTGCCCGCGTTGGGCGCGCCAATCAGAGCCACAAAGCCGGCACGAGTGGCTTTCGGCTCGGAGGCGAGCGGCGCAGCAGGGGCTTGGTCGTCGTCGTTCAAGTTACTTTATCCGTTCCACACGCCTTCACGCCGCAAAACGGCTTCAGCTGCGTTCTGTTCGGCAAGGCGCTTGGATCCGCCTTTGCCTTGTCCATTTTCCAGTCCCTTGACGGCAACTGCCACAACGAAAATCGGGGCATGATCCGGGCCGTCACGGGAAATGACTTCGTAAAACGGAGTGGGCAAACTCTTGGACTGCGCCCACTCCTGCAAGGTTGTTTTGGCATCGCGCAACGGGCCGGTCCAACTCAGCATCCGCTTTTTCCAAAAGCGCTGGATAAATGCTGTGGCTGCGTCAAACCCGCCATCCAGATAAATGGCCGCAATCACAGCTTCGCAGATGTCGGCAAGGAGCGCTGTTTTCTTGCGGCCACCCGTCTGAGCTTCACTGTGGCCAATCCGCATGGCATCGCCCAGATTAAGTTCCTGAGCAATTTCCGCACAGGTTTCCCGCTTGACCATATGATTGAACCGGCGCGCGAGCTCACCTTCGTCGGCCTTCGGAAAATTCTTGTGCAACATGGTCGCGACAACCAGCCCAAGTACACGGTCACCAAGAAACTCGAGGCGTTGATAGCTTTGATCGTCTCCTTCACCCGGTTCCAGCGCACTGGCGTGGGTGAGGGCCTTGCGGATAAGTTTTTCGTCCTTGAACGTATAGTGAAGGCGCTCAGACAGGTGTCTCAGCGCCTTGTCGGCTGTTTTTGATGCCATCATTGCTCCATCTGGCCCGAAAGCCGGACGCCTTGAAATGAGGTTTGCCCTCTAAAGTGTGTTGAACAACCGGTCCCAGCGAACCGTCCACGGCCACTTCCAGAACATCCAGGCAGATTGTCCCTCTTCAACAGAGAAGAACAGAATTTCGGCCCGGCCTACAAAGTTCTCAAAAGGGACAAATCCGACAGCTGGCAAAACGCGGCTGTCGATTGAATTGTCGCGATTGTCGCCCATCATGAAGTAGTGGCCTTCGGGCACTTCATAAACCCGGGTGTTGTCCCATTGCCCACGCTCTGTAAGGTCAAGCGTTTGATAAGAAACGCCATTTGGCAGGGTTTCGCGATACCGCGCCACGCGCTGTACACCGCCAAACGGAGTTTGCTCAATATAGTCGTCGATCTGCTCGCGTTGAACGGGTTCGTCGTTGATATGAACGACCCCATCAATCATCTGGATCCGGTCGCCCGGCAGGCCAATTACCCGCTTGATGTAATCCGTTGAATTGTCCCGGGGGAGTTTGAAGACAGCAATATCTCCGCGCGTCGGTTCACTGGCGAACAGGCGGCCTTCAATCGGCGCCAGGCCATAAGGGAACGAATAGCGTGAATAGCCGTAGCTGAACTTGGAAACGAACAGATAATCGCCGATCAGCAGGGTGTCTTTCATGGACCCGGAGGGAATGTTGAACGGCTGGAACAAGAGCGTGCGAACAATCAGTGCGAGAGCCAGCGCTTGCACAATGACCTTGATAGTCTCGTAGAGCCCGCCGTCTTTTTCTGCTTTTTCGTCGCTCACGCTCATTTTGTCCCTTGGTATCCCCGTGTCGAAGAACAGAAGTGTCGATCGACATAGCAAAACTCATAGCCGCTTGAGAAACGACTAGCAACGTTATTGCCCTTTATTGACGCAGGTTTGCGGCTATTCAGCGGCCAGCTTGTGTGGATAGTTTCAATCTTGTGCCGGAGAAGGGATAGCCTGCGGCCAGTCTTCGGGCCAGGCGGATATCACCACGAAAGCCTGAGCAAGTGGAAAATCGTCGGTAATGGTGAGATCAATACGCGGGGTGAGCCCTTCTGGAACCAGAGCTTTCAATCGGGATCGCGCACCGCCGGTTAACGCGATGGTTGGTTGTCCGCTCGGCAGGTTGACCACGCCCATCTCGCGCCAGGCAACTCCCATGCGAACACCACTTCCCAATGCCTTGGAGCAGGCTTCCTTAGCTGCAAATCGTTTTGCGTATGAGGCCGCGCGAAGTTTACGCCGATCTGATTTTGCCTGCTCGATCTCGGTGAAAACCCGATTTGTAAAGCGCTCGCCAAACCGTTCCAAGGTTTGTTCGATGCGTCGAATATCGATCAGATCGCTGCCGATACCGATTATCATGAGGCAGTTCCTTCAGTCTGACGACCTGATAATAACTCAGTCTTGAGTCTGTTCACCCACGGCTCCTGAACGGAACTGATTTTTGCGTTCCAGCACGTTCCGCCGCCGCCTCTGGTAAACTTCCACACCCTTCAGAACGATAAAGTAGCTGGCTGTTGCAGAGATCAACCCAAGGGGGACGGCTCCGACCAGCATTGGCTTTATCAGCGGCAAAATTGTATCGAGCGACCGAGAGAACATTCCGTGGTGAAGCTCAATCTCAAGCTTGTCGTGATGCGGATGGTGAGGGCCACCTGACAGGATCCAGTTTCCGATCTTGTAAGTCGACGCCCATATCAGCGGAAAAGTCAGTGGATTGCCAATTGCCGTGCCGAAGGCGGATGCAATGATATTTCCACCCAGAAGATAGGCAAGGGCAAACGAAATGAGAAAATGAAGCCCGATAAAGGGAGTGAAACTTGCAAAAGCGCCGGCTGCAAACCCGATGGCAATGACATGAGGTGTTGCCGTCAGGCGCAGAACCCGTTTGCTGAGATATCGCGTCGAACGGGACCAGCTGTGGCGCGGCCAGACGGCCACCCGCAGCTTTTCAATCCGTGTCGGCGCTTTTTTTCTTTTGAACAGCATCAGGCAATCACGCTCACACTCGCCATGGTTCAGGCCAGACCACGACTGCCGGGTTTGACCGCTGGAATAGCTGCCAGTTCCGGTGGCAGGTTATCAGGGTCGTAGGCCGGAACCTTGTATTCGGCAAGTGCGACAATAGGCACACCCGCATCTGCCTCCCCACCAGAGCGGTCGATCAGGCAGGCAACCGCTTTCACTTCAGCGCCGAGTTCGGTCAGAGCCTCAACTGTTTCGCGGCAGGACAGACCTGTCGTCACTATGTCCTCTACGATGATGACCTTGGCACCCTTGGGCATTTCGAACCGACGAAGCCGAAACTTCCCGTCCTCACGCTCTACCCACATGGCCGGAACGCCAAGATACCGTGCTGTTTCATAGCCGGGAATAAGGCCGCCGAGGGCAGGGGATATTATGTAGTTAATCTCACCAATATCGGACGATTTCACTTTATCCGCCAGAGCCTTGCAGAGACGTTCAGTTTTTTCAGGATACATGAACACGCGGGCTTTTTGCAGGAAGACAGGGCTGCGAAGGCCGGAGGTCAGGATAAAATGCCCCTCCAGAAATGCGCCTGCTTCGCGGAATATGTCGAGCACCTGATCGCGATTCATGATCCTGATATTATCCTTTTGATATGACAGTTCGTCGTCACCCGTTGACGCGGCTTACAGAAGAAACATTTGGCTTCGATCGAAGTTGATTTATGATACGATTCAAATGTTTCAAATCCCATACTTCCAGATCGATTACCATTTGGTGGAAATCTTCCGCTTTCTGGGTCATTTTCACGTTGTCGATGTTGCCGTTGTTTTCGCCGATTACCTGAGCAATCGTTGCCAATGATCCTGGCTCGTTGACAGCGGCAATATTAAGGCGTGCCGGAAAGCGTTCCGGGTCATCGACATCAATGTCCCAACGTACATCGACCCATCTGTCAGCCTGATCATCATATTCCTTGAGTGCAGGAGACTGGATCGGATAAATGGTCAAGCCTTCAGATGGCGTCAAGATCCCGACAATTCGGTCACCTGGCACAGCACCACCGTTGGGAGCAAAGCGCACCGGGACATCTCCGGAAAGACCGCGAATGGGTAGAGCCCTGTGGTTCTGGTCGTCTTCGCCTTGCTCGCCATTGGTAAGCGTATCGACCGGAATACGGAACTTCAGACCAGTCGCCTTTTTTAGGCCAAACCAGCCTTCTTCTGGCATTGTCGGAACATGAGCAGCGCGCTCATCTTGATAATCAGGGTGAACCAACTTCAGCACTTCGCTTGCAGTGATTTCACCGTGTCCAACGGCGGCGAACAATTCGTCGAGAGACGAAAATTTATGCTCGTCGAGCGCGACTTGCAGCAGCGTCTCCGAATAGCTTTTGTTTGCTCGGGTGAAGGCCCGCTGCAAAATGTGATCGCCCAAGGCACTGTATTGTTTGCGAACCGACTCTCGTGTGGCTCGGCGGATGGCCGCGCGCGCTTTGCCAGTGATGGCGATATTCTCCCACGCCGGGGGCGGTGTTTGAGCGGCTGAGCGAACGATCTCGACTTCATCGCCGTTCCGCAGTTCGGTTACCAGAGGCACAATCTTGCCATTGACCTTGCAGCCGACACATGTGTTGCCGACATCCGTATGAACAGCATAGGCAAAGTCGATGGGGGTCGCACCGCGGGGCAGGGCAATCAAACGGCCTTTGGGGGTAAAACAGAAGACCTGATCGTGGAACAGTTCAAGCTTCGTATGCTCCAGAAACTCTTCCGGGGTATCACCTTGAGAAAGAAGGTCAATCGTGCGCCTCAGCCACTCATATGCGCGAGAATCATCAGTGTGAGTAGCAATATTCCGCCCGCCAAATTCACCATCTTTGTAAAGGGCGTGAGCGGCAATGCCGAACTCGGCGACGCGATCCATCGCTGCGGTTCGAATCTGCAGTTCAACCCGTTGGCGGGACGGTCCGACAATCGTGGTGTGAATGGACCGATAGTCGTTCTGCTTCGGCGTGGAGATGTAGTCCTTGAACCGGCCTGGGACCGTTGGCCACGCCGTGTGAATAACGCCGAGAACCCGGTAACAGGCTTCTACTGTGCCGACGACAACACGGAAGCCATAAATATCTGAAAGCTGCTCAAAGCCGATCGACTTGCGCTGCATTTTGCGGAAAATCGAATAGGGCCGCTTTTCGCGCGCTTGTACCATCGCAGCCATGCCACGCTCAGCCAGTCGTTCGGTCAAGGTGGTCTCGATGCTGGCAATCATGTCTTCGTTGCGCGCACGCAATTCATCAAGCCGTTCGGTGATGGCCTCATAGGCTTCGAAGTTCAGCGTTCGGAAGGAGATGTCTTCCAGCTCTTCCCTTAGGTCATGCATTCCCATGCGACCGGCCAGCGGCGCATAGATTTCCATGGTTTCTTCGGCAATGCGGCCACGTTTGTGCTCAGGCATGTGGCCGAGCGTGCGCATGTTGTGCAGTCGATCGGCGAGTTTGACCAAAAGAACCCGAACATCGTCAGCAATGGCGAGCAGCAGCTTTCGAAAGTTCTCGGCTTGCTTGGCCTTGCGAGACACCAAGTCGAGGCGTTTGATCTTCGTCAGGCCATCAACCAGCTTTCCGATTTCGTGTCCAAAGAGGGTGTCGATCTCAGCGCGCGTCGCGTCGGTGTCTTCAATCGTGTCATGAAGTAGAGCAACCGCAATGGTCGCATCATCCAGCCGTAGATCCGTCAGGATTGCAGCAACTTCGAGCGGGTGAGAGAAAAACGGGTCACCGGATGCGCGCATTTGGGAGCCATGCTTTTGCATGGCATAGACATAGGCCTTGTTGAGAAGGGCTTCGTCAGCTTCCGGATTATATCTTGTAACTCGCTCTACGAGCTCATACTGGCGCATCATGGCCGAAACCGACTCCAAGGGCGGGCCGGGACGGTAGTCCGGAACCAAAAACACCCGGCAACGGAGGGTTCCGTGCGCCGGGCGTCTGAAAGAGGTGAATTAAACGTCGTCGTTGCTGCGGTCCGGCGGGACAAGGCCTTCCAGTCCGCGCAGAAGGTCCTCTTCGGACATGCGGTCGAACTCGACAGCACCGTCGTCAACAGCGTTGACCTGTGTGACATTTTGTTGACCCGGCGCAGGAACCATCGGCACTGCGTCTTCTTCCGGCTCATCCACTTCCACATATTTTTGCAGTGAATGGATCAGGTCTTCTTTCATGTCTTCCGGGCTGACAGTTTGCTCAGCGATTTCTCGCAGCGCCACGACCGGATTTTTGTCGTTATCACGCTCAATTGTGAGCGGGGAGCCGCTTGAGATCATGCGAGCGCGATGTGCAGCAAGCAAAACCAGCTCGAAGCGGTTTTCGACCTTGTCGATGCAGTCCTCGACGGTCACGCGCGCCATACCACGTCTCCATTATTGTTTATGGTTGGGAATCTCGAATTTCCAGCTTATAATAGCTGTGATTTAGGGAAGCAACCCCTGTCATATTCACATAAACATGTTCCAAAGTACGGCTACGTTATCTTAATCCCCGAAAATCCTTTAGCACATATCTAATTGTTTGCATTTGTCGTTGCGTCTTTTGTCAGAAATAGTGTAGCGAAGACTCACGGTAACAACCATGAAAACATGAGCCGTGCGGGAAAAAACAATAACAAAAATAGGAGTCGGTTAATCCACTCCCAATATTATATTCAACAACGATAGGTGGAACCTGTCAGCTGTTTTTTTTTGCTGATCCATTTTGAGCGCCACTATCGTAGAGTTGTATATAGTACGAGAAAGGTCTCCAAAAGGATGTTTGATGCAAGAGAAAAGGTTGCTTTGTTCATTGACGGCGCCAACCTTTATTCGACAGCCAAAGCAATCGGATTTGATATCGATTACAAGCGGCTGTTGAAGGAATTCCAGGGGCAAGCATATCTATTGCGCGCGTACTACTATACCGCGCTCATCGAAGATCAAGAATACTCTTCAATTCGTCCGCTGATCGACTGGCTGGATTACAATGGCTACAAAGTCATCACAAAGCCGGTTAAAGAGTTCGTGGACAGCACTGGTCGCCGCAAGGTGAAGGGCAACATGGATATCGAGCTTGCTGTCGATGCCATGCAGCAGGTTGAACATGTCGATCACATTGTTCTGTTTTCCGGCGACGGCGATTTCCGTTCGCTCGTGGAGGCACTCCAGCGGCGGGGGCGCAAGGTGAGTGTTGTTTCCACATTGAAAACACAGCCACCAATGATCGCAGACGATCTTCGCCGTCAGGCCGACCATTTCATAGATTTGGCAAGCCTCGCCAACAAGATCGGCCGTGATCCGTCTGAACGCCCAATGCGCCCGGCACCAGAGCCGGAATACGAAGACGACGACGATTACTGATAAAATGGTGCCCGGTTCAAATCCGGGCGGCATCGCGTCGGTACCGACTGATCCGCCCAGAGATTGTGTGCTATGCCCGCGTCTGGTTGATCTTCGCAGGGATCTGCAGGGACAGCATCCGGACTGGTTTAATGCGCCTGTGCCGTCCTTTGGCGACGCGGACCCTGGGCTTTTGATAGTCGGCCTTGCTCCGGGCTTGCGCGGGGCAAATCGAACAGGTCGTCCTTTTACAGGCGATTACGCCGGTGACCTGCTCTATGAAACCATGCTGGAATTCGGGTTCGCGTCGGGGGTGTATGAAGCGCGTCCGGACGACAGTTTGGTGCTGCATCAGGCTATGATTACCAATGCGGTTCGCTGCTTGCCTCCGGAGAACAAACCAATTGGTGCCGAGGTCAAAGCCTGTCGCCCGTATCTCCTAGCGACATTGGATGCAAATCCGTCCATCCGGGCCATTCTGGCTCTTGGGCGAATTGCGCATGATACGTTCCTGACAACGTTTGGTTTGAAAAAGTCGCTGTTTCCGTTCTCCCATGGAGGTCGCCATGACCTAGGCGTACGGAATCTGACGCTGTTCGACAGTTATCATTGCTCGCGCTACAACACGAACACCGGTCGACTGACGCCGGAAATGTTCAAGTCGGTATTCGCAGACATCAGGACGCTTATTTCTCGCCCATAGAACACGATTATTCGCTTTGGGGAGTTGTCGACAATTCAGCGTCGCGCCAACCGTCCGGTCCAAGATGCTCTTGTGGGCGAAAGCGCGCCTTGTAAGCCATCTTCGGCGACCCATCCACCCAATAGCCGAGATAAACATAGGGCAGGTTCATTCGGCGCGCCCGCTCAATATGGTCCAGGATCATGTAGGTCCCGAGGCCAGCCCCGTCTGTTCCCGGTTCATAGAATGAGTAAACCATCGACAGCCCATCGGAAAGTTGATCGCTCAAGGCAACACCGAGGAGAGGGCCTTCTCCCATTCCGGTCATGAAAGTGTCTGGGCCACGCTTGCGATATTCGATGACCATTGTCTCGACATGCGTGTCTTCCACCATCATGGCGTAGTCGAGCAGGCTCATTTCCGTCATGCCGCCGCTCTCATGGCGGGTGAGCAGGTAATCCCGAAAGAGATCATACTGTTCGGCGGAAGGGCTTGCTGGAAGCCGTGCGCCAACAATGTGGGTGTTTTGCTTCCAGAGGCGTTTGAAGGACTTGGTCCATTTGAAATCGTCGACGCGAACGCGCACGGAAACGCAGGCACGACAGTTCTCGCAGGCCGGGCGATAGGCAATGTTCTGACTGCGACGAAACCCGCCTTGGGTCAGCACGTCATTCAAAGCCGGGGCATGATGACCGATCAGATGTGTGAAAACTTTTCGCTCTTGCCTACCTTCCAGATAGGGGCAGGGCGAAGGGGCTGTCAGATAGAATTGCGGGTGGTCCGTATGATGGCGTGTCAAAGCCTTGTCCCGATTCCCTCAGTTCTTGTTAAAGTCACTCTATCACAGTCCATAATACCATGGCGCGACCAGCGTAAAGGTCAACCACAAAATAAGTGCCAGCGGCACGCCAGCCCGGATGAAGTCAGAGAACCTGTAGTGTCCGGGGCCCATCACAATCAAGTTGGTTTGATAGCCGATGGGTGTTGCAAAGGAACTGTTGGCTGCAAAGATAAGGCAGACGACAAAAGCTTCGGGCGGTTGTCCAAGCTGATTTGCCATGTTGATGGCGATGGGCGTGAAGAGAACAGCGGCGGCGTTGTTCGACAGAAAATTCGTCAGGATCATCACAACCAGATAAAGGACCGACAGAATGACCGCAGGCGGCTGTCCGTCGAGCGCCGTGACCATTGAGGAGGCGACAGCGCTTGCACCGCCCGTCGCCTCAAGAGCCACAGCCCCGGCGAGCGATGCTCCTACTAGCATGAAGATCCGGCTATCAATCGCACGCAGGGCCTGTCTCGTGTTCAGGCAACCTGTTGCAATCATCGCAAAGGTTCCAGCGACAGCCGTTGCAACAATCGGCACGAGGCCGGTGGCTGCGAGCAGAACAACAGCACCAAAAATGCCAAGCGCCTTGGGTGCATGGCGACGGCGTGGGACTTCGGCGGCAGACCAGTCCAGCAACAGCACATCCCGGTTTCCGCGCAGGCGGGCGATATCCTTTTCACCGCCAGCAACCAACAGAACGTCACCCGCTTCAAGACGAATGTCGTTCATGGCCATTCGCGGCATGCGGCTGCGGCGCTGGATGCCCATCACTACGCAATCGGTTTCACTTTGAAAACCGGATTGCATCAGGGTTCGTCCCATCAGGCGTGATGCCGGCGCAACAACGACCTCGGCGAGGGTCATGGAGTTGGCATCCACATTCGGAGTGTCTTGACCTTCCGAAGAAGGACCAGCCTCCGGGTCCATGATTGGTTGGCGGCGGGCAAGGGCATTGGCGAGCGCAGCCCGCGTCGCCGCGACGATCACGGTATCCCCTGGACGTAAAGCGACATTTTCAAACGGTGGCAAGATCGGTTTGCCGTTCCGCTGGACGAGCCGAACGGTCATGTCCTTCAGGGCCGGAAACATGCCGGATACGGATTCAATTCCAACCAATGGGTGACCATAGCCGACATGGATCTGTGCAATGAACTGCTTGCCAGATTGCCCCTGCATTTCTTCCGCCATGGTTTTGCGCGGCTTCAATAATTTCGGCAAAACGAACAGGACATAAAGGGAGCCCACACCGGCCAAAATCAATCCGAGCGGCGTGAAGGTGAAGAAGTCAAACAGCAGCCCGGAGCTTTGTTCCGCGTAATTTGCCACCAACAGGTTCGTCGAGGAACCAATCAAGGTGGTCATGCCACCTAAAATGGCAATGAAGGACAGAGGCATCAAAACCCGTGAGGCTGACTGCCCCATAGTGGCCGCGACTGCGCTCAAGATGGGCAAGAACATCACCACCACCGGGGTGTTGTTCAAAAACGCACTCAAAATCCCGACGGTCAGAAGGATGGGGATGGTGGCCGCTGCCGACTTTCCCCGGGTCCAGCGCACGATTGCCTTGGCTGGGCCTTCAAGAGCATCTGTTTGAAACAGCCCTTGTCCAATAATCAAAAGGCAAATCACGGTAATCAGCGCCGGGTTTGAAAAGCCAACCAGAAAATCGCCGGGTTCTATCGGGCCGTCGCTTGTGACCACCGGAAAGAGCGTGAAGATGACAATAAAAGCAACAACCGACCCCAATGCGATGGTCTCGATTGAAAAACGTTCCCACGCGTAAAGCACCACCGTTGTGGCAAGGACCAAAAAGGTCAGCGCCATGGCTATGTCAATTGACTGCATACACTCGCCCGTTTTGAAATAAGCGAGCAACCCCCCGGTTTTTCAAGGCGCCGCCCTGTCGCAACTGCGCAAGATAGAACAGTAAGCCCCATAAGAAAAAGCCCGTTCTGTCGGTAAACGGGCTTTGGGGAGAAATCAGTTCCGCTTTCGGCGGAAATTTGGGGTGTCAAACCTCTGCTACCGATTGGTTCAGTCAGCGCAACAGTTAGATACCTTGCTGATACTGCAGACGATTCGCATCAGAGTTGATCACGACCGTGCCAAGGACAATGTCATGCAGCAGGCGCTTACGGTCGGAGAACAGTGAAATGAGCAGGATCAGCGGCGTCAACAGGCTGACAGAAAACCAGAATGCCAGAACGTGAACGGCTGCAAGCAGTGGATACGGTTTCGCCCCGTACCAGAGGCGCATTTCAAGGCCCATTGCACGCATGCCCGGAGTTGCAGCATTTGGTCCGCCAAGTGTGAATGCCACATAAAGAAGCGCAACAGCTGGAGCCATGATCGCATAGAGCAGCCATGCCAGGCCAAGGGTGAAAATCCCTAAAAAGAAGATCACCACAGCTGCAACGGTTGTCAGAATAAAGATGCCGATGACGTCGATGAAAAACGCAAAGATACGCCGAGACCGCACGCCGGAAAAAAGCTCCGGGCGTACCAGCGGATCAAACTGATCCTGTCTGCTGTCAGCGGTCGAAAAGTCGGTCGTCATCATCATCTCCAGTTTCTAACGACACCTGATGTGGGGCTTCCCGGCTCAAATGGCAAATTGAAAATGTAAACTCGCCAAGCCGCCAGCCGGAGTTATTGAATTTTATCTGCAAAGTTCTTCACAGGTTCGCAGTCGTGAGGTGTGTATCCAGGTTCAAATTTTTGACGGCGGATCGACCAATTAAGGGTTTGCCGTTGTTCCGCGCTCCCAATGTTGAGGGTCAGGTGGGGCGATAGTCGGCCCTTTTTGAGGCTGAAGTAGCCAAGTTGATCAACTGATGTGATTGGCTCGTCATTTGCCGCCGCGAGACACCACTTCTTACCTGCAGCCAGAGCCTCAGCTTGGGTGAGGATGTTGCTCGTTTGAAAGGTGCCAAAGAAAGCCATCAAAGAAATAGTTCCGGCCGACGCGATCAAGAGGGTTCTCCATCTTTCGGCACCAGCTAAGATCAGTGCCCCTGAAAGCGCAACTGCTGTAAATGTAATTCCAATATCGAGCCATATACCGCCTTGAATACCTCCAAGCAGCCGCAGGAGGAGAAATGTACAAAAGATGCCGGTCACTGTTCCTATAAGTGCCAAAATGCTCTGGTCCAAAAAACATGAAGTGTCACAACTCTGAAAAAGCCGATCTTCAAGTGTGTGGCAAACGGCGGCAAATACTATTCTTACGATGATGAGGCCAACGGCCCCGAGTACCAAAATTGATAAACGGCTTATAAGAATACCTCGCAGCCATCCTTCGTCGCTCCAGTGAACCGGTTGTTGAAGAAGCAGAGCACCCAGCAATGCAAAAGTTGCAATCACTGCAAAGCGCCACAATAGGTGCAGCGGTAGAAATGGAGTGACCACCGTTGATAATAGAAACAGAATTAAGTAGAGGGTGAAAAATACCTGCATGCAAACATAAGTTATCTGCAGTTTAAGGCAAATGTTAGGAGCCGTTAGTTACGGCTCCGCGATTGCTTGGCCGAGGTCCTGATGGCGGACGGTGTAGCCGCTGGCGCGCAGTTTATCGACGATCTCCTGACCATGCGCCCGGTCGAAAACTTCGAAGGTCACATCCAGTGTTGCACCCTTGGCCGGAACATTGAGGAAGAGGTGGTGGTGGGCGACTTCGACGACGTTGCCTTTGGCATCGCCGATAATGGTTGAAATCTCGCCAAGGACGCCGGGGCGATCCGGAGTGTCGATCCGCACAGAAACCAGACGCCCGCCACGAGCAAGTTCACGAACCACGACTGAGGAAATCAAACGCGGGTCGATATTGCCTCCGCACAGAACCAAGCCGACTCTTTTGCCCTTGAAGCGATTTGGCTCGGTCAGAACAGCAGCCAGTCCTGCTGCGCCAGCGCCTTCTGCAATGGTATGTTGATAGAGCAGGTAGGCGTTGATGGCCTGCTCAATCGTGCTTTCTTTCACCAAAATAATGTCATCAACAACCTGGCGAACGATCTTGGAGGTCAATGTGCCGACATTGCGCACAGCGATGCCTTCGGCAATCGTTGCCCCTGCACAGGTGACAGGTTTGTCGTTCACCTTGCCCCACATGGCCGGATAAAGTTCGGTTTCGACCCCGATCACTTCAATCTTCGGGTTTATCGCCTTGGCGGCTATAGCCATGCCGGAGATCAGCCCGCCTCCGCCGATGGGGACGACCAGAACATCAAGGTCTGGGACTTCTTCCAGGATTTCGAACCCGATGGTGCCTTGCCCGGCAATCACACGAGCATCGTCAAATGGATGAACCCAGACAAGCTGGTTTTCATCGGCAATGCGCGCCGCTTCTGCGCGGGCAGCGTCCACCGTGTCCCCCGCCAGGATCACCGTTGCGCCAAATTCTCGCGTGGCAGCGACTTTCACAAACGGTGTTGTTTCCGGCATGACAATGGTCGCCGGAATGCCAAGGCGGGCAGAATGACAGGCAACCCCTTGCGCGTGATTGCCGGCGGACATGGCGATCACGCCGCGTTTGCGCTCGTCTTCGGAAAGACTGAGCAGTTTGACCAGCGCCCCTCGTTCCTTGAACGAGCCGGTCACCTGCATGTTTTCGTATTTCACGAAAATGTCGGCTCCCGTCAGCTTTGAAAGTCGGGGGGCGGGGAGGCACGGTGTCTTGAGCACCGCACCTTTAATTTCGCGTTCAGCTTGCCGAATGTCGTCCGACGTTACGGGCAGGGATGGGGTTTTTGTCATTCTTATAAGGCCAGCGAGTTATTTTGAGGCGAGCAGCTCTGCAACACGTGGGGCAAAATAGGTCAAGATGCCATCGGCGCCGGCGCGCTTGAAGGCCAGCAGGCTTTCCAGCATCACCCGCTCACCATCCAGCCAACCATTTGCACTGGCAGCTTCTATCATCGCGAACTCGCCAGACACTTGATAGGCATAGGTCGGAACCTGAAATTCGTCCTTCAAACGGCGCACGATATCGAGATAGGGAAGGCCCGGCTTCACCATCACCATGTCCGCGCCTTCTTGAAGGTCCAGCTCGGTCTCGCGCAAGGCTTCGTCCGTATTGGCCGGGTCCATCTGATAAGTGCGTTTGTCGCCAATCAAAGTCGCGTTGGTTCCCACCGCATCACGGAAGGGGCCGTAAAAACCGGAGGCATATTTCGCTGAATAGGCCATGATCTGAACATCGCGAAAGCCGTTTGCATCCAGGGCCTGACGAATGGCACCGATCCGCCCGTCCATCATGTCAGAGGGGGCGATGACGTCGGCTCCAGCTTGGGCCTGAAGCAGGGCCTGATGGCAGAGCTGGGAAACCGTCTCGTCATTGAGGATTGTTTCGCCCTCCATCACCCCGTCATGGCCGTGACTGGTGTATGGGTCGAGTGCCACGTCAGTCATCAGCCCGACATTCAGGCCCTTGTCCTTGATCGCCCGGCAGGCCCGGCAGACAAGATTTTGGTCACTGAGCGCTTCTGTTCCCACTGCATCGCGGAGGTCCGGGTCGGTGTTCGGGAACAGGGCGACCGCAGGAATGCGAAGAGCTGCGGCGAGTTCCACTTCGCCAACAGCAACATCTACGGAATAGCGGAAAACGCCGGGCATGGAAGGCACCGGTTCGCGAACACCTTCGCCATCAACGAGGAAGATCGGCCAGATGAGATCGTCAACGGTGAGCGTGTTTTCCCGAACCAACCGTCTGGACCAATCCGTCCGGCGGTTCCGGCGCATGCGTCTGCCACCCAGCAGAGTGTCCATCTGGTCGCCGGAAATGCTGGGTTTATCGAATGAAAACGTCATGGAAGGGTCCTGATAGGCGCGCGCCCCAAGGGCAGAAGAAGTGATTTTGGGCGCAGACACTATCACGAGATTAGACACTCTCCAATAGGGGTAAAAGCGTCTGTAAAATATGAAGAAATTTTGTTTGTTTGACCAAAGCGTCAAAACAAGATAAGCCATTCTCAACACTGGTTCAAAGCAGATGGTCCGGATTGCGCCGGGCAAACTGGGAGGTTCGGACGTGGATTTTGCACTGAACGAAGATCAGCGCGCATTTCAGGATATGGCAGCAGCCTTTGCCCAAGATGAGATGGAACCTCATGCCCGCGAGTGGGACGAGAATTCGGTCTTCCCGGTTGAGACCTTGCGAAAGGCGGCGAGCCTCGGCTTTGGCGGGATCTATGTCCGCGAAGATGTTGGCGGCTCTGCGCTTACGCGCACAGATGCTGCCATTATCTTTGAAGAGCTCTCCAAGGGCTGCACGTCGACAGCGGCCTTTATTTCCATTCACAACATGGCAGCCTGGATGATTGACACATTCGGCAGCGAAGAACTTCGGCAGAAGTATCTTCCGCGCATGAGCACGATGGAATTGATCGGCAGCTACTGTCTGACGGAGCCGGGATCAGGCTCCGATGCGGCAAGCCTTCGAACCAAGGCGGTAGATGATGGCGATCATTATGTTTTGAACGGATCCAAGGCCTTTATCTCCGGCGGTGGAGCATCTGATCTTTATGTCACAATGGTGCGTACCGGCGGCGAGGGGCCAAGCGGTATCTCCTGTGTGGTCATCGAGAAAGACTCGCCGGGCCTCAGCTTTGGCGCTCAGGAAATCAAGATGGGCTGGAAGAGCCAACCAACAGCGCAGGTGAACTTTCAAGATTGCCGGGTTCCAAAAGCAAATCGCATTGGCAATGAAGGCGAAGGCTTCAAGTTTGCCATGGCAGGGCTCGATGGCGGACGGATCAACATCGGCGCCTGTTCCTTGGGCGCAGCTCAAACCTGCCTGGATCGGGCGACCGAGTATCTGAAAGAACGCAAACAGTTCGGTAAAGCCTTGGCTGAGTTTCAAGCGCTGCAGTTCCGGCTGGCTGATATGGCAACGGAACTCGAAGCTGCCCGGTTGCTGCTTTTGAAAGCGGCTGGCGAAGTGGATGCAAAATCAGCTGAGGCCAACAAGTTGGCTGCAATGGCGAAACGTCTTGCCACCGATACAGGGTTCAAGGTGGTCAACGAAGCCCTGCAGCTACACGGCGGTTATGGGTATCTGCGAGACTACCCAATTGAACGTTTCCTACGCGATGTTCGGGTGCATCAAATTCTTGAAGGCACCAACGAGATCATGCGCGTCATCATTGCCCGTCATCTGCTCAAAGGTTGAGTGGCAGGCCCTTTATTTCCTTTGGAGATATTTCAGTGACCGAAGATATTCTGTTCGAGGTGCGCGGCCATGCCGGGTTCATTACGCTTAACCGGCCCAAGGCCCTTAACGCGCTAACCCACGATATGGCCATCGCCTTGGCCCGGCAGTTGGCTGCATGGGAAACGGACGATCACGTTCGCCATATGGTCATTTGCGGGGCAGGGGAAAAGGCATTTTGTGCTGGCGGCGATATCCGGAACCTGTATGACGCCAAGCAAGCCGGTAAAACGGATGGCTTGAGCGACTTCTTTCAGGATGAGTATCGACTGAACCAGCGGATCAAGTCTTATCCCAAACCCTACATCGCCTTGATTAACGGCATAGTCATGGGCGGTGGTGTTGGAGTGTCCGTTCATGGCTCTCATCGTGTTGGCACCGAGAACATGATGTTTTCCATGCCGGAAGTGGGAATCGGTTTCTTCCCGGACGTAGGCGGCACCTATTTTTTGCCTCGCATGCCGAAATCCACGGGAATTTATTGCGCTCTGAGCGCTGGGCGTTTGAAGCAGGCAGATGCACTGGCAACCGGTGTTCTGACCCATGCAGTTTCGCGCGAGAAACTTGCGGATTTGGAGATCGCTCTGGAAACAGCCGAGGACGTCGATGCTCTTCTCGCGTCGTTTTCGAACGCCACCGGTCCAGCCCCGTTGATGGAGCGGGCTGAACAAGTAGATCGCATCTTCGGACTTGGATCCGTCGGCGAAATTCTGTCTGCTCTGGAGGTTGAGGCAGACGAATGGGCCACAAAGACGGCAGCCACCATCCGCAGCAAATCGCCAACCAGTGTGCGCGTCGCCTTTGAACAAATGCAGCGCGGGGCGAAGCTTGATTTTGCCGGATGCATGAAACTGGAGTTTCGGATCGTCAACGAAGTACTGCTCCAGCAGGACTTTTACGAAGGCGTCCGCGCTGTTCTCGTGGACCGGGATCAAAGCCCAAATTGGCAGCCCGCGACTTTGGAGGAAGTGGACACGAAGGCGCTGGAGGCGTATTTCGAAGAACCGGATTACGGCGATCTAACGTTCTAGGGTCGCCTGACCTCTTCTTCTTTTGGAGCTGCCATGCTGACCAATCTCCAGGACATTGTCGGATCACGGCTACACTGGAACACCTTGCTAGTCTGGTACCTGCGGGCCATGGCGCTTTTGCTGATTGGGGGCGGGGTCATTCACTGGGCGCGAATTGTCGGATACGTGCCTTGGCGCGAAGTCTGGTTCTGGGACATGCCACTGGCATGGCAGACAGCTACTGTCTTTTTTGGCGTTCTTGATTTGGTGGCGGCCATCGGCCTGTGGCTGACGGTATCGTGGGGAACGGTCATGTGGATCTTCCGCGCCTTCTGCCAGATCGTCATGCACACTGTTTTTTGGGAGATATTTGGACGGCGTCCTTATGAGATCAGCTTCTATCTCCTGACAATCAGCATCTTCGCCCTTCTTTATTATATGTCCTTGCGCGAACACCGCGCGCGGACATCCGCGTCGTAACGCATCTGCGTTTCGACCAACTACCTTTCGGAGGAATGTAATGAGTACGCGGATCGGATTTATCGGCCTTGGAAACATGGGAGGCCCAATGGCAGCAAATCTGGTCAAGGCCGGACACGATGTTCTGGGTTTTGATCTGGCAGAAGACGCTCTGACGGCATTGGAGCAGGCTGGCGGCAAGCGCGCTGGCAGTGTGGCAGAGCTTGCACAGCATGCGGAAGTGATCGTCTCCATGCTGCCTGCTGGCGCGCATGTGCGCAAAATCTACATGGAAGAGGGCGGCATTCTGGAAAATGCCAACCAAGGCACCGTCATGATCGATAGCTCCACGATTGATGTTGACAGCGCACGGGTCGTTGCAGCCGCTGCAGCTGAAAAGGGCATGCCGATGGTCGACGCGCCAGTCTCCGGTGGTGTGGGCGGCGCGACTGCTGGCACGTTGACCTTCATGGTTGGCGGTCCACAAGACGCATTTGCCAAGGCACAGCCCTTTCTGGACATCATGGGCAAGAATATTGTGCATGCAGGTGGGGCCGGAAACGGGCAGGCAGCGAAGATCTGTAACAACATGATCCTCGGCATTTCCATGATTGGCGTGTCGGAAGCATTCGTTCTAGCCGAGCGTTTGGGACTCGATGCGCAAAACCTTTTTGACATCGCCTCAACCGCCTCTGGTCAATGTTGGTCACTAACTTCTTACTGTCCTGTCCCAGGTCCGGTGCCAGCTTCCCCTGCCAATAATGACTACAAGCCGGGGTTCGCGGCTGAAATGATGTTAAAGGACCTTAAGCTTGCTCAGGAGGCCGCTGGAAGCGCCGGAGCCGCGACGCCGCTTGGTGCCGAAGCGTCAGTTTTGTACGACCTTTTCTGCAAAAGCGGCGGCCAAGGATCTGATTTCTCTGCGATCGTGAACTTCTTGAGGGGGTCAAGGTAAACAAGTCTTTGATGACAGGTGGTCGAAGTAGATTGAAATTTTAACCGATGATTTATCTTGTCTCTTAAGCGGATATTAGAAGCGAGTCTGTAATCTTCAGTCATGGTGGAAAGCAAAAAACAACCACTAATGACAGGATAAAAAGAGGCGCAAAACATGATCACCGCGAATAGGGCAGTCGATGCTGTGATACAGAACGAAGAGGAAGCGGAAATCAAACCGCTCTACCTCGAAGCTCTGACGCTCGTTGAGCGTTTGCACAGACGACTACTTGATGTCATCAAAGACGAATTCGACCGGATGGGCCGCTCTGACGTGAACAGCGTACAGGCGCTCCTTCTGTTCAATATTGGCGATGCTGAGCTAACAGCGGGTGAACTGCGGACGCGCGGTTACTATCTGGGCTCAAACGTCTCCTACAATCTGAAGAAGCTGGTGGAAACTGGCTATATTCACCACCAGCGCTCCCGCATGGACCGTCGGTCCGTTCGCGTCAGCCTGACTGACAAAGGCCAGGAGGTTGCCCGGATCGTGAACGACCTTTACGAGCGTCACATGCTGTCCGTTGAGCAAGTTGGTGAAATCAACCGCGAAGATTTCGCGAACTTGAACAAGTCTTTGAAGCGCCTTGAGCGGTTCTGGACCGATCAGATCCTGTATCGCCTCTAAGCGATCACGGTTTCTTTATTACCAAAACGCCGCTGCGGGGCCTGCAGCGGCGTTTTTCGTTTTTGACTGAGGTGTTTGCGCTGTCTGCGGGTGGCGCCGCCAAGGTTTCTGCCGAATTCCTGACATGATGTGAACACATTGCAGTGTCTTATGGGATACATATATTCCTGACAGGACGCGCGAGAAACGGACGCCAGTCGGTCAATTCGGCACCTTGTTGCCGATTTGCATCCACAGGTTGCCGGAAATTTGTTAAACGTCAGCGGATATAGTCGCCGTCGAAGACCAAACGTGGCGGGTTTTGGTCAACCGATACACAGAATTTAAGTGGGAGAGAACACATGCTCGTGTTCCCGAACAAAATGAAGTCTTCGATCCAGGCTCTGTCCGCAAAAAGCGCGTTCTGCCTTGCTGCCGGACTTGCTGCATTTGGCGGTGGCCTGTCGTCAGCATCTGCCGAATCTCCCTTGCAGGCCCTTCAACAATATAATCAACGCGTCGAGTGGCAGGACGATTTCCAGAGCACGGTGCAAAGCCTGAAGGCGATGGAATCGTCAGCGCCTACACTGTCGCCTGAAACGGCAGACTATATGGGTGTGGCCATCGACCGTTATTCCCGCATTGTGCAACTGGGTGGCTGGGGCCGTGTCACGTCAGGTGGTCGTGTGCTTCGGATTGGGTCCAAGGACAATCGTGTTGTTGAACTTCGCCAACGGCTGATGGCCTCCGGTGACCTGCAGCAAAACGCGGGCATGTCGAATGTGTTCGATTCGTATGTCGACGCAGCCGTTCGCCGGTTCCAGTTGCGCCACGGCCTTCTGCCGGATGGTGTTGTCGGCGAATCCACCATTGTGGCGCTCAATGTTCCGGCCAATGTGCGTTTGCGCCAGTTGGAAACAAACCTCGTGCGCCTTCGGTCCATGTCCGGCTTTTTGGGTGATCGCTACGTGATGGTGAACATTCCAGCTGCCGAAATTGAGGCTGTTGAATATGGCCGGGTGCGGTCTCGCCACACAGCTGTTGTTGGCAAGATTGATCGCCAGACACCCATTTTGAACAGCAAGATTTATGAGCTGAACTTTAACCCGTACTGGACGGTTCCTGTTTCGATCATCCGCAAGGATTTGATTCCGAAAATGAAGCAGGATCCGCAGTATCTCGCCAAAAACCGGATCCGGATCTTTGATTGGAAGGGCAACGAACTTGCCTGGCAGCAGATCGACTGGAATACGGACGAGGCAACGAAGTACCAGTTCCGTCAGGAGCCCGGTGAAATCAACTCCTTGGGCAGTGTGCGGATCAACTTCCACAACAAACACCAAGTTTATCTTCACGATACGCCGTCCAAAACACTGTTCGGCTCCGACTACCGGTTCCACTCCTCAGGCTGTGTTCGGGTCCAAAACGTTCGCGAAATGGTGACGTGGCTTCTGCAGTCAACTACGCCGGATTGGGACCGTGCGCGCGTTGATCAGGTCATCCGCACCGGTGCACGTGAAGACGTTCGTCTGAAATCCAGCATCCCGCTTTATCTGACTTACATCACAGCTTGGGCCAATGCGGACGGTGTGATTCATTTCCGTGATGATGTTTACAATCGCGATGGTCTTTACAGCGGTGGCAATGTTGATGGCTTCACGGCCAGCCTGCAGTAATATCAGTTATATAACGAGTTAACGTAAGGCGTGTGATCAACTCAGTCGCACGCCTTGCTATTTTGAGCGCTGCATGGCTCTTATCCTTTCACCAACTATGGAGAGCCGGGAATGAGTCGTCGTTCTGGTCCAACAGGGTCAGTTTATCTGGAGTACTATCCGGTCGGGCAACAGATAAAGGTTTCAGCAATTGATGCTGCAACCGGTGTTGAGGTCTCGGTTTTTGGACCCAAATCCGCATCGCAGGAAGATCTCAAGCAACTCGCCATTCGCAAGCTAACCCGCAGACTTGAGCAACTCGCCCAGCAATAGACCAGTGGAGCAGGGGAGGCAGCTGTTTGCGGCTTATCGCCGCCTGTCGTTTTCAAACCCAACCGAAGTCGGTTGGAGCCTTGGTTCCCGGAAAGGGCTGTGATACGTCCTGTTGGGAAAATTTCATAAAGCTGCGATCCGGGCTCGCACGCCGAAGGGCTGCCAAGTCCAGACATTAGAAAATACAGAGGAAGGTGCAATGTCCCTGAGCGAAACAGCGGCCAATCAAACGGCCACTTCTGAATTCTTCAACCGGTCCCTTGCCGATAGTGATCCTGAGCTGTTCAGCTCCATTCAAAAGGAACTGGGACGCCAGCAGCACGAAATCGAGCTGATCGCCTCTGAAAACATTGTCTCGCGCGCCGTTCTGGAGGCCCAAGGCTCTGTTCTGACCAACAAATACGCAGAAGGCTATCCGGGGCGCCGCTATTACGGTGGTTGTGAGTTCGTGGACATTGCAGAAGAATTGGCAATCGACCGCGCAAAGCAGCTTTTTGGCTGTGACTTTGCCAACGTGCAGCCAAGCTCCGGCTCTCAGGCGAACCAATCTGTGTTTTTGGCCCTGATCAAACCAGGTGACACGATTCTTGGCATGAGTCTCGATGCAGGTGGTCACTTGACCCACGGCGCGAAGCCAAACCTGTCTGGCAAATGGTTCAACCCGGTGCAGTATGGCCTCAATCTTGAGACTGGCCTGATCGACTATGATGCGATGGCGGAGCTCGCCCGTGAGCACAAGCCAGCTCTGATCATTGCTGGTGGTTCTGCCTATTCGCGTCAAATCGACTTTGCCAAGTTCCGTGAAGTGGCAGATGAAGTCGGCGCCTACCTCATGGTCGACATGGCGCACTTTGCCGGTCTTGTGGCCGCAGGCGAACATCCAAGCCCGTTCCCGCATGCAGATGTTGCAACCACCACCACCCACAAAACCCTTCGGGGTCCGCGTGGCGGCATGGTTTTGACCAATAAGGAAGAGATCGCCAAGAAGATCAATTCTGCTGTCTTCCCGGGTTTGCAAGGCGGCCCGCTGATGCACGTTGTAGCAGCAAAGGCAGTGGCTTTCGGCGAGGCTCTTCAGCCGCAATTCAAGAGCTATGTCAAAAGTGTACGCGACAATGCTAAAGTATTGGCGGAGACGCTGCGTGAAGGCGGGGCAGACATTGTGTCCGGTGGGACCGACACGCATCTGATGCTGGTTGACCTGCGTCCGAAAATGCTGACCGGCAAGGCTGCAGAACATGCTCTTGGCCGCGCTGCGATCACCTGTAACAAGAACGGTGTTCCGAACGATCCGCAAAAGCCAATGATCACATCCGGTATTCGTCTTGGCACACCGGCGGCGACCACACGCGGCTTCGGTGTTGCCGAATTCCGGGAAGTTGGCCTGTTGATCACGGAAGTGTTGGACGGTTTGAAGGCTTCCAACAGTGAAGAAGGCAACGCAGCAGTTGAAGCAGCGGTCAAAGCCAAGGTAGAAGCACTGACGGCCCGGTTCCCGATTTATTCGTAAATCGGTGGGCACCTGTCAGGAGCTTTAAACAATGCGCTGTCCTTATTGTGCTGGTGAGGATACTCAGGTCAAGGATTCCCGCCCGACCGAGGACAACACGGCAATCCGCCGGCGCAGGGTGTGTAACACCTGCGCCGGCCGGTTCACGACCTTCGAACGTGTCCAACTGCGCGAACTCTTCGTGGTTAAACGCAGCGGACGGCGCGTTCCTTTTGATCGCGAAAAACTGGCGCGCTCCGTCGAAACAGCAGTGCGCAAACGCCCGGTGGAGCCGGAGCGTATTGAGCGCATGATCAGCGGGATTGTGCGCCAGCTGGAAAGTTCCGGCGAAAGCGATGTGACTGCTGAAACAATCGGCAATCACGTAATGGAAGGCCTCAAGGGCATCGATGACGTTGCTTATGTCCGGTTTGCCTCCGTTTACAAAAATTTCCGCGAGGCCAAGGATTTTGAAGCCTTGCTGGATGAGTTGAGTGTCCCGCATGACAGTCGTCCGGATGATCTGTAAGCGTTTCGATCAGATCTGGAGACGGGATTGATGGCCTTCGCCCAAATGCAAACGGACCTTCGGTTTATGGCCGCTGCAGAGCGTTATGCCCGTCGTGGACTGGGCGAAGTTTGGCCGAATCCCCCGGTTGCAGCGCTCATCGTCCGAGAAAATGAAAACGGTCAACATGTGGTCGTTGGACGTGGCCGCACGTCCAAGCCCGGTGGGCCGCACGCGGAAGTCAACGCACTAACGATGGCTGGCACGGCAGCCAAAGGGGCAGCGTGTTATGTGACCCTTGAGCCCTGTTCCCACTATGGGCGCACCCCCCCATGCTCCGTGGCGCTTGTTGAGGCAGGCATCAAACGGGTGGTGATTGGCATGCACGATCCCAATCCGCGTGTTGCAGGGCGCGGTATCAAGATGCTGGAAGAAGCAGGCGTCGAAGTCGAAGTTGGAGTGCATGAGGTCGCTTGCCAGGAACTCTATTCCGGGTTCACGATGCGCATCACTCAGCACCGCCCAAAAGTGCTGCTAAAACTCGCCGTCTCCAAAGACGGTTTTATCGGCAAAATGGGGGAAGGGCAGGTTCGCATTTCCAATCCGTTGTCTATGCGGCACGTTCACGGCTTTCGCTCAACCTATGACGCCATCATGGTTGGCATTGGAACGGCGCTTGCCGATGACCCACAGTTGACCTGTCGTTTGCCAGGGATGGCGGAACGTTCGCCAGTCCGCGTAATTATTGACAGTGACGCAAGGCTACCATTGGCCTCCAAACTGGTGATGACGGCAGCTGAAGTTCCGGTTTGGCTGGTTTGCAGCAGTACGGCTCCGGCGGAACGGATCGAGGCCCTGTCAAAGGCAGGTGTTTTGATCATCCGTGTTCCAACCACCGAATGTGGCATCGAGCCTTCAGTCGTCACAAGCGCGCTGTCCACCCGCGGAATCACGCGGTTGATGGTTGAGGGAGGCTCTCGCATCGCCAGTGCGTTTCTCAAGGCTGGACTGGTCGACGACATGTGCATCGTGACGGGAGATATTGAGGTGGGCGAGGGCGGTATACCTGTTCTGCATGATCTGCGTCTTGAAGATGTCGTGGCCGACCCCAGTTTTGCAAAGGTTGAAGCCGGCGTGATCGGCAGCGACCAGTTCATTTATCTCAGACGCGTTGGAGCCTGACATGTTTACAGGGATCGTGACCGACCTTGGCGAAATCACGAGTGTTGAAAAGGTTCCCGCCGGTCTGCGCACTCGCATTCGCACCCAGTACGACCCAGAAGGCATTGATATAGGCGCATCGATCGCATGTGGCGGCCCGTGCCACACCGTTGTGGACAAAGGCACAGATGACGCGGGCAACTGGTTTGAGGTCGATTCTGCGGCTGAAACCCTTGCGCTGACAACTGTCTCCGACTGGAAGCAGGGAATGAAGCTGAACCTCGAGCGGTCCTTGAAAATGGGTACCGAACTCGGGGGGCACCTTGTTTTGGGGCATGTCGACGGGCTAGCAACCATCACAAAGCGGGAAGACCACGAGGATTCGGTCTATTTCCAGTTTCAGGCGCCGATGGAGTTTGCACCCTTTATCGCGAAAAAGGGTTCTGTCGCATTGGATGGGACGTCCCTCACCGTGAATGAGGCGGACGGCGATCTGTTTTCGGTCTTTTTGATCCCTCATACACTTGAAGTGACCACTTGGTCCGAGCGTCATGTTGGCGACAAGGTAAATTTGGAAGTGGATATGATGGCGCGTTACGCAGCGCGTCTTGCCGAATTTAGCAAGGCCGGGTAAGGCGCAGCCAAACCCGCCTTTACCAGAATTCCAATTGCCTTGCGTACTTGCGCGGGGGAACATGCCCTTTGGACTGGACAAACCGTCTCAGGCATGGTTCCTGTCGCGGCCCAACAAGGATTAGACCAACGCCATGACCACAGCACCCAAGATTCTCATCATCGAAGCCCGTTTTTATCAGGATATCGCCGATTCACTGGCAGAAGGCGCAATTGCGTCCCTGAAGGCTGCTGGTGCAAAATATGACCGGGTGTCTGTTCCCGGTGTTCTGGAAATTCCGGCCGCATTGGCCATGGCAATGACCGCGATGGACAATGGCGGCGAAATGTATGACGGCTTTGTTGTTTTGGGCTGCGTGATCCGCGGCGAAACCTCCCATTACGATATCGTCGCCATTGAATCTGCTCGTGCCATCATGGACCTGACCATTGATGCGGATCTGGCACTTGGAAATGGCATTTTGACCGTTGAAAACGACGAGCAGGCTTGGGCGCGCGCTAAGGTCAGCGATAAGAACAAGGGCGGCGCGGCTGCAGATGCGGCCCTTGAAATGATCAAGCTGCGCGAACGTCTTGGAGCATAAGAAATGAGCGAACAGGCCGAACCAAAGAAGGTGGCCACAAAGGCTGTCCGCCCGGCCAACAAGCGTGGTGTGGCCCGCTTGGCTGCTGTGCAGGCTCTCTATCAGATGGATGTGGGCGAAGTGCCTCTGTCCAGCGTGATCAGTGAGTTTACCGCGTTCCGACTCGGCAAGGAGTTGGACGGAGAACAATATCTTGACGCCGATGAACAGTGGTTCAAGTCCATCGTCAATGGTGTCTTTGAGGATCAAAAGTTCCTCGATCCGTTCATCCACAAGGCGTTGACAGAGGGTTGGCCTCTAAAACGGGTCGACAGCCTTTTGCGAGCCATCCTGCGATCCGGCTCTTTTGAGTTGCTGCGTCGCAAGGACGTGCCACCCAAGGTCATCATCTCCGAATATATCGATGTGACCAAGGCGTTCTACGAGGCCGATGAGCCGGGACTGGTAAACGGTGTGCTCGATCGTCTCGCCCAAGAATTGCGCAACGAAGAGCTTGTCGCCAAGGCGGAAGAAGGCAACAGCTAAGATGTCTGCCGAAAGGCCCGGCGAGTTTGAACTGATCCGGCAGTATTTCGCTCCACTTGCAAATGCGCCGGGGAGCTTGAAGCTGACGGACGATGCTGCGGTTATGAGCCCGCGCGCCGGGTTCGATCTGGTCCTGACAAAAGATGTTTTGGCGGAAAACGTCCATTTTTTGTCTGAAGACAGCCCGGAAGCCATTGCGGCCAAGGCCTTGCGCGTCAACCTGTCCGACCTTGCCGCCAAGGGCGCACGCCCGGTTGGGTATTTGCTCGGGCTGGCGCTGCCAAAGGACTGGCAAGCAAACTGGTTGGAGCGGTTTTCCAATGGGCTGGCAGCTGATCAGGCCGCGTTTGATATTACGCTGTTTGGTGGTGACACCATTCGCTCCAGCAGCGGCGTTCAAATCTCCATCACGGCCATTGGCGAAGTTCCAAGCGGAGCTGCAGTGCGGCGAAATGGTGCCAAGGCAGGCGACAACCTTTATGTCACCGGGACTATCGGGGATGCAGCTGCAGGTTTGAAGGCACGGCTGGAACATCGCTTCGTTCGTGTATTCCAACTGGATGAGGCCGAAGAGCGACACATCCTTCAACGCTATTTGTTGCCGCGCCCGCGTGTCCAATTCGCCCCTCTGTTGGTCGAGCATGCGAGTGCGGCGATGGACATCTCCGATGGTTTGCTTGCCGATGCCGCACACATGGCTGCTGCTTCCGATGTCGATCTTCAAATCGATGCTGAATGTGCCCCGCTTTCTGCGGCTATGGAAAAACTCAAATCCCGTTCCGTAGACACGTTTCTGGAGTGTCTCAATGGCGGGGATGACTATGAAATTCTTAGCTCTGTTGCTGCGGAACGGTCAGAAGCCTTTGAAAGACAAGCACAAGCAATTGGCTGCTCTGTCACCAAGATAGGCGCTGTGGTCTCGGGCACAGGGCAGGTGGCTTTGCAAAACGCGCCTACTGGTCACTCAGCAGGTGCTTTGGCTGGATTTCGCCATTTTTAATTCCTCCCCCGAATTTAATTTGCCAGATAGTCAAATTTGAAGCTGCGGTAACGACAACTGTGGTGTAGGCATACTCTGAAAAGAGTTCGCCCCTGTTGAAAACGGGCGGGCAATCGACGAGTTGATTGGTACTCTGCATGTCTGTTTCCGCTCAAACTGCTCCCGCAGCTGACGATCAGCTGGCCCGGCGCAATGCGTTTCTCCTGGCTTTGGCACAAGCTATTGGCGGTGCGCTTGCCTCCATCGTGATTACCACCGGACCTCTGGTGGGATACATGATGTTGGCCGAAGATAAGTCTCTGGCGACTGTGCCTGTCTCGGCAATGGTTTTGGGGACAGCATTTGGAACTTTGCCGGCGGGCATGATTATGCGCCGGTTTGGCCGCAGGGTTGGGTTCATGGGGGCCTCGCTTCTGACTGCTGTGTCGGGGCTAGTTGCAGCTTATGCAGTATTCCAGAACACTTTTGGCCTGTTCGCTGTTGCGTGCGGTATGGGCGGATTCGCTGGAGCCTTTGTGCAGCAATACCGGTTTGCTGCGGCTGATACGGCCAGTGATGCGTTTAAACCCAAGGCCATTTCCTGGGTTCTGGCGGGCGGCGTTCTGGCCGGTATTGTTGGCCCGCAAACAGTGATCGCGACAAAGGATATGTTCGAGCCGATCTTGTTCGCGGGCACATACCTGGCGCAGGCTGGGCTTTCGATTATCTCCTTCATTCTCGTGTCGTTTATCAAGATCCCGAAGCCCCCGAAACAATCGGCTGCGTCGGGTGGACGTCCCATTTTTGAGATCATGCGCCAACCCCGGTTCATCGTGGCAGCTGCCTGCGGGATTTGTTCCTACGCGCTGATGAGCCTTGTGATGACAGCAACTCCGCTTGCCATGATCGGCTGCGGCTTGAGCGAAACCGACGCAGCACTTGGCATTCAATGGCATGTCATGGCCATGTTCGGCCCAAGCTTTTTCACTGGCAACCTGATCGCCCGGTTCGGCAAGGAAACCATTGTCTCCATCGGGCTGGCACTTCTGGCCGCGTGCTCTGTTGTTGCCCTAATGGGGGTGGAGTTGGCCAATTTCTGGACAGCGCTGATTCTGCTCGGCCTTGGCTGGAACTTTGGTTTTATCGGCGCAACGGCCATGCTGACAGATACCTATCGTCCGGAAGAGCGAAACATGGTCCAGGCAACAAATGACTTTCTGGTCTTTGGCTTTGTTGCGCTTGCGTCCTTTTCCTCAGGTGCCCTTTTGAATGCGTTTGGATGGGTCACTGTTAACTGGCTGGTTTTCCCGTTCGTCGTGCTTTGCTTCATTTTGTTGGGGTGGCTGTGGCGGCACACAGCCCAACAGGCAACTGCATAAGAGCGAGAAATCCCGTTCTCTCGTCTGTGCGGCAGGCCTTATTGCTGCAGTGCAAGGTAGGATTGCGGTGCTTATTCTTGCCCAACCCGATCAGCGCACTTGACGAGGCTTCGCCTTATGCTGCTATCGTAAGCCCATTCACGCGTCGAACGTCGATTGGGAGTCGGCAGGCGCAGTGTGCGGGGCTGCCTCGATAAAAACAATAAAAACAACGGGTCTGCCCACCAATGAGGAGGAAGCATGACCGAACTTGTCATTATTGTTTGCGGGCTTTTATCAATTGCCTATGGGGGCTGGGCCATTCAGTCTGTGATGGCGGCAGATGCAGGCAATGCCCGGATGCAGGAAATTGCCGGGGCCATTCAGGAAGGCGCCAGCGCTTATCTCAATCGTCAATATACAACCATTGCCGCCGTCGGGGCGGCAGTTTTCGTTTTGGCCTGGTTTCTACTATCTGGCACCGCGGCAATCGGCTTTCTGATTGGGGCTGTGCTGTCAGGGGCTGCAGGTTATATCGGCATGATGGTATCGGTTCGCGCGAATGTGCGTACAGCGCAAGCGGCCAGCCAAAGTTTGGCAGCAGGTTTGGAAATTGCGTTTAAATCGGGTGCGGTTACAGGATTGCTGGTGGCGGGTCTCGCGCTGTTGGGCGTTGCCGTATACTACACGATTTTGACCAGCTCCATGGGCTACGACCCGACTGATCGAGTGGTTATTGATGCCTTGGTTGCGCTCGGCTTCGGAGCCTCTCTCATTTCGATTTTCGCTCGTCTCGGCGGTGGCATTTTCACGAAAGGCGCCGATGTCGGCGGCGATCTCGTCGGCAAGGTCGAAGCGGGCATTCCAGAAGATGACCCTCGCAACCCGGCGACTATTGCAGACAACGTTGGGGACAACGTTGGTGACTGTGCCGGTATGGCAGCTGACCTTTTTGAGACCTATGCAGTGACTGTTGTCGCAACCATGGTGCTGGCTTCGATCTTCTTTACCGGTGCGCAAGCGGTCGAACTCATGCTGCTGCCGATGGTGATCGGCGCAAGCTGCGTGGTCACCTCCATTGTCGGCACGTTTTTTGTCAAACTTGGTACGAACAACTCGATCATGGGCGCGCTTTATCGCGGCTTTATTGTCACTTCTGTCTTGTCAGCAGTGGCACTCTTCCTGATCATGTTCTTCTGGCTCGGCTTTGACACAACGTACACGTCAGCCACAGGGGAAAGCACGTTTTCCTCGCGGCACCTGTTCTACTGCGGCATTGTCGGCCTGATTGTCACAGGACTGATTATCTGGGTGACCGAATACTACACCGGAACAAACTTCCGTCCGGTGCGGTCCATTGCCCAAGCGTCTGTCACAGGGCACGGCACGAATGTCATTCAGGGGCTTGCTGTCTCGCTGGAGGCAACGGCACTGCCTGCGATCATTATCATCGCCGGTATCTTGATCACCTATTCTCTGGCAGGCCTGTTCGGCATCGCAATCGCGGTGACTACTATGCTTGCTCTGGCCGGTATGGTGGTTGCGCTTGATGCCTTTGGTCCGGTGACAGACAATGCTGGCGGTATCGCTGAAATGGCGGACCTCCCGGCTGAGGTGCGTTCGACGACGGACGCTCTGGACGCAGTCGGCAACACCACAAAGGCGGTCACCAAAGGCTACGCCATCGGATCGGCCGGTCTTGGGGCGCTGGTCCTGTTCGCGGCCTATACGGAAGATCTGCGTTTCTTCGCATCTTCGGCAGAGGAGGGATCGATCTTCCACGGCATTAACGTGGATACTCTCTTCACTCTCTCCAATCCGTATGTGGTTGCCGGGCTGCTGTTCGGTGGTTTGCTGCCTTATCTGTTTGGCGGCATTTCCATGACGGCCGTTGGCCGGGCAGCGGGTGCAGTTGTTGAAGAGGTGCGTCGTCAGTTCAAGGAAAAGCCAGGCATCATGGAAGGGACGGAACGTCCGGACTATGGCCGCGCTGTGGACATGCTCACAAAGGCCGCAATCCGCGAAATGATCATTCCGTCATTGTTGCCGGTCTTGTCGCCGATTCTTGTCTTCGTGGTTGTGCGGGCTGTGGCAACACCAGCTGATGCGTTCGCAGCACTTGGGGCCATGTTGCTCGGTGTTATCGTGACAGGTCTTTTTGTCGCGATCTCCATGACGGCTGGCGGTGGAGCCTGGGACAATGCCAAAAAGTCCTTTGAAGATGGCTTCACCGACAAGGATGGCGTTACCCACCAAAAGGGCGGCGAAGCGCACAAAGCGTCTGTCACGGGTGACACGGTCGGCGATCCCTATAAGGATACGGCTGGGCCTGCGGTAAACCCGATGATCAAGATCACCAATATTGTGGCCTTGTTGCTGATTGCTATTCTCGCTCACTGAGAAACCGCAGTTCATAGAAACGAGAAAAGCCCGGCGATTTTGCCGGGCTTTTCCATTTGTCAGGTCTAAATTCGTCTTAGAGGCCAAGGCTCGGGCTGGCTGCGCCGCGTAGAACCTGGGTCAGGAAGCCATAATCGGCACCACCGGTCCGTGTCTTGCGGGTGATGAAATCCACCACCTTGCCATCTTGCAGGCCGTAATTGCCAATATCCCGCACATAACCTTCTTGGTCGAAGTAAACGGCCACGACACGCTGCTCAACGATATCCGGAGCAAGAAAGGCGGTCGTTTCCGTTGTTTGGGAAATATAGTAGTAGGCTTGGCCATTGAGGTTTGACGTTGTCGACGGCGAACCTAGAACAAGTTGAACCTGTTCCTGGCTGGAGCCCACCTGAACCTGCTCCAGCATGGAGTTGGTTATGACGTGCCCATGTGTATAAGTCTTGGTGAAACACCCACCGAGTGGCAGAGCCAGCAACAATGGAATAAGGACGGCTTGGGCCTTCAGTCTCATGCAGATTTTCCTGTTACGCCAACGCAGGATATTGGCATGTTTTCGTTCTTTCGGTTCTTGGGCAAATCCCTACCGTGGGAAAGGCCCCTTTGGCAACATTCTTATCCAGGAGACCTTTATGCTCTTTGGCCTCTTCAAGCGGCGAAATCTGGATGCCGAGACTGGCGTCTACAGGCAAATCGTGGCTCAAGCGCGGCAACCGGCCTTTTATACCAAGTATGCCGTACCTGATACGGTAGATGGGCGCTTTGACATGGTTTTGATCCATGCAATCCTTTATTTCCGCCGACTTCGTGGTGAAGGGAAAAAGATCAGCGCGTTTTCCCAAACGGTTTTCGACGTGTTTGCGCAGGATATGGATGCTTCTCTTCGGGAAATGGGTGTCAGTGATACACGCGTACCGAAGAAAGTGCGCAAGATGGGAGAAGCCTTTTACGGCCGGGCGGAAGTCTACTCAACGGCCTTGGATGAGCAGGATCTGGAAGGACTGGCCGCGGCGATTGGGCGAAATGTTTTCCCGGAAAGCGATGAACCGGTCGCACAAAACGCTTTGGCTGCCTATATGTTCAAAGCCGCTGACTTGCTTGGCAATCAGGACACCGAAACGTTGACAGGCGGAGAAATTTCTTGGCCAGAGCCCTGATTGTCGGATAAAGCGGCTGCCACACGTATGAATGCCGACATAAGCAGGAATGAAAGACAAGCCGCCATGTCAAAAAGCCAGTTTCCGTTTTCCCATTCTGTTCAGGCAGATCGGTTGGGGGATGGGCAAAAAAATTTAGTGGTCACCCCGTCGGCTGAAGAATGCGCTCAGATCGCAAAAGCATACGATATCGCGGGCATTTCCGATCTGAAGGCAGAGGTTACACTCAAGCCTTGGCGCAAGGCTGGTGTGCGGGTCGTTGGAAAGCTAACCGGCAGTCTGACGCAGACCTGTGTGGTGACGCTTGAAGAGTTTGAGCAAAAACTGGAAGATACATTTGATCGCGCCTTCGAGGCAGTATCGTCGCGCCCTAAAAAGGCGAAGGACATCAATGACGATGGCGAAATTGAAATCGAACTTGAATCTGTCGATCCGCCTGATGTCATGATCGATGGCGTTATTGATTTGGGGGCGGTGATCTGCGAGCAGCTGGCACTCAACCTCGACGCCTTTCCGAAGAAACCGGGCGCTGAACTGCCGCACATCGCTGATGATAGTGATGCTGAAGATGAAAAGGCACCATCCCCCTTCGCAGAATTGGCAAAGCTGAAACCGGTCCCCGGGCAATAGCTTTGACTGCAAGGGGAAACATCTCTCTTCGCTTGCGAAAACGGTTGTCACTGAGGTGGAAACCGGTATGTTCGCGCCGATTGGGTGTTATAAAGAAACAAGGTCGTGGCAAGAACGGATTCGTGGCAGCATGCCTGTCGAGTTGGTCAGTGCCTGAAAAAAGACGGTTTTAATGGCAAAAACCATACCGATTTCACTTGATGTCATGGGCGGGGATCACGGCGCTGAAGTGGTCTTGCCGGGCGCGGAAATTGCTCTCGTGCGCCATCCGGACATCCGATATCTGCTTTACGGCAAAGAAGATGTGGTCCTGCCGCTGCTGGAAAAATATCCGCGGGTGAAGGCGGCCTCAACGTTTCACCATTGCGACGTTTCCATCGCCATGGACACAAAGCCGAGCCAGGCACTTCGCCAAGGCCGCTGGCGGTCCAGTATGTGGCGCTCCATTGAGGCCGTGAAGACGGGGGAGGCTGCTGTCGCAGTGTCGGCTGGCAACACCGGCGCCCTCATGGCGATGTCAAAATTCTGCCTGCGCACGATGGCAAATATCGAACGGCCTGCAATCGCGGCAATTTGGCCGACAAGCCGCGGCGAATCGGTGGTTCTCGATGTTGGCGCGACAATTGGCGCAGATGCACAACAGCTCATCGACTTCGCAATTTTGGGCGGCGCGATGGCGCGGGCACTGTTTGGCATCAAAAAACCGACGGTGGGTTTGCTCAATATCGGGGTGGAAGAAGTCAAAGGTCTGGAAGAGGTTCGCACCGCTGGCCGGTTGTTACGTGAACGCCAACTACGGTCGCTGTCCTACGCCGGTTTCGTTGAAGGCGATGATCTTGGCAAGGGCACCGTCGATGTTGTGGTGACTGAAGGCTTCGCCGGAAACATTGCGCTGAAAACCGCTGAGGGAACTGCCAAGCAAATTGGCGGTTATCTGCGGTCTGCCATGCAACGAACCCTCATGTCGAAGATCGGCTATATCTTCGCCAAAGATGCGTTCAACCGCCTGAGAGAGAAAATGGACCCGCGAAAAGTCAATGGCGGTGTTTTCCTCGGGCTAAACGGCATAGTAATCAAGAGCCACGGCGGTACGGATGCCGAGGGCTATGCATCAGCAATCGATCTTGCATATGACATGGTTCGCAACGAACTGACGGACAAGATCGCGCACGATTTGGTGCACTACCATCGCAGCGCGTTTGCTGATGATATGGAAAAATCGGAAGGTGATTTGTGAGCGTAATTCGGTCGACCGTTCTGGGCTGTGGAAGCTATCTGCCGGAAAAAGTACTGACGAACCAGGATCTGGCAAAACTGGTCGACACGTCCGACGAGTGGATTGTGCAACGAACTGGCATTCAGCAGCGCCATATTGCAGCTGAAGGCGAGGTGACATCCGATCTGGCAACCAATGCTGCAAAAGCAGCGCTGGCGCATGCCGGAATTGATGCGCAGGACATCGACACGATTATTCTGGCGACAGCAACACCGGACAATACATTTCCGTCCAGTGCGGTCACTGTTCAGGAAAAGCTCGGCATCACGCACGGCGCTGCCTTTGATGTTCACGCGGTATGCTCCGGTTTTGTCTATGCCATGACAACGGCAGACGCATATCTGAAAACCGGACTGTCCAAGCGCTGCTTGGTCATTGGAGCGGAGACCTTTTCTCGTATCCTTGATTGGGAAGACAGGACCACATGTGTCCTGTTTGGCGATGGCGCAGGAGCTGTTGTTCTCGAAGCTCAGGAAGGTGAAGGCACTGTTGCCGATTGCGGTGTCCTGACATCCCATTTACGGTCTGACGGTCGCCACAAGGATAAGCTTTATGTTGATGGCGGACCGTCTGGAACACAAACAGTCGGGCATCTTCGTATGGAGGGCCGTGAGGTGTTCAAGCATGCAGTTGGCATGATCACCGACGTGATCGAAGACGCCTACGCTGCGACCGGAACAACCTCTAATGATCTGGACTGGTTTGTTCCGCATCAGGCCAACAAGCGCATCATTGATGCCAGTGCCAAAAAACTTGGTATTGCGCCGGAAAAGGTGGTCACCACCGTTCAGATGCATGGCAACACATCTGCAGGGTCGATCCCACTGGCACTTGATACTGCTGTTAAGGACGGCCGTATCCAGAAAGGCGATCTCATCATGCTTGAAGCGATGGGCGGCGGCTTTACCTGGGGATCCGTTTTGCTGCGGTGGTAATAAACCACGACTAAAGTCCAGAATAATATTTTGGCTCGGAAGGCCAGAAAACAGTTGCTCCCTGTTGACCGACCCGCAGGGAGTCAATACCGTATGGTCATAGATGGTACTTCTCTAACAAAATCAGTCAGATCAGTCGAAAGAGCCGAGGAGAGGTTATGGGAGGTAGGACGATAACTCGCGCCGATCTTTGCGAGGCTGTGTATCAGAAAGTGGGTCTGTCCCGCACTGAGTCCTCAGAACTCGTTGAGCGCGTGCTTGCCGAAATTTCCGATTGTCTTGTCACCGGTGAATCGGTCAAGCTGTCATCGTTCGGTTCGTTTGTGGTTCGCTCGAAAGGTGAGCGGATCGGCCGCAATCCGAAAACAGGGGAAGAAGTTCCGATTTCTCCTCGCCGGGTGATGGTTTTCAAACCGAGCAATGTGCTTAAACAGCGCATCAACGACTCCCTGACCGGAAAAGGTTCGGTCTGACAGCAGAGGGGTAAAAAATCATGAGTACCCCAGACAAAAGCCCGGATGCATTTCGTACGATTAGTGAAGTGGCAGATGATCTGGATCTGCCGCAGCACGTTCTCCGCTTCTGGGAAACACGGTTTTCTCACATCAAACCGCTGAAACGCGGCGGCGGGCGGCGTTATTATCGTCCTGATGATGTGGAACTGCTTCGCGGCATTCGTCATCTTCTCTATGGGGAAGGGTATACGATCAAGGGCGTTCAACGCATCTTGAAAGAGCAGGGTGTGCGGTTCGTGATGCAGGTTTGGCAGGAAGATGCACTTCCGGTGCCTGTTCTTGTTCGCCAGAACGAAGCGCAAGAGCAGGCGGATGCCCCAGCTCGAACTGAAGAACCATCGGCCTCAAAGGTACCTGCAGAGCCTCTCCCACGCGGAGTTCTGCCCGATCCCGACGAACAATCTGAGTCCTTGTTAAAGTCATCAGGCGTGAAGTTTTTTGACCGTTTGCGGGGTGACAAGGCCGACGAAGAGACTGTCGAGGTGCCGTCGCCAGCTGCGCAGGCGTTGTCAAAGGACAAGGTCAAGCGGTTGCAGTCCACGCTGTTTGAACTCTTGGAATGCAAGCGGATCCTGGATCAGGCGCGGTAACACGATCAGCATTGAGAAGCCAGTTTGTTATCCGAACAGGCTTCTGATTCGACCAAATAACCCTGCTGGCTTTGTCTGAAGTTCTTCATCACTTCGCTGCATGCGTAGTGCCATTTGGCGCAATTCCTGTACAGATGAAATGGATGTAGACTGCGGACGATTAGAGGTTCCTTCTGGTGGAGCATACGCCGCCGCTGCAGACTCAGTAGGCGTTTCGCTCACCCCAACCGCTTCGGGTGCAATCTCGACCTCTAACTCGTAAGCTGTGGGCACTTCTTCCTCAGTTGTGCCGACCGAGAGCTGCTTTGGAGGTTGTACGATCACAATTGGTTTTTCTAATGAGACGATCACATTAGGTCGCGCCAAAACCGTCGTTTCTTTGGTTTCTTTTGATTCTTCAATGCGTTTCAGGATAGCTGCGTCAATTGGATCACGCGGGTCAAGTTCAGCAGTTGGCCTGCGCACGCCATCCTCTGTGACGTAGGTTCCATCATCCTCCGGCTCATCCGCTTGTGGCAACTCCCTGAGAACGCCTAGCTTATGGCTGCGGATTGGGATGATGGTCAGGGCAGGCGGAGTTGCTTCGCCGCGCGGCTCATAGTGCAACAGAAAAACTTCCTCCTCCGAGGGGCCGAATATCTCTCCATTCTCCATCAGACGTCCGTGTGAGACACAGTGGCGAACGAAGCTGATTGCAATTTCATAGACAAACTCTGGATCGTATGGTCCCGGCTCAACAGAAACCTGATGCCCGATAAGGTGTTCAGCACCCATCATGATAAGCCCGATTTCACTTGGACCGTCCTGAATGTAACCAAGTGAGTAATAGCTCGGGTGAAGGCAGAGGAAACACAGTGAATTCACGCTTGCGAGTTCGATAAATTTCTCGCGGGTGAGCAGATAGCTGTTCGAAGACCAATAAATCGCGAGTGGGTTTGATTGGGTCACTAGGGAAAGTGCGATTGACCTCAGAAGTCCCATGACCAAAAGGACTTCTTCAGCCGTCTGCAAGTCTGCTCGGTCGGACAAACTGCCCTGCTCTGAGGACGCTCCAGAAAGAACGGGTCGGTAGATGCTTATCGAAGTAACCGCAGAGTGGTTTTCGATCGCTTCTGATGCGTTGGGAAACTCTTGCTGGGTTATGTGGGACAAGGCAGCGGCCAGATATTTTGCAGGTTTGCCGGGCTCGCCCATTTGCGTGATCTCTACCCGATAAAGACCGCATTCGAAAATGCGTGTCTCATTTTCAGAGGTGGGCAGAGCCCTTGCCCCTGCAACTCCAGTCTCGAAGGCCGCGCTGTTGACGGCCTCCTCAAAGGTTTCCAATCCTACACCTTCCGTCGAAGAATGTAGTATATCGCAGCTGGCGGTCTGAAGCGCACTCACCTTCATGACAAAGATTCCGTAACGTAAAGATTGCAGAAATTATATTCGCAATCTCTTGTTCAGACCTTAAAGCCGCAAATTCATTCGAGACCCATGCAAGAAGCGTAAAAACTGGTGGTTGCCGGCCAGTCGGAAAAGACACCTTTCACACCAACATCTTGCGCCAGAACATCCAAAACCTCATAGACTATTCCATCGCCTGTGATTGCCTCTTGTACAGTCTGAAAATACCAGCCTCCGCCAGATGCGAGCGGCCCAGATCGCTCCAATGTCCATGTCATGATATCAAGACCGGCAGACTTCGCGGCAACAGCATAGGCGGAGGGAACAATTTCTCCCTCTTCAAGCGCGAGCAGAACCCAGAGCGGTGGTGCAATGATGTTCACGCCCATGTCCTTTAGATCCGTCATGCTCGGGGACAGGCTGTTCGGGTCTGCCGGGTTGAAACCGCCCACAGTAAAGCGACCATCCAGATAAATCGCTTGTTTGCCAAATTCTGGTTCGTTTTCAATCCAGTACAGAACATCTTTCAAGTTAAATGATTGAAGAAACACGTTCTGAGGTGCGACCCCGGCAGCCTTATAGTCATCGACCAGCTTTTGCGCATAGTCCTCCTGTCTCATGCCTTGGTAGGGCATTCCAACTTTGGGAGATTTGAGTTCGGGAATAAACTTGGCACCGGTCGGCTTGATCAATTCAATAGCTTCTCTGTGGGTGAGAAGCGTGCCGCTGGTTGCATATAGGTCCGTCCGCCAGTTAGCGGTTCCGTTCTGGTAGTCTTGTGGTGTCTTTGCCTGACGGTTTGCAGCGTCCATCTTGCCGCTGAGGGTTTTGAATTCTGCAAGCGTAAGATCGGAAGACCGGCACTCAGCTGAGGCCGGTGTGTCATCCCCGGCAGGCGTGAATGCAGCGCTGCATTTTTCGGCAAGAGGGCTAGTGAGAACATTGGTGGTCGTGTGCAAATCGTCCTGTGCGTGACGACAAACAAGTTCCTTGTCTGCAGTGAAGGTGACATCGCATTCGATCATACCCGCACCCATCAACGCTGCAGCGCGATAGCTCTCTGCGGTGTGTTCAGGAAATTGCAGGGGCGCTCCCCGGTGGGCGATGGAAAACAGCGTTTGCCGAACGGGCTTGCCTATGCAGGTCTTCAGTGTGTCCTTGAGCGGGCTGTCTGCCATCTGGTCGACCAGATAAGCAGGCCGAGGGCCAACTTGCGCACCTTCAGCAAATGCGGGGGAGGCGAACGCAGCAATCAAACACGGTAGAGCAGTTGCAAGGGTTAAGATACGCAAATGGTTGTCTCCTGAAACGTGAAAAAGGACCGTTGCAGGAAATCTATTTCATATCAGCGCGGCGTCCAGCGGATTTGCAATTCTTCTGGCCCTCTTACGGATAGGCCACGCTTGTAGGTGACTGTATCTGAGGCCAGTTTTATGGCCTTGAACCGGTCAAGCAACTTGGAAAACACAATGTCCATGTCGAGCCTTGCCAGATGGTTGCCCAGACAAAAGTGATGGCCCCGCCCAAAGGCTGAATGCCAATTCGGGCTACGTCCAACGTCAAATGTATCGGCATCCGAAAATTGCGCGGGATCCCGGTTCGCCGAGCCGTAAAGCACCCCGAACTTGGTCCCTTTTGGATAAGTGGTTCCGGCAACCTCCGCGTCCTGCGTCGCATAACGATGAAAAAAGGGCAGTGGAGATTCAAACCGAAACATTTCCTGAACCGCAGTTTTCATCAAACTGCGATCTATACGAAGGCGCTGCATCTGATCGGGAAAACGTAAAAGCGCATGCATGCCACTTCCCAGAACATCAATGGTGGACCCGTGTCCGGCCATCAGGATCAACATGGCCGTAGAAACAAACTCGTCTTCATTCATGTCGCCACGACGTTCCGCTGCAATCATATGGGATATCAGATCATCCCGTGGAGCCTTTTCCCGCAGACGCTTTAAATCAGTGAGGTAATGATAAAACTCGGTGGTATTGGTTTCGGCCAATTCTTTGCGCGCGTTGCTTCGATCAATATCGAAAAACTGGACAATATTTTCAGACCAAATTCGCAACTGCGGGCAGTCTTCGTCTGGCACGCCCAAAATCCGTCCAATCACATGACCCGGCACCTGAGCTGCAAGATCTTCGATGAAGTCAATCTCTGTACGGTCCGAGAGCCGGTCAAACAATTCATCAACATGGGCCTCAATCTGAGGACGCAACCCACCAATCATCACTGGCGTGAAAAGCTTGAAAACCTGCTTTCGAAGGCGATCGTGAATCGGGCCATCGCTGTCAAGTAGTGAAAATTGCACAAACCTGGAATGGTGCGGCATGTCATGCCAGTTCCCAGCTCGCTTTTGGGCTTCGATTTCGTCAGAAGATGCAATATGCGCCAGGGACCGCACCATGGTTTCATCCGTGACGATCCGGGTCACATCGTCAAAACGAGCAGCCAGCCAGATGCCAAATGGCTCGTAGTAAGAAAGGCCTGATTTTGCTCGTAAAGCGGCATAGGACGGATAAGGGTCTCGGCGGAAGCCGTCAGAAAGCGGATCAAAATCGACTAAATGCGCGCTGTTCATCGTTACTCCTTAAGGCGTACGGGCCCGTAATCTATGCGCGGGAGAAATGATCAAACAGCAACTTCAAGTACATATTTTTTATGATGCACCTAATAATGGAAAGCTGTGGATAAAAAGTGGGGATAGTGCGGGAATTGCAAGTTTTGACAATAAGGCGGGAAAGCGGGAAATCCTAGGGTGAGGTTGCGCGTCCAAGTAGTGCGTATCAAAGATGCCTGCGTTCGCAACTCGCTAGTGAGAGGGCACCATGCAAGTACCACGAGCACTTCAGAATGATTATCGTGAGTTCCTCGAGCGAACAGGGTTTCAGAATGAAGACCCACAAGCGTTGCTCATGGAATTGGCCTCTCTCAGTATGGACGTCTATTTCCGCGAAGTCGCCTGGCTGACCGAATTCTTGGGGCGGATCGAGAAAACCCGGAAAGAGGAAGCGGAAAAAGCCGCGCCTTTGCGCGTCGCGGTTGGCCGCTAGGGGGGCGGAACGCAGGTTTGCTGTATAGGCAATTCATGGCATCTCTTTGCCTCATTCTTTGAAGAATGAACGCTTGGCCTTTTTACTCCTGCATGGTTCGGAACGTTGTGCACCTTGCGGTGCAGTTAAAAGCAATTTTTGCGCTAACGGTTAACAGTTTTTGCGCGAGTAACGAATAGACATCGTATTTTGAAAATATTTGGTGGGGCAGGCCGGACTTGAACCGACGCCCCCTTCGCTCCCAGAATCGGGGCATGCCGCAGAGTAGCGGAAACCAGCCAATTCTGGTTTTAAACGTTGATGAAAAGTACCGCATTGTTTGTGAGCGTTCGGTATTCCCGCTCTGACGGGTAGCGCAGTGGGGTGATAATGTCCATTTTCGTTAATGGACATTGTGAGGCACATTTTGGGTACGAAGAAGGGCAGCAAGAAGCGGTTTTGGTCGGATGACGAGAAGCGGTCGATCTGTTTGCAGGCCAGAGTGCCGGGGGTTTCGGTTGCGCAGGTTGCGCGCCGCTATGCGATGAATGCGAACCTGATCCACAACTGGCTGCGTGATGAGCGGTTTGCGCCAGAAGACAGCGATTGCGTCCTTGATGGAGCGGCGTTTCTACCAGTGGAGATAGAGGGCCCGCAGGCCGCACCAGGCCACCAGATCGCGGCGCTTGCCTCGGATATGCCGTTGTCGGCTCAGCGGGTTGATATCACGCTGTCGGACGGGCGGCGGGTATTGGTGGAAGGGACGACGGCGCTGCCGACGGTGCTGGCTTTGGTTGAAGGTCTAATGCCGTGATCCCCGTGCCGTCCAACGCGCGGGTTTGGCTGGCTGCCGGGGTGACGGACATGCGGCGCGGGTTCAACACTTTGGCGGCTCAGGCGGAGAAGGTTCTGAAGCTTGATCCCTATTCTGGACATCTGTTTGTGTTCCGGGGACGGCGCGGTGATCTGCTGAAGATCATCTGGTGGGATCGACAGGGCGCATGCCTGTTCAGCAAGCGCCTTGAGAAGGGCCGGTTTGTTTGGCCTGCTGCGAAGGACGGTAAGGTCAGCGTGACGCCCGCGCAATTGTCGATGTTGCTTGAAGGCATAGACTGGCGGATGCCGCAAAAAACATGGCGGCCCCTGAGCGTCGGATAGGCCAATATATTGGCGTTTGCGCGCCTCTCGGGATTCAACTTACGCCCTTGATCTGATATAAGATCGAAGATGCTGAAGGACCTTGATATCACCCCGGAGGACCCCGCCGAGTTGAGGGCGGTGAACCGCCTTCTGGCCGACGAGGTCAAGGCTCTGAGCCTCAAGGTCGAGCAGCTTCAACACCAGTTGCACGGGGCCAATCGGCATCGGTTCGGCTCCAAGTCTGAGGGTCTGGATCAGCTCAATCTCGATCTGCTCGAGGACGCCGAGATTGTTGAGGCCGCTGAAGACCAGGCAAAACAGCCCGCCCCGTCGCAGGAGGGAGTTGATCCAAAGCCGAAGCGCAAACACAGCCACAAGCCCTTGCCGGATCATCTGGATCGGGAAGACGAGGAGCTCTCTCCCGGTGATGAATGCGGTCGTTGTGGTGGCAACTTGCGCACCCTGGGTGAGGATGTCACCGAAGAGTTGGAATACGTGCCGGGACGCTTCAAGGTGAAGCGGATCATCCGGCCCCGCAAAGCCTGTTCATGGTGCGAGGCGATTGTGCAAGCGCCGCTGCCATCGCGCCCCATTGAGCGTGGGCGGCCCGGACCGGGATTGTTGGCCCATGTTCTGGTAAGCAAATATGCCGATCATTTACCCCTCTATCGCCTGAGCCAGATCTTTGCCCGTGAAGGCGTCGATCTGGACCGCTCGACCATGGCCGACTGGGTTGGTCGCTCGACGGCCCTGCTGGAACCTCTTGCCGATGCCATCGGACGGATGGTGCGGCAAGGACCTGCGCTTTTTGCCGACGATACGCCCATCAAAATGCTGGCCCCCGGCAACAAGAAGACCAAAACGGCGCGGGTCTGGACCTATGTGCGGGATGAGCGTGCCTGGTCTGGCCAATCGCCACCCTGTGCATGGTATCAGTTCACGGTGGATCGCAAAGGAGAGCATCCCGTTGCTCATTTGTCGGGATACAAGGGCTGGGTCCATGCGGATGGATATTCCGGGTTCAACGGTGTGTTCGGTGACGACAAAGCCGATGAGATGGCCTGCATGGCGCATGTACGACGCAAGTTCGTGGATGTCTTCTCCTCGCAGGGCAGCGCCATTGCCGAAGAAGTCATCCGCCGGATTGCTGAGCTTTACGCTATCGAGAAAGAGATCAGGGGCATGCCCCCCGAAGACCGCGCTACCATCCGGCAGGCCAGGGCAAAACCGATCTTTGACGCCTTGGAAGAATGGTTGCAGACGCAATTGCCCAAAATCTCGGGAAAGTCACCACTCGCGCAGGCCATCCGCTATGCCTTGGGCCGAATGCCGAAAGCACGCCCATACCTTGAGCTCGGCCATCTGGAATTGGATAACAACACCGCCGAGCGCGCCGTTAAACCCGTCGCCATCGGACGCAAAAATTGGATGTTCTCAGGCTCCCAAGGCGGCGGCAAAGCCATGGCTATCGCTTATACCCTGATCGAAACGGCCAAGCTCAACGGTGTTGACCCTCAGGCCTGGCTGACCTGGGTCCTCGGTCAAGTCGCCGACCACAAAATCACACGCCTCGACGAACTTCTGCCCTGGCGTTACGCTGCTCATGCAGCGTAACAGGCCGCATCGGTGTCGCGCCAGAGCGCCTTCGCCGGACGGTCACGGTTTTTGTCACAGCTAACAGGTTGATTATGCGTAAGAGGGTAGGGGCTACCAAAAACGACCGTTTTTGATGGAGTGCCCGAGTGGATTTGTGCCTCTCACTGTCAAACTACTGATGCAACACAGTGCACTGCAATTACAATATCTTGTACACCATTAGCATCATTTCGCCGAGTAACTCGTCCAATTGCGTTTCCAGCAGTGATTGTCCAATCACCTAATGTAGGGTCAATATTTTGCAATTGTTCAGCACCAAATATTTGCGCATCAGAACCATTACTAGCGAAGCCAGCCTCAATCTCAATAGGTTCAAAAGAAACACTGCGGCCTTCAACTTTTTGATCAGGTGCAGAAATACCAATTGATATTCGCGACCCTAGGGAAAGAGCTGCTGTATCGTGTCTAGCGACCAAAAATGCAGATATCCCCCTAACTCTAATACGTTCTAATTGTGAAAAACTCTCATTATCTAAATTGAAAGTGTGACTAGTAATTTTCCCGAGAACGAATTGCTCTCCAACAGCATCAATATCATCTGGTTTCACCTGATCATCAGAACTTTTCTTCTTATATCTAATTGATTTAAATACAGTTACTTCCGTTTCGTCTTTTAGATTGGAATCAAGCCAATCACTCGCCTGTTGCGCAAATCCATAAAGCTCATCAAGATAACCAACTGGCTTTGGTTCTGGAAAAGCAGGAATATCATTTCTTCCAGCCCAAATTGTGTTAATTCTGACCTGAGACCCGGAATCTCCTCCAAAAATGAGTAGAGTTCGTCCCGAACTAGGAGACGACATATGAGACGCTCACGTTTCACCGAGGAACAGATCATCGGCATGATCAATGAGCAGGAGGC